>Ga0213919_1000161_pt1 | contig 36326 bp, 57 predicted proteins | sample McNCre317MG_FD_161056 | JGI IMG/M metagenome (GOLD analysis project Ga0213919, IMG submission 161056) | Freshwater microbial communities from McNutts Creek, Athens, Georgia, United States - 3-17 MG | ecosystem: Environmental > Aquatic > Freshwater > Creek | place: USA: Georgia | collected...
AAAATGTGACGAAATACGTGCAATTGGTGCTCGTGTTGGTTGGGACAGGTTTCTTAATAAAAAAGAAACTAACTGGAAAAAGATAAGCACAACTTTGACATACAAAGTGGAGAATTAAAATGGCAAGTATGTTAGGAACACAGTCTTCATCTAGCAATAGCGTAGGCAACTCAAATCAAAGGATTCCAGCTTATCAGCGCAGAGCACTGGCAAACCTAATGGGGCAGGCTAAAAACACAATGGCAAGTCAGACTGCCAATGTTAATGCTATGATTCCTCAAGTTCAGCAGCAAATGGCAGGTGTTCTTGGTAAACAGGGACAAGCTTTTGATAACTTAAACGCTGGAGGCGCTTATAGTAGTGCCGACCTTAATTCTATTCTTAGCAAGGTAGAGGGGTTTCAAAACACTCCTAGCCAGTCTACTGGACTATACGAAAGTATTATGGGAGGCCAGGGCAATAACTATGTTGATGCAATGAAAAATATGTTTTATAAAGATGCTCAGCGAACTAGAGATTTGAGCGAAGCTAGCCTTGATGCTAGAATGGCTGGGACTGGAATGGCTGGTGGCTCTAGGCATGGTGTTGCAGAGGCTCTGATTAGTAGAGACATCGATAAAAATTTACAAGATCAGATGACTAAAGTTGGCTATGACTCATTTGATAAAGACTTACAAAACAAAATGAATATTGCAAAGCTCGCTGATGAACAAACTACAGCTAGGCAAGGCATGTTTGCAAACCTCGGTAGCATGGCTTTGCAAGGTAAAAATGCAAATATGAACACAGCGGCAAGCATGATACCTTCTATGGGCCAAACTGCAATGTCGCAATTTGCTCCAACAATGTTGCCATGGACTAATTTGCAGAATTATTCTGCCGCCATTGGCAATCCTACTGTTTTAACAAATACGCGTCAGTCTGGCTCGTCTGAATCTGGTAAATAGTTATGGCACAAATGTTAGGTGGCAGCAGTGGTCAAAGTGGGGGTATGAGCTCTATGATGGAGTCTATGCCAATGGGGCTAGGTGGGGGCATGGGTTTGTTTGATAACAAACAACAAGGACAGCCCACTCAGCAAGCAAACGCAGAACAAGAAGGAATGCAAAGTTTTATGAACGCTTTGCTAAAAATGTATGGCAAGCGCTAACTGGAGAATATTATGGCATTTTTAAGTAGCATGGGTTCAGCTATAGGTGGCATGTTTAGTGGCGCAGGTGGCGCAGCAGGAAGTGCAGGCTTAAGCGGTGCAGCTGGTTCTAGCTTGACAGGTGCTGGTATGGCAAGTAGCATGGGTTATGGTGCCCCTATTGCTGCTGGGGCCGCCGAAGCTGCACCTGCAGCGGCTGGGTCCAGTGGGTTTATGTCAGGCTTAGCTGATGCCTCTGGTCTTATGACAGGCGGTAAGTTTGACTCCACAAAAGCAGGTGGTATGGTGGGCTCTATGCTAGGACAAAGCTTAATGCAAGGCGGCCAAGGTGCTCCTCAAGCATCTCCTGTGAGTCTTGCTGACATGTCATCTCAAGTTCAGCAAGCGCTTAAAGAAAAGCCTTGGGCTACGCCTAGCTTTAATGCTAGTAGTTACATAAACGACTTACTGCGGGGAGGCTGATATGGCAGAAGGATTTATGGGCGGGTTGATGGAGGGTCTTATTTCTCAAGTTGCGCCTGCTTACTTCAATTCAATGAAGCAAGAAGAACAAGCCACTGCTAAGGCGCAGTATGCACAGCAACAAATGGATACGCTTGGTAGTGCTATTGCAAAAACGTACGACCCAATTATAGCTAATGAAAAGAACCCAGCTAGGCGGCTAACTTACCAACAAATGAAAGAGCTAGCCCTAACAAAGAGTCCGCTACTTGCTGAGTTTTTCCCTAAAGCTATTGAGCAAGCCCAAAAATACAATTTTGAAGAAACTAGCCCAACTTCAAATATGAAAGATGTTGAGTACACTGCTCAAGTTGACCCAGAAAACTATCCACCTGCTGTAAGAGCTAAACTTATGGCTGAGCATCTAGTTAGACCGTCTACGTCTATAACCATGGGCGGTGGAAGACCTGCGCCTGCTTCTGGCTATATGTATGCTACGTCTGACAATAATGACCCTACGCAAACGTTTATACCAGGAGGCCCAGCAGACCCGTCAAAGAAACCCATGACAGACTCAGAAGGTAAAGCGCTAAGCTTTTATGAGTCAGGTAAAGCTGCTAATGACATATATAGCAATTTAGAGTCTGGTATTAAAGAGCATAAGCTAGACGCTAAGCATATTGCCGAGTCAATACCTGTTGTAGGCGACATTGCAGGTATAGCAGTAAGTTCAACGATGTCTCCAGAGCAACAGCAAGCAGAGAATGCTCAGAGAACATTTATAAACTCTATTACACGTGCCCAAACTGGAGCTGACGCTAAAGATAGCGAAATGGCTAATTTGCGTAAGATGTTTTTCCCTGACTCTAGCGCAAGTCCAGAGCTTAAAAAACAAATGCAAGCTATGCGTGGCGTAGTGCTAGACAGCTTATACAAGCAAGCGGGTGAAAATTTACGCAAGCCGGCAGAACAACCTAAACAAAAAGAAGCCGCTGGCCAAAGTAAGACTGGAGTTTCAAGAAAAGTAATTAGAGCAGGCACTGATGAAAATGGCCGCAGAGTGTATATGCATGCTGATGGTTCTACTGACTTTACACCATACTAAGGTGAAATATGGCTATTACATGGGACGATGAAGTAAACTCAAACTCAAGTAAAGAGACTCACTTAGTTGGTCTTGAAAAGCAATATGGCTTAGACAATGGCGTGCTAAAAGGCTTGTGGAACACCGAGTCTGCAAAAGGCACGAACATGAGAACTAAGCTATCTTCTGCTAAAGGGCATTTTCAGTTTATTGATAGCACGGCAAAAATGTATGGCTTAAAAAATCCTGACGACTTTTATGAGGCGTCCGATGCTGCAGCTAGGTACTTAAAAGACTTAAAAGACCAGTTTGGCGGTGACATTGTTAAAGCTATAGCGGCTTACAAAGCGGGCCCAGGTGCTGTTCAAAAGAATGGCATAGCAGCTCCTGCTATGGGGAAAAATGCTGATGCTGCGTATATCAATAAAGTCTTAGGCACTCCTAATGCAGCTAAAATAGTATGGGACGAGTCGCCAAATGACGCAGTTGGTTCTCCTAAAGTAGACAACACAGCTAATACTAAAAATCAGTTTGCGTCTGACCCGCACGCGGGTATGGAGCATCCTGCACAGCCTAGCCCTACAGAATTTTTTGACCCTGTACAAAAAGGTGCTTTTAAAATAGGTTTACGCACACCGTGGGGACAATCTGCAATGATACACGCTGGACGTGTAGCTTCTGGGTTTATTGAGCAAGGTAAAAAAGCAAGTAACTTTTTAGGTCGAGTTTTTGAGGATGACCCTGCAGTGTTGAGAGAAAGTTTTGCTAGGGACGATGCTATAAACGCCAAGCGAGCTGACGAAACTCATGCCTATGAACCTTTTCAGATAAGCTCTCCAATAGGGTCAGGTCTAGTGGGCGGCGCTTTACCCTACTTAGTTACAGGGCCTACTATTGGCCCTGTAGCTGCTAAAGCTGCAGCTGGTCTAGGCGACTTAATAGGCGCTCCAATGGTTGCTGGAGCTCGTGCTGCTACTGATGCAGGTATTAGAGGCGCCTCAGGGCTATCTGCTAGTAGTAACCCGCTTACGCGTGGTTTTGGTAAAATGTTAGAACGCGACGTGATACAACCTACTGTGCTTGCACGGGAAACTGCTAAAAACAGCCGTTTTACTAACGTTAACAACCCTATGTTTGCTGACTTAAAGCGTACTCTGACAACAGCCCCGCTGACAGGCGCTTTAGAAGGCGCGTCTAATATAGACACTAATGCTACGGGCGGTGCTTTAGAAGGCGTTGTAGGTGGGGTAGCTGGCAAGACTTTGCGACCTTTCACAAATAGGATTCCATCCTACTACAGCAAGCCTAATAAAGAGCTAATTGACTGGTATCAAAAACAGGGGGCAAACCTTTTACCTGGCGAAATGACAGGCTCTTCAACGCATCAACAAATAGAGTCTCAGTTAAGAAAAAGCATAGGCTACTCAAATGAATTTCAAGTGCACGATGCAAGTAAAAATCTTACAAATAGTAGAATAGCCTACCAAGCTATGGGTATTTCTCCTGAGCATTATTTTGATAAAGAAACCAAAATGATTAAGCAGGTTGCACCAGAAGTTTTGGACGCTCATAGAAATTCTTTGAAATCACAGTATAACGCACTAGAAGCCAGCACTACGCCAGTATTTGATAAAGCCAACTTGGCCAGTCTTGACGCTCACGTTAAAGCTATTGCAGAAAGTCCATTTACAGAAGCCGCTAAGTACAGCAAACTTGCGCAAAAAGCTGTAGACATGGCAAAATCTACGTTAGTGCAGAATAGGAGTAGCCTTACTGGTCGCCTTGAAACAGGCAAAAACTTTGATGGTACCACATACAAAAATATAAGGTCTATGCTTAAAGATGGCATCGATGGAGCCTACAAAGTAGGCGACACTAATGCTGCCAAGCAGCTACAACCACTGTTGCAAGAGCTAGACCAAGCAGCGGAAAGAGGCGTTGCGCGTGCTAAAGGTACTACAAGCGCTAAGCACTGGAAAGACCTTAATACTAAGTACGCTATGACTAACTTAGTATTAGAGCATGGCATGGGCACTAATGGTATTGACACAACAAGGCTATATAGCCATTTGCGTTCAAACGACGCAATGAGGCTCTTTTTAGACAAAGGGCCACCACGTCTGCAAGCTCTTCAAAAGCTAGCTAAAGTGGGTGACATTCTTGCGCACCAAGATAAGTCATTTGGCGCTATGAAGCAACCTAAGTCTTTGGGTGTTTTTACAAGTATTGGACAAATGACTAGCGTGCCAGGACTATCGCAGCTAACAAAGCTAGGCGCAGCACCACTACTGTGGGCATATAAGAAAGGTTACCCAGGTACTACTGGTTTCCTTAACATGCATCCAGAAGCAACCCTGCCTGTTGGCCCATTTAGAGCTAAGCTAGGCCGATACTGGGAAGGCCCGGGTATTTATACACATGCTGCTGCTCAAAGTGGTCAGACACACGACAAAATACTACGCGGTGGTATTAATGCAGCTAAGTATGTTGGCAAAGGCATTAACGATACAAGTGATATTGTAAGTAAAGGCTTGGCTGATCTTTTAAGGTATAATTCAACAGGAGAATAAAATGGCTGGTAAATACAAAGTAACAGGTGTTAATCAACCTACATTTAGACAAGCAAAAGCCTACGCAGAAGGCAGAGCAGGCAAAGTTGCTGGCCTTGTTGCAGGCAATAATCCACACGGCGCCACTACTCCAGCTGGTATTGCGTGGCTGGCTGGATTAAATGAATACAATACTGTGGGTGCTGTGCAACCTAGAGATCATTGTGCAGATTTGCCTAAAGTATAGGCTAAACGAATGGCTCACGAGACGAGCTAACTTTACTGGAGTATTGTATGAGCAATGAACAAAACTTTTTAACAGAGCTTTTAGAGCTGTTTAATCATTTAACGCATCACCTTCACAAACTGGAGAAACTTATTATGTCTACTCAAGAAGAATTAGCAACACAATTGACAGCAGTAAACACAAATTTAAGCAATATTTTAACGCAACTTTCAAAGGTGTCTACCGAAGTTAGGGCTGCTACTCAATCTCAGCTTGATGCAATTTTAGCTTTACAAGGGCAGCTCGCAACAGGACAATTGTCACCAGAAGCACAAGCGGCTTTAGACGCAGTTATTGCAACTACTGGGCAGTTATCTGCGTCTGTACAAAGTCTAGATGATATTAACCCAGATGCTCCAGCGCCAGTTGCAGATCCAGCTCCTGTAGTCTAATAGCACTATATTGTCAATCAAGGTCAGCGCTTGCTGGCCTTGTTATACGGAGTATTGATATGAATTATTTACAGAAGTATCAGGAGCATTTGGGCTTAGCGCCTGATGGCATTATGGGACCTAACACAGCGAATGCGATGATGGCGGATTTGGGAGTCACTGATAAATTGCTATTTGCCCATGTTCTAGGTCAGGTGGCGCATGAGAGCGGTCTTTATACCCACTTTCGGGAAAACTTGAACTATAATGAGGCTGGGCTTCTAAATATTTTTTCTAAATATTATAAGCCAAACCCTAGTTTAGCGGCATTGCACGCTAGAAAACCAGAATTAATTGCTAATCATGTCTATGCTAACCGCATGGGCAACGGCGACGAGGCCAGCGGCGATGGTTGGCGTTATCGGGGTATATTTGGACTTCAACTCACCGGAAAGACTAACATTACAAAGTTTTTGGATAGCATAGGCTTGCCAGCAGATACCGACCTAGACAGCTTAAAGGATAACCCTAAAGTTTATTTTCAAGCGGCTTTCTACTGGTTTAATGAGAATGCAGTCGATAAGAAGTGCGTGGACACAAGTGACAGTTGCATATTAACTGTAACCAAGCGCGTTAATGGTGGCACTAACGGACTGGATGATAGAAAAGTTCAGACTAAGAAAGTATTTAAAGCTTTGGGGCTTGCCTGATGGAATCCGCTGTTATTGCTTTATTTGTCTATTCGGTGCTGATATCCGCAAAATATTTGCAGCAGCGTGCGGAACTTCAAGATGCAGCCCAAAAAGTCGTACACCTAACCAAAATAGTTAAGGAAACTGACCCATATATTGAGCGCATAAGCACTGAGTGTGCCGACTGGAAGGAGCGTTGCCGTATCATCGAATTTGAACGTAATGCAGAGCGTGAGACGGTTAGGCGCGTGCGTGCTATATTTGAACCAGCAGTGTATGAGTGTGAATGAAGCCTAATCAAGAAAACATACCAATGTGGTTAATTATATTGCTGATATGCTCAGTGTTCGTCTGCACCGTTGCGATATGGGTATGGCTTGGTTTCAAGGTATTAGAGGCTATGCCGTGAGCCGCCTAGAGTTTGCTATACGCTTTAGTACGTTGGTATTTGCTTTTGCCTTGATAGTCTATGTTATCCATGCAGATAAACCCATAGCGATTATTGCTAGCATGATCTCGATCATCGTGGCGGCTTTGTCGGGTGACTGGTCACGGGCTAACACTAACACGACGATTATTAACAACGACCCGGCAGAAGGCGCATCTGATGAGACTGAGTGAGTTTGGCATGGTGGCCGGGATTGTTTCCGCCGTATCTGTGGGTGGCACGATTGCCGCTTATAGTCCACCTTGTGAGATTAACAAGGATGCTCTAAAAACGATTGAAGATCAAAACAATCGCCTAAGCGAGCAGAACGAACGCTTAAGCGATGCCAATAAAGTCATCCAGGACGCGCTTGCTAAGTTGCCAGATGACCAGCAAAAGCTGGTTAAAATGATCGAAGATAACGACTTTAAGGGCAAGCAGCTCGATAAAGAGATTGCTCGCTTTCAAAACGAACCCTGCAAGCCCGTTGTTAAATCTAACCTAACCACTGAAAACTTGCTTTTAGGTATGATCGAAAAAAAAAGCCACCTGTAAACACTGGCTTAACCCTCCCTATATTGCCGCCTGAGTCTCAATTAGGCGGCATATCAATTCAGCTTAACCAACCCGAGCTACCAGACAAAGAACCCCCGGGCGTACCTTTACCTTCCGCTTTCTGGCTGTTTCTGGCGGGGTTGGCTTTGATATGCGCCTATTTAGGTGTATAAGCCCGTGTTACGCGGCATAAACCGGCTCACCGTCAGGAATTATCAATAATCCTTGCACATCGCTTCCAATGTCTCTTGCGTCGCGTTTATTTCCGCTCCATGGATTGTATAGCCATGCAACCAATCCATGCCATTCTCGCCATTGTGCCGCATGGCTTGGGTATGGGTGCGGGTATCCATTGGCTGGGTCAAATTTCATTAAAGAGTCTTGCTGTTTCATTTTTCATCCTTGCCGTATAACCCGGCACTCAAGGCGACGCCGTTAAGCATCGCGGTTTATATTAGCGCCACAATCGGCGCGTCCGCTCACAAATTCTTCACACGTGTCTCAAACGTTGATGACCACACATGCTCGAATACTTCGCCACATTTTGGGCATTCAATAGCCGAGTGTTCACCGCAATCTTCACAATAGACCACGGTCTCGGTCCAATCTGTATGGCAAGACCATTCATCACATTCGTGGCATTTTATTTGGCAGCCCTTAGTGAGATCAGGGTTAAATTTCCATAAACTAAAATCAATTATTTCCATTAGCTACCAAAGCGACAAACTCATTTAAAGTAATGTCATTTTCAATCCTAAATCCAGAGTCAGTTTCTATGTCTCTTCCTCTGTGGGAATCGATAGTTATCTCAACGCTCCCAACATCAAAATCATTGTTTGACCAATAGGTTCTCAACGCTTGCTCTATATCTTCTCTTAATTTTCGTTTGGCGTACACGGCGCTTTGCCTATTTTCACATTGCAGCGTCATAAGCACACCCCCAGCACATAACGTCCGAATCATTTAAAGGACTCTGTGTACAGGCACTGCCACCGCAAGCGCAGCATGTGCCTATAACTTTATGTTGAATTTCTTTTATGTCACAACTAAAAGGTTCATTAACTCTAGAGTTCCAAGCATTGACGGCTTGTTCTTTTGTCGACTTAAAATCAATTGTTGCGCCGCACCCAGTACAATCAACATGCCATGTCCAATGAACGTCGTAATCGCTTGATTGGTCTTCGGAGACATAGGCTTGGCTGCCACAAAAAGGGCACGGTAGTAGCTCTACGCTCATTGTGAACCCCCTATTTTGACAATATTAGCTCCTGCGTTTGGCTGTACTCTTGCGGGACAGCCGTGTAGGTGTGTAATATCAATAATAGAACTGCCTTTTTGTTTGCATAATTTACAAATAAACACTATTCTTCCTCTCTAAATGCAATTGCCACAGGATGAAAAGGCACACCGTCTTTTGTAAATTCAGCAAACTCAATTGTTAGCATTTTACCAACGTACAGATATGCTTTTTCGTAAATTTCATGTTTCTTTTCCATAGTACCAGGCGCAGTAACTGAAACTACTCTACCGTGGGGCGTAACACAATGTAGTATAGCCCACCCATCTTTGGAGGGTACTATGCTATTAACTACAACTTCCATGTCAAGTCGCATCTTAACTTTTAATAGCTGTGATGACCGAGACCCTGGCTCATAAGGTTTGTCGTTGTCTCTAAACATGAGTCCTTCATAACCTTGTGCTTGAACTTCTTTTAAATTCTCTTTAGTGGACATTTCAAAAGAATACCCGTTATCTGTTAATGCAGCAATAACATTAGAGCCTAGCTTATAAGTATGCAGCAAATTAAACCTCTGAGAAAAAACATCGTCACTTATTTGATCATACACAATGTATTTAAGATCTTTGTTTGCTGGCTGTATGCGTCTGACAATACTTGATATAGTCTGTAAAGGCTTGCCATGTATATACAGCTCTCCATCAAGCGTATTGCCTTCTGGAATGTCTATTTCTTCAAGTATATGGCTAACTGTATTAATAATTTTTCCATTACGAGAATACGCAATAAGCTCGTCGCCTTGGCGTGTTATCAAACAGCGGTGGCCGTTGTACTTGTATTGCCAAAATCCATTTTTGTTGCTTTTTTGACTGTCATACGTCTTTGCTAACATAGGCTTAAACAGTTTACTAGCATTAAGCCCCATGCTATCTCTAGCTTCTTCAATTGTCTCACAGTAGCCTTTGTCTTTCTGCCTATTAATGCGAGACTCTATTCGTAGATGCACTTGCTCTTTCAAGGAGCGTCCAGACTGGTTCCGCTCAATTTCTTCATATTGAGTTTGCTTAGCACCACCTAATTGCCCCCATTCGATAGCAATTATGTCTAGCCCCTGCTGATATACAATCCACTCTTGAATTGCGCCTGCATTACTTATTTTATATAGCGTTTTCATTTGTGACACTCACATAAATTTCAATATCATAATCAGCCGTATGGCATTCCAATTGTATTGCGCCGTCTCCCGGGACGGCTTGCCACGAGTATTCTGATAACAAACTGGCAATTTCTTTTGCCTTCTCTATTGTCCTATTGTTCGGAGCAGCGCCAATGTACCCATCCCATCCATCAGGTAATTCTTCAAAACTGTCTAGCACTTCGTTAATTGGTTTCATTATTTTCTCACTCACTCAAATTGGTTTTATTTATTTTACTATTTTTAAGTTTTCTTTGGCAATGTACTCCCTATACAATGTTTCAGCTTGATGGTCCGGAGTAAACTCACCTGTATCTAAAAAAAACCAGTTTCCTCTGGCAAGCATACCAATTTTGCGAGGCTCAGTATGCTTTGTTTTAAATGGCCAAAAACCTTTTGTAATTTCAACGTCTACTTTAGCATAGTCTGTTCTGTTTGCGCAAGAACCAGTTGAGCCTATCATTTTAAAGTTTGACAGTTTAATTTGCATTTTTAATTCTCCGCTTTAGTTCATTTGCAAGTTCAGGTGTAAGGAGCTTTGTTCTAACCCATTGCTTATGATATTTTGCTGCAACTGCTTCTCCATAAATTTCAAAAGAAATCTTGTCGCCTTTTTGTACGGCTTTTATTCTGCTCATCTATAGTCTCCTCCAAATTCGTAAATATCAGTTAATTCATTGCGTTTTTGCTCAATACGCTTTTGTATTGCTTTTTCAATTGTTGGTGACTTTGCCATATTTGACTTTAGCATAAATTCATCTTGCTGAATTTCTTCGTGCAAGCGGTTAATTCTTTTTTTGTCTTGGTAGTCCATGTTATTCTCCTATTAATAAAAGTATATTATATCACAAAAATTAAATGTAATAAACTATTAAAGAAGGGCTGACGTGGCAAGATTTATCAGGACCCCTAGGTTTATATTAATTAATAATTATCGTATCCTGGCGGCACCTCTAGGTCATCAGGATGTGCCAAATTTTAATATCCCAGGAAAAAATATAATATAATTGCGACCTGTCTCTCTAGAATTAGTCATCCACAAATTAAGAGCATCTTCATCGTAGACTTTTAAGAATACAAGCAATTTACATGATGTGTTCATCAACATCTTCATACAATGCATGCAAGGAGATGCACTAGTATAGCATATCTCTATTTCATTCACATTAGCGCATTGCATAAGTGCATTCTGTTCAGCATGCACTGCCTCACATATGTGCAAACCTTCTCTAGAAGGTAGTTCTGATCCGGCACAAGGGTAGTTAATACAATGAGTCATTCCAGTTGCATTACCATTGTAACCACTACCAATTATGTGGTCATGCCTGTCTACCAATATACAGCCCACTTGTCTTCTAATGCATGTAGACTGTTCAGACAAATTTGTAGCCATTTTTAAGAACGTAACATGCTTTTTAGGCCTAGTAGCTTGTTGATTGTCGTTTGACATTTTTCCTCCAAACTTTATCGTACTCTTCATTAATGTTTTCTGGAGTTATGCCTACTGCTAAACAAATGTTTAGGCAAAAACATAGCATATCAATAGCTTCTGATCTAACGCTTTCATTAGTTTCAAATTTTTCAGCTGTTAAATCTTTATGCTCTTTACACCAGGGCTTATAAATAGCTTTATTCCCATTCCCTATAGCCAATAGTATTTCTGTAACTTCTTCATCCATGAAGAATGCATGATCTTTAATGTAGTCTATAACTACTCCTTTTTCAAAAAACTGTAGGCCATACTTATTAGGATGTACTCCATGATGATTGAGCTTAATTAGAGCTAATAATTCTAATTGTTTTTGAAGTATTTCGTTCATATCGCATCAATCTCCTTTAACAATTGTTCACGAAGTTCGAGGTATACTTCACCACCAGGGAATTCTTCACGCCCTATTGGGTGAAAGAATTGAGATTCATTCCATTCAAAGACGTCATTCTTTTCATTAGGTGGGAATATGTTCGTTTTGCCCGCCAACGACTGTTTAATGTAGAATGAATCTTGACGCCTAAAGTCTACACAGCTTTTGAGGAATGGGTACAGTTTCAATACTTCAAGCCATAGTTTCATAGCTATTACATTGTCAACTGTAGTTTGAATTTGTTCGTCCCCTCGCATTGCACAATATCCGACAAGGTCTTTGATACAACATCTAACCATGTAAAAGTGTTCAAAGCAACGAGGCATAATTGTACGAGCATCTAGGCCGTGGACCTTTCCAGAATCCATCATGTCAATGTACAATTGATGGCACATTTTTACAGCAGCCCTATATCGGTCGTAGAATTCTTCATTGACCATTATGCTTGGCTTAACAACTACTCTATCATCGCGCATATCTCTATCGCCATGACACTGAGCACTAAAACTAAATAGGCGGTGGCGAATAAGATGTGTAGTATCAATAAGGTCCATACCCGATACTCCCCAGCAAATGCCAATAGTCTCCATACCTGTAGGCAATATGTTTCCAGAAAATAGCTCTCTGATGCATATGTCGATGTCTTCTTCATTGAAACCTTCGTACTTTAGCTTATCATTCCATGTGTTCATCATAAACACAGAAATTGTGTCACGGAATTGTTGTATTGTAGGAGCACTGAATATCTTCACTTCAATGTTGTTTAGCTGTTCTACAAACTCTAAGTGCCCAGATTGGCCAAACTTAGGCTTAGTGTGAAGTGGTGCGATATCTAATTTGTTAAGACTTTTTGGCATTTTGTTCTCCTTTAATTAGTTTGTGGTAGATCATTTGAGCATAGTGCGCTATTTTCAAACAGTCCATGGCGTCATGGTGTTCACGACTGTTTTTACCTAGACGAGTAATGTATCTATGCAAATTAAGGCGGCATTCTTCTAAACTATATTCAGAAGCTAAGTCATCACTCTTATCTCCATACTGAGGTATCACATATTCTCTAATGTGAACAACTACCTCAGCTGAAAATTCATTCCAATCTATTTCTTTACCACTGAAATCGTTTGTACGCATACAGTTCTTCCTCTGCTGATGTTATTCTTGATTTAGTCTCATCTAGTACTTTTTTCATGTACTTGTTATCACTAAGTTTAAGCTCATGATTAGCATATTGCATACATTGTATAATGTCTGCATAGTGCACAATTTTGGATTCGATTGTGAAATGTTCTTTATGTTCTAACCATAATCGATATACTGGAGCTGGGAATTCTCTTTCAGCGATTTCAGCTTCTGCTTCCTGTACAGCCAACGCAATTTTTGGAAATAATTTTTTAGTTGGCACAGTAATGTCATCAATCCACGATTCTGTCCAATCATGCATAACAGCCATTGTGACAGCCGATCCAAGATCGAAATCATAGTCTTTGTGTAGTCTAATGACTATGCAAGCAACAAAGAAAGAATGTTCAGCTACAGATTCGCTTAACACTCTAGGCACAGTTGAGTACCGCTGGATGTGAGACAAATTGTAGATTTGAGAATAAAAGCTCTCTAAAGTCGAATCACTACTCATATTGCATTCCTTCAGCTGGTTTTACATCATAGAAATAGCCATACTTTTGATAGTTGGCCACTTGGTTGTACAACTCTTCATACGTGTGCACAACCTTGCCTGATGCAGCTAACATAATATTAAACTTAAGCTCAGGCTTCCATCCTAACCATATGTATAGCACTGGCACTCCTTTAGCGAATGCATAACCGCATTCCCATATTGTACCCACATCTTTACCATCTGTAACTGCAATAATGTATTTACAGTTGTTGATAGCCATGCAGTTTCCTAACAACACTGTTAATGGGTCGTCCCCTGGCTTCCACAGGTTGGCATCCTTAGGCGAGAAGTAATCTACTTCGTTGTCTGACAATACGCCTTTTACTTTTTGTAAAATAGCGTCCTGTTCTTCTGTAAACCAAGGTGCTGCAATGTACACTTTACTCATAGTGGAATCCCCCATTGTTTTGAAAGTTTGACTAATGTTTCTGCTTGTGCGATGGCGTCACACAGTGCATGGTGGGGCATAATAGGCTTTGTGTAAGCCGCTGGGCAAAACAGGTTTTTTACTGTACGGAAGCATCTGTTGTTTCGATAAGACCAGCCCTTTATGCCAAGCCGCTTTAAATGATTTTGTATAATGGCATTGTCAAAATCAACACCGTTGCCCCATACGCATGAATTACCGACAAAGCCTACTAGTTGTTCTAGGCAATCTCTAAGGGGCTTAGCCGTCCCAGTTGCGAGGGCTTCACGAGCTTCTGTTGTCTGAGTTAGCCACCACTGTACCGTGGCATAATCCATATCACCCTCCCATTGAGGCAACTCATAGAAGCAGTTTTCTGGATTTAGCAATGGTTCTTTAAAGTCTGTATCTGCACCAAACTTAAAGGCACCAATAGAGACCACGCAAGCATTCATGCCAGTGCCCATTGTTTCAATATCTAGCATTACATGTTTCATTTGTTATTTCTCCCGTGTGTCTACACTGTCAATATACGCTACTACTAGAGCTACTTCTTCTGGATGCAGTCTTGCAAATTCTACTATCTTATCTTTCATATTAAATACCCCAAAGTCCCTTGGTTGTATGCTATGGTTGCGTAAAAAGTTTTGGTATTTGGCTTGCTCATATTGCCACCTCTTTTGATTCACTTACGCTGGCCTTTAACAAGTCGATTTCTCTTTGTAGCCTATTGTTTTCTTCTAATATATCATTTATATCTATATCAGTAGGCTCAACAAACTGGTCAGAGTAAATTTTTACAAGTCTCCATTCCATATCATTCTCTTTCCACTTTGTCTCCCTTGTGCTAGACCAACCATCTTGTTCAAATGTCTTAGCGTTAGTGGCAAGATATAAAATTGCGCTTTCTGGAATAAAATCTGTATCTAACTCAACAATTTGCTGGTAACTTGTTTGTAAATAATATTTCATCACCTTCCCCTATTCATATCGCGCAGTTGGTCATTGCGTCGCATTTGGTAAATTGTTAAGTATTCTCCCATTCTTTGATAATGGTCTTCCGCTTCTGGGCTATACGCAACAGGTCGCCCATCACCGAACCAAAACTCATGTGAGCAGCCAGTTAAGCATAGCAATAGTATTAAGTATTTCATTACATATCTCCAAAGTTAAATGTTACTCTATTTTAATAAAGCTTCTAGTAAAGCTGATTGAAGCTTGTCTTTCTTATCTAATACTTTCATAATGTTTTCATCCACAGTATTTTTAGACACAATGTGGTGAATCGTTACAGTATTTTTAACTCCCTGCCTATGAACCCGCCTATTAGCTTGTTCATACAATTCTAAATCAAACGGTATGCTAAACCACACGACAGCATTGCATGTTCCCCCTTGTAAGTTTAACCCATGGCCGCCGGCCTGTGGCTGTAAATATAATAAGGGTAATTTACTATTGTTCCAATCGTTAATCGTTTTACCTAACGTTTTTGAATCAACTCCTGCGCCAATATGTGGAGCCGGCAATACGCTTTTTAAGCGAGATAAGTCATGGTTATATTCGTAAATCACTAATAGTGGTCTGCCGCCTAGTTCTTCAAGTAAGTCTTCAATAACCTTAACTTTTTCCATGTGTAGTATGACATGCTCTCTATTTTCATTGTATATACCTCCATTTGATATTTGTTTTAATTTACTCCCTGCTGTAGCAGCATTTACAGCAACTGCCAATTGTTCCTCTCCATATTCAGCAATGTAGTGCTTTTTCATATCGTTATACATAGTTCTTATCTTGGGCGATAACTCTATTTCGATAGTGTTATACATAATTTCCGGTAAGTCAAGCTCATTAGAGCTTTTATGCATAATAATATCGTTAACTGAACTATAGATGCGTTGTTCAGAACCTTCTATAAGTTCGTATGCATAACCCATGTATCCAGCCGGCCTAAAATATGTGTTTCTAAATTGTGTAATGTATTTACTTAAACGTTTGCCTTGATCTAATATGAAGACTTGTGGCCATAGTTGTATAAGCCCGTTAGGCGCAGGCGTTCCGGTTAGGATAACTCTGCGCACAAATAAAGGCAATAAACGCTTTAGTATCTTGAATCTCTGGCTTGTATGATTCTTAAATAATGTGGATTCGTCACAGACTAACATCCATTTATTCTTTTTAAACAAAGAAATATCTTTTGATAGCCATGGTAGTCCATCTGGATTGATAACATATATGTCCACGTTCTTTTTAACGGTCTTGTTTTTATCTGATCCATGTAGAACACATATTTTTAAGTCTTGAAAAGGTTCCCATTTTAGAACCTCACTTGGCCACACAATTGATGCGACTCTTAAAGGCGCGATTACGAACAATTTATCAACAACGCCTTGGCTTTTCAATAGTTTATATGCTAACAATGTGATAGCAGTTTTGCCTAAACCCGGGTCTAGGAATAAACCCGCGTTTTCGTGACTGCATAGCCATCTTACTGCATCTATGCCATATTGTTTCATTATGAGTTGTTGAGCCATAGCGTATCCTGTTAATTTATGTATATTTTATTATCATAATTTTAAGTAATAAACTTATATTTTCATTTAAAGAAGGGCTGACGTGGCAAGATTTTTATATACCCCAGGTAATATATTAATTATAAATTTTCGTGTCATCACGGTGCCTCAGATTGTCCTAGATCACACGATTGTGACCTGGATAATATTAATTTTATAAATAATCAGGCCAAAAGAAATCGTTGTTAATTGGGAGCTTACATAGTTTTTTGCTTATCGGCGCGATATCACCAGCCGAATAAAAAGTATGTTCTTTCTTAGGTTTAATATAGTTCTTTTTATAAAGCCATATCTTTAAGATTGAATTAGGCGTCATCATCCTGTAACTATTTTTAGCCATTGGTCTACTTCTTCTTTCGTTGATATTACAATGTAATTCAGAGTATGTTTTCTCATTTCTTTTCCCACATGTTCTTGCATAGGCGATAGCCGGCCAGTTGGGGACTTAGTCTCTATTGCCCAAATTTGTTGGCGTACAAATGCTATTCTATCGGGTACCCCTTTGTTGCCAGGTGATACCCACTTATAGCATTTGCCGCCTAACTTTTCAACCTGTTGTTTCAGGTATCGTTCGACCGTTTTCTCTAACATTTATTCATGAACAATCTTTATCTTTTTCTAGCATTATTTTAATTTGTTTAATGTGCTGTCATATAGCAATGATTGAGGATCATATCCCATTTTAATTAAAGTGTCTATAGGAGAAATATTTTCTAAAGATTTATTAGATTTATTTAATCTATTTTCTATCATTCTAGCTTGTGCTTCATGCGCTGCAGATTGATATATTTCTTTGTAAGGATTAGTTTGAAAATTATTTAATCTTTTATTGTTAATACCGACTATATTTTGAAGTATATTGAAGTTATCTGGATTATCTAATTCATCTGATAATCTTTCTAATCCAAATTCATGCGTAGTCCCATTATGCTCTTGTATTGAATGAGTTAGTTCGTGCAACAATGTTTTTAATGAATTTTGATGATTTGTCCCAATATTAACAACATCATTTCCTGTAGACATAGAACTAGATAAATAAGAACCTTTTGTGTTTTGAGGTTTAATTTCTACAGATTCAAGATAAGGGTAATTATCGTATAGTTGTTGATGCGATAAAAACTCTTTAAGTGAGCCTTTTGTTGACATAGGTTTTAACAATTTAGCATTTATATCTGGAATTTCACTTAACATTATTTTTTGCCCTTTTGCTGTTTCCCATGGGTACATTTTTGTTGCTTTCCAGATTTCAGATAGATTGGAACCTTTTTCTAACATGGATTTTGCTGTATTGGCTAGTTTTTCTGAATAATCTTTAGATAAAGGGCTCAAAATACTTCCCACAATTCCAGATCCTGAAGGAGCAAAAGGCATACCCCCTGTTTGCGCTAAACCAGCAATATTTATAGCTCCCTCAACTTGTGCGTATGGATTATCAGAATACATAGTTTTATCCATATTATTCTTAATAAAATTACTAAGATGTTTTAAAGCATTTAAAGGGTGATTTATGCTTGATGCGATAGTACTATCACTCGGCTTAAAATTTGATTGTTTAAAATTTTTTACTAATTTATCTAAACTACTCATTTTTATCTCCTGTATAATGGACAAATGTTTTGTACATGGCAGTACTTACAGTATTGGTTCTTGGTTGGCTTAAATTCTGTATCATTGTGAATCTTGGCCGCCTTTTCATTCCATAGCGCAACGTCTTCTTCTAGAGTGTCTCTAGTAAAAGTATAGTCATGCACTTCGCCTGAAGCTAAATACCAAAATTCTATGTGGACTTCCTTTTCATCTGTTCGTACCATGTGAGCATTAGCATATAACCGCGCTTGATTCACATGCTCCTCATAGTGCTTACCTGTTTTGAAGTCAATCACATAGTTGTCTATTCTAGCATCTAGCTTCATACGAAGCCATGCATCCTCATGGAACCAACCGTCTGGAATGAACTCCCACTTATCATTAAATGTAAGTGCCTCTTCAGGGATGGCACCATGCTTTTTAAGATTCATGAACTCTTTAGAGAACTTTCTAAGTACGGCAGGTACTCCGTCTATATTACCTTTGAGATATTCCTCCGCCATACTGTGTGCAGTAATACCTTTTGTTAGAAAGTACGACGGAGGTTCTTCAATTTTGTCTATCTTTATACATTTGTACTTAAATGCGCATTGTTCATACAAATTTAATGTAGATAGAGACCAACTTGGCTTCTTAATCTTCATATACTTTCATATCTCCAAAGTTAGGCCCTATTTTGCCTTCTGATCTTAAAGGCACGTCCCATCCTGGGATATTGTCCATACAATATTTTAGCAATACCATCTCTTGTTCGTAGCAGTCCTCAGGGGCTGATACCACTATTTCATCATGCACTACCAGTACAATACGACCTTTACGATCAGGATGATAGTAGTATCTATTCATTGCCTCCTTGGTCATGTCGGCGCTGCTACCTTGTATGAGTACATTACCTAGTTTATAGTAAAATTCACGTCTACGGCCGTTCACCATAGCAGCTGGTTCTACATCATAAAGGCGGCCTCCCCATGTGCGAATACGTTGCCCACTTCTAGCCATCTTTTCAACAACTTTCATAAGGTCTTTAAACTCTGGTAAAGCCTCGTCGTATGCTTGAAAGAATATTCTAGCTTGGCTATCAGGTATACCTAACATTAATGCAAGCTTGCCTGGTCCGCCGCCATATAGTTTTAAGAACGAAATAGTTTTGGTAACTACACGGTTCAACTGCTGGCCTGTAGTGTCCTTTATCATTTGTTGAACCCATGTATGTACGTCCAACAATGGGTTTTGCATATATGCTTCAAGTATGTTACCTTCAGCATAGTGCGCAGTTACACGTAACTCCTGGCCATTGAAGTCTCGTTTAATTAGCATATGCCCGATCTCAGGGTAGACTAATGAACGTAAGTTAGGGGTATCGTCGTCAGGTGGGTTACGTGGCAACTGTTGGAAGTTGGATGACATACGACCTGTGCGAGTTCCATAGTCGTTATCTCCTCTAGTCTGTTGAAAATAAGGATAGTATCTGCCCTTATACCTTTTGGCAGATGTGGCCATAGGGTTAATGTACGTGCCTAAAGCTTTTTGTAGTTTTGAACGTATTTCAAGAACGTGTCTTAGCTCATCATCTTTAATCAAATCAGCTAAGAACTCCCGGCCATAGCGTGGATTACCTTTTTCTGTGTACTGTAGCTTAGACTCGTCAATTAACCCTTTCTTTCTGGCAGCAGTAAACCATGCTTTAGTGCCCGGCTCAGCTGGAACAATTTTAGAGAGATATTTCTCACCGTTGTCAAACTTGTTTTGCCAAAACTGTTGTTGTGCTTGTATAGTAGGAGCAAGCTGGACACCTTGTCTTTCCATGTCGATAATGACAGGAATGAGGTCCATTTCTCTTTTATACGCATCTTTAGTTAGATGTTTCATTTAGCTTCCTCTATAATAGGTATGAAGAAGTTGTAAAGAGCATACGTCATATCGACGTCAGCACAAGCATATTTGCCGACTAAATCACCCGGGGCTTTACATATGTATGCGCCCCATGTCTTTTCGGTGGCAGCGGGTACATTACGTAGTATCCAGTTCTTCAAATCAGTTTGCTCATCAGGCGGTATGCCGCAATATTTTAAGACGAGGTCTTTAAGCTTAAGTGACTCGTCTCTAGGGTCGTTCAAATAAGCCATAATCATTGTATCATTAAGCCGCCAAGATGGAACAGGAATGCCAAACCATTCTTCTAATATTCTGTTGTCGAATTTAGCATTATGCATAACAATGATATCATCGGTTGAGTTCACAATGTATTCTAACCGTAAATCAGCAGCCTCGAGACTACAGTTGTTTTTCGTAGGATGCCCCCAAGCCAGATAGTCTGCCGGTTCATCATTAAATTTTATAGCAACGCCTACGGGCTCTGGTGATACATCAGACCCTGGCACAATAGGATAAGTTTCGAAATCAATTGTGTACATCAATGGTCCTCCATTCCTTCGAAGAGAGCATCAAAACAGTCTTCGCAATAGCCTGATATTTTAGTTTCAGTCCAACCTGCTTTTGTATGCACATTGGCATCTGAGAATGCCTGGTCACAACTAATACACAACCCTTTTTCCATATTTGACAAAGTAAGACCGGCAATTTTAGCTGATTCTTCTTTTAAGTCTTGTAGCGACATTTCATATTCTCCAAAGTAAATAGGGGATAATTTTATCCCCTATTTGTTATTATAACACGATTTTAATGGTAGAACACTATCTCATGCGATTCCGCATGCCTAATGCTTATGACATCTTGGATTTTTTCGATGTGCTATTAGCCGGTTCTACATAAGGAGTGTAGCCAGATACGTCATAAGGCGTCGTAACTGTTTCAACAAAGAAGTCTTTTGCTGCCACAATTTCTTCCAATATAGACTGATCTGAAAGGTCCTCAATGAACACAGGATTGATTTTTGGCCAGTCCTCATCTTCGTCCATAACAAGCTTTGTTGCCACTGACCATACTGGACGACTACGACGGATAGGTATACTTTTTGCATACGACGCCCATGCCTTCAATGACGTAGGAGGTAGACGGACTATTGCTAGTTCTTCAACTCCCACATAGTTGTCGTCACCGTCGTATGCAGCTAGTAGTAGCCTACGGCCGTTTTTGCAGGCCTTACCTTTACCTTGTGTAGCTGTGCCATACTCATTGTTAGGGCAACCGCTACATGTTGGGTGTTGCGGATTAGGCGAACTTGGGTGTGGTGCCATATCTTCGCCATCTACTGATAACGAAAAGCACGCCGGAGGCACAACAGTATCGGGGTCATAAGGCCGGTCATAGTACGAGTTGTCGTATGCTGTAGCCAATACAACACAGTCCATAGATGTGCCTAGTTTCGTATCATCTAATGTGAACTTCTTGCCCTTGATACTGATAAAAGGCGTAGAAGCTTTCTCAATAGACGATGCTGTTGATGCCGCCTGTTGTAACAGTTTAGTCATTTCTGATGTTAACATTACTTCAGTCGATTTCGGGGTTTGTACTTGTATTTCTGTTGACTCGCTTTCTTTTGTCATGATTTCGTTACCCGAATAATAGTTGTTTCAAATGTAGTAATACCCGGAATGACCTCTCCATTTTCAATCCTATCAGACCATGCTGTAGACGATAGTCGTCTATGAAGAAGATCAAATGCGCTATGTTGATGTACGAAGGAGTATAGGGCATCCCATTCAGCAACAATAGGCTTTGTTTGCTTAAGGAGGTTAATCCTGGCAACAGGCAATGTCATTGAAGTAAGGTCTAACTCCTTCATTTCACATATAATAGCATCTTTAAGGCTATCTACTACTTCTTTTTGTTCAGCTGCTTGTCTGTCTAAAACTTTTTGACGATCTAAAGCTACAATCAGCTGAATAGATAACTCTTTTAAAGATGGCATTGCTTACGCAGCTTCTTCAACTGTTTCAACTTCGTTTTGGTCAACCAGTGCAAAAACAACTTCTATTTCAGCAGGAGTTGGATTTTCTTCAGTGATTTCGCTGGAGGGCGCCATACGAGTATATGTTCCATCCTTTTTAAGCGCGTTACGAGCAGCAGGCCAGTCTTTGACTTTATCCAAATTGTGTGCGACCAACGCTGCACATAATGTGGTGTGGGCGACGCCATTGGCGGTTACCTGTACTCTTGACTTAGACACGCCACGTTGTGCTGCACTAATTTTTTTGCCAGCTTCTGTTTGTTCTTTTTCGGGTGCTTCAGTTAAGTCGTTTTCGATTTCAGCTGATGCTTCGTTTTCTTTGAACATTGATGATTTAGCCATCTTAATTTTCCTCTTTAGATTAAGTTAATGTTAATACAATAGGATATTTATCCTACAGAGTTAATTATATCAGGATATTGATAGTTGTAAACTATTATTTTACGCTCACACGTGTACGTGATATAAGGAATAATTAATAGTTTACATCTGTATTATTAAAGAGTATAATGATAGGGTCATATCTGACACTTGCTATCGACGGGTAGTAAGTCATACCTCCATAAGTGGGTTGGTCCTACATGTTTGTGTAGGACTTGCTCTATGGAGATTTCAATTACTTATGATGAGGCTATTATGAATGAAGACGAATTGTCTCATAACTCTTTTTTGGAAGGGTTTGAGGATGGCTATGAATGTGGTTGTGGTGATCCAGACACAGTTTGGGGATATTCTTTTTCAAGGTATGGGCGATATGAGTCCGTACTATCTGAGTACTATCAAGACTGCTATAACATTGGTTTTAAGTTTGGCCGGCAAGCCTCTATATGTGACTACAATGACGTCGCCTTAAGAGAGAGTGGCCAATGACATCATTTAAACGTGAAGGTTCCAGTACAGGGACAGGAAATGAATATGTAATTGGCGGAGGTATAGGAAGAATATTAGAACGTAACTTCAGGTTTAACCCTGATGGCATACCACAAGAGCTCAAGGATAGAGCACAATGGGTTGTATGGGCTCATTTAGAGACGTCTCAAACAGAAGAACAAAAGGCACAAGGTGTACCACCTATTGCAGGAAAACTTCCTGTGTACGTTAAGAAGATCGATAGAGGGCATCTAGTAGGTCGAGCACTTTGGAGAGATAAGAGCTATTTATTAACATTCGATGAAGCTCTTAGGCGTTACAATGCGCATTCTTCAGTCATACATGGTGTTGGATTCGTTTTTAGTGACGACGACCCATTTACAGTCATTGATATCGACAAAGTTACAGAGACAGACGACGAACGACTACTGTTTATTAAAGGCAACACATGGTGTGAAGTTAGCCAGTCTGGCAAAGGTTATCATATTGTAGTTAAAGACGTTTCTGTAGGGACTAAAGTCAATGCAGGTACAGGAGTTGAGATATACAGTAAAGGCCGGTTCATTGCCATGACGGGTAATGTGAGCATAGGCTGTCCTTTACACATTATTAGCGACCAACAGTTGGTTAATGATGTGGTGGTGTACCATACTGCCCATAGTAAGGGCGGGACATTGACGGGAACGAAATACGAAAAGAAGAAGGTAGTGTCTTCGGGTGGCCGAAACAATGAAATGTTTGCGTTCATTGGCAGCTGTGTATGGAAGGGCTACACAAGAGAACATACAATTGTTGCTTGTAGACAATATAATGATGAATGCTTTGTTCCTCCTTTGGACGAACAAGAATATCTAAGTATGGTCCATGAGCAATTCAAGAAGGCGTCCAGAGTTGCACAGGATGCGATAGATTCTATACTATTACGGTATGTATTGATACGCGATTGTAATCGTTGGTGGGATTTTACACATAAAGTATGTGTCGTGGATGATGCTATCAATAAAGAGCATCAGCATATGTTTAAGGGCACCAAAGGCGAACTGCCTAAGCTGAACAAGTTCTTATGTGACTCACCTAGTTTGCAAACTGTTACGTCACTAGGTTGGCGGCCGATACCTTGGGGAATGGAGGACGACAATTCACATAAGTTTTACAAAATAGACGGCTGTGAGTTTGTCAACACATGGAAAGGCTGGGGCTGTGCGCCTGTGGCTGGAGACGTTAGTGTGTGGTTAGAACTGTTGACACATTTGGTGCCAGAGGATGAATATCGCCGCCAACTGCTTATGTGGTTATCGTACATGGTGAGGCATCCAGACAAGAAATGCCAATGGCAAATAGTGTTGTTAGGCGTATCTGGTGCAGGTAAAGACTCATTGTTTAAACCCTTATCTGCTATATTCGGTTCAGCATCTAAACCTATTGGTAATGAAGACATCAAAGGATCTTATGACGACGGTCTTATTGGCACTAAGTTGCTACATGTGTCTGAAGTTAGAGGGCTACGGGGCGATTCAATTGAGAAGATGAAACGGTTTTGTGCTAGTGAAAATACATCGTTGATGATGCTTAACCCTAAAGGTATGACGAAAGTCTACGTAGAGAACCTTTGGTCAGTTGTTATTATAACGAACGACTATGGAGCGCTAGCTCTTGATATGAATGAACGAAGGTTTTACGTTTTAAATTCTAGTAAAGTTATGAGTGAGAGCCTTCAGTCGCGCTATTATACATGGTTTATGAGCGGTGGTAGTTGCGCGCTTATGCATTATTTGTTGTATGATGTCGATATTAGCGATTTTAATCCTCATCAGTTGCCAGAACGGACCGTACATTTTTATAATATGCATGACTCCACAAGGAATGATATGGAGAGCATTTTAAGTGATATGAATGAAAATAAAGTAGGCTTGTTCTCACATGATTTGATATTCCCGGACCATGCTTGGAGTATGCTAAGAATGAAGGATGTTATGTGCCCTGCTTCTAAAGTGATGACATGGCTTAAACAGAATGGTTGGGATTCATACAATGGCTCGTTTAAGATTATGAAAAAGATGAATGGTGAAGTTAATTGTAAATCGAGGCATTGGCTATACAGGATTGGAGGTGCTTTTGACTATAATATACATAAAGTTGGTAGTGTTGAAGTGTGGCTCGAATGTGATCGTATAGAGAAATTTGTCACAAACAATGGTAAATTTTGATGGTAACCACCTTTTTTGAAGCTGGTTACTGTGGTTACTTGTATAGTGTGCCTAAGTGTTTAAAATTTAACAGGATTTTTGTAATAAAGGAACCAAGTAACCAAGTAACCAGGATTTATTATTATTAATTTTAAAAAATTTGAAAGTAGTAAAAATTTAATATTTAATTTTAATTTTTTTTAAAATCTGGTTACCTCGTTTTTATTAATAAAATCAAGGCCTTAGCAAACTATTGAGTAACCACTGGTTACTCGAAGAAATTTTTTATAAAAAATGGGTAAGAAAATGGATAGTAATGATGTTGTAAGCATAAATCATTTAAGAAAAATCTTAATCAAAGATAGGAAAGATAGCAACGATTTAAGGGCCGAGAAGGTCCGAAGTGAGCTAGACCCTAGGGCAATGATAGAAGAACTGACTCACCTCTGCGAGGAGAGCAAAACCTGTAGGCTTGAAGACTTGGAAAGACTCAAGTTCAGAGCAGGGGTAGTGACTACATTGTTAAAGAAATGCTTACCAGACTTACGTAGTCTAGAAGTACAAGAGAAAAAGCAATCTCATTCGAAGCTGATACTAGAGTTTCCGGCTATTGATAGTGTAAGCAAAAAAGAGGCGGACTAACCGCCTCTCCATTTGTATAGCTAAGGGCCATCTTGTCGGAAGTAGTTCGCATAAGTCTCACACATTTCATGTGGTGTGATATCAAAGAATGCCATTGCCATAACTTCAGCAATGAACGTAAAAGCTAAGCCGATTGCTAATTGTTTAAGCATATCTATCTCCAAATGTGAGAGCCATCCTTGGCTCAAAGTTAATTAAATGGTTATCTCGAATGTAACTATTGTGCCATCCAATAAGTGCATAGCGGCCGGACCAGTCTTTAACAACTTCCTGGCTTTAATCCAGTCGCCTTGGACATTAAAACCATGTGCCCTTAAAGCATCACATAATGTGTGGTAAGACTTATCACCAACTTTGACCGATACGGGCTTTTTTGACACACCTGTTTGGGCGGCACTTATTTTGTGGCCTCTATCCCCCTTTTTCGCTGATTCTGGTTTGGTCGATGCTATCGCCTTGGATTGTTCGGCTAATTTCGCAAAAGCATTGGTAGAACTATTGGGTCTTAAAGCGTTAGACTTAGAGACATATGATTTTGCATTATTGATTTCATTGATTTCTGTGTTCATTGACATATTCCTATACAAAGATTAAAATGTTTGGGCTCGTTTCCGAGCTTGAATACATTCTATCAGGTTTTTGTTAGTTGAAAACCCCCTAAATAGGAAATATATTATTAACAACGAGGAAACAATACTTTATGAATTAAATCAATAACTTATATGGAAAATAAAATGTAAATGATAATCATTATCGTTTACATGCTAGCTTTGGTGCACGTTGTGTGTCTATGCTCGTAGGCGTCAACATCATAAGGTAGGGGAGGGGGCACTGTTGACTATGCCTTATAAAAACCAGCAAACGAGGAGAGAGGCTGAAAAATAGAACTTTCTTTTAGACTTTCTTTTAGACTTTCTTTTAGACTTTCTTTTAGACTTTCTTTTAGACTTTCTTTTAGACTTTCTTTTAGACTTTCTTTTAGACTTTATATAAAAAATAAAGTGTACAAATAGTTCAAAATGTGATATACTATTATCATGCAGATTACGTATAAACCCAATAAAACAGCCTTAGAGTTCCATCATAGTCGAAACTTCGTTAGAGGTTTGATGGGACCAATAGGTAGCGGAAAGAGCGTAGCTTGCGTAATCGAACTATTAATTATAGCTCATCAACAAGAACCCGATAAACAAAATGTAAGACGAACACGATTTGCCATTATACGAAATACATATAGAGAATTGTTAGACACAACAATGGCAACGTTCTTTACTTGGGTAGATAAAGAAACTGGTAATTACAGTGCTTTAAACATGACATTCACACTAGAGCAAATTCAGCCCGATGGAACAACTGTATTATGTGAATTCTTATTTCGAGCTTTAGACCGTCCAGAAGATATCAAAAAATTGTTATCTCTTGAAGTAACTGCTGTATGGATTAACGAAGCACGAGAACTACCAAGAGCTGTAGTAGATATGGCACAAGGTCGTGTAGGCAGATACCCATCACGTCATATACACGCAAAACCCACATGGTTCGGGCTAATCATGGACACAAACTCTCCTGATACGTCTCACTGGTGGTATAATCTGTTTGAAGAACTACGTCCAGACAATCATACATTGTTTAAACAACCTTCTGGCCTCTCATCTGAAGCAGAAAATATAGATAATCTACCCCCTGATTACTATACAAATATGCAAGCTGGCAAAAGTCTAGATTGGGTAAAAGTTTATGTGCATGGCGAATACGGGTTCTTATCTAGCGGAAAGCCGATTTATCCCGAATACAACGATTCAATCCACTATGCATCACAACCTGTGCGGCATTCAAACCACCCTTCCACCACTATTTATGTGGGCATTGACTTTGGCTTGACACCTGCTGCAGTCATTGGGTTCTTCACATCGTTTGGTCAACTAATTATTATTGATGAATTAGTAACGTTTAACATGGGAACCGTAAGTTTTGGGCAAATATTACACCGTATGCTCAGCAATCCTGTATATAACAAATGTAAAATCGAAGTGCACGGTGATCCTGCTGGTGAGCAGCGCGCACAGACCGACGAGATGACGCCTTATATGATTCTGGCTAACGAAGGTATCATCGCATGGCCGACATTTACAAACGACGTCACTATTAGACGAGAAGCTGTTGCGAAGTTGCTGACACAGCTAGCAGCTGATGGTAAGCCGCATTTGATGGTGACAGAAAAGGCAGCTATGCTTCGTAAAGGGTTTATGGGCGGATACACTTATAAACGTATGCAAGTTGCAGGTAGTGAACGTTACGCTGAAAAGCCCGATAAAAATCAATATTCACATGTGCATGACGCTTTACAGTACTTAGTATTAGGCGCTATAGGTTCAGACCAGGTTATAGGCGGTTCACAACACAATAAGCTTGACTACTCACGTACACTAAGAGGAATAAGGTAGTAATGTTACTAGAAGAACTACTACAGAGAATTAAGGGGCAAGACTTTGGCCCGAAAGACTCTATGGTAGTGTCCTCTATAGCACATCCTGTGAAGGCTGCTGATAAGCTAATGCAATTTGTGCAAAACAGTATGCAAACTGCTGCCGGTATGCACACACGAGAAAGCCTCGCTGATAATCCGATGCCTTGGTTAGCACCCTCCAGAGAGCAGCAAGTTAAAGCAGGTTTAGACTTAGCAGGGTTACTGCAAACTGGCGCGATGCCATTTGGCGCTAAAGGCGCAGGCACGTTAGGCAGTATTAGGCGTCCACAAGATATCGTGTTTCCAGAGATACACAACTACAACATGGAAGGAGTGCGAAGGCTTAGTCCTGAGGACTTTAGAAAGTTAGCGCCCCAGAATATACCTGACTTAACAAAAATCGCCCACCTGTATAGAGGGGCAACGGGCTACTTAGACAAGCCTGGCCAGCATGTTAAGCTTCCAGAAGAGCCTACTAGTTTTCTAGAAAAGCTGCTAACTGCTAAGGCAAAAGACTACGGCGAATTTAGCGACTTGCTTGATGATGTGTCTATAGGCTTTGAGGCTCAGAAAAATTTGTTTGAGCCCACTAAGCAAACTTTAAACAAAGTTATGTACGTATCTAGAGATGCGCCAGCTAAGCTTAAAGCGCATCCCGAGAGTGTTGTATCAGCACAAGTTATAGACCCTAAGTTAGTTGATAGTTACGCTGCTAAATACAATAGTAATGAAGCTTCACAAAAAGCTGTATATAAGCTGCCAGTAGGCGCGGAATACTACCACCCCGGCGGTTTAGCAGACACCAACGAAGTGCTACTTAAAGCGTCGGCGTTAGAGCAAGCGCAGCGTTTAAATGCTGAAAAGCTTATAAGACGGCTTAAAAGAAAACAATAACAGTAGTTAGTGTTAACAACTGGATAATCAATAATGAAACAAAAAATAGACGACGCATTTGTTCTTTCTGTTATCAGCAATGAAATAGAGCAAACACTGTCGTTTTCTCCGAATAATTTTTCAAGCGGCACATCTATTGACATAGAGACGCCACTTAACTATTACCTTGGTAAACCTGATGGCACTGAGGTTGAAGGCCGTTCGCAGGTTACCTCTACAGATGTCGCAGACTGCATAGAGTGGATTATGCCTTCTGTAATGGAGGCTTTCCTTGGCTCAGCTGATTGCGTTTCATTCGACCCTATTAATCCTGAAGATGAAGAACAAGCGGAGCTGGAAACAGAGTACGTCTATGACGTTTTAATGAAGAAAAATGATGGGTTTGTTATTCTTCATCAAATGACAAAAGATGCACTTCTACAAAACAATGGTATTAGCAAAGTCTACTATACAAAAGAAGAAAAAGTTGAAACTGTTTCTTATTCTGGTCTTACACAGGAACAGCTACATTTACTGGTAAATACAAAGAAAGACATAGATATTTTCTCTTTAAAAGAAGACGTAACCGACTTTGGCACTTTTTATGATGTTCAGTTTAAAAACACTTGCGCCTACGGTAAAATAAATGTTGAGTCTGTACCTTTAGAGAACATAAAGGTTAACAGTGACCACAATTCTATTAATTTGACAAACGCCAGGTTTGTTTGCCATGAAATGGTCAAGACTTACACTGACCTTATCAATTTAGGTATACCTGAAAAAACTATAAAAGACTTGCCTTTTGCTAATAGCTATCGCAATTCGTTTAGGCAAGAAGCTCAGAACGAGTCTGTTTTGAGCTCTCGTAGCTCTATTGACATGACTATGCAAGAATACGATTTGCAAGAGTCTTACTTATACATGGACTACAATAACGACGGTATTGCCGAGTATGTAAAAGTCACTACAGTAGGCGAAGGCACTCCAACGCACCTTATTTCTGTTGAGCCTCTACCTGATGGCTCACCTTGGGTCGGTTGTACCGCTATTTTGATGTCCCATAAGTTTAGAGGCCTATCTATTTATGATAGAGTAAAGGAAATACAAGACCAATCAACAGCGGTATTGCGCTCCACTTTAGATAATTTCTATCTTCAAAATAACCAAGAAAAAGAAGTTGTGCAAGCTCTTATTGTTGATATGGACGAGTTGCTTACTTCTACGCCTGGTGGCATTAAGCGTGTAAAGCAAGCTGGTGCTATCAATCCTATCCCTGTACAAGCTTTTACAGACTCTCCAATTCTGTTAATGCGGTACTTAGCCGAAATGAAAGCTGGGCGTACGGGCGTTTCTGCTGATGGCCCTTCTGCGCCTCAAAATATTGGTGACAGAGTAGGTTCACAAGGCGTTGCACAGTTGATGACTGCTAAAGAAGCGCTTTCTGGTCTCATTGTCCGTGTTTTGGCTGAGACTGGTCTTAAGCCTATTTATATAAAAATTAGAGATTTAGCACATAAGCATATTGATACTATTGAAGACTACAAATTTAAAGGCCGATGGGTTCAAGTCAATCCTTCTGAGTGGATTCCTAGAAGCTTAACTACTGTAAAAGTAGGCTTAGGCGCTGGTAATAAGCAAGAAAAGCTTGCTGCAATTGGTCAATTACAAAGTATACAGGCTACACTTGCTAGCTCTCCATTTACTTACTTGTTAGACGACACCCGTATTTACAACACAATTAACGAATTTTGTAAGCTTTCTGGTCTTCATTCTGCTTATAAGTATGTGCTAGATCCACAGTCTGATGTTGCAAAGCAGCAAAAACAAATGCAACAACAGTCACAAGCGGAAGCTAGTGCTAAAGCTGAGCAGGTACAAGTGGCACAAATGCAGATGGAGGCTTCTTTGGCACAAGCTGAGCTTGGCAAAGCTGAGGCTATGCAGCAAAGTGTTAGGTACAAAGCGGAAGCTGAGGCTAATAAGCAAAAACTTGACTTGGCTAAGCACCAATACGAAGCTAAACTAGCTATTATTGAACAACAGTATGAGCAAATGAAAATATTGGCAGATGATGCCAATAAGAGTGCTGATATGGAGCTTCGTCATAAAGCTATGGATGTTGATGTATTTAAGACGCTTACTACAGTCAATGCACAAAAAGATATTGCATTGATCAATGCTAGCTCAAAAGAAAATAAACCTGGTGAAGCAGCATGATTAATTATGAACAGCTAGTTGTGACAGAGTATATGCGATATACTGAAAACTTTGGTGCTATCTCTATGAAACAACTAGAACAGCCTATCAAATCGCTGACAGATATGCACTCACAAAACAATGAAGCAGTTATGCAACAAATTAGTGATCTTGCAAACACTGTGCAAGGACTACACGAATCAGTAAATAGACCTCGTATTAAAAGACCAATACGTGATGAAAATGGCTTAATAACGCATGTTATAGAGGAATAAAATGGCTTCTACTAGTTTTACAAACTTAACAAGAAACTTATGTATCGCAAGGCATAACTTTTCTAGTGACACATTAAAAGTTTTGCTTGTTTCAAGTATACCATCTGAAGCAAACTTAGACGCATGGATTGCTCGTTCTGACGTTACTAATGAGATAACAGGAACAGGCTATACTGCTGGTGGTATTGCGCAAGCCTATACGTTCAACACAATAGACACAACTAACAATAGAAATACTCTTACGCTAACAAATATTGTTAATGGCTGGACTGCTGCTACGTTTAGTGCAGTTGGAGCTATTGTCTACAAAAATAGTGGTACGAACACAACTGACTATCTTGTTGGGTTTATTGATTTTGGTGGCACTGTAACTGCTTCTGCTGGTAATTTCAGTATCACATATACAAGTGATATTCTTGTGACTAGAGTATAGTATGCCTCGTTTCTCCGATAGAACCAAGGAAACGACGACAACCACTGGAACTGGAACAGTCACGCTATTGGGTGCAGTTAGCCAGTTTGATGCGTTTACTGCTGATTTTGCCGTTGGTGATACTCAGATACCTTATGCGATCGTTGGGCAGACTGGGACTGAGTGGGAAACTGGCTATGGTACGTTAGTCACGTCTAGTACGCTAAGCCGCGATCAGGTAGCCGAGTCATCAAATGCAAATGCCTTAGTTAATTTCAGTGCAGGAACTAAGGATGTATTTGTTACGATTCATGAGCACATTGCTAACCAGCTGACCGAACTAGGTTTAGCTAATGCCCTTTCAATGGGCAATGTCCCATTAATGTAGGAATATTATGGCAGCAAATAATTTACCAATGTACGTTAAAGCCGTTAGCAATAGCTCAACGGGTGGCAGTACCAAGACTTTTTCAGCCAAGATAACGCTTGCAGCCAATGACTTTGATGGCACAAATGCTAACAATGTCTTAGTCGCGACAATGGACAGTACAAATGGTTCATTCTTGCTGGGGTTCATGTGCAAAGCTAACGGTACAAACGTTGCATCAGTGGCACGTATGTTCCTGAACAATGGCTCGACTAATGCAACAGCGACAAATAACACGTTTCTGAGCGAATTACCCTTGCCTGCGACGACAGCTGCAGCAGCGGGTATCACCTCTAACGATATTTGGTGGGCTATCAACAGACCATTTGAACCGGGCACTAAAATATACATCGGCTTAGGTACCGCCGTTGCTGCTGGCTGGCAGTTTATTCCGTTCTACGGGACTTACTAATGTCAGCACCTATGTATCTGCCCGGCTATGGCATGAATACGGATGTATTCTATGCTACTGCGCCTTCTAGTACACAGAGGCACTTGCAAATATGGCATAAGCCACGTAACAAGACCATGGCGCAATTTGTCCTGGTCGGTTGCGGTGGTAATGGCGGTAATGGCGCGATTGGTGCAAACAGCACAGCAGCAGGAGGAGGCGGTGGTGGCTCTGGTGGCGTAAGTATACTCACTGTGCCATTGAATTTCCTGCCGCCAGTGCTTTACATCAACGTGATGCAAGGCGGTGGCGCGGCTGCATCGTATATATCGGTGACATCCAATACGCCCACTACCAGCCCCACAGCATCCTATTTACTGTTAATCGCTAACAGCGGCGGTAATGGTGGTAACGCTGCTGGTGCAACAGCTGGTGCTGCTGGTACAGCGGGTGCTGTTGCTACTATTGCCAACAATATTCTTGCTGGCTGGGGTAACTTTAACTTTATGGCTGGTCAGTTGGGTATTATCGGTGGTGTTGCTGTTGCGGGTGGTGCGTTAACGTTGCCTACCTCCGGCGCATGTACAACCGGAGGTACAGGTGGTGGCGGCTTGCCTGCTGCTGCTACGGCTGGCACAAACGGCGGTATGATTAACGGGTCTGCTCAGACAGGTTCTCCGTATGAAATTGGTAACCGACTCGGCGGCGTTGGCGCTGCTGCTGCAACGACCCCAGCAGGTTCTGGTACGCCAGGGGTTGTAATGGGCAATCATTATTTTCTAGGCGGCACAGGCGGCGGCTCTACGCACGGTACGGCGACAGGCGCAGGCTTAGTGCAATCCAATGGTGGCGATGGGGCTTACGGGTGCGGCGGTGGAGGCTCAGGCGGCGCATTAACTGGCTCGGCAGCTGGCAAGGCTGGTCGTGGTGGCGATAGCATTTGCTTTATAACTACCTGGTAATATGAATTTAGGATTTAACTCACTTGGCGAATCTCCATTAAGCACCCTAACTACTGTAGGGTCGTCTAATAATGGTAATGCGAGTGCTAGTCTATTTTCAGTCACTTTGTCTGGAGCATCTGGAAATGCTAGTGGGAGTGCTAGTGCATCTGGTGCAGGATTCGAAGTACAACTAACTGGTAGTAGTGGCTCTGCGTCTACTGCTACTAATGGTAATGCAAGCGGTGCAGGATTTAGCGTACAGCTTACGGGTAGTAGTGGTAGCGCTTCTGGAACTACTAATGGTTCCGCTACTGGCGCAGGCTTTAATGTACAGATAACAAGTGCTAATGGTACGGCATCTACTTCTGCTAATGGTAGTGCAAGTGCGGCAGGGTTTGAAGTACAGCTAACAGGTGCGAGCGGTAATGCTTCTACAGGGGTAAATGGTAGCGCTACAGGCTCAGGGTTTAATGTACAAATAACAGGAAGCAGCGGGACTGCTTCTAGTAGTGGCAGTGCAAGTGGTGTTGGTTTTAATATACAAATCACGGGTGCTAATGGCAATGCGTTTACAAACTTAAATGGTAATGCGTCTGGTTCTGGTTTTGGCATATTGATAACAGGCAGTGATGGTACTGCCTCAGATGGTTCAGGAATACAACAAGACACTAAAGGAATAAGCGGCAAGAAACACGTTACTTATGTAAAGCGTGAAAAACAGCAAGAAGTAATAAAACTGAGACCTGAGGAAATAGACCAACAGGTTTACAATCTATTATTTAATGAAGCAAAAGAGGTAATTAAAGATGCAAACATTAAGACTTCTAGCATTGACGTTCTTGCTGATTCCGTGGTGTCTGATGTTATTGATAAGTTTAGTGAGACTCAAGCCGCTGTATCACGAGAACAAGCGTTAGAAGAAGCACGTCTAAATGCACAAAGAATTATTGATCAGTATTTAGAGATGCTTCGAAGAGAAGATGAAGAAATTTTATTGTTATTATAGGGGACTGATGTGGAATTAGAAGAAGCTTTGTACGAACTTCATGAGACTGGAGGCTTTATCCGTAGAAAAGTCTGGGACTCCGCTGTAGATATTTCTCTTGAAGATGCTATTGCTAGTGATTGGGAAGTTGTTGATTATTCAGAGGATGATGAATAGTGTCGCTTTCATCTAAAAATGACTGCGCTAAGGCTATGGCACTTGCTAAGAAAGCAGAAGGTGCGTACTCTTATCTTTTGGATATCATTGAAAAATACAAGGATGACTTGCTAAATGACTTTATTCACACTAAAGTTGATTTAGACGAAGATTTTATGGTGCTTTGTCCCATAAAAAGACGTTTTGATGCTTTGCTTGACCTAAAAAATATGGTAGAGTCGCATATTAATGACGGTAAAGTAGCTCAAAAAATGATTGATAAATTTGATTCCTAAAGGTGAGTTATGTTCTGGTTAAAAAATAGATTGCAAAACTTAGAAGACGGTCAAGGTAGTTCGCTTGATTCTGTTTCTAGTATGGACGACATGGCAGAATTTCTTGTTAATGTCGACGGCTTAGACAACGAGTTGCCTATTGATGACAAAAAAGAAGATGTTGAAGTCATTGATAAAAAAGACGAAAGTACTGATGAAGAAGTCACATGGGGCAAAGCTCTTGGTATTGACGACTCAGCTGTTGTTCTCGATGACACAGGCAATTTAAAAGCTGTAAAAGTAAAAGTTGATGGGCAGGAAGAAGAAGTTGCGCTCAAAGAACTTGTTTCTGGTTATCAGTTTAATAAGCATAATACTCAAAAAAGTCAATTGTTAGCCGAAGAAACAAGACAGTTTAAAACTGCTGTTGAGCAAACAACTAAGCAATACACTGATAAGCTTGATTCTCTTGAAAAAGCTACTGCTTATGTTAAAGGGCAGTTTTTGAAGCAGTACGAAGATGTTAATTGGTCTTTAATAAGACAACAGAACCCTGCTGAGTATGCTGCATTAGTGCAAGATTTCCAAATGCAGAGTGCAGAGTTTGATAGAATATTAGAAGTTGTTGCTTCTACTAAAAATGCAGAAGCCGAACAGCTTCAAAACGAGTTTCAAGAAGGTCAAAGACAATTGCATCAAAGGCAAATTGAATTGACCTTAGAAAAAAATCCTGAGTGGAGAGATCAAAAAGTTCTAAAAAGTGCACTCGAAGATTTAAGTTCTTTTGCAGGAGAAGCCTATGGCTTTACGCCTCAAGAATTTGCATCAATTAACGATCATCGCATGATAGAAGTGCTTAAAGATGCCATGAAGCTCAAGCGTGGAGTTAAGGAGGCTGAGCAAAAAATTGTTCAGCAAAAGCCTAATTTCCAAAAACAAACAAGTCTAAAACGCAACAATGTTTCGCACTTAGACAAACTAATTAAACGCGCAGCTTCATCGACGGGTACACAAAGACGCGCTGCTGAAACTGACGCTATTGCACAATTACTTATTGATACTGGAGTAAAAACATGAGTACAGCTAACTTAGACGCAGCTGATTTAAGAACGGTTGCTAGAGGTGGTCTCATCCGTGAGGATGTAATGAACAAGATTTGGGATATCTCAAAAATCCCATTGCCATTTACTGATATGATCGGAACTGATAGTTCTACCCACCCATATAAAG
>Ga0213919_1000163_pt1 | contig 35963 bp, 56 predicted proteins | sample McNCre317MG_FD_161056 | JGI IMG/M metagenome (GOLD analysis project Ga0213919, IMG submission 161056) | Freshwater microbial communities from McNutts Creek, Athens, Georgia, United States - 3-17 MG | ecosystem: Environmental > Aquatic > Freshwater > Creek | place: USA: Georgia | collected...
ACTCTGCGTACCCGTGACAGATTGGTCGCAGAAGGACCCGCGCCCGGTATCTGCTGCCCCTTGTTGCGCGAAAATGTTGCATGCAACAGCGTCATGCAACATCGCGCCGCGCTGCTGAAGAGGGGAACGGGGCACCATCAAGCCGCACCCCGCCGCTGCCGCGCCTGCCAGTCATCCCGGCAATCCACATCACAGAAGGCCGTGCCCTCAACAACCTCGCCGCAGTTGTGGCAATGGCCGTTGGGCTTCGGTCCTTCGGGGGCTCGAGCCTTCAGTGCGAGCTCGCGGTCAAGCTCTTCACGGGCGGCGCCCAGGTCGGCGAAGTCGGGCATCACGCCACCACCAGCACGAGCACAGCCGCGATCAGGGCCAGGGGTGCGCCGAGCACCACGGCGACGATGATGAGCGCCTCGGGGAGTGATGGCGGCTCGGTGTTCATGCGGCCGACCGGGCGGCGGCTCCGGCGAAGGGGCGCGGCCATCATGCACGCCCCTTGCGCTTTGCCGTGCCCACGCTCGCGAGCAGCTGCGGCAGCTCGACAAGCAGACCTTGCATGCGCTCGATCGCCTCGTCGCGGCTGGCGCTGGTGTCGCCGCAGTGCTTGGCCACCAGGTAGTAAATGGGGGTGCGGTCGCCCGTCTGCTCGACGTAGCGCTCCAGCAGATCGATGTCGAGGTGGCGCTGCCCGTCGCCCGACAGCATCACGCTGAGATTGCCCGGCGCCACGTCCAGGTCTTCCGCCGTGCGCTTCAGGCCGCGGCGATACACGCCGGCCGCCATCGCTTCCTTAGCCGAGCGGAAACGCTCCGTCAGGTGCGTGTCCAGGTCGAGCGTCATCTGGATCTGAGAATCATCGATACGCATTGATAACACCTCCTATCAGTGCTTTTCCGTGGTTATCAGTCCCACGGTTCAAGCTGGAATCGTCAGCAGCGGAAGCCCTCTTCCTGCGGAAAAAGCGTCCGCCAGCCCGAAGGCCAGCGGACCAAGCTCTCCGATAGGAGGGAGGAGGCAACGGAGAAACGGGAGGCGCGCCCCATGCGATCAAGACCAGCAGTCCCACAACAGACCGGCTCTTTCACAGGAACGCGTCTTGATCGGTCCATGAGGTCAGACAGCCTCGTGGTGTTCGGCTGCAGGCTTCACGCCCTGCGCCGCGAAGTAGTCGGCCAGCCGCTGCACGGTATGCACGCTGGGGTCGGTCACTGCGCGCTGCGCGATCTTGGCCACCGTCGAAAACGGCACGCCCGACCCGGCCGCGACCTGCCGCTGCGGGATTGCGCGGGCATCGAGACAGGCCATCACGTAGTCGTAGAGGTTGGTGGGAGTATCCATGGCCGTGGATCGTATAGCCATAGATGGCTAATTGCAATAGCCGCACATGGCTTCTACTTCGTCGCATAGTCCATTTATGGATATTTCGGCAGTCATCGCAGCGAACCTCTCAGCCTGGATGGAGGCAACGCCGGAGCTGGAAACGGTTCAAAAAGTCGAAGCCAAATCGGGCGTCGGGTTCGGCACTGTTCGCCGCGCACGAAAAGGCGAAGGGAACCTCACAGTCGAAAAACTTGCCGCCATTGCTGCCGCATTTGGCCGCACCGCCGCCGATTTGGTCACACCGCAGGATGCGTCGTATGCCGCGCTAATACCTTCGTCGAATAGGCAAGCGCCGGCGGTTGCGGCAGAGTCCACCCCATCCCCATTCATGCGGTGGCCTTTTCCGCATGCCGACCAGCGCGCCTATGAATCCCTGCCTCCCGAAGGCCAGGTGTGGGTGCAAGGCCGGCTTGACGCGGCCATCGAGCAGGCCCGGCAGCAATTCGGCACGCAGACCGAGAAACGGTCGGCGTGACACGGCGCAGCGCGCAGGTCTACAAGTTCCCGACGCCATCGCGAACGGCGTGACAGACTTCTCGCCTGGTGACGCGAACGCCTCGCGCTGGGAAACAATATCGCCGACGTGCGCCGCGGCATCAAGAAGACGCACAAAGCATTTCGCGCGGGCTCTTTCGCGCCCTACTGCTGCCCCACCCTGTCGCGCATCTGGCGCAGCCGCGCCAGTTCGTCGCGCATGCCCTTCAGCTCAGTTTCGTAGCCGGCTGAGGTCGCGCTCATCTCCTCGCTGATGCTCTGCTCCCAAGTGGCGCCGGCCAGGTTGTTGTTGGCGTAGCGCTTGCGGTTGCGCAGCTCGGCGAGCTTGGCGTTCATCTCGTCGATGGTTGCTGCAATCCGTCGCTCCTGCAGGTCGATGTCGTTCTGCAGGAGCCGCCGCCGCACGGCAATGTCGGCCTGCTCATTCCGCGTGGGCATGCGCCGCGCGCCAGGCGCTGAATTGCCCTGGTGCGCTGCATCGCCAGGCGCGGATCCGGACGCCGGCGACACATCGATCGGCTTGGCCCCTGCGGCGCATGGCGCATCGGCGAAAACGGTCGAGCCATCCGGCTGCTTGCATTTGTAGACCTGCGCCTGAGCCGGGCCACACATCGCGCTCAGCAGCGTTGCCACCAGCAACATCTTCATTTTTCACCCCGCGTATCGCGCTGGCGGTCAACACGCCAGCTATGAAATAGCCCGTAGATTGCCTGAACGCGCGCCCGACTACATCCACCGAAAGTCCTAGCGATCCCCATGACAAGCGGCGCGGCAACCCTTCTGAATTTTTCGTCGAAAAATAGCCATATACGGCTTGACGTGATTAGCCGTATATGGATAATTGACTCCAACGCATCACCCCTGAGGCGGCCCGGAACCCAGGCCAAGTCTGGCAAGCCGGTATCTCCGGCAGGGGGGCGCCCTACACGACATCGACCGAGGAGAACGACATGAGCAAGACCCTCATCGTCAAGCACACCAAAGACAGGAATGGCAATCCACTGGCGTGCGTGCACAACCTGCCGGGCGAGGGCGCGGAGTTCAACGCGCAAGGATTGCGCCGCCTGGCCAATCTGCTGAACACCATCGCCGACGAATGCGATTCCGGGGCAGGGCTGGTCCATGCGGAGACGCGCACGTATGACCCTGAGCTCATTGCGGAAGCGCGCGCATGAAAACGATCCGCATGCTGCCGCCCGGCTCGCTGCGCGCCCAGCGGCGCCGCGGGCGCATCGAAGGGGCTGCCGGCATGGCGTTGATAGCGCTGCTTGCCGGGCTGGCAGCAATCGCCATGACACCCGTCGAGCTGTATCGGGCCGCAACGCCCACGCCAAACGCCAGGGCGGCAACGCCAATGCGGATCGGGCGTGAGCCGCTGCCGCCCTGCACCGACATGGGCGCCAAGGACTGCATGGCGGTGGCCGATGCCACCGTGCGCACCATCCCCGAGCCCGGAACGCTGGTGCTGGTTGGTGCAGCGGCGGCAGGCGCCATGTGGATGGCGAAGCGATGAGCATGTGGGTGCTGGCTGCGTTGGTATGGGCCGGGTTTGCAGCGCTGGCCGTTGGTATGTGCGCAATGAACCACCAGGACGACGACGAGGGAACGCCATGATCGACAGGAGCAAGACAAAAACCCGACTGATTGTTGCGCAACTGCACGACATCGCGCAGCGCGAGCAGGACGGCACGCTGCGCACCCTGCTGGAAGACGCCGCCGTGCTGCTGGACGAGTACCAGGCAGGGCTGATCCTGGCCACGCCTCACCCGATGACGGGCATGGCGCTTGTGCACAGCCAGGCGCTGGCGCAGATCGACATGGACCACATCGACATCACCGAGGAGATTGCATCGTGAGCATCTTGAGCCCCATTCGCCGGCTTGCACGCCGCATCAACCGCATCCGCCTTGCCATGGCCGAATCCGACCTGGCTTTCCTCGAGGCCCGCGCCCCCGTCGTCCTTCAGCAGCAACGCATGCGCGTGGCCGAGCTGCGCATCGCCGCCGTCCTGCACACGCATCGCATCGATGCAAACGCGGTGCGCCTGATGGCCGAGCACCGGCAGAAGCGGGCATTGCTGGGCTGACACCGACATGAACGACCCCAGCCGCAGGTGGGGACGTAACAGCGGCAGGCCGGCACGCGACATGCGCCTCCCCCGGCTGTGCGGTATGGCAGCCGGACAAATGCGGCGGGGCCGACCTGACGGCGGGAAAGACCGCACCCAACACCACGCCCATGCCTGCAGGGCCGATGCAGGCGACACGAAGGAGACCGCCATGGGCGCACGCCCGTTTACCGACACGCTACGTGCAATCCGCTTCGGCGAGCTGCAGGACTTGCTGACCGAGGAGCTGAACGCGCTGACCAAACGCTGCACCGAAACCGGCCGCGCCGGCGAGATCGTGCTGAAGATCAAGCTCAAACCCGGCAAGGGCGGCCAGGTGGAGATCCTCGACGACCTCACCGTGAAGGCGCACAAGCTCGAGCGCGGCACCTCGATCTTCTTTGCCACGCCCGAAGGCAACCTGCAGCGCGAAGACCCGCGGCAGATGGACATTGCCGAGCTGCGCCAGGTGGCCGCCGCGCCAGCCGAGCCGCTGCGCAATGTGAGCAACGGCTGACCGATCACCTCTACCTCCACCCCCACGAAGCAAGGACGTCTCATGAACGAAGAAACCCTGCAACACATGAACTCCGGCGTGGCCGAGGCCATTGCCTTCGGCGCCACGCTGGCCGAACCGAAGCACGCCGACATCGGCGCCGACGACCAGAAGCCCTACATCGTGGTGCCCGACGGCTACCGCGTGGCCGACCTGGAACACACGCTGGCCTACCCCACGCGCAAGCGCGCAGAGGTGAAGCTAGCGCAGACGAAGGGCTTCATCGATTACTTCCTGAGGCACCGCATCACCGGCGGCGTGAGCACGATCTACGGCACCACCGAGCCGCCGAAGTTCGTCGCGATCCTGAACGACCACGGAGCTGGCGTGCCCGGCTGGCGCGATCACATCGCCCGCTACGAATGCCCGCTGGCGGTGGAGTGGCTGACGTGGACGAAGGTGAACAAGACGCTCATGCCGCAGGCCACGTTCGCCCAGTTCATCGAGGAGAACCTCCCCGACATCGTCGAGCCGACGGCGGCCGAGATGCTGGAGATCAGCCGCACGCTGGAAGCGAAGAAGAAGGGGAACTTCGCCAGCGGCATCCGTCTGGCCAACGGCGAAACGCAGTTCACCTACGAGGAGTCGATCGACGGCACCGCGGCAAAAGGCCAGATGCGCGTGCCGGAAGTGTTCGCGATCGGCATCCCGGTGTTCCACGGCGGGCCGAAGTATCGCATCGAGGCCCGGCTGCGTTACCGCATCGCCGACGGCGGGGCCCTGTCGATGTGGTTCGACCTGGTGCGCCCGCACAAGGTTATCGAGGACGCAGCGCTCGAGGTGTGGACGCACATCGAGGAAGCCACCGGCGAGACGATCTTCCAGGGTAATCCGTGGGCGTAAAGCCAAGACGACCATGCGCAGGACTCAAGCCCGCTTGCGGGATGAGCTTTGTACCTGAGGCGGAAAGCGTAACCGCCACCTGATACACGAGACCACCATGCGACGTCACCACTGGACGCCCGAACAAACCGAAACGCTGAACGCGATGTACGCCGACCACACGGCCTCGGATATCGCCGCTGTGCTAGGTCTGCACGTTCGCCAGGTGCAGGCAAAGGCTTGGGGCATGGGACTGAAGAAAACGCCGGAATGGATCGCTGAACGCGGCCGCAAAGTGATGGCCGACCCGAACCACCCCGGCCGCGCCTACCAGTTTCGCCCAGGCCTGACGCCGCACAACAAGGGCAAGCCGCACCCCTCACGCGGCAGGGCGACCGAGACGCAGTTCAAGCCCGGACACCGCCCGCACACCTGGCGCCCCATTGGCGCCAACCGCGTGCGGTCGGACGGCTACCTGGAGCGCAAAACAGCCGACACCGGCTGCACCAGGCGCGATTACGTCACCGTGCACACGCTGGTCTGGCGCATGCACGGAAGGTCAATACCGGACGGATATGCGCTGTGCTTCATCGACGGCGACAAGAGGAACTTCGACATCAACAACCTCGAGCTGGTCCACCGATCGAACCTGATGCGCCGCAACTCGGTGCACCGGCACGGCCCGGAGATCGCAAGCGCCTATCAACTGCTGGGCGCGATCAAGCGCCAACTGAGCCGCAAGACCAAGGAGATTACAGCATGAGCCACACCGTCAATGACCTGCGCGCCGCGCTTTTCCGCCAGCTCGACGCCCTGCAAGACGGCAAAAAAGACATCGCCGTCGAGATCAGCCGCGCCAAGGCGATGAGCGACATCAGCCGCACCATCCTCGAGTCGGCCAAGGTCGAGCTCGAGCACCAACGGCTGACCGGCAGCACTGGCAGCGGATTCCTGGATTCGGCGCCGCTGGCCATCGACTCCCCCGAGACGAGCGCGGCCGCCCAGATCAAACAGACCGCGACTGGCACGGCAGAGACCGTCGGCAACCGCACCGTTCACAAGCTGCGCTGATTGCAACCCATGATCCACCTCCACAACACCGCCCCCGCAGCCTGCCGCACCTGCGGGCACTTCGAGCGGCGCGAGATCCATGTCGAGCAGAGCGTCGAGCACGATGACGGGTGCCTCAAGCACAAGCCCATGCACGAGCCATGCGCGTGGCACACGGACGGGGCGTTGATGCGGGTCGATGGAAACAGGACGGTGCGGGCATGAAGCGCCCCGCCACGCTCCCCCGCTGGCTGCAAGCCGGCATCGCGCGTGCCGAGAAAGAGCGCCGCGCCAACGTCATCGCGCGCCCCATGCGCAACCTCATGGACATGCTGCGCCAGGGCGAGGTGTACGAGATCGACGGCCGGGCCGTCATGCGCATGCCCGAGATCGACGAGCAGTTCGCCACCCGCGCGGAGTGGTGCGAGATCGCGCCGGCGATCGAAGGCTGGCGCGACTGCTGGCAGCGGCTCGCGCCGGACATCAGCACGTACTACCTCGGCGTGCTCGCCGGCCGGCTGCGCGAGGACAAGCCCATTACGCCGCGGCTGGTCGAGCAGGCGCGCGCGGAGTTCGACGCGACGGTGGCGCGGATTGTGGAGATCCCGGACGGACAGATCAGCAGCGCGATTCGCACGACTGAAATCGCTTGGGAGATGGAGAAATTGCAGAGCGAGGGGGCCGCATGAAGCGCCAGCCCTTCCCAGTCGGATCCCTCGTCGTCAACACCGGCCGCCTTCGCGGCCAGGGCTACATCTGGCGCGTCGAGGGATACGTAACCTACCAGAGCGGGCAAGACCGGCGCACCCGAATCACCGCGATGGTCTGCCGCAACATCGGCCCGCTGCACGGAAAGCCGGAGCCGCACGACTATCACATCGGCGGGCGCTTCCTTTACCGCCCGGAAGACAAAGAGCTGCTCGGCAATGTCAAGCCGGCCTGCCAATTGAACCTGATATGACCACCTACACCCTACACATCACCGCCGAGCAAGCGCACACGCTCAGCCGCGCCTGCGAGCTGCTGGCCCGGCTCGGGATCGGCCAGATCACCGAAGGACTGCGTGAGATTCCGCAGGTCGAGGACATCGACTGGAGCGACTTCCACGACGATTGCCAGGCCGTGTGCAAGCTCATGAGCAAGTACATGCCGCGCAGGATCGACGGCTGGACATCGAACCTCGGCATCCACCACGCTGACGAGGGTGCGCGGCGCGCGTGGGATCTGCACCAGGTGCTGCGCCACCGCCTGGCGTGGGATCTGGCCATCAAAGAAGGCTGGACGGACGGCACGACGCGCGACTGGAAACAGATGATGGGCGTGCACTTCGACGATCCGACGCGCGTCTACCCGGAGCCGCTGGCGAGAATTGAGAGGGACGAAGCATGACCAAGATAGAAATCATTATCACCACCACCGGAACGCACGTCGAGCGCAGGCAAAGCGCGGTTTTCATCGATGGTAGCGGAAGCGTCGAGCACTATATCGAAGCGATCCGCGCCGCGATGGTGGCGTCGAGTTATGAGCCGGAAACGGCTGCGCGGGTCCGTTATTGCGAGGCCGACGAATGACGCGCGAAGAAAAGCTAGACCGCCTGCGCGAGTGGGAGGCGCATCTACGCGACTTCACGGCTGCATGGGACGCGCTGCACGCACTGACCGGAACCACAACAAACAGCCCGCTCGGCGACGCGACGTGGTGTGTATTCGAAGTCTATACGCGTGCCATCGGGCGAGAGATCGGCGATTTCGAAGACTGGATGTCCTGGCATTGGCTTGAAAACGATCTCGGCGCGAAAGGGAGAGAGGCCGGCAATCGGCGCGAAACGAGGTCCATCAAGTCGCTGGATGACTTGCTTTGGGCCATCGAACTAGAGGACAGCGAGCCATGACCATCACCGCCCCCATCACCGGCACCCTGCAGCATGCCGTCGTGAGCGGCGTCGTGCACGAGGGCATCACCGTCAAGACCCGCGACGGCCGCCGGGCTCGGCTGGCGGTCATCGACGACGATGGCCACATCATCGAGTCCGGCCCGGCCGTCGAGCGCGAGGTGTGGCAAGTGGCTGTTCAGGTGTATCGCAATTTCTGGAAAGGCCAGGGGCATCTGCGGGTGCTGTCTGGCGCGCGAGGGGAAGGGAAATGACGCCTGCTGAAACGGTCGAATTCCTGCGGCAGTTCAACGAGTGGCGACGCGGCGGCGATGGCGTCGTATCCGCCAGTTGCTGGCGTGACGTCGATGACTTCGGCGCGGCCGCTGCACGGCTCTTGCGAATACACCGTCCGCCCGCCGTCCTGGCACTTGTAGACCTGCGCGTGCGCGGCAGCAGACAGCGCCAGCGCGATCAGCGGGAACAGGATTTTCATCGTGCTCGACTCCGATTGCATGTCGAGTCAGTTTCCCGCCCACACGTACGCCGAGTCAACGTCCGTTGTCCACGGGTAGTAGTTGCCGTCGAACACCAGGTCATCGTCGACGATGCGGAACACATCGACCGTGCCATTGCCGTCGACGCCCAGGTCGCGGCAGATGACGACGTGCCGATCGGTCATCGACATCGCGTCGTAGCCATAGCCGTTCGCCGGCAGTGTGTACGTCGTCACCGGGATTGGCGGGCCTCCAGTCTGCAGGGCCGCCCGGCTGAAAAGCTCGACCCGCGCGACGCCAGACGCCCATCCGGTCACCAGCGTTCCGACATATCGCCGAGAAATCGCCACATCCTGCACGATATCGTCGCCGTAGTTGAGGTTGCACAGCACTGCATCCGTTGCGTGATTGAGCACTTGGACCCATGAGTAGTCGTAGACGCCATACATCACTGCCCATCCGCCGCGCGCCTTGATGTACAGCGCCCCGAGGCGCCATGATGCAGTCCGCTTGAGTGCGCGTGTTTGCGAATCCAGTATGACGATCTGCTGCGTCGACGGGTTGAGCGCAACAATCTCCGCGCCATCTACCGACAGCGACATGTAGTTCGCCCCGAGGCCGATCGTCGAGCCATCGTTAGCGTCCAGGATTCGGGGGCTGCCGAATGCTGTTGTGCGCTCGGTCCATGTCTTGCCGCCGAGGAAAATCGCGCCGAAGTTCGTGATGGCATACCGTGGCGGCCCCTCGAAATTGTCGGCCAGGCGCTCGCCCCATAGGCTCGTCGCGCCGCTCGACGGCTCGAACAGCATCCATTCTGTGTTGTACGGCTGCGCGACGTCGAACGGGTTGCCGTTGCCGTCGAGCCGCGTGACGATGCGCGACCCCGTGCGCGAGATCACGATCCGGTCGCAGCGCTTTGGGCGCTCCAGGAAGCCGATCACGCGCGGGTGATCCCACGACTGCCCCTGCAGCTCGACGACCACCCGGTCGCCGACATCGAATACTGCTGCGTTGCACGTCATGTACTGCACCGGCACGGCAGCGAGCGACGGCGCGCGGTTGATGTCGAGCTGCTGCGCGCTGGACTTCGCCGGGTCCAGTTCGACATCGGCCTTGTCCGCGCCTTTGTCGACCGCCGTGAGCGTGCCGGCGCGATAGGTCGGCTTGAATTTCTGCCACCCTGGCAGGATCGCAGCATTGAAAAACGCTTGCGGGCCTGACTGAACATCGCGCGCCACGATCGCGCCATACGGCGTAGCCGGCTTAGGGGCACCGGGCGCGAGCACGATCGCTGTGCTGGCGTCGCCGTACTCTCCCGGAATCTCGATCGATGCGACATCACCGGGAGCCGCGTCGTCGGTCGCGTCGGCGCACCAGATGGCGCGCTGCTCATCGAGGACGAGTGCTTCCCATCGCAACTTGTCTTTTATCGCCTGCGACCGCTCGGTCTTGAGCTGGTCGAGCTGCAGCACGAGCAGCGCGTAGCGCGAGCGCACCTCGAGCAGCGCGCGCATCGCCGCGGTATGCGCATCCGCCTTGATCTTGAGCGCGCCCGCAGCAGCGCCGGCCTGCGCCGCTGCTGCATACTCACTGACGGCAGTCTCGACGGCCGCAAGGGCGGGCGCCTCCTCCTGCGCCTTGAATGCGTCAAGCGTGATTTGCCAGCCGGCAATCTGCGCGGCGAGCGCAGCGATGCGCGTCGTCAGCGCCGCGACCTGTGCGTCGCGCTGCGCGGTACCGAAGTCGAGCCGCACGGTGTACAGCCCATCATCCCCGCCGGACAGGATCGTCGCCTTGCCCATCAGTCGCGCGATCCCACGTCGCAATACATGTCCGAGCCGTTGCAGTAGTAGTTGATGTAGTCGACCACCATCGGCTGCGCGCCGAGGTATGCGCGATGCCCTGGACGCAGCAGCCAGTCGATAGAGCACCGGGCCCGCACGCTCGCGCCAGTGACCGACGTCGAGCGCACGCCGACGAGCTGCCGGTCATAGACTGCCGGCGGATCTTCGGCAGCCGTCAAGGCCGCGCTGTAACCGCTGATCGAGCACGTGTAGCGCAGCGGGCCGCGGTCGAACGACGCGGTACCGAGCGGAGAGCGGACCATCTCGTACTCGATCGCCTCGCCGCTCGGCATTGCCGCGCGCCGGCGGACGATAAACTCGGTCGCGGCATTGATCGTGTTGACCCACGGTGCGCAGGCTGGGATGACGCACTGCGCGTAGCAGGCCACGTCGGTCTGCAGCGTGGCCTGCCAACTGCTGATGGGCACGCGGACCAGCCCGCCGGGCGTCACGAGGTCCATGACGTAATGCGTTGTCACGTCGCCGAGCAGGCCGGTGAAGTCGTGCACGGACAGCAACGCCGGACCCTGAAGCACCGATGGAAACACGGCCCATGATTTCGTGGGCGGATCTCCGCCAATGATGGCCGGCGGCTGCAACACAGATGGCACGCTGACGAGAGCGGCCGGCGTGAGCTGCCCGCCGCGGATCGCCGGCGCCTGCAGCACGGACGGCAGCGACAATCGCGCCTGCGGCATGCCCTCGACCCATGACAGGCCGGCGGCCGTGCCGGCCGGCGGCGTGTACGACTGCGCGTTTTGCCAGGTGAGGCCGGCAGCCGTGCCTGTCGGCGGTGTGTAGCTCATGCCGGCGAGGCCGGAACCACTCGGCCCAGGATCAGGTCGTTGTACTGCGTTCCGGCGTCGTCATCGAGTGCGACGACCTGCGTCGGGATCACCGACAGGCAGCGAAACCGATAATCCCCGCTGCCGTCCGTCGTTGTGCTTGCCAGCAGGTTTCCGCCGGCGCGCTCGTACAGGCGCACGGTGCGACCAACGGCGGGTGAGCCCGCATCGTCGAGCACTGCGTCGGTGCCGCTGGTCACTTCTCGGATGTACGAGTTCGACGACCACGCGCAGGCGTAACCGAGCGCCGGCAGCGTGGCGCCGGTGATCGTCAGCTTTGACCAGTCCGATACTTGATAGACGGTAGCGAACGGCGTTGTCTCGTGCGCCACCGCCAGGCGAGCTCCATCTGGCGAAAACTCGCAATCGTGGCCGACACCCGCCGGATTGCCGCCGGTGATCGTAAGCTTCGACCAGTCCGACACCTGATACACCGTCAAGTAGGGCGATCCGGAGTGCACACAGGCCAGCTTCGTCCCGTCCGACGAGAAATGCACGCCTTCTGGCGCCCCTGCCGGCGCTCCGCCGGTGATCGTGAGCTTCGACCAGTTCGAGACTTGGTAGACGGTAAGGGATGGCGATGTCGAGTGCCCGAGAGCCAGCTTTGCCCCATCCGGCGACCAAGCGCAGCACTGCCCGGCGCCGGCCGGCAGGTCCGTAATCGTGACGCTTGCCCAGCTCGACGTGTTGTAGACGGTCAGGAATGGCGACGTGCTGTGCGCGACAGCCAGGCGCGATCCGTCCGCACTGAATGCGACTTTGCGCGCCGTTCCCGGCGGCGATGTCATGCTGAAGTTTTTCGTCCACGTGCTTGTATTGTAGACGGTCAGGTAGGGGCTTGATGGATGCCCGACAGCCAGCAGCGAACCGTCTGGGGACCATGCGGGCTTTCCGATCCCCGCCGCCGGGATGTCCCCGCCGGTCAGAGTGATCGCGCTCCAGTTGCTGGTGTTGTACACCCGTAGCCGCGGCGATCGCTCGCAGATCATCGCGCACTTCGACCCATCCGGGCTGAATGCGATGCCATAGACGGCGTCGCCGTTTGGTACGCCCCCTGGCAGATACGCCACATCGACGCAGCGCGTGAGCGACGCCGCGCCGTAGGCGGCGAGCGACAGGACTGGGTAGCTCGAGGCGTTGAGCCCCGACGTTCCGACCAGCAGCGATCCCTCGGCCATCGCTTACCCCATCACCGCGCTGACGACCTCGACCGGCGCGCCGGAAACGATCGTCAGCGTGTTGAGTACGATTTTCCCGGCGACCGCCACCGCGCCTTGCTGCGCCGGCAGCGCGCAATGCACCGCGCCGGTGCTGTCGCAGATCTGCCCATAGGCTGCGGTCCCGCCGGCATCCGCGCTCGCATCCTGCCCGGCAATGGAAAACGTGAGCTGCCCGGTTGTGCCGTTGACCGTTCCGCACGGATCGGAAAGCGGAACCTGCGCCAACAGCACGTCGGCTGCATCGCGAACACGGATGAATCCCGCGCCCGAACCTGAGTCGATCAGGTCACGAAATGTCGTGTGCGCCGCGATCAATGCGGCGGCGCTGAAGGTGGCAACAGTGGGAGCGGGCATGCTATGTCCTCATGCAAGTTTTTCTCGGACCAGCAACGTGAGCGACGACTCGTCCGCTCCTGGCCGGTATGTTTCAAGAGCGGCCAGGTAGCAGCCGGCAGGCATAGACAGGCGGATCTGCGCGTACAGCTCGACCAGGCGCGCGATAGATGCCTCGTGCTCAGCGCTGCGCGGGACCCACCTCAATTCGATCGAGCGGTCGGCTTCGCTGAATCCGAAATCATTGAAAACCGCTCCGCCGTCGAGCGTGGCGACGCGGTTCATGCGCCGCCTGGATTCGCCGGTATTGCTGGTGGGCAGCGCATCGATCTCAACCACGCCGAGCGGATCGAATGTAAGGGCGGTCAGCGTCGCGCGCATGCGTCAGACCCCCAGCAACATCTTGAGGCCGTCATTGTTCACGCGGACCTGGATCGAGCGCAGGATTTCCCACATGAACGCCTCGAGATGCGGCTGCAGCCCGGCGCCGTCGATTTTGATCATGCCTTCGCCTTTCATCATCGCGTCGGTCTGCGCCTTCATCATGCTGATCTGCGCCTTCGTGAGCTCTTCCTGCAGTTTGAACGCGGCATCCCGCCGGGTGCTTTCCTTTTCGATTTCGCGCGTCAGCGTGCGCCATTCCTGTAGCCCGAGATTGTCCTTTCCAAGCAGCCCGAGCATGCTGGTGAGCGTCTCGCCGGTATTGGCGATCGACATATTCACGCTCTCGAACGCCGCCGACATGCGTTTCGTGTCGGCCTCGATCTGCGCGGTGGTGATCTGCGTCGATGCTTCGATCAGCTTCAGTTTTTCCGCGTGCTGCATCTTCGCCACTTCTTCATTCCAGCGGCGCGTCGCCTCTTCGGCCTTCTTCATCTCCTCGGCGGTTTTCGATGCCGCAGCCCCCACCGTGCCGAAGCCCTGCGCCTGGCGGTCGATGTTCTGAATCCGCTCTTGATCGGCTTTGCTCAATTCGTCAAAGGCGCCCTGGAACCCGACGACTGCGCCAGTCGCTTTGTCAATCAGCAGCTTTGACGCAGTGATGCTGTTTCCGAATTTGTCGATTCCTGCACCGGCTTTCTCGACCACGCCCCCGCTGGCGAGCATCGCGGCGTTCCATCCGTCAAGCGCTTCGCGGCTTTCGATCGTACGTCGCACAACGGTTCCGAAGGCATTGACATATTCGGTAATGGGTCCCGTTGTGATCTTGCTGACTGCACCAGCCACGCCGTCGAGCCCGTCGGCCAGCGGTTTCGCGGCGCGCGCAGCGTTCGTCCATGCGCCGGTAGCGTCATTCCACACCAGCCGGCCGGACTCGACCCCTTGATTGAGTTGGTCGAGCGAGATGCGCACGCCGTCAACCGTGATGCCGATTCCTTCAATCCTTTCGGCGCCATTCACCAGATCGTATGCCCATGCGCCGAGTGTCGTTTGTGAGCCCGTCAGGCTGCTTGCCAGCTTGTTGAGCGGGTCGTTAAGCGCGGTGCCAATTGCGTAGCCGGCCGCCCCCGCCGCACCCACGAGGCCGGCGGAGCCCAGCGCGGCAATCAGACCAGGCGCAGCGGCTGCGGCTGCGCGCATGGCGCCGACGAGGCCGGCGCCCTCTTTGACGATCAGGATGCCAAGCAGCGCATTGAGCGCGGGCAGCGCAATGTCGATCTGCGAAGCGATGCCGCCGATCGTGCCGGCGAACTTGAATATTTCGGGGTTTGCTTCGGCTGCGCCCTGCCCCACGCGCACCAGCAGATCAAACACCGGCTTCATCGACTCGATGACGCCAGCCGTGTATTTCGACAGTCCCAGAAATGCCGCGCCGACACCCTCGATGGCTTTCGCCAGGCCGGCGGCGCTGGTGAGGTCCAGCCCGCCGAACAGCAGCCTAACGGCATCGATTACCGCCTGGATGCCGTTGCGGAACCCGGACAGGTCAGCCGACTCCAGCGCCGCCGGCAGGTTCTTCGCCACGCGCGCCATCGTCGCCTCGATGTCGCCGAAAATGCCTTCGATGTACGCCACAAGATCTTTCAGCGCCCCGCCTTTAACGCTCGCGCCCAGGGCATTGAAGATGCTGGCGATCGCATTGGCGATGCCACCAAACTCGTCCATCAGCGGCGATCCGATCTCGACCAGCAGCACCTTGAACGCATTGGCTGCTTTCGCGCCGGCCTGCTCGATGCTGCCGGCCATCTTGCCGAATGCGATGTCGACCGAGCCGGCGGCGTTGCCCATCGAAACCAGCGATTCCTTGAATGTGCTGGCCTGCGCGCCGGTCAGCGTCATCACCGCGCTGAGGCCCTGCACATCGCCGAACAGCTTGGCCATCTTGTCGGCGCTGCCGCCTGTCGCCGTCTGAACGTCGGTCAGTACGCCCGCGAATCCTTTCGACTTCAGCGCATTCGCGTCGAACTGGATTCCCAGCTCGGCGGCGAGCTTGGTCGCTTGCTCGCTGGGCTTGATGATGTTGCTGATGGCGGAGCGCAGCGCGTCGATCGCCGTGCTGGGCTGGATGCCGGCCGCCGTCAGCGTCGCCACTGCCGCGCCGATCTCCTGCAGACTCACCCCTGCCGTTGCGGCAATCGGCGTGATGTTCGCCAGGTACTGCGACAGATCGCCCATTTCGATCTTGCCGTCGGCAATGATCTTGAAGAACAGATCAGACACCGCGCCGGCCTTGTCCGTCGCCATCCCGTAGGCGTTGAGCGTGCTCACCAGCACCTCGGTGGTGCCTTTCAGGTCCGCGCGCGTGGCGACCGCCAGGCGCTCGGCCGTGCCGATCAGCTCGAGCGACTTTCCGTAGGCAACGCCGGAGCCCACCGCGGCGCTGATCGAGTTGGTGATGTCTTCGAGCGAGGCGGTCGAGGTGCTGGCATATCGCAGGATGGCATCCCGAAATCCGGCGATCTCCGCATCGCTGGCGTCGAACAGGGTCGAGATCTGACGAAAAGCTGCATCGAAGTCGCCGGCCGTTTTCACCGCGAACGTGACCACTGCGGCACCGGCGGCCAGGATCCCGGCCTCGAACTTCACCGCGGCGGACGTGAATTCGCGCATCGGCCCGGTGACGTCGCCCACCGATCCTGACACGCTCCGCATGTTGGTCAGCACCGCCTGCGTCGCGGCGGCGGTCTGGTCGACGCCCCTGAAGATCAGTTCCACTACGCGCTGTGCATCGGCCATCGTCGGTCACTTTTGCCGCTGGTTGCGGTCCTTGTAGTAAAGCCCCCACAGGGCGGTTTCGGTGTCGGTGAGGTAGCCTTCGGGGAACACATCCGGCCGCGCCTCGAACAGAAACCGCCCGCGCTCTGCGCAGAGAAAGAGCGCCGCCCTTACTCCGGGCTCTTGCCAGAGCGCTTCGGCTTTCCCATCTCCGCACCCTGCCCGGTCAGGGTGAGGATGTGGTTCGTCAGGTTGAAGAACACCGTCGGGAAGGCCTCGGCCAGGCGCACCGCGACGTCGCGGTTATCGCTACCCAGGGCCGGCGCAACCGATCCGGCGGCCAACATCTCGATACGCCGGCTGATGTCGGCCGGCACGTCCTCATCCGAGATGCCCATGGCTGAGCGGATGGCGCCGGCCTTGTCGCCGTCTCCGGCCAGCGCGGCCACCATGGCCTTGACGTTTTCCAGCCCGCGGTCGGCCGCCTGGTTGGCGCGCCCCAGCTCGGCCGCCGTGAGTCCGCGAACGACCCACACGGCCGGTTGGCCCTCGCCGAACCACTGCGCCAGCTCGGGAACCTCGATGGTTTCCTCGCGCGGGCGCAGGGCGGCGTTCAGGAATTTCTGCAGGTCCATGCCGATCAGGACTTGACGTCGAGCGAGGCGACCGACGGCGTAACGGTGCAGGCTGCCGAGAAGCTTCCACCACCGGCCGGGAAGGTGCGGCTGATGCCGAGCAGGCCTTGCGTCAACTGCTTGGGCACGCTCTTGTCACGGTCGGGGCGGAACTCGATCCAGACGTTCTTGCCCTTCTGCGCGAGGAAGGAGTCGGTGATGCCGTCCTTGAGGATGGCGGAAAAGCTCGCCTGCCCCAGCGAAGACGAAGCCGAGCCGACCGGGCCATCGTAGGTGTCGGTGGAGTTGATCGAATACGTGGCCTCGGCCGGCACCCAGTCGCTGGTCTGCGGTATCGGGGCAAACAGCGGCGTGCTGCCCTTGATGTAGACCTTTTTCGGCACGTTGCCGGTGTGGATCAGCGGCAGCGCATCGGCAAACCGCACCTTGCCGGTGGCGTAATCGAGCGAATACACCGGGTAGTCGGCGCGCTCAACGTGCAGGCCGGGCACGGTGTAGATCTGTGCGGCGGAGACCGGGCCGGCGGTGCTGGTGGTGACGCGAACCTGGCCGATTTCGACGCTTCCCACGGGGATCAGCGGCGGGCCGCCAGCGGCGCCGCGCGTTTCGGAGAAGGCGGTCGTCGAGCCATCGGTACCGGGCACAACAGTGACGGCGCCGGCTGCGTCGATGGTGACAGAGCACACCTTGGCGACATTGGTCGCCGGACGGGTGATGGTGGCGGTGGTGCCGGCCACGGCGACTACGCCGTTAGCATCGGCGCCCGTGGTCGCGGCAGCACTGACGGTGAGCGCGGCGACGTTCACCACGTTGTTGGTCAAGCTCGAGGTGATGGCGCCGCCGGTCAGCAGGCCATAGGGCGCGACGACAGGCTCGGACCCGGCCGCGTTGGAAATCGGCGCGAACGAAGCGGCGAAGATGATGTGGTCGCCCGCATCGGCGGCGGCCTCGAACGGATAGGCTGTTTGCCCGGCCTCGTAGCGGATGATGGGTTGGCCCATGGTCGAGAGTCCTTGTCAGGTTTCGTTAATGAGATTGGGATTGCCGCGCACGTGCTGCCACCGCACGCGGATTTGCAGCTCGGCAAAAACGAACTTGCCGATTTCGGTTTGTATGCCCTGCCCTGCCAGGTCGAACCCTTCGGCCAGTTCGCCGAACGTCTCGTCCACATGCAGCGCCGTCAGCAGCGCGGCGAGCATGTCATGTGCCTGCGCGCGCAGCGCGGCCCGCGCGGCGGTGCTGGTCATCGCCGATGTGTCGATAGCGGCCTGCGCCGTGCCGATGCCGATCGGCGTTACCCAGCCGGACGCCCCGTAGCGCGGCAGCGCCTCATCTTGGCCGTCCTGGACGATGGTCACCGGCAGGTCGCGCTCGTCCTCGGGCGCCGGGATGGCGTACTCGCCGCCGACGGCCGCCGTGACTGCAGCGAGGAGTTTTTCGCGGACGGGGGCGGTCATTCCGTCGGCTCCGGCGGGGATTTCTTCGCGAGCAAGTAGCGCATGGCGTCAAGCAGTTGCGCCTGGTATTCGGCAGACGCGGCCGGCATCACGTCGTCGCGCACGCTGTTGAAGACCTGCGACAGCGACGGCGAATTGAGCACGTGGATTTCCCCGTCCTTTTTACGGCGGACGATCGCCAGGGCGTGGCTGCCCTTGAGCACCATGTAGAAAGGCTTGCTCTCGTCGCCACGGCCGACTTTCACCGCGGCGCCCGTCGGCTTGACCTTGACGTAGTGCCCGCCATACGGCGCCGGCGGGGGCTTGATCCAGCTCACCCCTTCCGCGGCGATACCCGGCTCGGTCGCATACCGTGACAGCAGGATGCCGCGGGACGGTGTGGTGATCGCGCCGGACAGCGCAGCGCGCGTCGCGCGGCGGATGGTCAGGCGCTCGTTCACATACGATGCCGTCAGCCGCACTTGGTCGCGAATCGCCCGGCTCGCCAGCGTGCGGATCTTCGGCGCGGACTTGTTGATCGCCACACGAATTGCATCGGCGGTGTTGCCGCCCACGAACTCGAACAGGCTGATCGCGTCGGCGATTGCCGCGCGGTCGGGCTCGATGGTGAATTCGGTGCTCATGCGGCCAGCACCCGGTGCTCGAATTCGTCAGAGGCGATGAGGCTGTCGACCGTGAAGGTGCGGCCCGCGTATTCTCCGCTCACGACGTCGAGCACGTCACCGCGGCGCGGCGCGTCGGCCACTTCGGCCTTGCGTAGCGCAATCACGACCGTCTTTGCTGCCACGGATGCCACCTGCCCATACTGGCTCACGTTGTGGCTGATGGTCGCCGAGCACTGAATTGCCGCCGAGTCGCGCGCAGTGAAGACCGCATCGTCACCGAAGTGGCTGAAAATGCGTTCAACCGCAACGGCGAACCCGGCAGCAAAGAGGCTCATCGCTTATCAGGCGCCGGAAGCCGTCACGGAGCCGAGCTTGATCTTGACGGTCGCGCTCGGGTTGTTAGCAGCGGCCACGGCCACGCCTACGTTGACCTGGCTGGTCGCGGTGGTATTCACGGCCTTCGAGCCCGGCACCCAGAACACGCGATCACCGACGGCAATCGCCAGCGCGCTGGTCTTGGCGATGTCGACCACGCCTTCGACGATAAACTCGCCAGCCGTGCCAGATGCCACGGCAGCGGTAGCCACGCCGAAGAGGCCGGCACCGAACAGGTAGCCTTCGCCCGCGGCGACGTTGGCCCCAGGTGTCAGGGTGAGGGTTTTGCCCTCCTGCACAAAGTTGCGCATCTCGTTTGCTCCTATGCGGCCGGGCCGTCATGGCCCGGCATTGAGGGGATGAGTGTTAAGCGCCAGCGTTGGTCACGGCGCCGCGGTAATCGATGGCCGCCACGCCGTAATCCAGGCGCACCTTGTAGCGAGTGCCATCGACCGTGAAGCCTTCCTGCTGCTCGACGAACGGCTCCTGATTGCCGTCGAGGAACGCCACTTCGATGACCGGCGCCTCGTTGGCATCGGCAAACAGGTAGCGACGGGTGCCCGACAGGCGCGGGGTATCGATGATGTCGCGGAAAAGGCCATTCACCACGTTGGGCTTCTGCAGCTTGTTCGCAGTGTCGGGGTCGTACTGCGCCTCGTTGATCGAGCGCGCGGTTCCGCCCAGCGCCAGCGGAACGACGAGCGCCGCAGGACGCAGGTCGAGGAAATCGTTCCCACCGACATCGGTCTGCGAGGCCATCGCAACGCGGTCCAGATCGATTGCGGCCATCGTGATGGCGGCGCCGGTGGTCACGTTGCCGTGCGAGGCATGGAACAGCGTGAGGCCATCGCCCATGGTCGGGCCAAGGCCGCTGTTCAAGGCGAGCAGCGCATACACGTCGGCTTCCACGGTGCGCTTTGCGGCACGGCCCAGCGCGGCGGCCAGGCCGATGAAGGCGCCCAGGTCGTCGTTGATGATCGCCTGTCGAGACAGGTTGATGATGTTGCCCTTGGTCGAGGCCGTGACGCTGCCCTTCTCGCCATCCGGAATGGCCTTGTTGCGGAACTCGCCCAGCTCATTGACCGTTTCCAGGTTGCCCAGCGAGCCGACGCGATAGCGGCCATGCGCGCGGAAGTCGGACACGCTGCCGGCCTTGCAAAAGCGGTTCCAGGTGTCCGGCGCGGCGGCATAGGCCATCTGCAGCGCCTTGTGCATGGCGTTCTCGAGCAGAACCGTGAAGTCGCCCGTGCCTTGCGTGAAGGAGGCGGCCACCACCTGCATCTGGTCCATGTGGCCATGCTTGACGCCTGCGCGATCGAGCGAGGCACGCGCGAGGTCGAGCAGCTTGGCGCCGCGATGCTGCGAGGCCTGCGCGGCGGCACGCATTGCCGAATCGGCCACGCCGGCACGCGACAGCAGCGAGGCGACGATGCCGGCGCGCTGCTTGTCCATCTCGTCTTCGACAGTCTCGACGTGCGTTGCGCCCACCGGCTGCACGCCGCGGGCCATGGCGGCCAGGATGCGGTCAGCGGCATCTTGCGGCGTGCACTCGGCGTCGTCTTCGCACTGCTGCTGGATCTGGGCCAGAGCAGCAACATCGGCGCCGGCCACCTTTGCAGCAGTGGCGAACTGCGCACGGATACCTGCGCGGCGGGACTTGTCGGCGGCGAGGATTTCGGCAGCGGTCGGCTGCTTGGCTTCGAGGGCGGCGGTTTGCTGTGCAGCCGCCGGCGGATCGACTTTTACAGTCATGGTGCTTGGCTCCTTGTGAGCTTGAGAAGCCGCAACAGCGGCGGTTTGCAATGCAGGATGCCGCCCGGCTGCCGACGGGTAGCGGGAAAGCGCGGCCTTGGGGATGGCAGCCGATGCGGCAATTGGAATCGCGTCGGTGATCGCGTCGACAAACCCTGCGTCGAGCGCTTCCTGCGCGGTGTACCAGTGGTCTTTTCCGTCTGTGAGCAGCGCGAGGATCTCGGCCTGATCAAGGCCGGTCTTGGCCACATAACTGCTGCTCATGGCAAGTGCATATTTGTCGAGCGTGTCGGCCATGTCGCGCATATCCGCGCTGTTTCCGCTGGCGTAGCCCCATGGGGCATGCACCATCAGCAGCGCGTTGTCGGCCATCTCGACGGTGTCGCCGGCCATGGCGATCAGGCTGGCGATGCTGTACGCCGCGGCCTCGATGCTGACGGTGATCTTCGCGCCGTGGCGCTTGATGGCGTTGTAGATGGCGATGCCATCGGTGACGCTGCCGCCGTAGCTGTTGATACGCACGGTGATCTGCTCGGCATCGATGGCGGAGAAATCCTTGACGAAGGACTTCGCGGTAATGGTTTCGTCCCACCAGGATTCACCGATGTCACCGAAGATGAAAACCTCGGCGCTCTTCGGCGCATCATCGGCAGCCGCCTGAACGGGCCGGATGGAATACCAGGGTTGCGGCATGGGATCGCCTGCATGGAGATTGACGCTTGCAGGCTATCCGCGCGTGTGTCGCACCGTTACCGCATGGTGCGACAGTTTTTATCGGTCACCCGCAAAACGCCACCGGCTCGGGAATTATGCAGAACGCCGTCATCTTCCGGCGGCCCAATACGGTCGTCACCGTATGCGTAACGCTCCCCGATGTGCCGACGATGAATGCCGACACGCCGGTCGCATCCTGCGCAGGCGAGTCGATCGTCACGCCTCCGGTAGCGGCCCAGGTCGTGGTCTGGATGGCGTCGCCGTCTGACAGCAGATCCGTCAGGTCCAGCCGATAGTCGAGGACATCGCCCGCGGCCTGCTGGATCGCTAGCGTGCCGTCGGCGCGCAAAAAGAAAGCCGAGCGCGTGGTCATGCGCGAATCCTCAAAATGCGGTTATGGCTGCGCACGCGCCAGACGCGAGCAGCGGGCGTCACCAGCGCGGCACCGGACAGCGTGCCGAGTGCGGACGCACCAGCGAGCGCGGCGCCGTCGAGATTGATCTGTGCCGTCAGCGTGCCAGAGGCCAGCGCCGCGGCCAGCGAATGCCCCTCGAGCGCGAGCTGCAGCGTGAGGTCCCCCGTAGCCGACGACACCGACGCCGCAGCGCCTGAAAGCAAGATGGGCACGCCGAGCGAGCCCGATGCGGATGCAGTAGCGGTCGCTTCGCCGACGAGGCGGATCTGCGTCCCTATCAGGCCCGATGCCGCCGCACTGGCCGATGCATCGCCAGCCAGGCCCGACGGCGCCGTGGTCAGTGCGCCAGCCGCCACAGCGGAGGCCACGGCGGACCCGTTGAGTCGGACCTGCACCGTCAGCAACCCTACTGCGGCTGCGAGCGCCTGGGCGCTGCCGGACAACTGGATGCCGGTCGTGAGTGTTCCGCCTGCGGTCGACGCGCCAGATGCAGCGCCGGCCAGTGCCGCCGCACCGCCGACAAGAGCCGCTGCGGCCGTCGCCTGGGCCAGTGCGGCGCCGGAGAGCGTGATCTGCGTTGTCAGCATGCCGTTGCCGACCGCGACAGCGGCGGCGCTGCCGGCCAGGGTGATGGACGTAGTCAGGGCGGCGGATGCGACGGAGATCGACGCGGATGCGCCCGACAGCGGGATCGCGGTTGTGATGGCGGCTGATCCGGAGGCGGCGGCTGTGCCAGATCCGGCGAGGGCTTGCGCCGCTGCCGCCGTCGTGCTCCACCCCAACTGCGACACGACCGCAGACACAGTAGCGCCGTCGTCGTAGCAGGCATACGCATCGTAGGCTGTGCTCGCAGACAGTCCGCTGGCATCGGGCGTGAACTGGTACGTCGATCCACTGCCGGGGTCAGCATCCGAGTCCGTATAGACGGGCGTGCCGGACCATCCGCTGCCGAGCGTGTAAGTCGGAGTCGCTGATCCAGCGGGGTAGATGGCGAGGCGGAATGTGATGGCCATTTCGCTACCTCGTCAGGTCCAGAGTGGCGCGAGCAGTGCTCGACGTGAAATTGTTCATCAGCAGTCTGGTGAGCGTGATTGCACCAGATGGGAGGCTGTAGAAGTGAACGGGGTCAGCACGGAAGATTTGCCAGGGCGCTATAAACAGCTCCTGCACCATTGCATCGCTGACCCACCCCAAAAACTGAGCGGCCAAATACGTTTCGATCTGCTCTTTGACAGACTGAAATCCTGATGAGCCATGGGACAGCAGCGTAGCTCCAGCCCCGGACGAATGTGCCCTTGTTACTGTTGCCGGAGTAAAGCCTGAGACGTCGAGCTGGTGTTGCGTACCGGACTTACGAGCAAAAACACCCTGGGGCTTTCCCAGGACTGCGGAATCAACCGTTGCGACAAAACCGCCAATTGACCACGAGGCATTGTTCTTGCCTATCCAATACTCTACGCCGGCGCCATTCGATGCGGTATACAGCACCGTCAGCCCAGTAAGCTGCTTCGGCTCGCAGAAAAGGAATGTGCTGCATACATCCGGCATGGATTTAGTCGTCGTTACTGCTGGTGCGCCTGTCGCTGCGCAATAAATGCCTGAACCGCCTGCGTATTGCGCAGCGCCAGAGACATTAAACCCGCCGCCCATATAATCGAGCTGAGGGGATAGCGGGTTAAACGCCCACGCCACGCACCCGATAAACTCCGGCGCAAGCGTCACCCGCCCCTGTGGCTGGATCAGATGCTTGCGCGGTATGTGGATATAAGCCACGGCTTACCCCAGCGTCTCTGTGCGATACGCGCCGGTGTTCCCGGATGCGGCGAGCGCAACGCCACAATCGTTCTTGACAACGATCTCGACCTTCGGCGGCAGGCCCCCTCCGAACGCAGACGCAATCTCCCATGCCGCAGAGGTATGCGCCGACGTGTCGGTCAGGCTGATAGTGCCAATGCGGCGCAGGTTCAATTCGTTTGCCGTCGCCCCACTGTCGCTGTAATTCGTGCCGTCCAGACTGCTGCGCGCGTAGATATAAACTGCCTTGTTTGCCGATGGTGTCGATCCGGCTTGTGCCGTGACATGGACCCAGCACAAATGCGGAGGGGTAGCACCAAAGTCGATCACGCCCAGGCTTGCGAAACCACCACTTGCAAGTGAGTTTGCATTTCCGCTCAGTGCGGTATGCGTGCCATACGAATTAGCCATTGTTCAGAGCCTCCGAGACTGCGCTGATTTGAATAGGATCAGGCTCAAGGCCAAGCTGCAGCAGCGCGTTGATGCCCTCTGCGATGCTCGGGACCGCTTGTGCATACGCGGTCATCTGCTGGCGTGAGGCCGGCATACCGATATCGAACGCACCACGCTCAATCAATTTGAGCAACCACTTGATGTTCGGGTCACTCGCCCCCATCGCCTCCAGCGAGTCGAGGAAAGCGCCGCCATTCAGGGCCATCACAGCCAGGATGGTGCCGATGCCGATCGGAGTGGACTTGAGCCGAGTACGTCCGACGCTGAGCACCTGTGCGATTGCTACGTCATTGCGAATAGCAAGCAGCGGGTCGAGCTGGGCAATCTCAGCTTCAGTGAGCGACCGTCCGACGACGGATTCGAGCGCGGATTGTTGTGCAGGGGTCATGTCAGAACCTGTTCAGCGCGTTGGACACATCATTGACGGTCAGCGGGCCTTCCCAAATCAACGAACCCGGCGCGGCAGTAGTTCCCGTGCCGGTCGTAAACAGGGTTTCCGCTTTGCTCGCAACGCGCTTGCATGCCGCGACCAGCGCGGCTTTGAGCATGTTCTGCGTGCCCGTCAGGTCGTTAATTGTCGTGACCACGTTCGGGTCACGACAATCCCTATTCCTCGACATGACAACAAACAGCGTGTCCCGCTTGCCCACAGTCAGCGCGTCCATTTGGGTTGCGCCCTGCATCATTGCCGTGTCCCATTCATTCGGCGTCACCGAGGTTTTCCAGACTATGAAAGCGGTCGGCAGGTTGTAGATCCGCGCGACTTCGGTGTCATTGCGCGCTGCGAGCGCGGCGGCGACGGCCGGGTCAGCGTCGGCACGGAGCGCAGCCACGAGCGTCTGCGCTTGAGCGTCGGTGAGTTGTGCTGCAGCAACCGGGCCGGCGAACAGCGCGGCGAAGGTGAGGATGGCGGTAATAAGTTTTTTCATTTTGCGGTCCTTTCTTTGCAGTAATCCCCGAGCGTCGCCGGGGAATAGAGTTGCGGGTTCGGAATGTCCATCGCAGCGGCGCACCACTCCGAGCAAAACCAGCCCGGAGAATTGCCAGCGCGATTGAAGAATTGGCGCTTGAGCAGATCCATCCAGCCGTACAGCTCGTCCTGCGTCTGCGCGTAAAACTGTTTGACGTGCGCCTCGCTTGCCCACGGCAGCTCGACAAAATCCCATCGCTCCGCGCGCCAGTCGATGCGCTTGGCGCGCACCCCACCATCACGCAGGCTCGACGTGTAGCCGATGCCGTCGATGACTAACTCGCAGTGCGAGTACGGGCTGCGCGTCCACCAGCGGATCAGCGCGTTGCCGATCTGGCCTTTGCCTTTGTAGAGGGCGAGGCGCATGTCGGATCAGTTGTCGATCTGGAACGTCAGCGCGCCCGCCCCAAAGCTCGGGGCCGCGTCGCCGTTGTTGATCGTCTTCGGCGTGGTCAGCGCGGCATAGATGAGCATGTTGCCGGCAGTGGCGGCGTCGAAAATGGCCCAATGGGTGACAGACCCCCAGTTAGCAGTCGGCGCAGGGAAGGTCACCGCGCCGACGTTGCTGGTGGTGCCGTTGCCGCCGGCCGTGGCCGCCCAGTTGGCATCGCCCGGCGCAGTTGCTACGCGGGCGTAACTTCCGCCGGACACCTCGGTGCCGCCGCCAGCCTCGCCAGGCGCGGCAGTGAACAGGGCCACATGCAGCCCGGCCGGCTTGGTGAAGCTTCCGGTGCGGAAAATATGCTTGATGATTTCGTCTTCGGTGTAGTTCGTCAGGGCGCCCATGGCGGTCTCCTAGTTGTTCGCCGCTGCGCGGCAGGTGTCGTGCATGCGCCGGCAGGCGCCGGCAGCGTCTATGACGTCGAATGTCCAGATCACGCCGGCGACTTCATCGGCCGTCGTCAGTGCGGGTAGCGCCGGGCAGGCCATCAGGCACTCGCTCGGCAACTGCTGCGCCGGCATTGGCTGCGGCAACAGCGGCGTTGAGGTCGCGCAGGCGGTCAGCAGGCACAGCGCAATCAGGGCGGGGAGCAGTGCGCGTGGCATTCAACTGCCCTCGCAGCCTGGCTTCACGAGATGCAGATTCGGCCTGTGCATTTCGTAGCGCTTCGCCTGCCCGACGTGCGGCCTCAGCTTCAGCGTCGAGACGTGCAGCGCGAGCAGCGGACTCCGCAGCCGATGCGGCACGAGCGGCACAAGCGTCTGCGGCAGTCGATACGCCGTGGCGGTAGCCACCCCAGCCAGCCAGAGCGACAGCCAGGCAGCCGGCCAGTAGCAGATAGGGAGTCGGGACCACATTGCGCCTCCTAGCCGTCGATGAGGTTGGTTGCGATACGACGAGCCCAGCCGCGCCCAAAGCTGCTCCACGCACCGAGCCCGACCATGAACTTGAGCCGGTGCCCGTTGAAGCGCTTGGCGAGCTTGTGCGGATCGGCCAGGCGGACGGCAAGCAGCGTTTTCGGGCCGATGATCCCGTCGTCGGTGGCATGCGCCGCGCGCTGCAGCCAGCGGACGGCGGAACGCACACCAGAATTGACGGCTGCGTCGAACAGGTCGAAGCGCACGGCATCAGGCATCAGATCGGCCTGCACTGCGTCCCAGTAGTCGCGGCGGTAGATCGCACGCGCGGTGTCGAGCGACAGGTCGTGCATCGGCCCCAAGTAACTATGCTTGCGTGCAACGGCCTCGGTGATGCCGTACATCGTCTCTCCGCCCGGGTCAGCGCGGTGGTTGCTGTACCCGCCCTCGTGCTGGAGCAGGCGCTCGAACGCCACGTCGAAATTCACTGTGCGCCCCTTCGGTCAAACACGGCGATCAGTGCAACGGCAACGAGCAGCATTGCGCTGTAGGTGTCGGGCGCGGCACGCCCGGCGAGGATGCTGGCCGCGCAGGCCGCGGCAGCGCCGCCCATCACTGCCCACGCGCCGAAAAACGAAAAGTGCGTGCGCCGCGTCATGCGGTTGATGCGCAGGATGCTCTGCAGCGCAATGACGATCGCCGCGACGAGCTCGATCGTAATGACGATGCCGACGGTCATCATTTCGCGCCCCCGATCAGGCTCGTGATGCGCTTCATCGCAATCGACAGACCACCCCAGCCCAAGCCGAACGCGATGGGGTAGCGCAGCATCTCGTCCGGGACTTTGTTCACTTGCGGCAGGATGTCGCCCGCAAGCAGCGTGACCGGTGCAGCCATCCATGCGGCGAGCAGCGTGCCGGCGATGACTTGCAGCACACACCCCCACGGACCGGCCTCGTCCATGCCGCGCAAACTCCAGAGTGCGCCAACGAAAGCCGGGAAGATCAGGTCGGCCGGCAGCCCGGTGGCGACGCCGGCAATCAGGATTCCTGAGCCGACGATATGCGCGCCAGCGGCGGTAGTGGCGGGTTCGGTCATTGCGAACCCTCCGGCGTGCTGTCGTTTGGCATTTCGATCGCCGTCGAGAAGCGTAGGCCAAGCTCTGCGGCCTTGGTGCGGAAGTCGGCGATCTGCTCAAGCACGTCAGACGGATTCCCGCCGCGGCGACGGATGGCCTCCACTTCGGAGGCAAAGCCCGACTGCACGAGGATCTGCCACGCGGTCGCCTCTTTTACTGGGTCAATCCAGGGCATGGCCTGCACGGTATAGAGCGCGTCGTCCTCGGAGCCGGGCTTGAGGTCTGCGGGCATGGGCACCACGCCGGACAGGTGCGCGGCAACGACGAACTGCTCCCACGCCGGCTGGACGATCTCGCCGGTGAACTCGTCGCACAACACCGCGTAGTGAATCCACTGCTCGACGAGCTCCTGTCGCTGCGCCGAGTAGCTGCCGTTGTAGTCCTTGCTGATGCTGCTGTAGCTGCCGCCAAGACCGGCAGCGATCGCGCGCAATTGCCCCTGCCGGAACATGATGAGGTTCGGGTTCGGGCGCTTGCTGTCGATGAGGCCAATCTCTTCGCCAACCGCCAGGTCATCGATGATCATGCCGGGGGCGAAGCTGATCTGGCGCTCGCCGGTATTGGTGGCCGCTTCTGGGTCGTACAGGTCGGGAGTGCCGCGCTTCACGTAGGCGGTGAGCATGGCGGCGATCTTCGCGGCTACGCGCTCGGACTCTTCGTAGTCCTTGATGTCTTCCAGCCGCGTGATGACGGACGCGAACTCCGACACCCCACGAATCTGTCCAATGTGGTCGAGCGTGGCCAGGTGTAGCGCGCGATCCCACGGGATGCGCTTCGTGTCGTTTCCGCTGGGCAGGCTGATCGATGCCGCGCTCGTCTTGAGCACATGGATCGCCAGCGGCTTGCCCCACTGGTTGCGCTCGATGCCTTGTGTGATGTTGCGTGCCGAGTCGTTGTAATCCATCGGCACGAGGTCGGCTTCGAAGGCCTCGATGGAGAACGGCACGCGGGTGCCGTGATCGAGGTCTGGCCGCAGGCCGGTAATCATCTGCGCGAACACTTCTCCATCGCGCAGCCATGCGCGCGCCATCGCACGCTGCAGGCGCGACCACGGCAGCCGATGCGTCACTTCTGGCCGACGACACCAGTCGCGGTACGCCTCGAGCAGTTGCGCAGCGTACTCGGCGTGGATGCTGCCATCCAGCCGGCGCGGTTGCGGCTCGATGCCGATGCCCTTGGCGCCGACAACGTTATTCACCAGCGTGCGCAGGGCACCGCGGGCCAGGTCGTGATTGCGCGCAAGGTGACGCGCCTGCGCGCGGATCGCGGTAGCCCCCCGCTGCACCATCTCGTTCTGGCTGCCGCGCTCGCGGTAGAACTTGCGCATGCGCGACGGCTCGGCGGCTTCATAGGCGGCCAGCGCAGTGCGCGCGGCACGACGCCGCATGGCCCTTACGGGCGAGAAGTAGCCGATCAGCCTGTCAACCGCATTCATACGCTGCCGCCCGACAGGTTGGCCACAGAGAAATTCAGCCCGCTTCCACCCGCCGCACGCGCCTGCTCGCGAGAGACCTGCGCCTGCAGCAGGTCGATCGCCTTACGCACCTCCGCCAGCTCGGCCATGCGATGCGTCCGGTCGCCGCTGCGCGCCTCCTGCGCCTGCAGGATGGCAATCTCGGCAGCGAGGTAGGCGGCAAGGCGGGTTTCGGCTACAGAGGGCATAAGGCGCGGCGCACGGCTAGAGGCTGGTGCGACGAAAGTACGCGCGTGCGTGTCGCAGCGTTACCCGTCGGTGCGACACTCTTCGCCGGTCTCGTTCCTTCGCAGAATGCGATAGATAGTGGATCGGCTCTTGCCGTAGCGGCGGGCCAGCACCTGGACGTTTCGCCCGTTGTATTCCGCTCTCACCCGCTCGGCGACGTCATCTCGAATCAGAAAGTCCAGTGTGTGCAGGTGGTAAGTCGCGCCCCCATGACCAAGCCGGGCCGCCCCCATTACCAGCGCATCGGCCAGCGTCTCGGCCGCACCTTGCGGCAGCTTCAGCTCGCGCATCAGCACGTCAGTGAATACATCGGCCAGCGTTGTGGCCTGCTGAGCGTGTGAGGTCATAGGCGGCTACTCCAATCGGATTTTGCAATGGCGGAGGTGCGGGCGGGTTGTTTGGGGGGCTGCAGGGGGGTGAGCGGGGATGCAATCTCGGCCCGATCTGCGACGGCGGGAGCTTCAGCCGCGGCCGGCGGCGGGCGCTTTGCCTGCGGGCCGGCCAGCCTGCGCGCGGCCAAGGCATAGTTGAGGCAGTCCAGCGCCTCGTTTCGCGGGCGGATCTGCACCCATTCCTGCACCGGGCGCGTGCCACGGAAGCGGGTGACGAGCTTTTCGGCGGCGAGCTGGGCGAAGTACTCGTCGTCGAACGCCGGCTGGCGCGGAAAATGGATGTAGCCGGGGCCGGGCTGCTGCATCTTCAGGCGGGCATAGAGCAGCGCCTTGCCCTGATCGACGCCCAGCGGTTCGACCTGCACGCCGCGTTTGCGCTGGCGGCGCAGGCGCTGGCGGCGCACCTTTTCGTCTTCCACCAGCGGGCGGCCGGTGCCGGCCAGGCCCTTGATCGCGCGGCACCAGCTTGTAGCCCTGACGAAGTCGTACACCATGCTGGTGTTGTAGCCGGAGTCGATGCACGCGAACTGCACGCCTTCGTCTCTAAGCGCGGCAGAAAGATCGAACCAAACGTCGTGTTGGGCGGTGTCGCCGGGCAGGATGAGGTGGTCGAGTAGCCAGGCCTCCTCGCCTTCGCCCCATGCGACCACGCTGACTTCGATGCGGTCCTTCTGCACGTCGCAGCCGGCGGTGATGAGGCTGTACAGCGGGCGGCCATCAGCCGTGAGCGTGTCGCGGGTGTAGTCCTCAAGCCGGCTGATGAGGCTGATCTCTTCGATGCTGTCGCCCTGCTCGCGCCATACCTCGCCGAGGTAGGTATTCACGAAGCCCTTCAGCTCGGCCGTGTCGCCCTGGCTGTTGATCCACTTCTGCGCGATCGCGCGCCAGTCGAGGCCCAGGCCGGTGGGCGCGTACAGGGCGTTGAGGTGGTAGCCGTGCGCCAGCTTCACGCCGGGGCGCTGCGCCACCCAGCGGCCGCGGGCCAGCATGTCGGCCTTGTGGCCTTCGCTGATCTCGGCGCCGCAGTGGCGGCACACGTACCAGGCGTCGAGCACTTGCGGCAGGTGGTGGGGGTCGTCCTCGGGCGGGGGCGCGGTGCACCACTTCAGGCCGTGGTGGCCGGCCTTGCCGCCGAACTCGAGGTGCTGGAACTCGTCGCAGTGCGGGCACGGCACGTAGTAGCGGCGCATGTCGGTGCGGCGGTACTCGATGTCAATGCGGCTTTGCCCTTCCAGCGTCGGCGTGCTGACGAGGTACGTCTTCGCGCGCGAGAAAGTGCGCTGGCGGTTTTCGATCAGCGTCATCGGGTCGCCTTCGCCGCCCACGTCCCATGGGAAAGCATCGACCTCGTCGCAGATCACATACGGCAGGTGGTCGGAGCGCAGGCTGTCGGGGCTGTTGGCGCCTGCTTTGATGATGCGGGCGCGGGCGCCGTACTCGAGCAGGTCGCCGCGGTTGGCCTTGTTGCGGCTGGCCGTGGTCACCAGGCTCGACAGAGCCTCAGTCTCGTCGATCATCTTCGCCAGGCGCGGGTTGAACGATCGGTCGCGCAGCTCGAGCGTTGGCACCACCACCAGCAGATCCTTGTTTTGCAGGTGGTGCATCACGTAGCCGAGCCAGTTGTACATGGCCTCAGTGCCGCCGACCCCCGACGACTTGATGAACACCACCTTTCGCACGGGCGAGTGCTCAGAGAGGTCGTCCATGATGTCGCGCAGGTAGGGCGTCAGCGCCGTGCGCCACGGGCCGGGCGCGTTGGTGCCGGTGCGGATGACGCGATAGCGGTCGGCGTGCTGGCTGACGGTGAGCAAGTCGCGGGGCTTGGCGCCGCGGGCCATGCGCTCGCCCATCCACGGCAGGCGCGTGGTGGCCGCCTCCAGCGTGTGCCCCAGCTCGCGCAGCACGTCGTGTGCGGTGTCGCTCATCAGGTAGTGCACGCGCGTTTCGTCGTGCTCGCCTTCGATGGCGGCGAGCCACCGGCCGACGATGGCGTCGAGCGCCTGCAGAATCACCGCGCGCGCTGCGATGGAGTCGGCGCGCACGTCGGCAAGATCGCAGGTGTCGCCGAGAAGGCGATCGAGGTCGGCTTGCGCCTGCTCTGCGCGCAAGCGCTCTCGTTCGGCCTGCAGGTCGGCTAGGTTGGTCATCGTGCTGTTTGCATCGCTGCGTTGATGGCGATGTGGAACTGCCGGCGCGCGAAGTCATCCAGCCCGCGTGTCACGTCCTTGATGTTCGAAGACACGTCGATGCGGATCATTTTTGCCCCCCGGCGCACTCCACGCACATCCAGCCGGCGGCGTTGCGCGTGCAGCCCTTGCGCACCCGCTTGCGCTGTCCGCAGCGGCGGCAGGCGAAGGTCGGCGCCGTCATCCCGGCGCACGGCGCTTGCCGGGCCGTCTGCGCGCGATAGGCGGTCTCGTTGGCCATTTCCAGATAGCTGCTCACTTGGCGCCCTCCTGCGCCCGCATCCACCACAGATCGGCCAGGCGCTTCTCAGCCGAGAACGACAGTACCGGCGTGACACCGACCTCCTGCCGCGGCGCATCGGCCGGGCGCAGGCGGGCGCCGCGCAAACCGTCGATCATTCCGCCCTGGTGGAGCGCGGCTGCGAACTCGCGCAGGTCAGGCTGCTCGCGCAGCGCGGCGTTGAATTCGCCGACGTTGCCTTCATGGCAAAAAAGCTCGGGGCTGGTCATGCGTCACCTCGTTGGGTTGCAGCACTGCGCAGTCGGCGCAGGGCGCGGGGGAATTCGGCGCGCAGGGCGCGGCGCACGGCGCGCAGCTCGAGCACGAGTAGATCGCGCCGGCGGGCGGGGTCCGTCATCACCGCCAGGCGGGGCGCCGTCTGGTCGATGACGCGCTCGGCCGCACTGCGGATGATGGCGCCCAGCGCGGTGGCCTCGCGGGCAACGTCTTTGCGGGCGAAGCGCAGGCCGCGGGCCATGGCCATGCCGAGCTTGATCTGCTGGTTTTCGAGGTGGAGCGTGATGGCCTTGTAGCGGGCGCGCGTGGTGCCGTCGGTATCTGCGCCTGCTGCGGCGTAAATTACCGGCGTGCGGGGCGGCTGCGCAGCCGTGGCGGCGTTTTCTCTTGGCTGGATGGCCTCGGGTAGAGGCGTGCCGCGATGGGCGGCGTGACGGGCCGCTACGTCGGTACGTCCGCCTTCGGTGGCCTTGAGCCGCGCGAGGCTGGCTTCGACATCCACCAGGCTTCCGACCATGACCAGGCGCCCGGACTGGGCGGCACGGGTGACCGTGCTGCGGTTCCAGTTCAGCCGACGCGCGAACGCTGCTTTGTTTTCAAGGGCCATCTCGGCTTGCTCTCCTTTCTTTTCAGGCGTCAGGCGTAGGGGTGAAAACGCGCGCGATGCGACCGCACGGGCACACCGCACGCCACCGCACGGGGTAGCGCACGCCTGAAACCCGCGTAGCGCACGGGCCGCACGGGCGCACGGGGTGCATACGTGTGCACGTGAGAGGATTTTGTGTGATTGCGCATTTATTGCGCACGCACGTGTGCGCGCGCCTGCAAGCCCGTGCGCCCCGTGCGGTTCCAGCATTGGCGCGGTGTTCAGGCGTGCGCTACCCCGTGCGCTACCCCGTGCGGTAGCCCGTGCGGTCATGGCTGCCCCCCTTGCGTTGCCGCGCGGAATGCGAAGTAGCAGCGGGTGAGCCACTGCGTCTGCGTTTCGTCAGGCCGCTGGGTGTAGTTGGTGGCCGGATCTCGCAGCGCCGCCGCTGCCAGCGCATCGGCCGCCGGGATGACGAAGCGCTGCCGCACCGGCTTGCCGGTGTAGTAGGTGTCGCCGTAGCGGTCTTTGTGCCCCTTGACCCAGCCGGGCAGCTTTTCGATGTGACCGGCGAACTGGTTGGATTCACGCGGGAAGCGCACGCCCTCGCGGCGAGCCCACTGCATATAGGCGGTGTAGAGGTCTGAGCTTCCGCACGGGCAGAACGGCAGCCCGTCGATGTCGCCGGCCTGCCAGTCGAGCAGGAAGCGATCGACCGACTCGCGGTTGGTGTCAATCAGTTGCGCCTTGGCGCGCGTCATCGGCGGGCGCGTCCATGGCTTGAAGCCTCCCAGGTCGAGGTGCAGCAGGTAGTGGTGAAGGGCTTCGATGCCGCCCGCGTCGATCTCGGCGGCAACCTCGTCGTAGAAGCCCTCGCTCAACTTGGCCGGCGTCCAGATCACCAGGTGCCGGCGGTCGTCGTTTTCGAGCACGATCGGCTGCTTCTCGTTTGAGAGAAACACCAGGTTGATGTGGTTCTTCTCGGTGTAGGCCGGCAGGTTCTTCGGGTTGATGCGGATCGTTTCGGACGTGATCAGGTTCTTGAGGTAGTTCTTGATGTGGTGCATTTCACCGCGGGCGACCACCTCATCGGCTACCCCGAACAGCTTCTGGCCCCAGTCGCTGTTGAACTTGTCCTCGAGCGCGGACTGCGTGAGCACCACGGCGTGCTTGCCGTAGATCTTCGCGTAGGCTTCAAAGAACCGGCTTTTCCCGGTGCCCTGCGGGCCATGTACGACCACCGCACTCTGCATCTTGGCGCCCGTATGCTGCAGCGGATACGCCAGCCAACAGAGCATCCAGCGGTAGATCTCGTCGCCGTTGCCCTCGTTGCAGCACAGGTAGCGCAGCAGATCGAGCAGCAGATCGCACTTGCCCTCGCGCGGCTGCGTTGGCCAGCCCTTCCACTTGTTGAGCTTGATGGAGCTGTCTGCCCCGGTCGGGTCGAAGCCGATCTCGTCGATATAGACGGCGCGCGATTGCCAGGTGGGGTGATCCTTCACGTCGTCCCAGCGCACCCGCGCGGGCAACATGCCGACGATCTTCGACTTCTTGACCATCTCCTGCGTCCAGAGGTCGAAGGCAAACTCGCCCGTGCTGTCGTCGACGTGAATGAAGCGCTCGACGATCTGCGCAAGGCTGAGCGTGGAGACAGCAGTGGGACGTTCGCCCGGCTTGCTCCCCTCCCCCCTTTGCGGGGCCGCCCTGCGCGCGGTAGCGGCCGACGAAACCCACTCCGCCGAGGCAATGGCGGCGTCGATCTGCGCGCGAACGGCATGCAGGCCGCCTTCGGGCAGCACGTGCAGGTCGTTGAAGTCGGTTGGGCCTTTCTTGGCCTTGTCGGTGCTGCGCTCGACCGGGAAAGACGGCACCACATAAGCGCCATCTATGGCCAGCGCCGCAGCTTGCGCAGCCTGGACGCCCGTATTCGGATCGGTCATGTAGTCGTCGTCGGCGCACACCAGCACGCGCACACCGCGGTAACGCTTTCGAATGGCAGACGCCACCGGCAGCAGCGAACCAGCGTCGAACGCCACCACCACCGGCAGCCCGGTGGCCTCGTGGAGGCTGGCACCCGTGGCGAATCCCTCGCACAGCAGCACGATGCCGCCAGCGATCGGGCTGCCGATCTGGAACCAATGCCCCTTCTTGATGAGGCCCGGCGGGGTGAAGTCCTTGTCGCGGCCCTTCTTGGCCTTGATGGCCGGGTCGCCGTAGATCACCTGCAGGCCCCAAACCTTGCCGTCGCCGTCTTGCATCGGCACGACCAGGTTGCCGGATTCGGACACGCGCGCACCGTAGAGCTTGCCCGGCGGCAGGCCCTTGCGCTCGAGGTAGGCGCAGGCGCCGTTGTCGGAGAGCTTGCCCCACCAGGTCGAAGCCTGGGCGGCGGCCTCCTCGCCACGCTTCAGGCGCTCGGCCTCCGCACGCTTGGCCTCGAGCACCATGCGTTCGCGGATCGCCGCCATCTGCTGCGCGTCGACCGACTTGCGCTCGCCCTTCGGAAACGGGATCTTGTCGAAGTGGTACTCGGCGCCCTTGGCATACCCGAAGGTGCCCAGGATCACCGTATCGCCGTTGGACAGCGGCGTCTCGAACAGCCGATACGCGCCCCGCTTTTTCTTGCGGTCGCCGTCCATGTAGCAGCGCACCATCTTCGAGGTGCCGATCTGCAGCGGCCCTTCAATCTCGAGGCCGGCCGCCTGCAGCAGCGACAGCACCTCGTCGTAGTTCTTGCACAGGGCCATGTTGCCTATGCCCCTCGACCTTCGCCTAGCGGAATATCGCGACTCTGCGTACCA
>Ga0213919_1000164_pt1 | contig 35939 bp, 28 predicted proteins | sample McNCre317MG_FD_161056 | JGI IMG/M metagenome (GOLD analysis project Ga0213919, IMG submission 161056) | Freshwater microbial communities from McNutts Creek, Athens, Georgia, United States - 3-17 MG | ecosystem: Environmental > Aquatic > Freshwater > Creek | place: USA: Georgia | collected...
AATTGTTGAGTTATCTAGATGGCATTTGCGAGAACGCATCAAAGCATCTGCACCAGAGGGTGGTGCTTATGTGGGGGTGCTGATTGCTTTAGTGATGGGAGATCAACATGCGATCCCTCAAGATGATTGGCGTATTTTCAATGCGACAGGCATTGGTCATTTGATTAGTATCTCAGGGCTCCATGTGACGATGTTGGCTGGCTTAGGAGCCGCTTTGGCAAATCGTCTTTGGAGAAGGCGCGATTGGCCGCTCATATGTCCGGCCCAAAAGGTGGCAGCCGTGAGTGGATTCTTAGTTGCCTTGATTTATACCTGGTTAGCGGGTTTTCAGATACCGGCGCAGCGGACTATGTATATGGTGGCGGTCATTGCTGTGGCGATGTGGACTGGTCGCGTGACGCGATCCTTTGACATTTGGTGGTGGGCCTTATTTCTGGTGGTCGTATTAGATCCATGGGCTGTTTATACCCCTGGGTTTTGGCTGTCATTTGGCGCAGTGGCAGCCATCTTGTTTGCTATGCCTGGGGAGAAAGGATTATCAGAATATACATTGTCTAAAAGGCAGCCGATCAAGACTTCTTTAAAAGAGTCAGCGCGTGTACAGGCCGTAGTCACCATTGCCTTATTACCCTTAACTTTGTATTGGTTTTCTCAAGTTTCAGTGGCTTCTCCAATCGCTAATGCTTTGGCAATCCCTTTGGTGAGTTTTGTAGTGACGCCATTTGCCATGTTGGGAGCTGTCTTGCCAAATCCTGTGAACACATGGTCTTTGTGGGTGGCCCATACCAGTATGGAATTAGTCGGGTGGGTCTTAAAGCCTCTAGCTGGTCTGCCTTGGTCTGTTGCTTATGCCCCTCAGCCTAACTTGATTTATCTGGCCTTATCAACGGTTGGTGTTGTGGTGTGTATTCGGCCAGGAAAAATCATCAAAACCTACCGGAGTAGATTGTTGGGCTTGTTGTGCTGTGTGCCTTTATTTTTCTCAAAGGACATTAGCCGCTTGGTGTTAGGGCCTGATGTCAAGCAAGGCGACTATCGTGTCACCGTTTTTGATATTGGTCAGGGTACAGCAGTTCTAGTGGAGACCGCTCACCATCGCTTGTTATATGACACCGGCCCTAAAACCTCGCCTCAGTCGGATGCGGGAGAGCGCAATCTTCTGCCATTTTTGAGGGGTGAGGGGATTACTTATATTGATCGATTGGCCATTAGTCATAAAGACACCGATCATGTGGGTGGTGCCTTGAGCTTGATGAAAGGTATTCGTTTTGGTGATTTGATTGGTACCTTACCTGAATGGCATTTTTTGGTCAGCAAGGCTGATGAGTTGAAGATGCCAGCCTTGCCTTGTCGTGCTGGCCAAGAGTGGATGTGGGATGGGGTGTTATTTAGAGTTTGGCATCCTAGCCCGGAGATGAGTTTCGATTCATCCCTGCATTTAGGTAAGCCTAATGCGATGAGTTGTGTGATTGAGGTGGTGGGCAACGGCCATGCATTTTGGTTAACAGGTGATGTAGAGAAGGGTGGGGAGGCAAGTATTGTTCAATCGATTGCTCAAACTATTACCCAAACCATTGACCAATCTATTGCTCAAACCATTGACCAAACTATTGCCCAAACTGATACCTATTCAGAAGGAGTGAACTCCATTTTGTTGATGCCCCACCATGGCAGCACGACTTCTTCATCAGCGGTATTTCTAGATGCCATACGTCCTAGCTGGGCCATCGCTCAGGCTGGTTATCGCAATCGTTACCGGCATCCTAATGCTCGTGTGATGCAACGTTATATAGAGCGTGATATTCCAACGCTAGAAACCATTCATACGGGGGCTCAGGTATGGGACTTCAAAAAGGAAGGGGTGACTATGAATTTTTGGCGAAAACAACAAAAAAGGGTGTGGCATCACCAACCGTGAAAAATGACTTCATTGAAAATCTAGATACTTCAAGGCTTCCAGGAATATTGGATTGAATAATTTAGTTTTTTTGAACATTTTTTGTTGGTGTCGGTATAATTGCGTATTACCCACTAAGCATATTCGATGACTAAATTCATCTTTGTTACTGGTGGTGTGGTTTCTTCCCTAGGGAAAGGTATCGCAGCCGCCTCATTAGCCGCCATTCTTGAATCGCGCGGCCTAAAAGTCACCCTCTTAAAATTAGACCCCTACATCAACGTAGACCCCGGTACGATGAGCCCTTTCCAGCATGGAGAAGTGTTTGTGACCGAGGACGGCGCTGAAACCGACTTGGATTTGGGGCATTACGAGCGTTTTGTATCTGCCAAGATGCGTAAAAGCAATAACTTCACCACAGGTCAGATCTATGAATCTGTGATCCGTAAGGAGCGTCGTGGTGAGTATCTTGGTAAAACCGTTCAGGTGATCCCACACATTACTAATGAAATCCAGAATTTCATTGAAAAAGGCGCATTAGCTAGCCACGATGGCAAAGCTGATGTTGCTATTTGTGAGATCGGCGGTACGGTTGGCGATATTGAGTCTTTGCCATTCTTAGAAGCTGCTCGTCAAATGAGCTTGCGCTTGCCACAAGGCGATACAGCGTTTGTGCACTTAACATTAGTGCCTTATATCGCTAGCGCCGGTGAACTTAAGACCAAGCCAACACAGCATTCTGTACAGAAGCTACGCGAAATCGGTGTGATGCCAACGGCCTTGTTGTGCCGTGCCGATCGTCCAATTCCTGAAGATGAGCGCGCCAAGATTTCCTTGTTTGCCAATATGCGTGAACAGTCTGTGATCTCTGTATGGGATGTTGACACGATTTATAAGATCCCTCAAATGTTGCATGAGCAGGGTCTTGATGAGTTAATTTGCCAAGAATTACGTATCAATCCAAAACCAGCGGATTTATCTGTTTGGAATGGCTTGGTGACTAGCTTAGAAAATCCTAAGCACGACATCACCATTGGTATGGTTGGTAAATATGTTGATTTAACTGAATCCTATAAATCATTGATTGAGTCTTTGCGTCATGCAGGTATTCACAATCAAACCAAAGTATCGATTCGTTACATTGACTCAGAGAATTTAGAGCATGGCGATATATCTAGCTTGCAAAACTTGGACGCGATTTTGGTTCCAGGTGGTTTTGGTAAGCGTGGTACAGAAGGCAAGATTGCTGCGATTAAATATGCCCGTGAAAACAAGATTCCTTATTTAGGCATTTGTTTAGGTATGCAGTTAGCGGTGATTGAGTTTGCTCGTCACGTGGCTGGCTTGAATGGCGCTAATAGTACGGAGTTTGAGCCAGAAGGCCCGAACCCAGTGGTAGCTTTGATTACTGAGTGGATGGATCGCGAAGGGCGCCTTGAGACGCGTGATGAAGAATCTAATTTGGGTGGCACGATGCGCCTAGGTTCTCAGCGTTGCCCAGTCAAACCTGATACTTTAGCGGCGAAGATTTATGGCCCAGAAGTCAATGAGCGCCATCGTCACCGTTATGAAGTGAATAACGTCTATGTGCCAAAGCTTGAAGCTGCTGGTTTGGTTATTTCTGCAAGAACACCGAATGAATCATTGCCTGAAATTATGGAATTGCCATCATCGATGCATCCATGGTTCTTTGGCGTTCAGTTCCACCCAGAATTCACATCAACACCTCGTGATGGACACCCACTTTTCTCTGCTTATGTGAAGGCTGCCTTGCTTCACAAAGGTGTTTAAGAAAAGCTAAAAAGGACAGAACATGAAACTATGTGATTTTGAAATTGGCTTAGATAAACGATTCTTCCTCATTGCTGGCACTTGTGTGATTGAGTCAGAGCAAATGGCGATGGATACAGCGGGTCAGCTAAAAGAGATCACCTCTAGTTTAGATATCCCGTTTATTTACAAATCATCTTTTGACAAAGCTAATCGCTCTTCAGGTACTTCATTCCGTGGTTTAGGTATGGAGAAGGGTTTAGAGATCTTAGCCAAGGTTAAAAAAGAAATCGGCGTGCATATCTTGACTGACATTCATGATGTCAGTGAGATCAAGCCTGTGGCAGCAGTTGTCGATGTATTACAAACGCCAGCATTCTTGTGCCGTCAAACAGACTTTATTCGTGCATGTGCGCAAAGTGGTAAACCTGTGAATATCAAAAAGGGCCAATTCTTGGCTCCTGGCGATATGAAAAACGTGATCGACAAAGCTAGAGCTGCCGCTAAAGAAATTGGTTTGTCTGAAGACCTATTTATGGCTTGTGAACGCGGCGCTTCTTTTGGTTACAACAACCTTGTTTCTGATATGCGCAGTCTAGCGATCATGCGTGAGACAGGTGCTCCGGTGGTATTTGATGCAACGCACTCTGTGCAGTTGCCAGGTGGTCAAGGTACCAGCAGTGGTGGTCAGCGTGAGATGGTGCCTGTATTGGCACGTGCTGCTGTGGCTGTAGGTATCAGTGGTTTATTTATGGAAACACATCCTAATCCAGCAAAGGCGTTATCAGATGGCCCGAATGCTGTGCCTTTAGGAAAAATGAAAGATTTACTAGCTACTTTGGTGGCATTGGATAACGTTGTTAAAACTGGCAACGTATTTTTAGAAAAAGATTTTCAATAATTGTTTAGGGAGAAGTCATGAGCGCTATCGTTGACATCATTGGTCGTGAAGTATTGGACTCTAGGGGTAACCCAACAGTTGAATGTGATGTATTACTTGAATCTGGCGTGATGGGTCGCGCTGCTGTGCCATCAGGTGCATCAACAGGTTCACGTGAGGCGATTGAGTTGCGTGATGGTGATTCAGCTCGTTACCTAGGTAAAGGCGTATTAAAAGCTGTTGAAAACATCAACACAGAAATCGCTGAATCAGTATTAGGTCTTGATGCTAGCGAACAAGCTTTCTTGGATCGCACATTGATTGACTTAGACGGTACAGAGAACAAAGCTCGTTTAGGCGCTAATGCAACATTGGCTGTTTCTATGGCGGTTGCTCGTGCAGCAGCTGAAGAAGCAGGTTTACCGCTATACCGTTATTTCGGTGGTTCAGGTGCAATGCAATTGCCAGTGCCGATGATGAACATCGTGAACGGTGGTGCACACGCTAATAACAGCTTAGATATTCAAGAATTCATGATCATGCCAGTGAGCATGGGTAGCTTCCGTGAAGCTTTGCGTTGCGGCGCTGAGATTTTCCACGCATTAAAGAAAATCATTCATGATCAAAACATGCCAACATCAGTTGGTGATGAAGGTGGTTTTGCTCCTAACTTCAAGAGCAATGAAGAGTGTTTAAACACAGTGCTTCAAGCGATTGAAAAAGCAGGTTACAGACCTGGCGAAGACGTACTATTAGCCTTGGACTGCGCTGCTAGCGAATTCTACAAAGATGGTAAATATCACTTATCTGGTGAAGGCTTGCAATTGAGCTCATCAGAGTTTGCTGATTACTTAGGTAACTTAGCTGACAAATTCCCAATCGTTTCAATTGAAGACGGTATGCACGAAGGTGACTGGGAAGGTTGGGCAACATTGACTCAGAAATTGGGTAAGAAAATCCAATTGGTGGGTGATGATTTGTTCGTGACTAACACCAAGATTCTTAAAGAAGGTATTGATAAAGGTATTGCTAACTCAATCCTTATCAAGATCAATCAAATCGGTACATTGACTGAGACATTTGCTGCGATCGAAATGGCTAAGCGTGCTAACTATACGGCTGTGATTTCACATCGCTCTGGCGAGACAGAAGACAGCACCATTGCTGATATCGCTGTAGGTACTAATGCAGGTCAGATCAAGACAGGTTCATTGTCACGTTCAGACCGTATTGCTAAGTACAACCAGTTAATTCGTATTGAAGAAGATTTGGGTGATATTGCTACTTACCCAGGTGCATCAACCTTCTATAACTTACGCAAGTAAGCCGTAGAAAACAGTACACAAGCAATTTAAAGAAACCTAGAGAAAAAGAGCCAAGATGCGCATTATTGTTTACGGCATGTTGGCTCTTCTCATTGTGATTCAATTTCCATTGTGGTTGGGCAAGGGCGGTTGGTTGCGCGTCTATGAACTAGATCGCCAAGTCACGAAGCAAATGGACAAGAATGAAGCCTTAGCTGCTCGTAACGCTAAGCTATCGGGTGAAGTTCAAGACTTAAAAGATGGCACCAAAGCCATTGAAGAGCGTGCCCGTGCCGAACATGGCATGAGTAAAGAGGGCGAGATCTTTGTACAGGTCATCCCTAAAAAATCAGCAGCTGACATTGCTGAGAGAAAAGATTCTAAAGACTCCAAAGACACTAAAGCTAATAAAGAAGCTACTAAGCACTGATAGCTAAAAACCAAAAGCTAAAAAATAATAGCTAGCAGCACTCAGTAACTCAAATCATTAATGCTTAGATCCAGGTGGGCGTTGTACAGCTCCCGTTAAAGTTGAACTTGTAAAAATTTGCTTGCAATCGACTGCATCAAAGTTATAAACCTGTCCGCAGAAGTCACAATTAGTTTCAACGGTCGATTTCTCTTCTAGGATGCTATTCACTTCTTCCTCACCTAGCATCTTGAGCATATCTGCTACTTTGATACGTGAGCAACGGCAACCAAACTGAACATGGCGTTGATCAAAGCTTCTCACGCCATGATGAGCAGACTCATCTAAGTAAAGACGCTTCATTAATACTTGTGGCTCTAGGCTCAGCAACTCTTCGTTAGTCACAGTCTCTGAGAGCATTTGTAGACGGGTCCAGCCTTCAGCTGCTAGCTCGTCGCTCATCTTCAATTGGCCACCCATATTCGGTAGACGCTGTAGCAATAATCCACCACAGGCATTTTCATCGCTGGTTAGCCATAAACGTGTTTCCAATTGCTCAGAATCACGCATATAAAGCGATATCGCCTCTGCAATCGTTTGGACGGGCTTCGTGCCATCATGCAAGGCAACGATGCCTTGGTAGGGGTTCTGGCCAGGTTTACGATCGGCGGGGTCTAAAGTAATCACTAATTTGCCCTGGCCATCGGGATTAATCAAATCAGACAAACCTGCGTTTTCAGGTAAATCTGACAAATCGATGTCTTCATTGAGCTTGGCTGTGGCACGGATCACTAGATTCTCATTGCACTCTAAAACCAATAAGCGCACGGCCCCATTGCCTTGGGCCTGAATAATGAGGCTACCGTTGAACTTTAAGGTGCCGCTCAGTAAAACGCCGGCGGCTACTAGGTCGCCTAAGAGCTTCTTAACGGCAGGTGGGTAGTCCTTGCGGGCCAAAATGGCCTGCCAAGAGCCTTGAATATTAACGATTTCACCCCTAACTGGGGCTCCGTCGAATACGAAAACTTGGAGTAGATCTAAAGCTTTATTTTCTGTCATGCCGTATATTGTAGAAACTTTATGAAATCAGTGACTGTGTTCTCAAATAAACACCCATTTTTAACGGCTATTTCCTTGGCATTAGGTTCTGCAATTGCCTTAGGTTTAGCCCGCTTTTCCTATGGCTTATTACTGCCAGTAATGCGTGAAGACCTCCATTGGTCTTACATGGTAGCCGGCACCATGAACACAGCTAATGCAATTGGTTACCTGATTGGCGCCTTACTGTCTCCAGCCATGATGAGAAAAATATCCGTTAATCGATTTTTCATCATCTCCTGCCTAATTACTGCAGTTTTCTTATTTTTATCAGGTTGCACGGATCAGACCGCTGCGCTATTTACCTACCGAGTCATAGCTGGTATCGCTAGTGCTTGGGCTTTTGTTGCGGGTGGCGTATTAGTTGCCCAATTAGGCAGTATTCACACAGGTAGATCAGGCTTGCTCTTAGGTATCTATTATGGCGGGCCAGGTCTTGGTATCACGCTCTCAAGCCTCACATTACCCTTGGTGGGGCAGTGGGCTAGCGATATTCATTGGGAACATGCATGGCAACTCTCTTGGTATGCCATTGCCCTGATTTGTTTAGTTCTGACATTTGTACTGATTAAACCTATTCAATCCATTCCAGCGGTGCCACCTAAAAAAGCAGGGCATTCGGGAACGCCGATTAAATCCTATATCCCCATACTCGCTGGGTACTTCATGTTTGGTGTGGGCTACATCGGTTACATGACCTTTGTGGTGGCCTTGCTCAAACAGTTGGGATTAGCCAGTACGACCTTGAATATTTTCTATGCGCTATTGGGTATGGCGGTGATGGCATCCTCACGCCTGTGGGCAAAACTATTGGATCACTTCAAAGGTGGCCAATCCTTAGCGATTCTGAACACCTTATTGGGTATTGCTTCATTCATCCCAGCTTTCTTAGCTATTTATGGCGCAGAAATGGATGGCGCAGCGATTGTCGCCATCTTTTTCTCCGGTCTTTTATTTGGTGGTGTTTTCTTATCAGCGGTGGCATCCACCACGGCCTTCGTCAAACACAATATGCCGCAATCAGATTGGGTAGGTGGTATCACCGCCTTTACGAGCATCTTTGCTGCTGGCCAGATCGTTGGTCCAACCATTGTGGGTTGGATTTCAGATGGGCAGGGTGGTTTAGCCCAAGGTTTGGTCCTATCAGGTGCAGCACTCTTCATGGGCGGCTTGATTGCTACGCGCCAAAAGCCACTTAAACACAAACAGTAAAAATAAGCCCAGATATCCTTCAATGCGATAATGTCGCTTATGACAGTTAGAACACGATTTGCACCAAGCCCAACGGGCTATATTCACCTAGGTAACCTAAGAAGTGCTTTGTATCCATGGGCGTTTGCTCGCAAGATGCAAGGCGACTTTATCCTTCGTATTGAAGACACCGATCAAGAGCGTTCAAGCCAAGAGGCAGTGGACGTCATCATCGAAGGCATGAGCTGGTTAGGTCTTGATATTGATGAAGGACCTTTCTATCAAATGCAGCGCATGGATCGCTATCGCGAAGTGATTGCGCAAATGCTCAAAGATGGTTTGGCTTATTACTGCTATATGAGTGAAGAAGAGTTAAATGCACTTCGCGATGCGCAAATGGCCAATAAAGAAAAGCCACGCTACAACGGATGCTGGAGACCTGAAGCAGGTAAAACATTGCCAGCGATTCCGGAAGGTGTGAAGCCTGTGATTCGTTTTAAAAACCCAATTGGCGGTAGCGTCTTTTGGGAAGATGCGGTTAAAGGCCGTATTGAAATCAGTAATGACGAATTAGATGACTTAGTCATTGCACGTCCTGATGGCACGCCCACTTACAACTTCTGTGTCGTGGTTGATGACCTTGATATGAAAATCACTCACGTCATTCGTGGTGATGACCATGTCAACAACACACCACGCCAAATTAATATTCTTAAAGCATTAGGCGGTACATCACCGGTTTATGCGCACTTACCAACGGTCTTAAATGATCAAGGTGAGAAGATGAGTAAGCGTAATGGTGCTATGAGCGTTCGTGACTATGAGCGTCAAGGTTACATGCCAGAAGCTGTACTCAACTACTTAGCACGTTTAGGTTGGTCGCATGGTGATGCTGAAGTATTTACCAAAGAACAATTTGTTGAATGGTTCGATTTAGACCATTTAGGCAAATCACCAGCGCAACATAATCCAGAAAAACTACTTTGGTTAAACCATCACTACATACAGCAAGCCGACGCTGCTGACTTAGCGAAACGTGTTCAACCATTTGCGAGCAACTTAGGTATCAATACAGCACAGGGTCCTGATTTTGTTGGGGTGGTGACCATCCTTAAAGATCGTGCTAACACCTTGGTTGAGATTGCTGAAGGTGCGAGATTGTTCTACATGGACAGACCTTCGCATCAAGCTGCTGATTTAGCCACTAATGTTCCAGAAGCGATTCATCCAGCCTTAAATGACTTCATTGCTGAGCTAGAAGCTAGTGATGGCACAAAAGCAGGGGTCTCGGCTGCATTTAAGTTGGTTTTAGCAAAACATGGCCTAAAAATGCCTGCTTTGGCTATGCCAGTGCGTTACGCCTTGTTCGCTACGACCCAGACACCGGCTATTGATGCGGTTATTGCACTAATGGGTAAAGAAGAAGTAAAACTTCGCTTGCAAAGTAGTATAAAAATAGGCTAGAATTACGGTCTTGATTGCTTGAGCTACTTAATAGAAGATCATTTGATTAAGGGGCTATAGCTCAGCTGGGAGAGCGCTTGCATGGCATGCAAGAGGTCAGCGGTTCGATCCCGCTTAGCTCCACCAGAAGCAGTTGTAGTAAATGTAGTAGGTAAGTCCAGGGTCCCCATCGTCTAGAGGCCTAGGACACCACCCTTTCACGGTGGGTACCGGGGTTCGAATCCCCGTGGGGACGCCAAGTTCAACTGGAGCGGTAGTTCAGTTGGTTAGAATACCGGCCTGTCACGCCGGGGGTCGCGGGTTCGAGTCCCGTCCGCTCCGCCAACAAGGCGGCTGTTGCTGAAAAGCAGGAGTCGCTAAGCAAAAAGCCCCTAACGGGGCTTTTTGCTTTTCAGGATTTAGTTATGGTGTCTCGAGCGCTAGCTGACTTGAGCATCTTTCCCCTAAAACGCTAAAGGTACTATTTTTTTATTCCTTTTTGAGGAGTTTTTTATAGACCACCAGACTCTGAAAAGTAATAAGCTCAAGATGATCACCGCATAGATACTGACAGTGAAATAGTCATGTTTGCCGCTTTTATGCCAAAAGTAATGCATTAATACGGTCATACTAATCAGATAAATTAAACGATGTAATTGTGTCCAACGCCGCTTTAATAAGTGCATGGATAGTCGATTAGATGTGATCGCGAGAGGCCAAAGCAAGGTAAAGCTTAAAAATCCCATTGTTATAAATGGTCTTTTAAATACATCTTTGAGCATGGCATCAAGGTTTAGATTTTGATCAAGCAGGAACCAAATGATGAAATGCAGAAAAGCATAAAAGAAAACATACAAACCCAAAATTCGGCGATAGGCAATTAGATTTGCTAGGCCTGTTATTTTTATTAGAGGCGTGATGCTGAGAGTTAGGCATAAGAAAACTAGCGCCCATGTGCCGGTAGAGCGAGTGATGAATTCAATTGGGTTGGCGCTTAATTGATCTTGTATCCCCAAGTAGAAGAGGCGTTCTAATGGCGATAAGCCAATAAGAATTAAGGCGTAGCGATGATATTTAGTAGTACTTTTGTAAATCCATGCCAGCATACAAAGAACTCACTTGTTGTTCGTAGCCATTAAAGGCAAGGGTCTTTATTTTAGGTGTAAATAGGCCGTTTTCACTGCCAATTCTTCTTTCGGTGGCTTGGCTCCAACGAGGATGATCAACTTTGGGATTAACGTTTGAGTAGAAACCATATTCGTTCGGAGCTGCAAGGTTCCAGCTGGTTTGGGGTTGTTGATCTGTGAAACGGATTTTCACAATCGACTTAGCACTTTTAAACCCATATTTCCATGGAACGGTGACTCGTACAGGAGCGCCATTTTGATTAGGTAGGATTTCGCCATATAAGCCAAAAGTGAGCAAGGTCAGCGGGTGCATAGCTTCATCCAAACGTAACCCCTCCGTGTAAGGCCACTTGAGAATAGAGGTTCTGACATTAGGCATTTGGACTGGATCAGCCAAGCTAGTAAATTCAATATATTTTGCTGATCCTAAAACATCACATGACTTAATCAGTTGTGATAACGAATACCCAATCCAAGGAATCACCATAGACCAACCCTCGACACATCTAAGTCGGTAAATTCGCTCTTCCATCGGAGCTAGCTTGAGCAATTGATTAATATCCAGCACCTTGGTCTTTTTAACTAAACCCTCAATACTGATAGTCCACGGCCTAGTTTTTAATGTGTGAGCATGTTGCGCAGGGTCTGATTTATCAGTGCCAAATTCATAAAAATTGTTATAGCTCGTGATATCTTTATAACTGGTTAATTTTTCTTGAGTATTAGCAAGCGCCCAAGTAGGTAACAAGCCAGTGGATGCTACTAAACTGGCTGCCCCTAGTTCTAAAAATTCACGACGCCTGGCATAAACCTCTTTAGGCGTTACTTCCGATTCTGAAATGAATGCTGAGGCGATCACTTTTTTCATATGGATAGCTTCACTCATTGACATGATTTTTTAGGTAACATGAAAATCTTTTGTATGCCTTTCTTAACCTGAAGATCGCACCTAGTTTTTCCTAAAAATCTGCCAGCTTTTACTCTTCCAATAGACTTCTTAGCATCCAAGCGGTTTTTTCATGCACATCTTGTCGTTGAGTTAATAAATCCAAGGTCGGTTGATCATTTACTTTATCGGCTAATGCAGACAACTTTCTGGCTGTTCTTGCTGTAGCTTCTTGTGCTTTAACAAGATGCTTCACCATATCCAGTGCTTTAGGCGTTCCAGAGACTTCTTCAATAGAAGTAAGTTTCGAGAACTCTTTATAAGTTCCGGGTGCTGGCTCGCCTAGTGCACGAATGCGCTCAGCAATTAAATCTAAAGCAGTCCATTGCTCGGTATATTGAGTCATAAACATGAGGTGAAGGGTATTAAACATAGGGCCCTTCACATTCCAGTGGAAATTATGGGTCATTAAATATAAAGAATAACTATCAGCTAGTAGGGCTGATAAGCCTTTGGCAATCGCTTTTCTATCTTTTTCATTAATGCCGATATCAATTGTTTGTTTAGCAGATGGTGCTTTCATGATGGCTTCCTCTGAATAGTTGTTAACAAATAATATTTTTTGTAAATTCCTACACGACCAATCCTACTCCAATTAGTGATTTTTGACTTCATTAAGCACTTTTATTTGACCTATAACAGTTCCTTTGAGAATAGCCCCATTGGTTTTTGATTTAAAAGCCTAAACTGAAGAAACTATAACTATCAAAAAGGGAAAAAGTATGTCAACAAATCATGTTGTTATTTGGATCGATCATAAAGAAGCTCATGTCCTATATTTTGATAAAAGCAAGAATGAGTTAATTAAAAGTGATTCACGAAAACCTCATTTACACCACAAAACTAATGAAGTTGGCAGTGGAAAAGCTCGGGAAGATCACCAATTCTTTCATAAGGTTATTTCTGCCGTTGCAGACGTTAACGAGATATTAGTAATTGGCCCAGGTTCTGCAAAAGGTGAACTACTAAAACATGCTGCCGTTCATGATGCCGCTGTTGCTAAGAAGATTGTTGGTGTAGAGACTGTTGATCATCTAACGGATGGTCAGGTAATTGCTTATGCCACAAAATACTTTAACCGCATTGACAAGATGAACGGGCTTTAACAGCGTTTGTTAGGTTGATCACTACAAAGGCGAGGCATCTCCTTTGTAGAGGCTAAATCAGTGTTTTATAACTGTTAGCTGGAAGTAGTTTAGAACTAGAGTCAGCCATCCTAGGCTCTGGTCGGTTCCGTTCTTGGTGGCCAAGAAATTGGAAACCCCCACATTTTAGTGGGGGTTTTGTTTTGTGTGACTACTGTGTTAAACAATGAATTATTTGATGGCGAGAAAACACTATTATTTTCAATTTGCCTTCTGATGCCTATTTTTACTAATAACTTCAGCGGCATTGAGTATTGATTCAATATCACCTTCATCGATATCCAAATACTCTTTATTTTGATATAGCGCCGCTAAAACATCTTCATGTGTTATTGGAGTTGGGTCTTGAACAAGAATTGTGGGCTTCACTGTTGTGTGGTGAGGATAGTTCCGCCGTATAGCTTTATTAAAAAGTAATGCCATTATTAGCAATATTGTGGAATTTAAAAGCACTGGTGCAAAGACAAAATTAAAACCTAGTTTTGTGATTGCTGGGCCGCCTAATACTGCCGTTAGGGCAACTGCGCCACCTGGCGGGTGTAAACATCGCAAACGCATCATCAATCCAATTGTTATTGCTACAGCAATACTTGCTGTTAGACCAGTAGGCCCCAAAGTTAATTGACAAATGACGGCAATAAGTGCGGCAATTGTGTTGCCGCCGATAATTGACCAAGGTTGTGCCAATGGACTTGCTGGCGCGGCAAATAATAAAATAGCGGAGGCCCCCATGGGAGCGATAAACCAAGGATTACTTTCGCCTATAAAAAATAGGCTCATCAAATATGAGACTAATAACCCAAGACCGGCCCCAACAGGTGACCACCATAATTCACTTGGTGCCACAATCATCGGTTGAGGACGAAAAGATTTGAGCCAAATTTTGAAGGAATTCATGAATTACCTTTATGTGAAATTAGTCGTTTTTCTTTAATCGAGTATGGCCTCTATTTTAAATAGCAAGCTCATACCATTTCACAATAACTTCCCATGCCTCTTGGGCTGTTTCAACAAAGTTAATCAGCTCTACATCTTCTTTTTCAATCAGCCCTTGATCGACGAGCAAATCAAATCGAATCACCGATTGCCAAAATTCTTTATTAACTAATATGACAGGTAAGCGCTTAATTTTTTTGGTCTGAATGAGAGTTAAGCATTCAAATAACTCATCAAATGAACCATAGCCTCCTGGGTAAGCCACAATCGCTCGAGCTCTCATCATGAAATGCATTTTTCGAACGGCAAAATAGTGGAACCTAAAGCTTAAATCAGGAGTGATGTATGGGTTAGGGCGTTGTTCATGAGGTAAGCCAATATTTAACCCAATGGATAGATCACCGGCTTCAAAAGCCCCTCGATTAGCTGCTTCCATGATGCCTGGGCCACCACCTGTACATATGTGTAAGCGATGTTCGTTAATTGTTTGTGCCAAGTTGTATTGAGCCACTAAGCCACCAAATACTCTGGAAGACTCATAGTGTTTAGAGCTTTCTAATGCGCGCCTAGCCTTTAATCGGTCTTGATCATTTTTGGCTAAATTAACCATTTCATCGGCTACTTGTTTGCTAACGCATCTAGCTGATCCGAACACGACAATCGTATGTTCTATACCGCTTTCTCTAAGTTCTAATTCTGGTTTTAGCAATTCAAGTTCAAAGCGGATACCTCTTGTTTCTTTGCTCAATAGAAAGTCGATATCTTCGAATGCAAATTTATATGAATTACTTGACTCCGCATTCGGCAACTTACTGCTAGCCAATGCTGCTGTTTCAGCGTTATTTTTATGTAGTTTGGGTGTCATATATTTGGGTCTAATGGTGGTGAGATGGGTATGATGGGACTTTAATGAAATCAATAAAGCCGTGCTCAACATCCGTTGTAACAAGTTTCACTCTGATTTTTTCGCCAATCGTTAAGGCAGTTGCATTGTGAATCAGCATACCTTCTGCAGGCGGTGAGATCAGGCGAACCCATGTCCCATTGTTGTTGATCCCTGTAACGATGGCATCAAATTGAGAGCCTAAGAAGGGTTCCAAATACAGTGCGGCCTCAGACTTTCTAATGCGACGCTCTACCTTTCTAGATGCATCTTCTTGTTCGGTGCAGTGCAGGGCTAGTCCCTCAAGTTCTTTGAGAGTATAGGGACTTGTTTCCTTGGCTAAGGCTGCTTTAACCATGCGCATTGAAATTAAGTCAGGATACCTGCGATTAGGGGCAGTTGAATGTGTGTAATCTTGTACGGCCAAACCAAAATGCCCAATGGGTAGTTCTCCTGAACGTTCTACAACATACTCCCCAGACCCCATTAATTTAATAATAGTCAAAGAAATATCAGGGAAGTGTAGAGGGTCTGTTTTATGCTGTTTGGCTAAAAATTTTTCTAAAGCTGTTGAGTTGGGCCTTCGAGGCAAAGTTTCACCAAATTGACGGACGTATTCGCAAATACGTAGCCAGCGCTCTGGCGACCTCACCACGCGTCTTAAGGATGCTCCTCCATGAGTGGCTAAAAAGTGAGCAATTGCCGTATTAGTGACGATCATGAACTCTTCAATGAGTTGTCTTGCTCTATTTTGAGGTTGCTGTGCAATTCCAACGAGGCGTCCATCTTTAAATATGGCTTTTGGTTGAAAAGTTTCAAACTCAAGGGATCCTTGGCTGTGTCTTTTTTTTCTTAGTTTTTGAGCGACAGTATCTTGCATGATGATCTGCTGATCCATGCCTGTTACGGCCTCAAGTTCTGCAGGCATGCCGCTTAGCTGTTCAATCCATGCGGAAACCGAGTCATAGGCCAACTTTGCTTTATTACGAACTCTAGCTCTATACAGCTTAGAGCTTAAGGCATTTCCATCTTCTGAAATAATGGTCTCTACAACGATCGCTAAGCGATTTTCATGATAGTTAAGTGATGTTAAGTTGTTAGATAACTTAAGGGGTAGCATCGGGAAAACTTTTGCTGAAGAGTAGACCGATGTGGTGTTGATTTGAGCGTGTTGATCAATGGGGGAGTTTTTTCTCACTAGTGCATCGACATCAGCAATAGCCACATATATCTTTACAGATCGATCATGTAATTTTTCTGCTACGGTTAATTGATCAAGATCTAAAGAGTCATCGTTGTCAATAGAGCACCATAGTAGATCGGTTAGGTCATGGATTAACTCATTGTCTTCTTGTGCAGGAGAAGTTATCTTTAAAAGTTGTTCTTCAACTTCTTGGGAAAATTGCGACTCTAAACCTCTCTCCTGCATGGCATTGTCAGCAATTCGAGAAAGCATTTCACGATGTTGTTGATTTTTTAATGGCATATGCTTTCATACTAGAGCATTTGCTACAAAAGTTCTATGGTGATGTTGTAGTGAGCTCAATAAAAGTGTGGTTCACTGGTTAATTATTGGCCATCCGTATAGTTAAACTTTTATTCCCTAGCTTTGGCAAACATAGAGTCTTCATCACCTAGATTATCTGAAATAGCTAAAAACAAAGCCTCTCTTTCAAAAGTATCTAGATCTTCTGTGTAACTATCGCCACCTAGGTCTATTTCATAGGTTCCAAGTATTTGATGAGACCAATCGCTACTAAAAATATCGACAATTCTTTTCATAAGCCCGCCAATTGTTGTTTAGTTAGCTGCCCTTAATTGCGAATCAAGTAAATCGATAACTTCAGCCCAGTCGGCATCATTAAGTAGCTCAACTTTCAAGAACTCCTGTTGGTGGGTATTCCAAAAAGGGGCATCGTGTAGCGCAATGGATGCCTCTAAAGGTGAATGCAAAAATATGAACTCTTTAATGGCCTCAGGGCTAGAGTTAAGACCCATTTGTTCAAATAAGTCTTTTAGTGGGTGAAAGGAGGTTTCCATGATTCTTTCCCTTTAAATCTTTCATGTAACTAAGTTATACGCTTATCAAATTTACTCTGCAATAGCTCTTGTACTTTTATTTGAGGGGTATAAGATGTACTCATGAATGAGAAAAGATTGGAGCATGACAGTCTTGGGTTGATTGAGGTTCCCAGTGAACATTTATGGGGTGCTCAAACTCAACGTTCTTTGATTCAATTTAATATTTCCACCGAGAGGATGCCTATAGAATTCATTCAGGCATTAGCGCTTGTTAAAAAATCATGCGTGCTTGTCAATGCAGAGCTTGGACTCTTGCCGGAAAATAAATATAAGTATTTGCTAATCGCCATTGATGAAGTGCTTGATCTAAAGCATGTCAAAGAGTTTCCTTTATCAGTCTGGCAAACAGGTTCGGCGACGCAAACCAATATGAATATGAATGAGGTGCTAGCTAATCGAGCTATTCAGTTAATGGGTGGCACCTTAGGCAAAAATCATGACATTCACCCTAACGACGATGTCAATTTGGGGCAGTCCTCTAATGATGTGATTCCTACGGCTATGCATGTTGCTGCGGCGGTGCAAATTCAAGAAAGTTTATTTCCAGCATTGGAAAATTTGATAGATACTCTGGATGTTCAAGCGAAAGAATATGCTCATATCATCAAAGTAGGTCGCACACATTTGCAGGACGCAGTTCCATTAACGTTGGGCCAAGAGTTTTCTGGTTATGTTGCTCAGTTAAAGTTAGCATCTGAAGCTATACACCAATCACTACCTTATCTCCATCATCTTGCTATAGGCGGTACAGCTGTGGGTACTGGAATCAATACGCATGTGGAATTCGGGACTAAAGTAGCGGATAAACTTCAATCATTAACTGGCATTCCCTTTGTGTCAGCGTCTAATAAATTCGCATCTCTTGCTGGGCATGAACCTCTTGTATTTGCGCATGGTGCCCTAAAAACACTGGCTACAGCGCTCATGAAAATTTCAACGGATATTCGTTGGATGGCTTCAGGACCTAGGTCTGGGCTAGGTGAGATTACTATTCCCACCAATGAACCTGGAAGTTCGATTATGCCGGGAAAGGTGAATCCTACCCAATGTGAAGCATTAGCTATGGTTTGTATTCAAGTGATGGGCAATGACGTCACTATTGGAATGGGGGCTGCTTCTGGAAACTTTGAATTGAATGTTTTCAAGCCAGTTATTTTGCATAATTTTTTGCAAAGCATTCGATTGCTAAGTGATGGCATGGCATCGTTTGATCAGCATTGTGTTTCAGGTATCGAGCCCAATATTGATAGGATTAATCAATTGATGAGTCACTCATTAATGCTAGCTACTGCCTTGAATCCACACATTGGTTATGACAATGCTGCCAAGATAGCTAAGTTGGCATTTGAAAAAAATATTAGTTTGAGGGCTGCAGCTATTTCAACTGGATTAGTGTCCGGTCAAAATTTTGATGCTTGGGTTGACCCCAAGAAACTGGTTTAGAGCTCTCTTAGCTGCTCCAAGTTCAAATTGGAGCAGCTTTTTCTTAAGGGGAAATGAGCTATAGAGCTATGAGGATTTACTTGCAGTTCTAGGGCCTTTAGAAAAGTGGCCAGGTTTTTGTGAACTAGTTTTTCTGTGAGGCTTCTTCGGCGCCGTGATGGTTCCCGAACTTGGCTTTTGTTGTCCACTACGCTTACTTTGATTAGCTCCTCTAGGAGCTGCTGCGTTATGTCTAGCTTGTCCATGACGTTGAGGAGCTTGTTGACTACGTAACTGGATAGGCTGGGCTACTGCATGAGGATCAGGTTCAAAACCGGGAATCACTTCTCTAGGTAAGGTTTGCTTAATCAAACGTTCGATATCACGCAACATGATATGTTCATCAACACATACTAAAGAAGCAGCTACGCCGTTTGATCCAGCACGTCCTGTTCGTCCAATACGATGTACATAATCTTCTGGCACATTCGGTAAATCATAATTAATCACATGAGGCAATTGATCAATATCGATACCTCGGGCAGCGATATCTGTGGCCACCAATACAACAATATTCCCCGCTTTAAAATCAGCTAAGGCCTTTGTTCTAGCAGTTTGACTCTTATTGCCATGAATGGCCATGGCTTTAATCCCATCTTTCTCCAATTGAAGAACGAGCTTGTTAGCGCCATGTTTGGTTCGTGTAAACACCAGCACTTGCTTCCAGTTATTACTCTTAATTAAATGCGCTAATAAAGGATGCTTATTGCCACGATCCACAGGGTGGATCACTTGGGTAATGGCTTCGTTGGTGCTATTACTTCTTGCCACTTCAATTAAAGAAGGGCCGTTTAATAAATCATTCGCGAGTGACTTAATCTCAGTCGAAAAAGTTGCTGAGAACAATAAGTTCTGACGTTGATTAGGCAGTGCTGCCAAGATTTTTTTAATATCTCGTAAAAAGCCCATATCCAACATACGGTCTGCTTCGTCAAGTACCAAAATTTCTACATGTTGCAATGAAATGGCGCCTTGTGCCATTAGATCTAATAAACGTCCTGGTGTTGCAACCAATATATCCAAACCACTTTGAATCGCTTTAATTTGTGGATTGGCACCAACGCCACCAAAAATAACCGCTGACTTTAGCTTTGTATATTTGCCATATGTTTGAACTGAAGCATGCACCTGGGCTGCTAATTCACGTGTAGGGGTCAAAATCAAACCACGCACTTGCTTGCGGCGACTGGTCTGATTAGCAGGGGAAGTGAACAAACGTTGTAAGACAGGTAAGGTAAAGCCAGCCGTCTTACCTGTACCTGTTTGTGCTGCTGCTAATAAATCGCCACCTTTTAAAATGGCAGGAATCGATTGAGCCTGAATAGGAGTGGGCGTTGTATATCCATGTTCGTTAATAGCCTGAAGAATCTCTTCTGATAAACCTAAATCTTTGAATTGCATAAATACCAATAAATAATTGGCCTGTGCTCAGCAAAAAGAATTTTGGAAGGCCAATGGATGAACTGCTTAAGAAAAATATAGAGCGCAGTTAGAAATGTTACGAGCCTCTATTTTAGTCTATTAATGAATAGTTCGTTGGTTTCTATCACTTTTGTAGCTGATCAATCAGTTAAAATACATCCTCTTTAGACCCTGCTATTAAAGCTACTAGGCTTGATGGTAGATAAATCCCAGCAGTTGCTGGTAAGACTGCTGAAATCACATGATCATCCTTAACAATGTCACTTTGCGTCGCGGCGCAAAACTCATCCTTGATAAAGCCTCTGTTACCTTAAATCCAGCTGAAAAAGTTGGCTTAGTAGGGCGCAATGGGGCGGGTAAATCAACCTTATTTGCTTTGCTTAATGGCAGCTTGCATGAGGATGGTGGCGATTGTTCTATTCCTAAAGTTTGGCGTATGGCTCAAGTAGCCCAAAACATGCCAGAAACAGAGGAAACCGCTACAGAATTCGTGTTGGGTGGTGATACACGCTTACTTGAACTTAAAGCCGCTTTAGCAGTTGCTGAAGCAGCAGACGACGGCATGGCTATGGCTCATGCTTATACCGATTTAGCGGATGCGGGTGAACATGATGCTGTACCGAGAGCTCAAGCACTCATATTGGGGTTGGGCTTCAAAACTAGTGAGTTAGATCAGCCAGTTAACAGCTTCTCGGGTGGTTGGCGCATGCGCTTACAGTTGGCGCGTGCCTTGATGTGTCCATCAGATCTATTGTTGCTAGATGAACCAACCAACCACTTAGACTTAGATGCTCTAGTTTGGTTAGAGGCCTGGCTCAAGCGTTATACCGGCACCATGATTGTTATCAGCCACGATCGCGAATTCTTAGATGCTGTGACGAATGTCACTTTGCATATCGAGCATGCCAAGCTCAATCGTTATGGTGGCAACTACACCTCCTTTGAAATCATGCGTGCTCAGCAGTTAGAGCTTCAACAAGCTTCATTTACTAAACAACAAGAAAAAATTGCGCATCTGCAGAAATTCATCGACCGTTTCAAAGCTAAAGCTAGTAAAGCTAAGCAAGCACAAAGCCGAGTTAAAGCGCTTGAACGCATGGAAAAAATTGCACCGGTATTGGCGGATGCTGAATTTACCTTTGAATTTAAAGAACCGCAAAACTTACCTAACCCCATGTTGGCAATTAGTGATGGTGCCTTTGGTTACATGGTTGATGATCAAGAAAAGAAAATTATTGATGGGGTTAATAAATCAGTTTTGGCTGGGCAGCGCATTGGTATCTTAGGAGCCAATGGACAAGGTAAATCGACTTTGGTTAAAACCATTGCTAGAACCATGCCGCAACTATCTGGCACAGTAACAGAAGGCAAGGGTCTTAATATTGGTTACTTTGCCCAGCAAGAACTCGATGTCTTGCGCCCAGATGACAACCCGCTTGAACACATGATTCGTTTGGCCAAAGATCTAGGTCCTGAAGCGGGGCAATCTGGTAAAGAACAAGATCTTCGTAATTTCTTGGGAACTTTTAATTTCTCGGGAGATATGGTTAAGCAGGCAGTCGGCACCATGAGTGGTGGCGAAAAAGCGCGCTTGGTTTTAGCGATGATTGTTTGGCAACGTCCTAACTTGCTATTGCTAGATGAACCAACGAACCATTTAGATTTAGCAACCCGCGAAGCATTGGCGATGGCCTTGAACGAATTTGAAGGCACGGTCATGTTAGTTAGCCATGACAGGGCCTTATTAAGAGCTGTTTGTGATGAATTCTGGTTGGTAGGCCGTGGAGAAATCAAACCATTTGATGGTGATTTAGATGATTACCAACGCTACTTATTGGATGAGTCACGTCGTTTGCGTGAAGAAGCTAAATTAGAAGATCGTTTATCTTCCAATAATGCCGCAACAGAAAATTCTAATCAGACAGCTTTGGCAGTTACATCGGCAGCAACTGAAGCAACTACATTTTCAGAATTTGCAAATGTAGCCAAGCCTGTTGCAACCAGTTCGGCTCATCGTAAGTTAGATGCTCAGCGCCGACAGGAACTCAGTGCTAAAACAAAGCCAATTAAAAAACTCATTGAACAAGCAGATAAAAAAATAGTGGCGCTTCATACTGAAAAAACCACAATTGAAGCAAGCTTATGTACGCAGATTACGCCTGCGGAAATGGCTAGCTTGGGTCAACAGTTAAAGAAAGTTACTGAAGAACTAGAAACTCTAGAAATGCAATGGTTGGAGTGGGCCGCTGAGGTAGAAGCGATTGAAACTGCTGGTTTAGTGAATTAAAAGTAATTCGTATATCTGACAATTAAGCGGCTGTTCTCAAAATAACCATTTTTAGTTGTCATATCTTTACCCCATTGCAGGGTAAATTTGCCGACTGGGAACATCGCTACGGCGCTTAACTGATAACGTTGTACCTGCGTCATATCGTTATTCATGGCGCCATTAAAGCTAGTTTCACCGCCAACAGAATAAATGTAGTTACCTGCTACGCTATAGATCTTATTAAACTCATAGAGCAGGCCTGTTTGATAGGTATATAAATTCTGCTGCTTTAGAGAGCCGATAGCGCCTGTTATTGGGCTCTTAGATTCTGTATTTTCACCAAACCACACCACATCCACTGCCTGCATCCAATGCCATTGTCGTGCAGGGCTCATTTGGTAGCCAGCTTGAAGGGCAGTGGAATAGCGATTCTGTCCCACATTCATTAAACGGTCTTTTGAATAGCTGCCTGTTGGTGCTGTTAGATAAGCGCCAACTGCAAAGTAAGTATTGGTTTCTCGATTGGCATAAGGCCATATACCCGCAGCAACTGTTGTGTCACCAACACCAGAGTCACCAGGTAGGCCTGCTAACATTCCTTTAGGCGAGATAGATCCCGTGGGTGCTTGTATATAAGCGAAGGTGGGCAGACTCCCTAGCTCAAATGAGCGACCGTAGCGAACTAACACCTGCTCGGTATTGATCTTTGTATTAGGGTAGAGGGTTTGGTTGTTGCTGTAGTAAGCACCTTTTTCACTATTCCAATAAGACACCTGCATGATTTGGATATCTGGTTTGGGTGCTGTCACATCACCAGGTTGGAGATCGATGGCCCAAGCCATCTGGTGAGCTATGAGGCCAACCAAGATGAACCAGTTTTTATTGAGCAATCGTGCCATAACCTGATGTTTCTTATGCTTTTTATATGTAATTAATGCGGTAAGTCTTAATCATACCTGCATTTGCTCAAGGGCCTATGTCATCTTTCCCATGTTTGGTGCGTTAAATAGATAGGATGAATGCTTTATCATTCAAATGATTGGTTACACATAGTGAAAATCAAGATAAGACAAAAAGAGAACACAAGAGAAAAGGCAAGATATGAACAGAAATTTCAAAAGAATCAGCGTTGCTAGTTGCTTAGTTGTAGCAATGGTCGGTTGTGCTTCGACGCCTGTAGGTCCTAGCTTAACGGTGATGCCTGCTCCAGGTAAGCCTTTTGATGTATTCCAACAAGAAGATAAAGAGTGTCGTGCTTATGCACAAGGCTCTCTGGATAAAACAGCTGATGATGCTGCCGCACTTAGCACAGCGAAAACTGCTGTTGTAGGTGCTGCATTAGGTGCCTTAGCAGGTGCTGTAGCAGGTGGTGGTAATCATAAAGCTGCTGGTACAGGTGCTGCTGTCGGTATGGTAGGTGGTGCTGCTGTTGGCGCTTCACAAGGTAACGATACAGGCAAAGAAATCCAACGTCGTTATGACATCGCTTACCAACAATGTATGTATTCAAAAGGTAATCAGGTGCCAGGTTATTCCATTCAGAAACCAGCATCAGCTGTACCGCCTGTGATGGTTCCACCTCCACCACCAGAAAAGAAAAAGTAATTAAAAGTAATTCTTAGTTACTGACATAGTAAAAAGCCTCTCGCTAAAAATAAACGAGAGGCTTTTTTATGTTCACTTAAATCACTTTACTAATAAAACTATTACCGTAACTTCTCATTGATGAGATAACTTAGGTTGTTACCGGCGGATGTTCTTTTTCAAACTTGTGAGCAGTTTTTACAAACAAGGTCATTAATAAAGTTGCGGCAATGGCTAAGCTAGCACTATTAGCTAACCAAAACCCTCTGGCTCCTTGAATCATGGCAGGCACATTGCCCGTCACATTAAAACCTAAGAGATAGCCGCCACCTAAGCCGCCACCCCATAGTGATATGGCATAAATCCACATAGGAATAAATGCTACGCGGTAGCCGCGCAAAATAAATGCTGAGCAAACTTGAAGCGCATCAAACACTTGGTAAAACGCGATAAATAAAAATAAAGAAATCGCTGACTCTTTAACTGCTTCTGGTGGCGCGTAGAGATTGAGTAAGGGATATTTAAAGATCCATACAATCAAACCTACGGTAACGCATAAACAAGTTGTAAAAATCAGCGATGACCAAGCGACTTCTTTGGCCAAGGTTGGTTGATCTGCACCAATTGATTGTGCCACCAAGGTTGATGTAGCAATTGATAGGGAGAGGGGGAGCATATACAGCACCGTTCCTAAGTTAGCCACGATCTGATGGCCGGCCAAAGGTAGAGTACCTAACCTAGCAATAAACAAGGCCATAAAAGCAAAAGATGTCACTTCAATTAAATAACTGAGGCCGATGGGGGCACCTAACTTAAAGAGAGTCCAAAGCTTATGTAAATTAGGGAAACTAAATTGCTCATAAATACCAAAAGGCTGATAAAAACGACCGCGATAAATAATTAAACCTGCCGCAATCATCCAAGACCAGTTAATGATGAGTGTAGCGATGGCGCAACCTGGCGCTCCCATAGGCTCTAAACCTAAGCCACCGTAAATCAACCAAGCATTCAGAGGAATTTTTAAAAACAAACCGCTAATTTGTAACCAGGTGATCACCGTGGGTTTGGAGATGGCATTATGTAAAGCCACCATGACGCGCATGGCCATGCTGGCTGGTAAGCCCCATGCAACAATTTTCAAATATAAGATTGCTTTGGCTTCTACTTCAGGGGAGGCTTTAGCAATCGATAAAAATATTTCTGGGTTACTTAGAATCAATACACCCAAGATGCTCAAAGCCATAGATAGCCACCAACCCTGGCGTACCTCTTCACCAATCTCTGCATAGCGCTTAGCACCAAAGAGTTGACCTGCGATCGGAGCTAGAGCAGAAACTACGCCGGTTAAGCCTACATATACGCTGATGAACACCGACCCTGCTACCGCAAGTGCAGCTAAATCATCTGCCCCATAGCGTGCGACCATGGCCGTATCCATGACGCCAAAGGTAATCACTGCTAGTTGACCAATTAACAGGGGACCAGCAAGATTTATTAACTTAGGGATGTCGCGTTTTAGTCTAGCGATCATAGGCGCTAACTTTATACAAGCGTAAACGTTCAGCACGATCACCTGCGCGATGATCTTCCCATAGAAGCACTAATATTTGATTATTAATCTTGGCGCTTTCTTTAGCTTCTTTGGCTGAATGTGTGAGCCATAAATTGCAGCTCGCATCATCTTTAAATTTGATATTGGTGAAGTAAATAAAAGAAGCTAATTGCCCATCACCTACGTAGTTGCTATTGACGCAGTTGTAATCAGAAGGAATGGCTTTGACTAAGCGCTCTGCGACGGCGCGATAAGTTTTAGCGTAGTTAACAGTGGGCAACCATAAGGTCATCAGTAGCACCCAAGTTAAGGTGGTACCTGCAGCAGAAATGACCACGGCACGCCAAATAGCTTTGGGAGCACGCGAGGTTCTCCAGCGCACCACGCCAATCCATAAACCTGTAGCAATGAATGCCACCGCAACAGCGAACCAATTAAATTCTGGAATAAAGCCTGGTACTTGTCTGGCCACATTTTTTGCAAGACCTGCAGGAAACTGCGTCATCATCGCAAACCACATGAGCCAAATAAAGCCACCTACAATTGAGAAGGTGAGTAAAGCCAACCAATCAATAAAGCTGATCATGCTTCGTTTGATAATTGGCAGACTAAAGCATGCCCAAATGACAAGTGGTGGAATCGTAATGATTAAAGATTGCTCATTGAGAGCGACTTGATGCACTAGATAGGCGATTGTGCTAATGACAAGTCCCAGTGGTAGGGCCATATTAGGATTACGAATACCACCTAATGGGTAATTGGCCCCTTTACGCCAGAACCAAATGCTCCATAAAGCCAAAGGCCAAACGGGCCAGGAATACAGAGGCATATTTCTAGCCAAAAATCCTAGCGATTGATGAGATGGTGCAGATTGAATTAATTCGCTAGCCCACCATGTATGCCATGCATGGATGATTGCTTCAGAAGAGAGTCCAGAAATAAGCCAAAGGAATGGCCAAAGTACTAAACCTGATATGGCAATTAGCCAAGTCATACCTAACCAACGAATAGCTGGTTTTATTTCACAGATGAGGAGTGATAAAAGTAAACCAAAGAAAATAAAAACAAATGACCATAGTGAACCTGATAGTGCCAAGACAGCTAGGCCGGCGCCTGTCCAAAAACCACCTTGAATAGGTTTGTCTAAGCCACGCACTGTGCCATATAGCACCAAAGAGATAGCTGTTAATTGAGCTAGTGCAGGGGTCGTTTCATGAGCTCTCATGGCTAAGCCAACGCAAGCTAGAAAAATCATTAAGGCGCTATCAGCTAAGGTGCGGCCATAAGCTTTAGCGTTAGGTTGACCACCTAAGGCAAAAGTCATCGGTTGTACTTCAGGTCTTCTGCCTAATAGGTAGGTGGCATGCCAAATAGCGGCGCAGCTAAAGAAAAAGCACGCAGCTGAATAAAGACCTGCTGCATTAGTTGCGCCCACGAGTGGACCAAATAACTTAATCAGTAATCCGCCAATCCAATATGGCAGGGGTCCCGCTAATAAATCATCCCGACCTTGGATGTGAGGTAGTAACCAGTCTTGCCAAGATCCATGCGCCAAGGTCCACATAGCGCCAAAACCAGCGGCATCATCATTAATCCATGGATCGCGACCAAAAATGCCCATTAACCCATAAATGGCTGTAATTAACACCAACACATAGCGTGGTAGGGTCGATGTCGCAGCAGCGGTTAATTTGACAGATCTCATGGTGATTAAATTTTGATTCTTGTGCTGATTGGATGCAAGAAAAAAGGCAGCCTAAGCCGCCTTTTTTATGTCTAAAACTAGGTAAAAATTAAGCAGCTGTTTTGCCAGTTGCTTTTGAACCGAATTTTTGACGGAATTTCTCAACACGACCAGCTGTGTCCATAATCTTTTGAGTACCTGTGTAGAACGGGTGTGACTCAGAAGAAGTTTCAATCTTAGCTAATGGGTATTCGTTGCCGTCTTCCCACTTGATTGTTTCTTTAGTGTTGATCGTAGAACGTGTTTTGAAGCTGAAGTTGTTAGATACATCTAAGAAAACAACTTCTTTGTAATCTGGGTGAATGCCTGGTTTCATATCAAAAGTCCTTTAGCCTGGTAGCCGCCAATTCTTTGAATTGGTACTTGCCTGAATTAAAACGAAAATTATAGCAAAAAATACTCAATAAGAGCCTGTTTTAGGGGTGAAGTGCTAGAAAATCAAGCATTTACCCCTATTTTTATGGCTTAGCAGCTAATTTTTAGCCGCCGCGACGCATTAATTCGAAGAATTCAGCATTATTTTTAGTTGATTTCAACTTATCGACAATGAAGTTCATCGCTTCGATATCGTCCATATCGGAGATTAACTTACGCAAGACCCAAATCTTCTGTAGAAGTTCTGGCTTGATCAATAGTTCTTCACGACGTGTGCCTGACTTATTCAAGTTAATAGCAGGGTAGACGCGACGTTCAGCTAAACGACGCTCTAAGTGAACTTCCATATTGCCCGTGCCTTTGAACTCTTCATAAATCAAATCGTCCATACGGCTACCTGTTTCAATCAAGGCTGTAGCGATAATGGTTAAAGAGCCGCCTTCTTCGATATTACGTGCAGCACCGAAGAAACGTTTTGGTCTTTGTAGAGCATTCGCATCCACACCACCTGATAACACTTTGCCTGACGAAGGCACCACTGTGTTGTAGGCGCGTGCTAGACGTGTAATAGAGTCAAGAAGAATGATGACATCACGCTTCATTTCTACTAAGCGCTTAGCTTTCTCGATCACCATCTCCGCCACTTGTACGTGACGTACGGCTGGCTCATCAAATGTTGAGGCAACCACTTCACCACGCACAGAGCGTTGCATTTCTGTAACTTCTTCTGGACGCTCATCGACTAACAACACAATTAATACGGCATCTGGATGATTCGCAGAAATCGCATGAGCAATGTGCTGCATCATGACGGTCTTACCAGACTTTGGTGAGGCAACGAGTAGGGCACGTTGACCAAAACCAATTGGCGAAATCATATCGATAATGCGACCAGTTAGATTCTCTTCCGCTTTAATTTCACGCTCTAACAACATAGGGCGATCTGGGTGAAGCGGCGTTAAGTTTTCAAACATGATGCGGTTCTTTAGCGCTTCAGGCGCTAAACCGTTGATCTTGTCGACTTTGACTAAGGCGAAATAGCGTTCGCCTTCTTTAGGTGTTCTAACTTCACCCTCAATAGCATCGCCTGTATGTAGGTTGAAGCGGCGAATTTGGGCAGGGGAGATATAGATGTCATCTGGAGATGCCATATAAGACGCTTCTGGCGATCTTAAAAATCCAAAACCGTCTGGCAATACTTCTAAAACGCCGTCACCAAAAATGGTTTCACCGCCTTTAGCGCGTTTTTTAAGAATGGCAAACATCAACTCTTGCTTACGCATACGTTGCGTGTTTTCAATTTCAAGGCCAGCGGCCATTTCAAGAAGAGCTGATACGTGTAGGGCTTTTAGTTCGGTGAGATGCATGTGTTTGGAATGAGGCTTAAGCCTTTAGAAAGTACGATAGTTTTGGAAATTTTTAGCCGGAACAGGACGTTCCGCGATTTGTTACTGGGATTCTACACCCTAAATTAAAAAATAGGGAAAAGTGTAAAAAAGGAGCTCGTCTAATGAGCTCCTTCTTGCGTAGACTTTAGATATTGCTATCTAAGAATGCTGTTAGTTGAGATTTTGCTAAAGCGCCAACTTTTTGAGCTGCTACGGCACCATTTTTAAACAAAATCAAAGTAGGGATGCCACGAATGCCAAATTGCGCTGGAACTGCTTGGTTCTCATCCACATTCATTTTTGCGATTTGTACACGATCGCCATATTCTTTTGCGACTTCTTCCAAAATAGGAGCAATCATCTTGCAAGGACCACACCACTCAGCCCAGAAGTCGAGAAGTACCGGTTTGCTAGATTTCAAAACATCTTGGTCAAAAGATGCATCGCTGACATATTTAATTGCGTCGCTCATAGGGATCCTTAAGTAATAATGCTTGTTGCTTGCTTATTGGGTTGTTGTTTATTTTTGAATTTTTAATTCCACAAGCTATATATTATCAATAAGCGCTTATTTGTGCATATTTCCTAATAAATCATCGATAAATGACTGACCATACAGCTTTAGAAGCTTCCCCTAATTATTTGCGCCATCATCTAACCCCTGATGCTGGTGCGGTGGATGCTTTAGCTAGACTCATCTGGGATATCTGCATCAAAGATCAGGTTAGCCCCTTAGTTATTTTGAGCACATCTGGACCGGCTTATGATCTTCGGCAAGCTTTGGAGAGAACTCGTCCGCTTGGTTTAGCTCCACAACTTACTTTCTTGCCACGCATCTTAGGTTTGGCGCAATGGTTAAAAGAGACCCCAGGATTAAGATATCAAGCACCTCTTAAAACAGACCTTGAACGTTGGTTCGAGCTTTACCAAGCTTTATCAGAACGACCTTATTTACGTTCCTTATTGCTAGATGCAAGTGATGCATCTAAATGGGGTTTGGCGAAAAACATTGTGGATGTTTGCGATATTTTGGCCGATGCGCATTTGGGGGTATTTCAAGAGGTGTCGGATGAGGCTTTGAATCAAGCGATTGATCGTGTTTATGAAGGGGTGGCTAGATCGGTTGTAGATATTGAAGCTAGGATTATTTTCACTTTTTGGAAAAACTTAAGTACCTTTCAAGACCCAATAGCGCGTCTTCGCTTAGCAATGGGACTGCGCATTGATGCTCTTCAGTCTTTAGGGCAGGTTTCCCCCTTAATTTTTGTAGATACTGCCAAGCCAAGCCCTGGATTTGAAAAAGCGCTACATCAATTGTTAGAGGCTTATGCGCAATCATCACGTGTCCATCATATTGAGATGGATTATGAAACGCTGGCACTTTGGCCAGAGTGTTTACCGGTAGCAACGGCAACTCATAAGTCTACGATTGAACAGATTCATCGCAATCGGCAGCAATATATTTCTCAAAATTCTCATAGCGATAGAAAAATTATCAAATCTGGTGGATTTGAGGATATTGCTTGGGCAGGAGCTAATGCTATACAAGATTTTTTATTGGCAGGTCATCGCCATATTGCTGTGGTGGCTCAAGACCGATTAGTGGCCAGACGCATGCGTGCTTTATTAACGCGTTTAGGAGATGGTTTATCTGTCCACGATGAAACGGGGTGGAAACTTTCTACAACACGTGCAGCTGCATCTGTGATGTCTTGGGTTGACATCATTAGACAAAGTTCCTTGGGCCCATCCGCATCACAGTTTTTAGATTTCCTAAAAAATCCATACATCGATTGGTCCAAGTTGGGCATTGTGGACCAAGATATATCCGAGTTCTTGGATCATTTGGAGAGACGTTTTATACAAGCGGATGTGAAGGCTTCATGGGCTGGGATGTTTTTGGCATTGGAGCGAAGTCATGACGGTCATAGTGAAGATATGGCTGCTCAATTACTTCAACATATCCGATTGATTGCTCAAAAATGGCATATCCAAACCATATCTTGTGCAACAGGTCTTCAGCATTTTAGGGAAGATCTTCGAGCTTTAGGCATGGAAGAAGCGTTTTCTCATGATTTGGCTGGTCAGCAATTATTAGAGGCTTTAGAGCCGATGTCTTATGTGGACGCTTCTTTGCGTATGAATGAATGGCTTTCTCTATTTAGTTTGATGATGGAAGAGTCTAATTATTTAGAGGCAAGCCCCAGGGCACAAGCCAGTGTGACGATTTTGCCATTAAGTGCTACGCGTATGAGGCGCTTTGATGCTTGGGTGATGGTTGGTTGTGATGATGGGCAATTGCCATCGGTATCTGATAGCCCCATGTTTTTGTCAGCAAGTTTAAGAGATGGTATGGGTTGTAAAACAGTTGAGATGGAGTTTGCTCAGCAGGCGATGGATTTATCGCAATTGATGCAATCACATCTTCATTGGCGCATGTTGTGGCAATCAGTAGGTTCTACTGGTGAGCCAAGACAAGCCTCTGCTTGGTTGCAACGTTTATATATTGAAGAGCCTGCTTTCTTAAATGGAACTCAGGCAGCAGCATCCGTGGCTTACCAAGCAGTCAGTGTCTCTCAACCTAAACCAGCGTTGCCAGATTTGATGGCTAAACCTATTTATGTGAGTCCTAGTGCTTATCGGACCTTAAGAGAGTGTCCTTATCGTTATTACGCCACAAGAATTTTAGGTTTACGAGAGCGATCTGAATTAGAGGCTGAAGTAGATGTGAGTTTGGTGGGGCAAACCTTGCACGCTGCACTTAGAGAGTTTTGCCAGCAGTTGAAAACTAAACCTCCTGCCACCTTGGGTGTTGAACAAAGAAAGAGTTTGTTGATTGAGCAGTTGAAAGTGGTTTCTAAAAAGCATTTCAAGCCTTTGTTAGAGGCGGATGGTCGCTGGCTAGGTGCATGGGTAGAGTGGGAGTCCCATATTCCTGATTGGGTTGATTGGCAATTAAAGAGAGAGCAAGAAGGTTGGCAGTTCCATGATGCTGAGAAGCAGGTTGGCTTTGACTTGCAAACCCAATTTGGAGTCATTCGTGTAGCAGGTCAGGTAGACCGTGTCGATATTCATCCGCAAACGCAAGAGGCTGCCGTGATCGACTACAAGTATTCCAGTGAATCTTCCATTAAGAAAAAACAAAAGAATATTGAGGATGACCCGCAACTCGTTATTTATGCCAAAGCCATCAATGGAGATCCAATCGTAGACCAGGCTCATAGTTCAAAAGCCTCTTGGATCTCGATTAAGGATAAAGATGTAGGCTTTGAATTAGAAGTTGAAGATTTGTCAGCTGAAATGGATCGTTTGCCATCACAAATGATTGCTGATATTGAACAAGTTTGGGGTGGCGCTCCAATGCCTGCTAGTGGTCCAGATAGCGTGTGTCAGTATTGTCAAGTTCGCGGTATTTGTCGCAAGGGGATGTGGTCATGAGTTGGCAAATTACCTACGATTCTTGTGATCCTAAGCAGTCAGTCGTTGTAGAAGCTTGCGCAGGTAGTGGCAAAACTTGGTTATTGGTTTCAAGAATGGTGCGCTTACTGTTAGCTGGTGCCAATCCACATGAAATTTTGGCGATTACGTTTACTCGTAAAGCAGCCCAAGAAATGCGTGGTCGATTAGATGAGGCCTTGTTAAAGCTGGCAACTTGCTCAGAAAAAGACTTGCTAGACGAATTGACGATGCGAGGCTTGGGTGAAGAGGAGGCAAGAGCATTGATGCCTACTGCGTGTTCATTATTTGAACGCGTGCTATCTAACCCAAGAGGATTGTCGGTCGATACGTTTCATGGATGGTTTGCGCGTTTGTTGGGTGGTGCACCACTAGGTAGCGGTGTGCCGCAAGGCTTACAGCTACGAGATGATTTCAAACGCTTGCAAGATGAGTGTTTAGAGGATTGGTGGACGGCCTTACCTAGTTTTGAGAAGACACCTATTAGGCAGGCTTATGAATTATTAATTGCTGAGTTAGGAGTAAGTAATACGCATCAGTTACTGATCGGCTCTAAAGGGTTTTTGGGCTCTAAGGCTGAATGGTTCCGTTATGTCTTGCATGCAAAAGGTCGTGAGGCAATCGCTGCTGAAGCTATTAGCGATCTTTCTGACTGGTTATCAGAGGCTGATCCTGTAGTAGAGTTATTAGGGCGTGAGGATGATGTAGCTAGCTTGCAGTTCTTATGTGATCACTTAAAACATGGTGGCAAGACTGACCAGAAGCATGCTGGTTTGATTGAACAAGCACTTAAACTTCATCAGGAACAAGCTCCCTTAGAGGAAGTGATTGATGCGATGTATTCCGCATTTTTGACTGGTGAGTGTGAGCTATTAAAAGGCCTAACGGCATCAGGTGGCTTGAAAGATTACTTAAAGACTTTACCCAATGCAGAAGATCGCTTAACCAAGATGGATGGTTACCGCCAAGCTTGGGCGCAGGCCATGTTGAATCATTACAACCGGTTGGCTGATCTTCGTGCCCATCGTATTCATCAGGCTTGGATTGTTGTGGGTGTGGATATGTTGAACCACTATCAAACTAAAAAAGAAATGCTGAGAGTTCAAGATTTCTCAGATCTAGAGGCCTATACCGCGCAGTTAATGTTGTCCTCTGATATGGCATCTTATTTACAGGCGAGATTGGATGCCAAATATAAGCATCTATTAGTGGATGAGTTTCAAGATACGAATCCTTTGCAGTGGCAAATCTTATTGTCTTGGTTAAACGCATATGGTAAAGATGATGCGAATAAACCTTCGGTCTTTTTAGTGGGTGATCCTAAACAATCTATTTATCGATTTAGGCGAGCAGATGTGCGCTTATTTGAGCAGGCGAAGACTTATCTGGCGCAGCAGTTTGGAGCAAAGATTCACCCATTTAATGAAACTCGCAGAAATAGCCCTGCAGTTTTGAATGTGGTTAATCAGGTATTTCAGTTACCTGAATTACCCATGGCTTATCGATTCTCTGAGCAAAAGCGCAATCCTGATGCCAGTAACACCTATGGTGAAGGTGAGGCAAAGTTATTGCCTTTAATACCAACTGTAGAGATTGAATCATCAAAACAGCGTCATGCTTTGGCATCACCGTATCTTGATCCAAGTAAAGAATCAAAGCAGCAACAAAGTTATCAAGAGGCTCGTCAAGTAGCGCAATTGATTTTGCAAACCAAAGTTAATAAAAACGCTCATTGGAGTGATTTTTTGATATTGCTTCGATCAAGAACACCCTTGGCGCAAATTGAAAGAGCTTTCAGAGATTGTGGCATTCCTTGTGATAGCCCAAGGCAAGGTGGTTTATTAAAGACACTTGAAGCTGAAGATTTAATCGCATTGCTATCGGTGTTGGTGACGCCCACAGACTCACTATCTTTAGCGCAGGTGTTGCGTTCTCCCATTTATGCCGTGAGTGATGAATCATTGATGCAGTTGATGGTTGAAAAACAAACATCTCAAATAAGTAGTTTGTGGCATTTGCTGGCTAAAAAAGATCACCACTTGCATCTTATCTATCAAGAAATTAGCGCTTGGGCAGATTTGGCTAAACGTTTACCTGTCCATGATTTGTTAGATCATATTTATGCGCATGCCAATGTTCGTCTTCGCTATGCACAATTGGCGCCACCGTTGCAGCGAGATCAGGTGTTATCTAATTTAGATGCATTTTTGAGTCTTGCTTTGAATCTTGATGGAGGGCGTTACCCAAGCCTGACTCGTTTTGTTCAAGAATTAAAGCAGATCAAGCGTGGGGTCGATGAAGAAAGTCCGGATGAGGGGGAAGCGTCTAATGACGAGGAGGGTGCTAATGATGAGTCATTGTCATCCCAAAAAGTACGTATTCTGACCATTCATGCAGCGAAGGGATTGGAGGCGCGTTTCGTTATTTTGATGAACGCTAATACCTCTAAGCAGAACAAAGATCATGTGGGTGTATTGATGAATTGGCAGCCTGATGAGGTAGGGCCTAATCATATTTCCCCATTTTTCTCTGGTAAGCCTAGAAAGGATCCGGCACGGCAAGCGTTGAGAGATCAGGAAGATCAAATCGCTGAAATTGAGAATTGGAATTTGTTGTACGTGGCTTTAACCCGTGCCAAAGAAGCGATTTATATCAGCGGCTCTGCAGGCAAAGGTAAGAACCCGATTAGTGAAAATAGTTGGTATGGTCGTTTAACCCGAGCAGGTATTCCTGAGCTTATTGATGAAGAGAGTTCTCCAGCCGCCATCGCATCAACGGTATCGACTGTGGCCATAGCACCTGAAGCTAGAGATTCACAAATCACTGACTTTGTTGTGACTTGGGAGGGGCATCCTAGTCAAAAATCTTATTTTGATGAAGAGGTGATCTCACCTGATAAGCAGTTTGTGATTGATTTGGGTGTGGCCTTCCATGCGGTGATGGAGCATGTGGCACGATTGCATATACAACAAGTAGCAGATTTGCCATCAGAGGCCGAGCTAGGAGCTTGGCTTCAAATGGATAGAAAGTTGGTGGGGCAGGCGAGATCTTGTGCCATGAGGGTGCTGCAGTCTCAAGAAGCTAGCGTTTTCTTCTTTAATAAAAGTATTGAGCGTAGTTGGGAAGAGTTAGATATTGGAACGAATGATGGCCGTTTGCTCAGAATGGACCGTTTGGTTGAGTTTTCTGACCGTTTAGTTATTTTGGATTACAAGCTATCGATTCCATCAATAGATGATCCTTTATATGAGAAATATGCTCAGCAAATGGCTGTTTACCGTGAAGCTCTGCGCCGTTTAAGAGATGACAAGCCCGTTGAGAGTTATTTATTGGGTGCTAATGGGGGTGTTTTGGCTTTAAAGGACTAAAAAGACCAAAATTTTGAGAAAAACGGAAGAATTTAGCTTATTTAGGATAGAAAGAGGCTAGGAAAAAGCCAGAAGAATAGAGATGGGAGATAGACGAGCCCGACCCTCGGCACTAGTAGTTATTGGGTTTGGCTGCTTCGTTCCCGACCTGACCAGGTTACCAAGCCACCATGCGAGGAGGCCCGTCT
>Ga0213919_1000165_pt1 | contig 35490 bp, 39 predicted proteins | sample McNCre317MG_FD_161056 | JGI IMG/M metagenome (GOLD analysis project Ga0213919, IMG submission 161056) | Freshwater microbial communities from McNutts Creek, Athens, Georgia, United States - 3-17 MG | ecosystem: Environmental > Aquatic > Freshwater > Creek | place: USA: Georgia | collected...
GCTCAACTGAGCCCAGTAGAAGCCAGCTTCGCAGCCCGTTCCATTGTTTATGGTAACTCCACGAGCAGTGTCTCCTGGACAATTACCAGTATTATTCTGATAAACTATTACATTATCATTAGACCAAGCAATAAAAGTTTTACCATAATTGGAACCTGTGCGATGTTGCCAATATCTCGCCCTAAGACCTTCTGTATTTCCTGCAAAGAAGTTGTTCATGATAGTCCAATTAACAACGATTTCATAAACATCGTCTTGATAAGAGCCGTTAATCTGGTCAATCTTAGTAAACTCGATAGGAACGCCAGAAATAAATCTGTTTCCTTCAAGGTAACAATACATCTTGTAAACATCGCCATCTTTGTAAGGATAGATTTTGATAGTACAGCCATCGCAATCACAGTTCTTCATGACGAGAGTCTTGGAGTTGATAACATTATTCTCGAATGCACATCTGGTAAATCCCAAATATCCGTCACGGCTAGTATTATCGGTTACTCTCTTGAAATTGATTCCTACAGTACAGTCTTCACAAATATATTGTGCGGCTTTATTGACAAAATCGGAACCTGCACGAATTTCAGAATCGTTGAACCATGCAGCATTAACAGACGGTTCCATATTGAAGTAAATTCTGGAATCGTAAACAGACAACTGGTTACAAGTAATGATTGCATTGTCTAACTGGCAGTTTCTGATTGTTATATTACGACCATTTGCAGCAATATTAGCATTATTTGTTACGTGAACATTTCTTAACTCAACAACACTTAACGGTAAATCAAGGTTATAAATCGATCTACCTGCCAAATCAATTACCTGTTGACCGTCAGCACCCAATGCATTCACATAAGCTGTCATGTTCGTAAAGTTGTCGATTACGAGGCTATTGATAGAAATAGAACGAGCTACAACAATGTTGTAGAAATCGATATTAGCTGGATTATTCCACCAATGATCATGGATTTCAGTGTATGCAAAGCCAAGTTTGTCTGTAGAATTAAAGATACGTTCAGCATTGATTACACAGTTATTGAAAGTAATACGACAATTGTCACCATTATAGGTTACTGGCAATCTAGTCTGACCTTCGATAATCTTGTTCTGCAAAACATAGTTTGTGTTCTGTAAAGTATGGTTTACAAAGTTGTCCTTAGCATCGAAAATATATTTCTTAGCACCACAAGTAAGATAACCAGCCATGGTTTTAAACCAGCTAGAATGAGCTTCCTGTTCTGGGTCATAGAAGTCGAAATCACAGATTGCACTCTGAGGTTCTCCAACAACCTTAAGATTACCGCAATAGAAATACTGACATGCAAATGTAGTATCTGCATCTAAAAGTAAACGTTTGGTAGTCTGTAAATTAGTGGTTACGTCATAGTTACCAGGAACAAACCAGACACCTGGAGCGGTCTTTTTACCATTAATTATTTCGACATATGATAATAGAGCATTAATGTTTGCGGTCTTTCCTGGCCATACACCGTAATATGACGATGGTAAATACTCACCATTAAACTGCATTATCCAACGACCCGTTGCAGAAACATTAGAAGCTACTACATAACCACCATCTGGGTCCAATTGGGAATTCGGGTCCCAAACATACTGTCTAGTATCGCAGTCACCTAATTCATAATAACCAATAACATTAACCGCAGAATTTATGGTAGGGTCTAAGTCCTTCAATGCCTCCATGCCGATAATGTATTCTCTGGATTCTGAATTTTCATCAAATCCCGCAAGGTAATCACGAACAAATTCAAAGATTTCTTGATTATGCTCGTCAATACCCAAAGATTTGTAAACTCTTATATACGAAAGTCTATCGCTAAAGATTGTTTGCATAGCGCGACCTTCAATACTCAAGCGAACTGGGTTAGTCGCAATCGTATATTCTGCATCAGTATATGTCCAAACATCCAATGGATTATTGGATATTGGATCCAATATCTCCACTTTACCGTTTACCAATGCATCCTGATTTAAATCAAGGAATAATTCTTCCTGATCAATAATAGGAATTCTCTGCATTATTTAGCCTCCTTAACAATCTTTGCAGTGGTTTCCTGTGCCTTGGCCAAAGCTTGTCTAGTCTTGGCGTCTGAAACCTTTATCTCGTTCTCTGCCTTTACTGCGTCTGCCTGATTCTTCATGGCCTGAGCTTCAAGTTTCATTCCTTCACGCTCAATTTCGACTTTTCCCTTTTCCTGCTCTTTGGCCATATCTGCCAAATCTTTATCAGTTAACTGACCGTCGAGTTTGTGCTGGAGAATCATCTGTTCCAAAGAGTTGCGATGCTTATATTCTTCTAAGGTCAATTCGCGTTCAAGGCTATAGCTCTTGAGTTCCAATTGTCTCTTGGTGTCCTCGAGTTCCTTAGAGAGCTGAGCAATCTGCATATCCCTCTGTTTAATTTCAGAATTAGCCTGATTAATTAGCTCCTGGTCCTGCATTTCCTGGGCAGTCGGCATTGGCTGTAGCGACATACCAAATTGAGTAATGTATTCATTATCGCTTTCAACATTGCACATTGCAATTAAAAGTTTGCGCTGGTCCTGTGGTTCTGTTAACAAAGGCTGCATGGATTGCAATACAACTCTTGCTTCCTGTTTCTTCAAGCCCTCATCAGGTCCCTGAATAATCTCGATTTTAACCTGACCATACATGCTAGTCTGACTCAATAATTCAATAAAGCTCAATCCGACAACCTGAAGTGAAGCCCTCAAATTATACATGTAAGCTCTTACATTGTTATTAAATACCTTTTCGGCGGTCAATACTTCAGTAGCTGTTTTTTCTGTCTCAGTCTCCAAACCAACAGCTGGAATACCGATAATGCTATTGACCATTTGCAGTGATTGCGAGAACATTTCACCAACATCGCCTAACTGAATTTCATTATTAATTCTTTCAGGTTTTGGTAATTCTCTCTTACCATCTGGGCTCCAGGAATTATGGATTAAAAGTGGATTTAATGTCTTGTTGGAATCCTTATAATATTTCTCCATTCCTTCGATAGCTTCAGAATCTGCAAGCCATGTGTTCTTTGGAGATGAAGCCAATCTAACTAAAATATTAGAATATGCATAGTTAATCAATTTCTGAATCGGCTTCATTTGCGAAACGACACCTGTATATGAAAATTCATCATCGTCATAAACAGTCTCGCCAAATACTGGAACAACCGGAATATAAGTCAAAGGCAACTGAATCGTCTCGATTACATCGTTACCGACAAGTTTGTATACTGAAACACCTTCGTTAGCCTTTTTATAATAAGTGACAACAGGAGCATATTCCTTTCTGTCGTATTCTTCGTCAATATCTACCATTGGTCTGTCCATCGTGGTAATATCGATTCCATATGTTCTCTGAATAAAATTCTTATTCTTTAATTCTACAATTGCTGCCTCTTCTGCATCAGAACCGTTCAACTTAGAAATGTCAGCATCCAAATAAACCTGGTCCAAATCCCTAATAGAATATAAAACGGGCTCTACATTTCCCATGACATCTGTATCATTTGAAATAACTAGAACGCCCAAACCGAAACTTACGGCATTTTCCAAAGCCTGCAATGTGGCAGTTATATTATCCGGTTGTGAAAGGAATTTATCAGAAACTGCATTAAATGCCTGCGAATCCGCCTGTAACATATTGTCGATTACTTTCCATTTGTATGGTGCCTGACGATATGTGTTAACAATTGTTCTTACAGCATTCTTAACAACATTCAATTTATTTCTGGAACGGTCTGATCCTAGAATCTCTATATCTTCTTTGTCCCATTCATTGTCATTAAGATATTTCTTATCGTTTTTAATTCGGTCAAGTAACTTCTTATAATGCTTACGTGACTTTTTCTGGAAATCCCTAAAGGATTTAATTACGTCATTGTTTTCAATCATTTCCATATAACTACCATATATTATGTGATTAACACTGTGGTTAATATATTTATTATAACGTAAAAGACTGTCAAGTTGCCCTGACAGTCTGATGAATAATAAGGATTTAATTGGTTGCTTCCCGGAGAAATAACAAAAGGATAAAATATGAGGAAACAACCAATTAAATCCTACTACTGGATTAGTGAACGTGAATATAATGTGAAATATGAAATCAGCCAGTAGTAGGATTTATTTATTTATGCATTTGCCAATCGTGCAAAAAGTTCATCTTCATTCTCAGCTTCGACAACCTGACCTTCCTTACCACTATAAACAGGATTAATGTCAATATCGATAGCTTCAACGCCGTAGACCTTTTTATCATAATCCGTTACTTTTGTAATTCCGAAATCCTTAATAGGTTCTTCTAATTCCAAAACTTTTGTAACAGTTGCAAAACTACCGTTTTCCTTAACATCGACCTTAATGTCCAATGTTGCAAAAATGTCCTTTACGTTATTATTCTTGTCATAAACAATCTTCAAATAATTATCGAGAGAATCAGCGGCACCTACATTTTCCCAAATCTTCGGAAGTGTAGACTTATCTGTAAACGAAATTGTGCATGGCTTAGTGGAAACATGAACACTCTTTCCAGCCTTGTTCTTACAGTCCCAAAGGAATGAAACTAAATTCTTTGGTTCCTTACCTTCTTCAACAAATTGCTGTGACTGCTTAGAAATCTTTACAGCAATCAATCGACCCTTATAAATGCCTGCCTTTTCAATATTATCAAATGCGTCATTAGTCTTCTGTGTGTAAAGTTCATTGTAATTAATCATAATTATTTTCCTTTAATGAATTGTTTGTTATTGTTATATTACAAATATAGCAAATAATTTTACTATAAATGATTATTTTAATTTATGTTGGATTTCTCTTTCAGTCCAATTTTCAGATTTGGCCTTATCGATTACCATTTGTAATGTCCGTTCATCATTATACTGCTTACATGTTTGCAAAGCGGCATATAACCATGATGAACTATTACCGTTGCCAGTCATATAAGGAAACGGCGTTTCCAAATATCTCTTGACAACATCCCATTTACTACAATCTACAGAATTATTAGTTCCCATATAATTGCGGTACCTTCTGGTAAGCTCAGACCACTTTTCTCTAGTTGCAGACTCCAGTAATACTTGATTATAGCAATCCTCAAATACACTCTCGTCTATTTGATTTCCACCGTTAAATAACAATTTCTGTTCTTTACCGGTGTCCTTACGAATTACATCTGGTCTTCTAGTCAAACGAGACGGGTTGGCACATGCTCTATCGCAATTACCACCAAACCATTCCCTGTTGAAATATTGCCAAATCAATTTGTAGTATTCACTACAGAACTTTTCATCCTTAGACGGAAACTCAACAATAACATGAATAGATTTCTTTCCTGAGAATGTAACTCTCATTATATTGTCTCTATGTTTCCTAGCTAATTCTATCTGTTCTGCTAATGGTAAACTATCGGATTCGAATAGAAATCTTGTATGATAAAGGCAGTTATCGTCACTGCGATAAGCTGACTTTAGTTCATTCAAGACTTCATATTCACATTGTGATAAAGGTTTATTTGTAACTTGTGTTTTTGTTGCGTAATATATCATTAGAATGTAAAATCATTAATTTTGTTATCTTTTTCTGTTTCTGGTATTCTGAATTGTAATGGATAAGCTTTTACTACAAATCCGTCGCGTCTAATATCTTTATATTTTATATTTTTGATATTAGCTAAGAACTGTGTCCACTTCCACCAATTTTGGTCTTTTGTATTTATTTCACCTACAACTTCACTTCCAGTTCGAACATATCTAAATGCGAAAGCATCTCTATAGTCTCTATTCTTATCGTCCAATAATACTTCTTCAATCTTATGGCGCATTTCTTTCGCTGAAATACCATCTTTGATTTCAGCAGGTACAAGAAATTGGTTATAAAAGTTTTCATAATCTATATAATCTTCAGTATCTGTATATTCATCCGTGTTGAAGTAATCTCTTAATAATTCTTCATTGAATGCTCTCTTAGTAATAATATCATCAGAGACATCAACAAATTTAGATTTATCTTTTAGATATTGTTCTTCATCTTCTAATGACATTACCAAATACTTATTGTTAACAAATAATGGATTCTTTTTATAGATGGTATAGCAATAATTAAGGAAATCCTTTGCAGTGCTATTTAATGCTTCTTGTTTTTCTTCAGTCCACTGATATTGACCAACAAATGTTAATGGAATTGCTCTTCTTCTGTTTGCATATTCTTTAATAGTCGCTTTCTTATTACTGAATACAATTAACTTGTGGTTTACTGGATTCCATTTGACATGACTTTTTCCTTTTACATTCAGAGACATAGTATTATTTGCAATGAATTTCTTTGCTTTATCAGAACTTAAAGAATTATTAGAATATTCTTCCATGATAGAAATATGCGAATTCCATACCTTTAATCCAGCCAATCCAAATTCATTACTGTCAGATAATACACCCTGGTCAATTGGAGAAATAGCATTTTTTGGTAACGCATGTTCTAATGCTCTCATCATGACACCTTTACCTGTACCACCTTGGTCAGAAATAATCAAATATTGTTGTGTTGAATTATTTGCATCTATGCACATTCCTAAGAATGTTATCAATCGCATTTGAAAATGAACCTCTGGCATTTTCTCTTTAAGAAATACTTTCCATGGCTCAGGCATACTTTTTACTTCTTCTGGAATCCAATGAGAAACTGCTGTATCTGTTGGATTATTAGACCATGCGAGAAATTCAGTTTGACCATAAATCATTGACTTATATTTTTTCCAATTTTCCAATACATATTGGAATATATCATCAAATTGTTCAATTCTATTATTTCGCTTTAAATCGAAATTTCTTAATTTCTTATGCGTCTTACCTTTATCATCTGTCCATGTTTCATATACTGCTCTAACTTTATATAATGTTACAAATGCGGTCGGTAATTCATTCTGAATAAAATCTTCTATTGGAGTTTCTATAACTCCATTTTCTAAATCGATTTCTATATTATCAATATCCAATCCATCAAGAAATTCCATAAATTTTCTATAATAAATTGAAATCTTCTCCATGAAATTTCTTTTTACTCTATATGCTATACCTGTTGGCTTAATCCAATGACAATTATCGATTGTGACAACACCTCGCATATCTTCAGTCAACAGTTCACAGTCTCCAGATTCCTCGAGTACAAGCTGATCACCACACAACTTGAAGTTACTGAACAAGTTCAAATCCTTGGAATTGATTTTGAAAAGTTCGTCCTTAAGCTCTACTTCCTTATAAGTTACTTCAAGTTCTTCTCTTGTATACTTTGGGCCAGATAATCTTTTAATTCTACCCTCTTGTTGTTTCTTTATTTTATATTCATTTTTATCATTAATTAGACTTTCAAATAATAAGATAATGTCATCAATATTGACTTTTCTTCCTATAACACTTTTAATCATCGGAATTAACATTTCCAATGTCATAGGATTTTCTTTCTTCTTATCTTCTGCTCTAAAGAATAATATCTTGCAATTTTCAATAAAACTATCAAATAATTCTGGATCTAATTTTACTGCATTTGCTTCATCGAGTATTACTTTTAAAGTATCTACATTATCTGTACTATATAATTTTAATTCAGTCATATAAAAAATGTCCTTGTGGCGCCTCTACTCACCACAAAGACATTTCATTACTATATAGGATATTTTTATATATGAAATTTGTGTTCTGCACGTTAGACTGAGAGTAGAGGAAACCTAAATACCGTGCTCATAATTATTTATGTTGATAATATAGCAAATTTTCGCTAACTTGTCAACCCCTATGTAAAAATATTTTTGTAGCAGACCCCGTAGCTAAGAATAGGCCTATTTGGTAAGCTACACGAAATTGGCCTTTTTTGCTCAAAAACGATGCTTTTAGGAGTTGTAGCTTTGTAGCTAACCCCGGGCGACTAACTTCTTATATACGTACATAAATAAATTTTTCTAATTGTATATATGTATTAATATTCTATTTTACTAAGCTACAAAGCTACAAAGCTACAAATAATAAAAAAGTATAAAAAACAAATAGTTTTTATACTTTTTCATTCAAATTTGTAGCTTAGTCTTAAGCTACACTAAGATACATTTACACCAGCAACAGGTGGCACAATATCTATATCGAAATATTCTAAACTGTTTTTGATAGTATCGTCTAATATTTCTATAGTTATATCCTGCGGTATGTAAACCCATCCAGCCCTACCATTATATTCTGCACACCAATAATCTCTATCATCTGGATAACTAAATTTCATACCTACTGGCGAATGTTCGTTTAAATATTTGTGAATTTCTTCATAATCCATAATTTTCCTTTAATAAATTATTAATCTCTAATATACTAATAATTAGATAAACAGTAAATATCAGATTTTGTAAAAATATTTTTACATACTTCCAATAATTTGCTATATTTTCAGATACGAGGTATAATATGGGAAGAAAACCGAAAGCAACAGATTACGTATCGAATGCACGATTACGTGAACTAATTATTGAATATAATGACATAAATCCTAACGATAATGGCGAATGGCTTGATAAATTTGAGAAGACAATGCGAACAAAGGGCAAATACGAGTCTGTTCGCACATGGATAGCCCTCAGACGTCAAAAGTATGTTCAGCCTAGGAAACATACGCCCCGATTCGAAATGGTCTCTAACGAGCTCTTTAAAGCGATTTACAAGATAGCTCAGGGTAGAATAGCATGTTTCTCTGGAATACCGGTCGACGAGAAGGAAGATTTATTGCAAGATTGCATGCTGGCAGTTACACAATACATCAATCGTTACAGGGAGGATATAGAAAGTTCAGCATTTGCGTATACGACGCAGATAATAAACAATGCGATTAAGCTGCATATGGGACAAGATAATGATTCTAGGTGGTGCAGACAACCATGGAATGACATTTCGGACCAGTGTATAGCATTAATGTATGGAGTAGATGAAGATGGATACGAAAGAGAGACAGAGATTTAGAAATACTAAACAATGGAAAGAATTTAGACGCAAGCTAATTGAGAAGCAGAAGAAGGATGCAATTACTGGAAATCCTTTAACAATTACAGCCAACTGTCATCACTGTTTGTTGGACTATGAGAGATATACGGAATTAAATGACGAGAATTTCGTGATTCTCAACAAAGAATCACATGATACAGTGCATTTCTTCTTCCTCAAATCTAAACCTAGAGAATGGAGAAAACGAGTATTGAACCTTATAAAGATACTAAAAAAGATGGAAAAATTAAATAGTAAGCAAAAGTAAATAATTTTTTACTATATTTTATCATATATAATATAAATTAATTTATAAATTGAGTTATTAATATGGCAAATAGAACATGGACAGACGAGCAACGTGCCGCGCAATCTGAAAAAATGAAGGCAGCATGGAAACGTCATAGCACAAAACGGAGGGTAAGGGAGACAAGAAGACTAAGCCGCGAAAATGGCGAGAATCTTGTCAATATCGAACAGATGGCTTCAGACGAGGCATATCGAGATTACCAGAGAGAATATAAAAGGATTTATTATAAACGTCCAGATAAATATGCAGCTTGGAAGGCTTACACTCATATACAGAAACTTAAACAACGTTCAATGGACGAATTGATTGCCCTAAGGGATAAACATATTCGTAACGGACATGATGAATGGCGACAGAGAGTAGAACAGGCTATGCAGTTAAAAATGGAAGAGGAAACAGATGCACAAATATATTCTAACACATAAAGATATGGAGCCTGTTGAGGGATTTGAGATAATCGACAACAGGGACAATAAAGAGTTGGATCATAGAATTTGGTCAGAGTTGGCTGGTATGCAGCTAATATACAATAAACTCATAAATGAAAAAGCAGAAAACGGGATGAATGCTTATGAAGATAATGAATTTATTTCATTAAGTCATTATAGACGCAGAATTGACCCTGACTGTATTAACCGCTTTTATGTCCCGCAACCAGTAAGATTTCAGACAACATTGGCTATGCAATATGCAGCGGCACACAATATTGAAGATTTGAAATTGTGTGGTGAGGCTTTAAAACAGGAATTCCCGCATTTAGTTCCAGTGTTTGAAGGAACGATGAATGGAAATGTGTTTGTTCCTTATATAATTGCAGTTATGACGGTTGGACAATTTAAGGATTACTGGAACTTCTTATATAAGGTATTAATTAATTTCCATAAGAAGTTAGGTACTGAAACGTTTGAACAAAGAATCGATTATATCGAACGTCATGCCGATAAGTATACTGGAGAAGGAAAAGACAATAAAGTAGAGTATCAGGCAAGGATTGAATCATTTTTAGCTGAAAGATTGGCAACTACATATTTTGGTTTATGTTCACAAAAAATTCCGATTTATCCAGCCGCTATTATTAAAACAGAAGGAGCATGGTAATGAATAAAGATTTAATTTTATGTATTTCACCCGAATGGACCGCGGGCGGTTGTGGTGTATTGAGAGTTCAACAGAATGTAAATTACATCAATCAGAATTGGCAGCGATTTGGTGTTAAAATCATTATGACACCTGAACCAATTTTTGACACAAACATCCTTAGTCGTTGCAGATGTATATTTGTACAGAGACCGTTTGGACCAATGCCATGGTTAAAGAATTACAAAGAGCTTCAGCCGAAGATGGGTTACTCTATAATCGGAGAATGCGATGATAATTTCACTACATACAAAGGCGAAAATATCCCTGACTACAACATGAGTTCTTTGAATCCAAGAGACTGGAATATCATTGATAAAATTGTAGCTGAAAATTTGCAATACATCGACAGAATGATTTTAGCAACTGACTATTTGGCTACTATATTACATGAAAAATTTCAGTATTGGAATACTGTTGTTATTCCTAATGTTTGCGAACGTTCTTTGTGGTCAAGAGAAAGAAAGACATTCTTCAGAGATAAGCCATTAGTATTGAGTGCATCCGCAATGCAACATGTAAGACCTCCACAACCAATGAATCAACAGTTTCCTGTAGGAGTAACTGGGTTAAGAGGTGACTATGTTGGTGAATGGCCAGAGTGGTTAATTGCAAATGTTGATAAGATGGATCTTCATTACTTTGCTGATGTTCCTTATTTCCTAGACTGTATCAGAGATAAAATCCAATTGCACCCATGGCAATCTACAGACTTGTATATCGGTGAATATAACAGAATTAGACCAGACATTGTTATTGCACCATTAAAGAATAATATCTTTAACCGTTGCAAAAGTAAATTAAAGTTTACCGAATGTTGTGCATCTGGTGCTATATTGATGGGCAGTGATTTCGAAGAATCTCCATATAGCTGCATTCACCCATTATGTAAAGTTCCTGACAATCCAACTAAAGAACAGTTAGAAACAATCTTTAATAATATTAAAACACATTGGAAAGAAATTGTAGAATGGCAATATGATTTTATTAACAAAAACGGTGAATGGTTAGAATCTGAGGATCATTTGAATAAATGGTTGACAGCTTGTAGCACACCTAATACGAGGTTGATATAATGAACAGACTAGAACTTGAATGGGCGATAATGACTCCTGAAGAAAAAGCAGCAATTATGTTTCCTGACATGAGCACGTTACCGCTTAACGATATAGAAAAGAAACATGTATATGAAATGTTCGAATTCAAGGATCCTGATGCATGGAGAGCTGAATTGGACGAAGGTTAACTGAATCAAAAATTATTTAGGTCCTAGGGTTAACAAACCTTGGGACTTTTTCTATATTATAGTCATGAAGATTGAATATTACAAAAACAAATACATCCACCTTTCTCTTGGCAACCTTAATATTGAGTATTCTATTAGCAATAAGACTGTCTTCTTCCCTTATGGCAAGATGAAGACATTTGATTCTAAGAAAGACGCTTGTGACTTTCTTGATGCTCTTAATGCTAAGTTTGCACAATTTAAGGGATGCACTCGCAATGAAATGATTAACCTTATTAAGGAGGCAGCATAATGTCTATTAAATCTACAACATCCAAATCTAATAGTGTATTTGGTTATCTGCGTGAAGCTATTAAATATGGAACATTGATGGCACATACAACCTATCCGTCTAAATATTTCTTAGCAACTAAGAGAGTAAACTGTAATGGTGTGTATTGTGATCAATACTTTACTACAACTTTCAAGAAATTCGGAAATGCTAAATTACGTCTTTATAAGAATGATTTAGAAATAACCATTAACCATAAGGTTATTATTATTCCTGATTTAGATAGATATTATGTAGAACATCCAATTATTACTATACAAAAAACAGATTCAACTATTACAGAGTTATGTAATGAAATTTTAAGACTTTTGTACAAAGAGATTTAAAATATGTGATTCCTCATTAAAATAAAAGGTGACTGAATCAAAAGTTTTTGGCATAATTTACTTACGATTCAGTCACTTTTTATTATATTTGATATATCAACAAATAACAAATGAGGTAAATATGAGACTTATTATCGGTCAAACATGGAATGATAAAATGAATGGCATTGATAAGTGCTGGGTTGCTACAAACCGTAAAACTGACAAGCACTTAATGGAAGGTACACATGCAGAATGTTATGCATTTGTACAAGCTAAGTTAGCAGAAGATAATGCAAAGTTTAAAATTAAATTTGACGCATTTGATGGTAAACTTGTAACTAAGGAAGAATTTAAACAAATAACTAAATCACTCAAAAGTGATAATACAAAAACCTGGCGCATGATGGAACATCAAGGCCAGATTAAATTGAAAGTTTGGGATATTTAGTTATTTCTTTTCACCAAATACATCTTTAATTTTAGGCGGTTTCTTTTTATCTCCACACATAGTTACTCTCCTTTTTAATCCTCTTGAACTCCAAATATTTCAATTATTCTAGGATCATCCTTGTATTTTTTAAACTTTTCAGGTAACTTAGGTTTTTCAATATATTTGTCAAAACCTTGTTTCTTATTAAGTTCTGCCATTCTCTTTAAGAATTCAAGTTCAGCTAAATCCTTATTTGAAAGTTTTGGCTTCTTCTCGAATGTTTCTTCTGATACAAAGCTATTAGGAACAATAGAACTAATACCACCTAACATTCTATTACCATATTGGCTTCTACCCTGTGCGTTAGCTAAGTATGTACCTGGAGCTTCTCCAATATTACCTTTTGCCCAATTCCAAAGAGATTCTTTAGGTTTTGCGCCCATAACTTCAAGTTCATCAGATGTTAAGGTAGACATTGGATCAGTACCTTGTAAAGATGCAGTTCTCATTTTCTTTTCCGTGAGATATTCACCAGCTGGTTCAATAGACGGTGCATATTCTGCAGCTACAGCTTCTTCAGCATTAGTCTTTTTACCACGTAAAAGTTTAGAGTCTTCACCAAAGGCATTTAACTCTTTTAATGTTATCTTGTTGTTATTACGAGCATATTCTTCAGGTGATATTTCTTTAATTACATATCTTCCATTTTCCTTACGAATAGTCTTATATGTAACTTTCTCAATTTCATCAGGACCAGTCATTTCAAATTCCTGCCATACGCCGCCGTTCTTTAATTTTCTTTGAACGTCACGAGCAGCATTAGCCTTTTGGTTAATGAAATCTTTAGCAGCTTGGCCCTTAGCACCCCCCTGGAATGGACGAGTAGCCCAACGATAACCACCTTTCAATAAGAACGGCGTTGCAATATTGGTAGAAACTTCACCAACAATATCTTTAGCTATATCTTCAGAATCTTCTTTATTTAATAAACCATTTGCTACCCCTTTAATAACCGGTGCTGCAGTATTATTAACAGCATTCTTAACGAATTCCTTTGCTGCAACATTTTTGATTGGTGTACCAGCTATAGAACCGCCAGCACCAAGCATAGCTGCATTAATACCAACGTCAGCTGCCAATGGTAATGCCATATCGCCTATATCATCAATATTTTGATAATTCTGACGTGCATATTCCTTAGAAACAGGTAACATGAAATCTACAGCAGTACCAGCTAGATCATTTGCCTTAAACGCGTCTTCTACATTTTTAGCTTTATGATATTCGTAAACCTTATCAAGAAATTCCTTTCTATCAGATTTGTCAGTATAGTCATAACCGTACTGGTCAGCTAAAGCCTTCATTTGTTCATAGTCATAACCCTGGGAATAAATTTCATCAACGTTAAGGTCATCAAGTTTATTTGTTTCAGGGGTAATAGAAAGCTGATCAAAGAATCTAAGCTTGTCTAATTCCTGACTATCTGCAAATTCAGGCCAGTTGTCGAGACCATAACCTTCCAATTCAGCTTCCTGTTTGGCAAGTTCTTCAGGATTAGTCCAGTGTGCAAGTTCTTCTTTCAATGCGTTAAATGTGGTAATCTTATTATTGATTCCTTTAGCATTCTGAGCGTCTTCCCAAAGACGCTTAAGATTTTTTGCATCGTCGTCAAGAACAAAGGAACCATTAGATTTCTTTTCGCCATACCATTTGTTAAGGTTGGTATATAATGACTTCTTATTCTTTCTCAAGTAATTATCAATTTGTTCTATTGTACTTGACATTATTAACTTCTCCCAGAAGGTCTGACCTTTTTAGTTTTGACTGTCTTTCTATGCAATTTATCCGCATCGCTAAATGCTTTATTGAATGCTGGATCGTATTTAGCTTCAGGGAAATCCCTTGTAATCTGAGTATATTGTTGTAACAAATAATCATGATATGCCCTAGGATCCTTGCCAAAACCTCCCTCGTCCTTTGTTACATTAAACAAGTTCGTTGCATTGGTCATAGCATCCATAGCCATCTGTGCCCTTTGCTGCGGTAACTGTCCATTAAGCTGTGCTTCAGCTTCAAGAATATTGTTATATTCATCAGACAAATTATTGTTCATGGCTTCTGTCTTAAGACCAGCTAAAGTATTCTTAAATTGCTGAATCTGTTCTGGACTTGTCTTCCAACCAATAGACATTGTAGGTAATGTTGCTGAAATTTTATTTCTAATAAATTGCTTCTGATCTTCCTTAGTCTTCTCCTTTTCTTTCTCGATACGTTCCAAGTCCTGTTTACGGAATTCAGCCGCCTGTTCCTGACCTGCTTTCCATCTCCAGTTACTGAACGAAGTATCTGGATTATTAATACGTTCTGCAGCAAGAGAATCAATCTTCTTATAGTCTGGATTCTCCTTATCCATTTCATTGGCAATTTGACGATTCTTAATAGCGTCATAGACCTGTGTGCCAAACTTAAATAAATTCTGAAGTCCTTGTGTATCAGAAGCCTGATTTGCCGCCATTTGCTGAGAAAAGTCTCTAGGAGCAAAGACCAATGATGTGGGAATTCCAAATTGTGGTGTATTTAATGCCATTATAAACCTCTTATTATTTATTATATGCGGTGTGAACGCATCCATGAACCGTTCTTTGAAAGTTCCCTACCTAAAGAGCCGGAATTAATTAACTTTAACACTTCTTGTGCAGCTTCCTGAACAGTATTGCCTCCGCGGAAAGTATAACTCTTAGAATTGCCATACTTAATACCAATAGTGTTGTCTGGATTGATTTTGATTTCTGAGATTACAGATGATGACGGAGTTAGTGGTCTTCTAGGCGTTTTGTCTTTTGCAGGATTCCATTTAGCTAAATTCCTTTCAATCTGTTCGCCCATCATCTTTCTTACAGCTGGCGGGTATTGCATTGCAGCCAAATAAGCGTTTAATGCATCATTGTGTTCCTGTTGAGTTTGAGCTAATGCAGCGTCCTGTTCTGAACGATTGCGGAGAGCATTGTTTTGAACAGCGCCTGGAACGTAAATTACATCATACGTGAAACCACCTGGCGCATTATTTGGTAATACGTCATTAATAGGAGCCATTGGCCCGAATACTTGTGCAGTCGAAGCCATTAACTACTCCTTAGTAATTACCGAAAACAGAATTGATTGATGGCAACTGTAAATTAGGCTGCTGCTGACCAATCTGAAGTTGATTCTGTCTCAATGCATTAGCCTGGTTTTGAAGATCCTGATTTTCAGACTGTGCTTTTTTCTGTGCGGCTGAAATTGCTGCTAGAATTAAAGGAAACATTTTTTACCTCTACTTATTTCGCGCGATTTGAATTTCTTACACCGTTCTTGTAATGAGAAGTATATTCCGCGCCAGACATACCCTTATTCCAAGGTGTTTTACCTAATTGCGTTTTAAGACCCTTGTTTGCAATGCTGAGTTTCTTGCGATATTCAGGATTTGCATTATGCAATGTATAGTGTTCTTCGCGTGTCATAAAGATTAGTTCATTTGCTGGGCAATGCCAGTAACGACCGCTTTCTTTCAATTCTGCAACAGAACGATATACCGTTATACCAGATGGTAAAGTCTTAACTTCATCTCTATGATGTAAAATCCACATATGTTCGGTATCATTGATCGCTTTTTCATAGTTTTCAATGAGACTAACATCGTCTTTACAAATACGTCTTAAATAAGCTTCTACTGTATTAATCATATATTACCAAATATAGCAAATTTTACATCATTTGTAAACTCTGAATTTTCCTTAGCCGAAGATTTTCCCCAACAAAGACTTGTTGTTCTGCATTTGGTTAGCGGCTTTTTGCATAGCAATATTTGCTTGGTTTTGTGCAAGCATACTGTTATTATTTGCAAGGCCTTGAACATAGGAACCAAAGGCATTAGTAGTATTATCCAATGCATTCTGAGATAATCCCAATAAGTCTTTATTCTTATTGTAGATATTTGAATATGTCTGTTGGCCCAAATTAGCATTAGTGGAAAATTCCTGCAATGCTCTAGCTCTATCTTGCTGATAACGGTCGAAACTTTTATCCCATTCTTCAGAAGCCAAAGCCTGTTGCTTAGCTGCAAGAGCGTCAGTATAATCAGAACTAAACATATTACCAGCATTAGCCATAGAATTCGTAATAGCATTAGTAGCCTTGTTAACTCTCTGATTTGCCGCCTTGGAATAGAAATCTTCAATAGACTTGTCATAACCGGATTGACCAGCATCATATGGAGTAAGATTTTCTAAATCTTGAACTCTCTGATCATACTGTCCAGCCTGATTCCCATAATTAGCATTTACCTTATTGAGGTATTGCTGATATAATGAATTATTCCTAGATGCTGCATCTTCAGCTGCTTTTGCTGCTTCATCTAATGTTGCATTTGCTCTCGAGAGATTTCTACCACCACGAACTCCAAAAATATCGCCCGGATCGAAAATCTGACTCAATGTTTCTTTTGTATCACCTACTGCCATACAAGTCTCCTTACATATTTATTATGATAACTAGAGCGTTCGATTCGAGCTCTATAAATTGTTGTTGAAGGTTAATTACTCCTCCAGAAATACCGTCTTTAGTAAACGCCATATATGGAACTACTTCAGTTCTATTATTCATGAACGTTTGAGGAAGGACATTCTTTCCCTCTTTGCATAATTTCTTATACAAAGTTAGATGTCCTTGTTCAATACATTTCCATCCGTTGTCTACAGAAACATTCCATGTTCCTGCCAATCCTTGCAAAATATCATTTACTGATGACCCCTGGTTTAAATTCATATATTACCTTAAATTGGAGTGTTCAAAATATCAAATCTCAAAGAAGCATCCGAGATTACGAAGTCTGAATTTTCAGAGAACATAACCTTTAATACGGCCTGTCTCATTCTACCCAAATTCAACCATGAGAGTCTTGTGGAATACTGACCGCGTTCACCCAATGAACCTTCGATTACGTTACCAAAAGTCATGCCACCGTCTTGAGATACTTGAAGTAATGCTTTAGAAAGTTTACCGTAATTCTCGATGGCACCTACATTGCATTCTAGATTTAACTGGTATAAAACGAATGGCTTGTAATCTGCTGTGATTACAGGTGTCTGTCTAACACGATATAATGGTAAAGAATGTTCCGCATCGAAATCTTCACAATAATAATCATCGTCCAGAATATACAAATTACCGTTTTCGCAGCATCCTGTAATAATTTTGTTATTGAACCAAACAGCATAGAGAGGCATATAAGGCTTGTTCTTGGAAGTATAGTAATTTCGAGAGCTTCTAATATGCCATTCACCAGTCATAACGTCATAGCAATATGTTTCGTTACCAACTGTAAACAAATAGAAGTTATGATTATTCTTGGAATATGTCCATGCTCGGGTATTAGAAATCTCATTGGCATTTAATATTCTATCAAGCCATTCTTCAGAAATCTTAGAAACCTTAGTTCCTTCAATCATCAAAACACACTTGGCATTAGCTTTACCTGTGCCGATACAGAACTGAGTTTGATTGACAGATGCCAATGAATACTTAGCTTCTAGACCTTGTTCCTTGTTGATTGTGTAAGAAACTCTTTGCCAAGTCTGAAAAGATTCAGCATCACCTCTCTGCCAGAATTCAATAGAAGTCGGGCCGTATAAAGTCAATAATGCACCGACAGAATAAATTGCAGTAACACGGTCAGAAGAAGATTCAGCATTGAAATACATCTGGACGCCATAGTCATCTAGGAAACAATATTCTCCAGAATTAACTGGTTTCATTTTAACAGTTATCTTATCCTCTTCATATTGCACCTCACCGTCAACAATATCAAATACTTGACGTTCTTCTTGAGATAGTGGATATGGCTTAGAATAATAAACATAACCAGAACCTAAATCGTTTAATACGATAGACCCAGAAACGACAGCGATGTGAGTAGGTCTAATATAAAGATTTTCAGTAATTCGTTTAGGTAAAGTTATAGAAACAGACTCACCGTCTTTAATATCATAGCCATGAATAGCAACACCGTCTACCCATAATAGAATATCGCGTTCACCTGCAGATTCAGCAAATTCTACTTTATTGCCAGCTGTATATTCGCCGATTACTTCTGTATTATATCCATTGTCAATTCTATAAATGTTACCGTTATATGCGACAAAAAGAGACTGAGCATAGTTCGTCTCTCTTAAACCTGTAGAAGGAACATACATACCGTCAATTTGTGCAGTTGTCCCGAGTGACATCAGATACTTGATACCTGGGCAACTTTGCATAAAACGACGAGCATCATCCTTGGAACCGTTAAATCCTGTAAACATATTACGGGACATTGCAGCACCTTGAATTGATGGGTTTTTAGTCTTAGCTGTAGATCCTACAAAACTGTATACTAAATTCTTAGCCATTTAAACCTCTTACCATGATCTTGGATAATAACCATTGTAGAAAGAATCCAAATATGAACCTCCTTCTACAAAGTTATAAGTCATCGGTCTATTTGCCTGGTTAATTCTCTTTAACAATCTCAAACCATTTGCATATTCTTCATCGAAGAACTGCTTAATATCAATTAACTTATAGCGCAAACATAATTTAGCGCAAAGTCCCTCTTCAATAACCGATAAAACCTTCTCAGAGAAATATAATCTGTCATTCAATTTGTACTGAGGAATTGTCTTTAAATATGTAATTCTATAATTTACTGTCTGAATACTATCAGTTTCTATAATAAAGACTTCGTAGTTATATTCAATATTTTCAACTTTATGTTTTTCTAACTGAGTTTCGCACATATAGAATGTAGGCAAACTTCTCTTAGTACAAGCGTCCAATACCTGCTTTTCCGCTGGATAAATCGGAACATAACGTTCACCCAATTTTCGGGTTAATGCTGTTACTCTATCTGGAAGAGGATTAATAATTAAATCAGGCCATTTAATATCTGGACGTTCTACCCATTCAAAGATATATGTTCCCGGGATAGCCTGACAACCATATACTTTATTTTCGCATTTTCTTACCTTACCAACCAATTGACTAGATGCGGCAGGTAATTCTGCAACTTCTTCCCAGCCATCAGGTAACTCTTCCATGATACGGATAATGCCATTACTAATGACATCTGCAATCTCAACATCTGAGAGAGCTAAATTCTGGGCTGAAAGTTCGGCAATAACAGACATTAAATCTTTTAATCCAGCCATTGCTTCAGTCCCGGAAACAGATTGGCCATTGCCGCATAATGAACATTTTTGATAAGCATCATTTATAAGTGTGTTTACAGTTGTAGACATAAAATCTCCAAATATTATCTTATATATTTATTATAACAAAAAAGAGCTGAGGAACTTCCTCAACCCTTTTTAAATTGTTATTTCACTTTAGATTAGTCAATCTTGAACCAACCAACGACCGCCTTACGAGGATCTGGCAATGTAACAGCATATGGAAGATCCAATCTTGTGAGAGTCGTCATATTCTGGCCATTTCCGTAAGTGCTCATCTTGATGGAAACGTTGTTGACAGTTTCAGTAACGTTTTCAGAACCCGGAAGGTCGCTGAATGTATACTTATCGAAACCAACAGCATCTTCAGTTCTGCACTGACCGAGAGCATACTTACCGGAAGCTACAGCGAGTTCTGGAGCAGCAGTGGTGTAACCAGTCGGAACCCAAGCGTTTGCGTTGTTGATATTGTGACCTTCAACAGCGAAGCGGACAGCCGGAACCTTACCGTTCTTGTCTGCGATGATGAAGAGGTCCTGGTCGGTTTCCATACCGTCAACACCAATCAACTTAGCATTGACCTTGAAAGGAACGCCTGGAGCAGCAGTGAATGCAACATCGTAGCCAGCAGTAATGGTAGCAGTGCCATCCTTAGCAGTAACAGCAGTAACAGCCATAGCAGCAGTTTCGTCACCAGCAACAGTTACAACCGGCATGAGGCTTTCTTCAACGACAGAAGCACCAGCATACTGGCCTAAATAAGCGTCCTTATAAATCTTGGACTGGATTTCAGACGGAATGAAGTTTGCGAGACCGCCGTTAGCAATGGTGCCTGCAACAGTCGGCTTGAGGAACGAAATCTTTGTACCTGCGACACCAACTTCGTCAAGAGCCTTAGACATATCAGTGAGGGTCTTGAAGTTAGCAGAACCAGTAACAACCTGGAATGCCTTGTTGATAGTCTGGTCGATAGCGTCCTTTTCAACAGAACGAGCGAGCTTAACACCACGAGGCTTAGCAATTTCGTTTGTGAAAGATTCAATATCGGTTAAACGGTTCCATGCATCGAGTTCGACAGAAGTATTCTTGTTCTGAAGAGTAACATCGACTTCGACTTCGTTGATGGTATCTGGATTTGCTTCGAGACCATCGGCAACTTGACCCGGGTCAGGAATATAAATGGAATAAGTCTTGCCATACTTCTTGCCATCAAGTTCACCCTGTGACATGTAGGAATGAGCTTTCTTTAAGTATGGAAGGTTGTCATAAACTTCACCAGCGATGAGCTTGGTCTTGTGGTTATTGCTGAACTTGTTACCAGCACCTGTATTCTTAATCATAATGATAATCCTTTAATGTTTAATGTGTTCTGAGATACTCTAATACTGAATCATCCGAATCAAATATCGAGCCCCTTGTTGTTTCTTGCTGCAATCCTGGCTTGCCAACTACTGGAGCAGGTGCAACCATTTCTTTACGAAGTTTGGACTCAAGTTCTCTGATTTTGAATTGCCTATCCATGTCAGTAACAGATTCGTTGAACATGTCTTCTACAATTTCTGGCTTCGTTGCCATTTCATAGAGAATCTTCGGACCTAAATCGCTTCTCATTATATACATTGCTGTTTCTTTGTCAGAATCAACGAGTTCACCTAATCCATTCTGAAGTGCTTTTCCGATTGTTTCACGATACTGTTGTTCGGCTTCTGGAGTCTTAAACAGTTTCTTTACATTTTCGTCTGCACGAGAACGATATGTGTTAATTTCTTGATCCTTACGAGACTGTTCAGCATATGCTTTCTGAGCTTCTTGCAACTTAGAGTTCCACATGTTATCGAAACGCTGTTGAACTAAAGCATCAATATAGCTATCGTCTGTCTCGAACTGTTCACGATTCAAAGGCTGATACTTATTTGGATTTTCGAGTTTGTCGAGTCGTTGCAATAGTTCATTATATTGATTCTGCAACTGACTGTAACGGTCCTCGTATTTCTGTTTCTGCCTGCCTAATTGCTTGCGGAAACTATAAGTCATCTCTTCTTCGTGAGTCCTGCCACCATTGCCCTTTTCAATGACGTCTTTGTTTTCTACTCCAGGGACTTGCTGAGGGTCTACTGTTTCGGAGGGGGTCTGAGTATCTTGATTTTCTAAACTTTCAGCATCGTTTAAATTATCTTCGACACCATTAACCATTTCTTCATCAATCATGTTTTTACCTATAAGTGCGATTAGGGTTCGCATTACCCATTGTTATATTTATAAAAGCAATTATCCCATAAATTGGCATTGCCTTGTTGTTCTCTCCAATAATAATCCTCTAGGTTGATCATCAGTATAGAAGCTCAATGCAAAAGCGTCTGCAGAGTCAGGAGAACGTTTCAGAATTAAACGAATATCGTCCTTGGGGATTAATTGAATGCGATCATGATTACTCATGATATATCGTGTAGCCTTTAATTCCTCTCTTAATTGTTCATCCAATCCAGAAATACCGTGATCAATAATGTAACGTTTTGCTTTCAAATAAATTTCTGCTCTTGCATTTAGGTATGCCTTGTCTTCTGGAGCTCCACCGAATGGTACTAGATTTACTAATGATTTATATTCAGAATCCATTAATAATTCATAAAGACCTAAACCAAATGCTTGGTCAATATTAATTCCAGAGAAGTTAGAAGCACCATATTCGTGAATCCAACGCTTTACCAACGCAAACATATCTTTATTTGTTGTTACGCCAATGCGTTCTAATTTTTCTATGTGATTACCTTTTCGTAATAATATACAGTTGCAGTCCCTTCCCAGACCGCTCATATCTATACCGATAGAGAGGCAGGTTCCAGAAGTAGGTGCAGGTTCCAGTAATGAGTCAGTAAAAATTGCACCTGAATTTTCATCGTCACACTCTATACCCAAAAATTCTCTTTGCCATGCAGCTTCGGAGAGACAAGATTTTCGCATCAATTCGATTTCTTGTTCTGTGATTTTCGGGTTATCTCGTGTCGTTGCGGTAATAACCTTTACATTATTTTCCTTTACGAATGCTGTAACCCAGTTCATGCTTCTAGGAGTAGATAACCAGATTTGTCGGGTCTTAACATTACAGTCTCTCATGCAAAATGGAACAATATTCAAGATTTCTGGAGCAGACAAAGCAATCTCGTCACAAATGGTCAATGCAATCTTTGAAAAACCTCTTAAGTTATCCAGGTTTTCATACGACGCAAAATAAATTACACCGTCTTTGTAGCATATCTTCATAGAAACTTTGTGGATCTCGAATTCACCAGGTTTTAATATTTCATAAAGTCGTGCCACACATTCACTGAATAATACTTCAGTTACCTGTCTAAATGACGGACCCAAACAAAGAACTCTCTGACCTTTCAATAAAGCTAATACTGCCATCAATGAGGCAATGTATGATTTTCCCGCACCTCTGCCACAACGAAGATAAACTATGTCCTCTTTAGAACATATTAACTCTTTCTGATGTTTAAAAAGTTTTACGTGAATATCCATTAAACGTCTTCTATAATAATATTAATCGAATTGTCAGACTTAACGTCAGCTTGAACTGTCTGTTCTACCTTTTCAGAATATTCGTTCTTGAAACGTCTCTTTAGAATCTCGTTATACTGTATTTTACCTTCTGCATAATACTTGAAGGTTATATCATTCATAATTCTGTATTTCATTTCAAGATACCATTCTCTTATAGCGTCTAATAATTCTAAAGTTTCTGGTGCGAACTGACAATTACCACTATAAGAGTTACTGGTAAATAAAGGTTTGCATCTATAGTCAGAAGGTCTTAGTTCCTTAGGTAAATAACCTTGAATACGTGACATAAATGTTGCAATTTGATTCGGTGAAATCTGCTCTTTCTGAAACGAGTTCTCCATATTGCAGTTCAGGATAGCGAGAGAAATACCAGTAGGTGAATAACCATTATCTTCATACTTAATTTCACCGAAACCGTCAGATTCTAATACTGGTTTCGTAAAATTTTCTAAGAGGAACTTAAATTGTTTCTCTCTTTTCTTTTTCAATATAACTTCTCCGCCACCTAATCCCATTACAGGCCTCCTCGAAAATCTAATTTACTAAGTTGAATGTAAATATCCTTTAACAAATCTTTAATTTCTTTAAGATCTTCCTTATAATTTAAAATCTCCTGAGCTTCCTCTTTAGGCTCAGGAGATGCGGTTTTTGCAATCTTCTTCATAAATCATGTCCCTGTGTGCTTATGCGGCACATTCGCCATGATATATTTATAAAGACCAGTAACCTGACCCAGCTTCATGCCAGCCTAATTCGTTTTCTTCGTCATAGGCTTTAGTGAAGTCGACATAACAACCGGACCCCAATGTATATGAACGATTACCAATTGTTGCCGTATAAAAAGACGGTCCGTCATAATTATAAGGCGTCGTAACTCTGAAATGCTTTAAGGTATCTGGCAAATTAAATGTTACACTCGTTTCTGCAGTTGTCATTGCATGAGCAGAACATACAGGAGTAACTACAGATGGATTTGTAATGGAGATTGTCTTGTCACCATTATATTTGACATAACCGACCACATTTGAAATTGCTGGAATTAAAGTAAATTCTCCACTAGAACCTTGTTCGTTTTTAATAATGACAGTATTACCAGTAATTGACGGTGTAGGACGAACTACCTGAAATGTCATTGAAGAAACTGTAGAATTATCGATACCCCCAACGGCAAAAGATGCAGAAACTGGGAAGTTACCACCACCGTTTGCGAAGATAATATTGTTGCTATTGTGTAATGCAGCCATAAATAAATCCTTTAAATAATTTTACACTTTAATATATTTATTATTAGAAATAATTTACTATATTTTAAACTATATGATGACCAATTTAGTTATTTTAGATAAAAAATACATTTTGACAGATGAAGGGCGTTTATTTAATAGAATTACTGGCGAAGAATTTATACCAACCTGCGATGGTAGTGGTTATCAACAATTGTGTAGATACATTGATGGAATTAAAAAATCTGTAAAAATTCACCAATTAGTTATGCAATATTTTGGACCATCTAAACCGGGAGATAATTATGAGATTGACCATTTTAATAGAAATAAATTAGATAATTCAATAGGTAATTTAAGATGGTTTACTCATAAAGAGAATGAATATAATGTGGATAGGAATTTAGAAATCGGAAAACGAGCATGTGATTATAGCACAAATGAAGAATATCATAGAGAATATTCAAAAGAATGGCAGCAATCGCATAAGGAATCAACGAGAAAAGCAGCAAAGAAATATGCCTCTTCTGAGAAGGGTAAAACATATATAAAAAATTGGGCAAAAGCAAATAAAGGAAAAAAAGTAGAAGCAACCAGAAAAAGTAGAGCTAAAGCGAAAGGCTTTAGCTCTTGGGAAGAATATCAAAATGCTAAACATCAATAGATTGCTGCAGGCATTTAAAACTCCTTGAATAAAAATTTACTATTATATTTATGCTCTAGAAACTACTCCGTCCCATACAAATGTAGCAGTTTGTCCTGTACCAGTTTTTGCATCAAAAACGGTTGCTGTTGCTAATGTGTTCCATCCGCCGTTTTTTACTATCATAACTGGAGAATTACTCCATTCAATATATTGCATTTGAACCCCGTTATCACAAAAATAAGTAGAACCACCCAACGTAGCGAATGTATATTGTGTCCAAGAGCCTTTCAATTTCCAATCACCGCCAATTCTTAGAGTTATATGAAATGCTGATTCATTTGCGTTTTTTTGGGTTAAAAACAAATGTGCATCTGAAACTGTCCCGCCGGAAGACCAATTTGCAGTGTTAATAACAACATGCATAGGATTATTCGCAGTAGAAGACCACCAACCAGCATTGTTAGATTGTGAATAATGAGTATATCCAGAAGTTCCAGTTAAAGCTGTAAATGCTCTATAGCCAGATACTGCACTATTGTAAATGTTAATTAACGAAACACCATTATAAGCATTAGTAGCATAATAGGCAGTAGATGCTGAACCTGCGGAAGCTACCTTAATAGCTGTATTTGTTAAATTATATGCGTCGGTAGCACTGAGAGCAGAACCAGCATTTGTTGCAGAAATATTTTTACCGTTTATTGTCTGAACATAATCTGTAGTTCCACCTGTTGCGGTTACAACACCGCCTCCGCCGCCGCCCTGTGAGTAAATTCCAGAACCATTAATCTGAGAAATCTGGTCATCAGTATAACCAAATGTTAAGGTATCTTGTTTACCAGTTACTGATGCTGTAGTAGCGTAATCAGACATTCCTGCGGTTGTCTGATATTTGCTTGTAATTACATCGCCATTAGAATCTTGATAAGCTTTTATTGCAGACTGAGCACCAGCTGCAATAATTTGTTTACCGTCATAAGAAGAAATACCTGTAATTGCCATTTAAAACCTCTTATTATTTATTTAGATTGAACCTGTTGCTGTAGAAGGGTTAACCCAAGAAGCAGAAGCAGTTTGAACGTGATTCAATAAAGCTTTAAGTGCATTAATTTCTTCATAATTAAGCGTAGCTCTAACATTCCAAGATTGATCGTAGAAGTTGATATAAGCTGGTGTTAAATCGACTACGCCTGTTATAGCTTCACCTGCAGAATTTTGAGCAGAACCTTGAATTCTAAATCTTGTAGCACCATCTGCAGCAGTAGTATACCAACGGTTATTTCCTGCAGAATCATAGATTTCCATTCCAAGTGGACCAAACGAAGCAGTTCCCCATTGATTCCAGAATCTTACTCTTTCAGAACCTATTTGCCATATCTTGTTTTCTCCGTCACCACCTTCGCCTGTAGCAGTCAAGCTATGTGCGGCAGTTCGGTAAACAATAGCACCATTTACTATGTCTAAACTTGCGGTAGTTGCATCAGAATAACTAGAATTTGCATTAGGTACAACAGCTCCAGAATTCCAGTTCATCTGTAAGTAGCCGCCGCCAGCACCGTCTAATTCTGCCCAGAAGGATTTATTACCAGTATAGTTCTGTGCAACCTGTAAATGTGCTTCGTTTGCATTTTCCTTATTCTGGTTATACATTTCAACCCATCCAGAAGCAGCAGTTACGCGAATACCGGAAGCGACATTGTAAACAGTAGTTCCAGAAGTACCAGTTGTTATATTAGTGTAAGGAATATATTTACCAGCAGCGTTTGCAGTAGCCTCGTTATAAGCATAACTAGAAGCAGCTGTAATAGTATTCTGCCAGTCTTTGCCAGAAATCGTAAAGGTAGTTCCTGCAGTTGTGACATTGATATTAGAACCAGCCTTGACGTCATAAGTAGAACCCGCAGAGAAAGCAGTTCCATTATAACCTGTAATCTTTCCATTTGCAGTTTCCCAACCGCCAGTTACAATAGTCGCAGTTTGCGAAGAAACAGCCCCATTTGCAGAAGTTGCAGAATTAGCATAATTTGTCCTTTCAGCAGAGATTGCAGAACCGTCATAACCTGTGATATAACCGTCAGAGAATCCTAAAGCAGATTCATACATGACTCCTTCAACTTCTGGTAATCCAGAAATACCGATAACTGTAGCAGATTCAGAATCTTCGACGAAGTATAATGGTTCCTGAACTCCTAATTTAGCAGACTGTGCAGAAATCTTATGTTCAACATTGTTTACAATAATTGGTGCGATACCTTCATATTCAATTCCACCTTGACCAGCAAAAGCAGAACCGCTATAACCAGTAATATAATTGTCACCGTCATATTCCAATCCTGAAGTTAACATTAAACCAGTAGGAATCTGGGCTACTGCATTGGCTGAGGCGTCCTGAATTTCTGAAGTCCAGTCCTTACCACTTACAACATGGTCAGTTATATCTATATTTTGACCAGCACTGTATGGAGTGTTATCACCAGTAACGGCTGTCAAGTAATGCTGGTCAACAACCCAGTTGACTGCTGAATTATAAGCGTTACCAGATGCGTTCTGGATAGTCGGTGTCCAGTCCGGGAGTTCCTGGTGAGCAGTTAGATATGTATCAACAATTTTACGTCCTAAGGAGTCGTATGTAGCAGAATCAGCAGACGGAACAGAACCTGTAACACTTATAACATGATCAACAATAGAAATGTTAGAACCAGCGCTATATTCAACGACATTAGCAGCATAGATAGCAGATCCATTAATGGATGAAACTTCTCCTTCAGAGTTTGTTTCGAATGTTGGAAACGCGGAATCATCAATACCGATAACCGTAGAAGATGGAGTGTCTTCAACGAAATATAAAGGACCTTGAACACCCAATTTAGCAGATTGTGCAGAAATTAAGTGGTTTTCATTATCAACTACAATAGGAGCAATACCAGAATATTCGACACCGCCTGCACCACCAGAAATACCGATAATCGTAGCTGTTTCGCTATCTTCAACGAAATAAAGAGGTGACTGAACGCCAAGTAAAGCAGATTTTGCAGAAATCTTCATCTCATCGTTATTGACAACGATTGGCTCTATACCTTCGTATCTACCACCACCGGCACCTGCAAAAGCGGAATTGTTATATGCAGTGATAAAACCATCAACATCTAGTTCCCAACCACCGTCAAGGAATTGTGCTGTTAATGCAGTATAAGCGACATTAGCAACTTCGGCATTCAAAGCAGAAGAAGCAGAATTAGCGAAATTTGCGGTTGCGACGAAATCAGCAGAATCGGCATGTGTTGCATTGTCAGCATAATCGGCATGATATGCATCGTCTGCATGATAAGAATTATTTGCAGATTCGGCAAAGAAACCGTCACCAGAAATAGACGAAATTAGATTACCGTTATAACCTAATGCAGAATTCTGGACATATGGAAGGTTATCAACGTCCTGATGAGCTGTTAAATACCCTTGTTCTTCAGTCCAAGCAGTAGACTGATTAAATGCTTCGTTTACAATGTCGCCTGAAGTGGAAGAAATTGCAGAGTTAATTTCGTTATCCCAATACTTACCAGAAATTACATGGTCAGTAATGTTAATATTCGGACCTGCAAAATATTCCTGAGATCCGCCCTCGCCAACTCTTAAAATACGGTTATGTTCGCTTAATAAATTCATCGCTAAAACTCCTGTATTATTTATTTAAGGATGTAGGCCACTAATATAACCATACCATACAGCAGAATTTGGTCTTATATTAGAAACTGTGTGACCCGTTGATGGTGCAGTTCCTGTGACATAAAATGTTAATTTCTGATTATTACCGGTTATAACAATAGGTGACGATAAAACAACTTTTCCAGGATTTCCATTATTTAATGTATAAATTGAACCAGTTTCATTTATCATAGACCCTGTAGAGTTTAAAGTTTGTCCATTTAATTTAATCTTAAGGTTATTTACTCTCCCGTTTATATTATTAGTAACGCCTGTTACATTAATATAAACAGCTGTAATAAATGCAGATTCAGTTCCTGAAAGTTTCATATAACCAGCGGTTACATTATGTCTTAAACCATCGCTAACTTCACTATATGTTGTGTATTTATCTTTCATTCCATAAAAATCATTATATTTTACCGGTGATGGATAAGCAAAAATATTTCCTGTAAATTCTAAGTTTACAGCAGTTCCATCCCAGCGCATACCGGTAAGATTTCTAGAAACAGTATATGACTTTGTAACTCTAGTAACTGGTTGGAAATAGTCTATTGTTGGATTGTTGTCTGCAGTTAAATAACTACCAGTGAATGCAGTAGCACCCTGGAAAGGTGTTCCATTATTAAAATACATTGCTGTATAATAGGGTACAGCAGAAAATCCAGCTCTTGCAGTCACGTCATTATTCAAAGTGAACTGATTGCCGGTTAAGGTTGCGCCTGTAATAGAATAACCAGAAAAACCATAGTTTGCATTTGGTGTGTTACTCAACGTGACATTAGTCCCAGAAAAACCAGACATTGGAGAAGCAGTCATTGCGCCGTGACCGTCAGTGGAAGTAGTGACCTGGTAAATATTTCTTTGCCAGAGCATTTCTTTGGAATTATTTAACAAAGCCTGCCCATTGAATGCTAATGAATAAGATGATTGTATCATTTCTGTTTGCCCTCCAATAACATCTGGATATACTTTAACGACGTTTCAATAGAAGCCAGACGTGCGTCCAAATCCAAGTCTTTCAGTCTCTGTATTTCGCTCTCCAACAGTTTTACTCTTGTGTCCATGGATTCCTGAGCATCGTCCCTCTTGGCTTTCGTATCTTTGCGCTGGAAGTAAATTATCAGATACAGTATAGCCGCGACGACTATAGTCTTCAAATCCCCAGTAGAGAATGCGTTTGTCAATATGTCTTCCATTATAGCCCTGCTTAGTTATTGACGATACGATTGATGCCGATGACTGCGTAAATTCCTTTAGGAAAAGAACCTCCTTCTTTTACATAAGTTGACTTACAAGTTACTCTTTGGTCTGATATTTTATTTGCGGAATTATTAGAAATAGTCCATTTACCTGCATCTATGATAAAGTTAGTTCCATCGTTAGCAATAATAACGGAGGTCATATTCCAATCTGGTTGAGTTCCAGAAAATTCATGAAAAATAGAACTATCATAACCACGACCTTCCAATACTTTTACACGTTCAAATGCAGAGGGTGGTTCTGACATTACTACAGTCCCAGTAGTCGGTGAACCAGGAGCTGCAGTAAACAGCACCGTTTCATTATATCCAGGCACAACACCCAATGGACTATCCACAGTTCCATTTCCGCTCAGCGAAGCGTCGTGATTAACGATTTCGGCTCCTTCAGTAATGAAGCCACCAATTTCCATTAACTCTTTTGCCATTATGCGTTCTCCTTACGATTTACTCCAATTATGCGTTGAATGTTAGGTCCTTGCGTATTATTTCCACCATTTGCTGATAGACCTGTATTTGACCAATATAAGAACTTCTCTTTATATAAAGTAAAATTCAAACCATCAGTTGCTGAATAACTTGCGCCTCTAATTTGATAGGGATTGTTGTCATTCTCAAAAGTATAATACTGGAAGCATACACCAACACTATTTGGATTATAAGGTGTAGAAATTTCATAAATTGGTGTAGATGCACCGTATTGAACACCCTCAAATCGTATTTTATTGAAGGCGCTGAAGGACTCTGATAATGTAAAGGCAGTAGTATGTGAATTTGACCCTGTATTACCACTCCAAAGCACCGTTTCGTCAGGTCTCCAGCCCACATAGACAGCATCGCCGCTATTGGCAGTAAATAGAGGTTCCTGGACATAGAGCTTCTTGGCATCTATGTTATGTAAGATATAGTTGGATTGACTTATTGATTGTATTGGATCAGACATTTTCTACCTCCCAACGGCAATATCCGTGTCTTCTGTAAAAGTTATATTCCATATTGTATAATCTAGGATTGTCCTTAGAGTTTCCAAATTTATCACGAAATTTTACTCCAAAGTCCGTAACACATTTCCTATTATAAGTATACCCAGTGCATCTTTGTTTAGATTTGCTCATTTTTGCAAGCGTTAAAGGATTGTTGATATTTTCTTTGTGCGTCACACATCTAAGGTTTTCTAAGCGATTATCAGTTTTATCAGTGTTAATGTGGTCTATTTCATAACCTTCTGGAATTTCGCCCATAAAGGTTTCCCAGATTGCTTTATGTACACGCCCACTTGTACCGTGCCCGTTATGTCTTATAGCAAATCCTACATAACCATGAGTCAGTGTGTGTAAATTACATAAGACAAGCTTATCTTGCTTTTTATCGTAACGATATACCAAGCCTTCTTTAGAGAACCATCTATCATATTTGGCATTGTATTTCATTATGTTAAACCTCCTTATGCGTTAGAACCACTGATGCGGTTGATGCCGACTACTTTTAACAACCAGTTATAACCTTGTCTATTAAACCCACCACCAGCAAATGCAGTAGATAAGTTGATTGTGCTGTTATATGGATTAGTTAAAGATGTTCCATTACAGTTGAATTTTGCTTCACGCCAGAATATATTGTCGTTGCTTGGTCCGTCACATCGCCAAGCAACTAAATTGTAGTTAAAATTATTATACGCGTTGAATGTATGGTATTCAGCATTTTCAACATAATCATCAGCGGCATACAAAAATGCAACTTTCTCAAAATTTGTTATTGGTTCTGACAATGTTTGCGGCCATTGTAAGTCTTTAGTAAATGTATTATTAGTGTTTTCCCACAGCACCGTTTCATCTGTGCCAATTCTCACTGTGCCTGCGGAAGGCTCGTCTATCTTGATGCCAGGACCAGCTACGAAATTTGTGGCTGATGTCTGACCTAATACGAAACTTCCGTTTGCTATACTTTGTATGTTTTCACTCATTTAAACTTTCCTCCTTATCTCTTAGGAATACCGAGATAATCAACATAGATTAACCTGCTAGCAGCAGTTGGTGATACTTCACGAGAATTAAAATTCAAGGTGCCATCACTAAACCAACTTAAATAATCAGCCCAACCTTCCCAGTCAATAACCGTTGGAATGAACGTATTGTCTAATAAAGCACTTGCTCCATTAGTTGCGATTTGAACTGCATGCCATGTTGCAGGCATAGCAGTCGTTGGTCTTAACTGTCCTTTTATTCGACACATTCCATTTGAAAGATAATACCAATACAGATATGAAGTACCTGATACATAAGTGCTATTCAGTGTGTATGCACCAGATTCAGTAATACTTATAGGGTATTCCCCAAGTAGCTGAGCAACAGCACTCAAGTTGACGCCAAGTGCAAATTGCGCTGAGTTACTTAAATGACAAAGCGTATCGTCATGAACCAGGAATTGCTTTTCAGCCCCGTATTGCGCTATTGCACTTCCATTTAATGCAGATACCTCGTTCACTGCATTATAGCCAACACCTGATTCTGGTAAATATGATGTTATCGGATAACCATTTACATCGTAGCTTGCAGTAGAAGCACTATAAGCTGATTGTGCAAAGAATGCACTGTTATTAACACCTGAAATTACTTGCATGTTGCCTCCCATCTGCAAACTTTATGTCTCTGGAAATATGCTCTTTCACAATCATAAAATACTGGATCTTGATTTCGGAGCATACCAAATTTCTCTAAAAATTTTTTCCCAAATTCACCACGAGGTGGTCTATTTCTATTTCGTTGTAACGTTATAGGATTATTACAATTTTGTTGGTAGGTTACGCATTGAAGATTCTCAATTCTGTTATCATCTCTGACAGTATTTTTATGGTCAATTACCATACCTTTTGGGATTTCGTTCTCAAAAGTTTCGAATACTGCACGGTGAACAGTCATGGGCGAATATCTATTACCATTTTTGTAAGAGAATGTCAGATAACCATCGTTATCATGACGAAGCTTACAAAGAATTAATTTTTCTTGAGCTTCACTGTATCTGTATACCAGACCGTCTTTGGTAAACCATCTATCATATTTCTTGTTGTACTTCATAATCTATTAAATATAGCAAATTTTTGGTTACGTGTTGGTTAAATCTCAATATATCCGAAATTTAGTTCTGTTCCAGCAGACAATACGATACCGCTAATAGCAGTCACTTTATTATCTACAATTCCAAGGTCAGTATTCTGCAAATATGTCTCAGGAACGGCTGTTAAGAATGAACCAGAAACGTCACTAAATGCCGTTGTGTCAAGCTTATTGCTAATATCTTGGTGAGCTGTCAAGAACGTTCCAGAGACGTCAGAGAATGCTGAAGTATCTAATTTAGCGCTTACTTCATTCCAATTTGCCGATACATTATCAAGGGCATCTGCTGTAAGATACGAGCCAACCGGCTGATATGCAGTCATTCCTTCAACCGTCTGATAAGGTGTCAAATCAACACCGGTAATGAAAGCCGATGGATTATCACTAGGATAGAAATTAGCAGAATCACCAGTGGTCAAATAATCACCAACCGGCTGGTAAGCAGTCATATCAGCAGTCAACTGATATGGAGTCAAATCGACACCGGTTATGAAACCGGATTCGTTAGCAGTCGTGTAGAAATTGGCAGAGTCAGATGTTAACAAGAAGTTTGCAGAATCCGTAGCAGAAATGTAATCACCGGCATCCTGTTTGGCGGTCAAAGACTCTACAGTAGCATAGGCGGTCATATCTGCCTTTTCTTGATACGGCGTCAAATCTACGGCGGTCAAGAAATCGCCGGAAACATCGCTAAATGCGGTAGTATCAAGTTTTTCAGAAACCTGTGCAGTCGTCGCATAGTCGCTTAAATCAACGCCGGTAATGAATCCGGACGGGTTATTTCCAGGATAGTAATCAGCAGAAACTTCAAATACGACTTTATCGCCTGATTCGGAAATCTTGATGCCGTTGATGCCGGTTACAGGAATCTGAGGATTGGTTGCTCCCCATTGTGCAGAATTGCTAGAAACTACGTTAGTAGTATTGTTCCAAATAGCCGAATTGTTATTGACAACAGTAGTGGCTTCGTTCCAACCAGCACTCTCTTGAATGTCGATGCCGGTTATATAACCTTTACCTTCTACCCATTGTTCTGTTGCATAACCTTGTAAACTTTGGTGTGCAGTTAAGAATCCGCTTGGGTTTCCTTCCATAGGGTAGAAATTACCAGAGTCTGTCTTATCTAATTTTTCATCAAGTTGAGCTGTAGTGGCGTAATCTGTTAAATCAACACCAGTAATAAAACCAGAAGGGTTATCACTTGGATAATAAGCAGTCAATTCACCACTGTGAACTAAATCTTGCGGTAATGCTGTAACGTCTAGTTTAGAGCTAAGTGCAGAATTGTAAGCGTAATCGCCCTCAGGTTGTAAACCAGTAACACTAATAGTATGACCGTCAATATCAATGTAAGATCCTGCTTCATATTCTGTTCCTTCTGCCCACTGTGCACTGTTTGCTATAACGGCGTCTGATGCTTCGTCCCATTTGCTGGATAAAGCCGATGGAATTTCTGTCTGAGCTGAGCAACCTAGAATACACGCCGTTTCTGAGTCTTCTACGAAATATAATGGGTCTTGAACTCCAAGCGGAATATGGTTAGCGGAGATTCTGTTAACATCGTTGTTTACTACAATAGGATCGATACCTTCGTAAACCTTACCAACCTCGCCAGTCAAATAAGGAACGTAAACTGTAACCTCACCTACATGGTAACTGGAAACACCGATATGTTCTGATGGCGCAACAGCTACGTCTGCATGACTGTGTTCGCCTTTAGAAAGTAAATATTTGTCTACAGAGAATATCTCGTTATCAAATTGGTCACAAACTACAAGTGTATAGTCAAAGTCATCTGAACAATAACAATGACATTGGCCAAGATCGTCTAAAATAATCGGATTAGGATTTAACGATTCTCCATCTATATCGGACCAAGTGTCCATTAATCTGGTTCTTCCTAAAGCAAAAACGTATAATTTTCCCGCTGCTAAAGGAAC
>Ga0213919_1000167_pt1 | contig 35433 bp, 43 predicted proteins | sample McNCre317MG_FD_161056 | JGI IMG/M metagenome (GOLD analysis project Ga0213919, IMG submission 161056) | Freshwater microbial communities from McNutts Creek, Athens, Georgia, United States - 3-17 MG | ecosystem: Environmental > Aquatic > Freshwater > Creek | place: USA: Georgia | collected...
GCGTCCCCGCCGGCGGATCCACCTGTCACGTCGGGATCCCGCGAGCCGGAGTCTGTGACGCGCGCCCCGGTTGCGCCGCGCAATCTCGCCGAGGCGCTCGCGTTGCCCCTCGCCGACCGGGCAGCGTGGGCCGAGCGCAATCCGCACGCGGTCGAGTGGGTCCAGCCGCAGCAGTGGCCCGAGGTCCGCGCGGTCGCCGATGCGCTGCACAGCGCTGGAGGCCTCGCTCCGCCCCGCCTGGGCGCTTACCAGCGCGATTCTGGGGTGCGTGCGGTAGTCGGGTTGTTCGCGACCGGAATCGCATTAGCGGAGCTGCTAGGGGCAATTCCGGGGCTCGTCGAATCAGCGTGGTGGAAACAGGGACGCCGCGGGCTGTCCGCACTGACGCCGGAGGTGTACCGCCGCGCGACGGCGCCGGAGCCTCAGCCCGCGCCGCTCACACAGGCGGACGCGGTGCTGCAGCGACAGCTGGACCGAGTCGCAATGTTGGAGCGCCGCGAAGCCGCGCAGAAACGAGTGTTAACCCAATGACCGAAGTGGAAGTTTCCAAACTGGTGTCGATGTTGCTCGTTGCCTACCCCCATGCGAAACCGAGTGCAGCGACGGCGCAGCTGTACGAAACGATGCTCGCCGACCTGGACTACCGCGCGACTGAGCGGGTGGTGATTGACATAATCGGGACCAGTAACTTTTTCCCCACAATTGCCGAGGTGCGGCAAGCGGCACTCGAAGCGATGCGCGGAGCGGTTCGCTCCGGCGGAGCGGCATACGGCGACGTGATGCTGGCCGTACGACGTCACGGGCGGACGTACGGCGGCGAGCCTGGGCCAACGTTCTCCGACCCATTAATCGCCGAGTGCGTTCGTGTTTGGGGCGGAAGCTGGAACACCGTGTGCGACTCCCCGGATAACGACCCTGCTGGTCGTGCTCGGTTTATCGAGTTGTACGATTCGCTCGCCAAGCGCGAGCGACGCACGGCACAAACAACTACCGGGCTACAGCTGCAGAGCACGCCAGAGGTTAATCGGGTTGATGCGGGCAGGGTCGTTAGTCTACTAGGAATAGTCGGTCGCTCTGTGCCCGGTACCGAGCAGGTTAGGGCGCGCAAATGACGACCCCGCCAACAATCGGAGCCTGGGCGTGGACGCAGACCGCGCGAGACCAAGCCGCTGGCACTACCGAGTGGGCTCGCGGCCGGATTCAGGTGGTGCTGAGTCGCGTAGTGGTTAACGACATGCCGCACAGTGTGCTACGAATCAAAAGCTCAAAATACATCACGGTTCAAAGCGCGCATAGCGTGCTCAAGGCGTTCGGGCTGGACATCAGTTTAGAGCCGGTAGTTTCACGCTCGGGATGGGTTTACACGTTTCAGGAGGACGCGATATGATTGGGATCAAACACGACGATGGGAAGCCGCTGGCTTTCACGGTGCTCTCAAAATTCTGGCCGGTGTTGTGGCATCAAATCGAAGGGCACATGCTAGCGGATGAGTTCGACGCGTTTATGCGCGGCGGGATCAACGTTCCGCTAGATGACCCGGATTACTGGTCCGATATCGTCGCAGTTGGGACGTTCGGGGTCGGTAAATATGGGGCCGACAACTGGCAGTGTGTAGACGTCCAGCGATATCGCGAGGCCGGCGCTAGGCATATGTTGGCGATGCTCAGTGAGGGCACTGATGCGCTAGATGATGATAGCCAGTTACCTCACCGGGCGCACTTCCGCTGGAATGCGTTGGCGGTTGCAACGCTCGGCGCCAGAACCGTGACTGTCAAGCACCCGCCAAGGCGCATCGATCCAGTCGATCTGGAGGAAACGCCCGAGGAGCGACTAGCGATGATTGAGGAGCTTAAGCGTTCACTTTGCGCAACGGAACCCACAGAACGAGAGGCGGTTAACGATGTCAGCGTGGAATGCCCCGATCGCTCGATGGCGCCAGTGCCGGAGCGCGCAACAATTCAGCCGTTCTTTCCGGCAACGCCCGAGCCGGTCCACCGCGAGCTGAAACAAGCGACGCACACAATCCGCAATGGGCTTGGCTGTGTCGCTAGACTGCGGGGCCAGAGGTGACTGACGATCGCTACACCGAAAACTCCGCGGATTCCGCACGCAATCCACTCGTTGCCGCCTGGCTGGACGCCGGAGGGGAATGCCCGTGGGAGGATGACTGTGCAGGCGACGGCTGCCAGGGGTGCCTGCGGGCGTACAGACGCGCTCAGTTGGTCACGGTGTCGAGCGCCCCAGAGAAGCCGGCGACTCAACCAATCGGGGTAGCGTCGCAACCGACTGAGGACCCGCCCAGTTACCCAGGCGGGCCATTCACTCACTCCGGTTCCGCAAAAACAGGAGTACCATGCAGGCAAACGAACGGCAACCAGTTTTCGGCGCGGGCAACCACCCGCGTCGTCGTGAGTACCACCCACATGCGCTATTGGAGATCTACTTCAACAGCGAACACACACTCGGCGAGAAAAGTTCCATGGGACCGATGATCCAACGGCTCGAAACGTACGGCGAGAAAAAGCGAGCGTGCAGCAAATGCAAGGGCGAAGGCGTGATCGAGACCAAGGAATTTGTGGATTGGAAGCGGCGCAAGGAGGACTACGACGGCGGACTGTTAACGTTGCTCTACGATGGCGCCGAGGGGTCACCACGGAAGCCGTTCGAGTCGCTCCGCCCGCCGCCGCCTATGACTGCCGTCTGTTGGCGGTGCAAGGGTGCCTGCGAGGTTTACGCGCGCAAGGCGAAACCAGCGGAGGTGACTGCGTGGCCCACCGGGTCTAGCGAGGACATTACCGGCGTCCAGCGCGAGCCAGACTACGACCAGTTATTGACGCTGGCGTCCGCCAGCCGGTGCATGTTGCGCCTTGGCCGCGAGCGCGGGCAAAGCTTGGTCAAGGCGCTAACTGCTTACCACGGGCGCGCCGGAGACTGGTGTCAGGCGCATCTGGGCAACCGGGTGTTTGCTGTTGCCGCGCTTGACCCCGTGGTCGAGAGGACGCTACGCAGCAACGCGGACACTGAGGCCGCGCTCAAAACGCTCCGAGGGTGGGCGTCGAACCCGGACCGCGCCGACGCCTGGGCGCTGATCGAAGCGCGCGCTGAACGGCTCGTGGCGCATGCTACGCGGGCTTGGTCGGAGGTGTGCCGTGGACAGTGAGCCCCCGCTGATGATTCCGGTGGATGACGTGCTGCCACATTTGATGCCCGCAAAACATCGCGCGTTGGCGCTGGCGCTGCTCGAAGATCACGGGGTGGTAATCCGGGTCCGCAACCGACAGGGTCCAAAGGTCGTCAGGATGGCGCTGCTGCGGCAGCGGATGCCGGAATTATACACTCGGCTACTACTAGCGCGAGCAGACAAGCCGAGTGCCGGACAGGAGTAACCGGCCGACAAACTGGGATAATCTGCGGCCAACTCACCCGGGCTGATCCAAACTCGCGAACCGGCCCGTTGGCTATATATGTTAGCAGTCCACAGCAAAAACGCTGCGGGCCCTGCAGGGTTGGCGCGGGCTATCAGGCCCCGCCTCCCACTCCTACTCAGATCATGGCGCGACCACGCAAGGACGCTCACCTCGGGCACGAGGCAAAGGCGCGGATAGTTTCCGAGGCGCTGCTCAGTGGCAACTCGTTTGCGTCAATTGCGTCAAAACATGGAATAAGCAAAAAAACGCTGGAACGGTGGCGCACTGACCTGGAGCACGATCCAGTTCTCCTGGGTTTGGTCGCGAAAGCACAGGTGGCGATTCGCAGCGAATGGGGGGACGAGGTACCAGCTTGTTTGCGCGACGCCATCAAGTTCCTACGGCGCTCCGCTGCGGAGGGTAACCCGTGCGACCCCGATATGGTCGAGGCCGTTAGCGGTGCACTGGTGAAGGTTTCTGAGGTCGCCGCAACGTGGAAAATCATAGATGCTCGCCTCGCTGAATCGAATAGACAGGCAGGTAGCCCAGCTCGACCGGTGGTTGGCACCCACTTCACCGGCGGCCCAGCGCCGGGTACATCACCTGCCGAGCCAACCGACAAACGGCACTGAGCAGTCGGCTGCCGAGTGGGTGGCGCCCGCTACGTGCGAGGAGTTTTTTCGCGATAACCTGAAGCTAGACATCACGGTCGCCCAGTGGGTACTGGTCAAGGTTCTGTTCGATCGGGTTGACCCAGTTGACCTGACACCAACCGACCGAGCGCTTGCGGCACTCATGTTCGGCGATTGCGACCGAATTAACCCGGCGGCTCGTCACACGGTGGCGATGCTCAAGGGGGCTCGCGTTGGCGGCACGTGGCTCTGGTCGCTATACCTGCTGTATCGGGCAATCACGGCTGATCTGTCACGCCTAGCCGCCGGCGAGGTTGCGTTTTGCCCGATCGTCTGCGAGCGTATGAGGCTCGGGCGGCAGACCATCAACTACGTCCGCGGTGCATTACTCGTTGCGGGTATCGACAGTTTTCGAACCAACAACGCCACTGACTCGGTGGCGCTCATGCGCCCGGATGGGGGCCGCGTTACGATCGAGGTGTTTGCCGCTTCGGCGGGTGGCGCTTCGGTTCGCGGCAAATCCTTCGTTGCGGCGCTGCTGGACGAGGCCTGTTTTTTTCGATCGGCTGAGTCTGGCATCGTCAACGATGACGAGATCTATCGAGCTGTTTCGCCGCGCGTAATGTCGGGTGGGACACTGGGGATTATCTCGACCGCATGGGCCGAGGAGGGGTTGCTATGGGACCTCGTGAAACGCAACCTGGGCACTCCTGGTGGGGAGCTCAATGCAAAACACGAGACGGCCCTGGCGTGTATCACGCCGACCGAAATTCTTCGCAACGACGACAAGATCAAGGCGGACATTGCGACCGCGCGAACTATTGACCCCGAGTCAGCGGCGCGTGAGTTCGACTGCATTCCGCTTGCACAGAATACCTCCAAGTTTTTTGCGTTGCCTGAATTGCGGCACGCCGAAACGCTCGGAGTTGACCTTGAATCACACATCACGCCCCATGGCGCGGAAGTCGGCTGTGGCCTCGACACGGGTCTAGTGAACGACTCTAGCGCGCTGGTTGCTGTGCATCTCGAGGACGAGGTGTTCACTGTCGCATGTGTGCTTGAGCGTCGCCCGACGCCAGCTGAGCCACTGAAGCTATCCGAAGTGTGTAAGGCTTACAGCGAGGAGCTCGCTAGGCAGCACTGTTACCGCGCAACCGCTGATGTGCATGAGTTCGAGGCGTCGAAAGAATATCTGCCCGACATTGAGTTAATCCCAGCGCCCACAGGACTTGCGGGTAAACAAGAGGCGTATACGCTACTGCGGACGATCATACGCGAGAAGAAACTTCGACTCCCTCCCGGTAATGAGAAGCTGATCAAGCAACTTTCCGAAGTCGTCGCGAAGCCAGCGGACGGCGGCAAGCTTCGTATCTGGTCCCCACGTACCCGCGGCGGACACGGCGACCTTGTATCGGCGTTGGTGAACGCTGTTTGGCAGTTGCACCAAGACAGCGGGGGGCTTCTTTCTGCGCTTGATTACCTAGTATCACAGGACCATCACGCAATCGCTTAATGTCTCGCCGAAACAACACAACGAAGCGAACGCTTTCGACAGACGGATGGGAAAACCCCATCACTGGAGTCGGCGGAGTCGGCGATAAGCTAACGTCGTTTATGCACATTGGTGGCGATGACCTCCAGTGGACTCCTTGGCGACTAGCTGAGTTGTACGAGACCGATGACATCGCGGCCCGCATTGTAGACGCAGTGGTGGACGAGGCTATGCGCCTCGGGTTCGGCGTAGAGATTCCGAGCGACGCGACTGTCGAGCGTGAGGCAATCCAGGACTGGCAAGACGAATTCGACATCTCGGCTAAGTTCACGACCGCCGCCAAATGGGCGCGCCTAATGGGCGGCTCATTGCTGTTTATCGGCTGCGATGACGGAGACCAAAGCGCCCCGCTACAGCTCGGCGCAAACCTGCACCTGGTGCAGCCATACGGGCGAGACGAGGTCACGCCGGCGCGCTGGTATCGCGACCCGCTTAAGCCCAACTTTGGCAAGGTGTCGCACTACCGAATTCAGCCCATGCAGTCGAGCTCTCAGAGCTTGCCGCTCGTGCACGAGTCTAGATGCATCCCGTTTTATGGGGCGCAGACCACGCGGTACAAGAGCATCCAGAACCAGAGCTGGGGAAGCTCGGTGTTAATCCGAGCAATGAAGTCCATCAGCCAGTTTCATGGATCTTTCGCTTCAGCTCTAGCAATCCTGGCCGACTCAAACCAAAACGTTTACAAGATCAAAGACTTTGCAGCTATAATCAAAAGCGGCAACGAAGCCGCGCTCAAAAAGCGACTCGACATGGTCGAGAAATTCCGCAGCGTCACTCGAGCAATCGTGATGGATGCTCAGGATGAGGACTTCGTCCGGTCAACGGTTTCGCTCAACTCCGGGCTGAGTGACCTGCTACAGCAGTTCGCTTTGCGCATTGCCGCGGCAGCGCGCATGCCCGTGACGGTGCTGCTAGGGCAAAGCCCAGCTGGCCTGAGCGCAACGGGCGAATCAGATCGCGCAATCTGGCAGGCGCAAGCCGAGACTGAGCGGGTTAACGTCGGTAGTAAGCTGACACGCCTGTTCAAGATCGCGTTCAACGCGGCGAACGGCCCCACTTGTGGTGTCGAGCCAGCAATCTGGAAGGTCACCTGGCCAGCTCTCTGGATTCCGACGGGTAAAGAGGCCGCGGAAATCGAGGCGTCTAAGGCCGCTACATACCGCCAGTATTTCGATATGGGCGTGTTAACGGCTAAAGACATAGCGACAGCGGAATTCGCTGGCGAGCAACAGCGTCCGAAGCTTGACTCGGCTGCGATTACGATGCTCGAACAGGTGCACACCGCGGAGACTGCTGGTGACGGGTCGGACCTCGGCGTAACGCTTGCCCCAACAGACGTCGCAAAAGTCATATTGGTGCATGAAGCGCGGGCGTCACAAGGCCTTGGATCACTGGGCGATGACAGGGACATGTTAACCGTGGCTCAGTTGGATGCAATTACGGCGGCGCCGTCTGCATTAGCAGACGTCCCTGATCCAGTGGAAGCGGTGGGCGCGACTGGCGTTGAGCCGAGCCTGGACGCTCCTGCTATCGACGGCGGGGCGGCCTCTGTCGACGCTTTCGCGGCGCAGATGACGCAGCACGCAATCGAGCGATGCCCGCATGGTGGGGTCAACCGGTGCCCGCGTTGCGGTATCGAGCGCGTCAGGACTGTGGAGCTGGACACAGACGGAAACCATATCTGGCCAGTCGCATGGAGGCGCATAGGGGCACCAGCGGAGTCCGTGGTGGCAGAGTCAGACACGGGGCAGTAAGCCCGTGCCTGCCAAGTCAAGCGGCAAACCTAGGGAGGGAAAACCGTCACCGCTGCCACGGTCGATCGAGGCGGATGCTGTCCGGCAAGCGAACGCTATTTTCGAGCGCGCCAAGCGGCAAACAGTCGCTGCCGTAAACCGGCTACTCAAGGCACAGGGCGCGCCGGCGGAGGCAACTAAACAACTACAGCGAGAGCTGGCAAACATCGTGTCTAGTGACGAGTTATCCGCATGGGCGACTGAACACGTGGGGCGATTGTCCGTTCTCGTTCAGCGCAACGTCGCCCAGCAGATTGGCGGGACCGTCGCGATACAATCCCAAGTTCCCGCGGCGCTCCGAGCGCGCATTGTGCGGACCGTTATCAGCACAATGCGCTCGATACCGCAATCCGTTGCTCGCCGAGCGTCGCCGGTACTCCGCACTGCACTGGAGCAGGGGCTGCGCGGTGAGGACATTGCTGCCGAGCTCTCAGAGAGCCTCGGAATCAGCGAGAGGCAGGCGAGGAAAACCGCTGTTGGCGGTGTTCTCCGGGCCAACGCCGAGATAACGCGCGAGCGCCACCAAAGCGCGGGAATCACAAATTACCGCTGGCGGTCATCGCCAGACGCGTTAACTCGCGCATGGCACAAGAAACTTAACAACACGATCCAAAGCTACGACTCACCGCCATTAGGCGGTGGCGGCGGCCCCAAAGATCACGGAAACCCAGGCTCAGCCGACACGTGCCGATGTCAAGCCATCCCAATTCTACCGACGAATCTAGGCTCGAAGCGATAGCCGCCGATCGAGCGCGCGGGATGGCTGACGTCTTGGCGCGCTTTGAGCGTGTCGGTATCACCGGGGCACCAGGCACCGGGAAAAGCTCACTGAGCCGCCTGGTGGCAGATAGGCGTGTCATCCACGCCGACGAGTCGCTGATAATGCCGGACGGCACGCGCCGGGCATGGTCCGATATCGGTCCAGCAGTGTGCGGCATATGCCCTCTCGATGGCCCCATGCTAGTCGAGGGTACAGAGGTCCCGCAAGCGCTTCGCGCCGGCCTGCAGCTCGATTGCCTGGTGGTGTTGACGGAGCCGTGCGAGGAGCAAGAGCCGGCGCATCTGCACCTGTGGGCGAGCATGGAAACTGTGCTGGCTCAGGTGGCTGAGGCTCGCCCCGAGCTGCCAATTCTTTACGAGGCTATGCCTCAGGATACGCAGAGATATTCTGTTATCACGCTGGACTCCAGCAACTGGGAGCCAACGCCGCAAGGCGGGATACGGCTTAAGTCTGTCGAGCTAAGTCGGGCCGACGTCTACAGCTACAAGCGCGACGGCAAAGTCGTCCGCGAGTATAGGTCCCCCGACGGATTACGCTCGCCAGCTGCCATTGCCTCGCTCGAAGGAGCGACTGTCACCCCCTCGGGGCACACGTTCGTAACCGGCGAAACGTTCAGACCGCTCACTCTCGGGCATGTTCAGAGCGTTCGCTGGGATGATGCTGCGCAAGCGCTTGTTGGCGATATCGTTGTTAACGACGGGCCAACTGTTGAGCGCATCAAGCGCGGGGAACTGTGCGAGGTCTCCTGCGGATACGCCAATCGGTTTGACGACATCTCCGGCGTGTCCCCGAGCGGGAAGCCATACGACCGGATTCAGACCGAGTTCATTTTTAACCATGTCGCTCTGGGACCAGAGGGGTGGAGCCGGCAAGGGACAGCGTTCACGTTGGACGCTACCGACAACCAAGTTCAATGCCCAGTGGGCGAGGAAACAAGCATGTTCAAAGCCAAACCAACAACCGACACCGAGGCAAAATCCGTTGTGGCGGCACCCGCTACAGGGCCTGCCGTTTCCCCGTCCACGGACGCTGTCCCCACTGACGCAGAGCTTTCCGCGTCGGCACCAAGCGACCCAGCGCTAGCCGCAGATCCAGCTCTAGTGGCGCAGCTAGTGGCCCTATTGCCGGACCTGCAAGCAATGCTTGCAGATTACCGGGCATACAAAGCCGATGAGGCTGCCGAGCTAGCCGCTGGCGAATTGATCGGTCCTGCCGCCCAAACGACGGACGCGAAGGATATCGAGTCGATCGTGGAAGCGACGGTTAAGCTTCGCACGGAAGCGGTCAGTATTATGGGTCCAAAGTATACGACTGCAGGAAAGTCTAATCGGCAGATTCGCTCAGACATCGTCCTGAGTGCCGACAGTAAGTTTTCCATCCCAAGCGATGACTCGGCGCTTGAAGCCGCGTACCGCATGAGCCTGTCTGTGCTGTCCGAGCGAGCGCGGAGAACGTCACATAGCACCGACCAGCTCCGAGCCTTTGAGATCGTCACGTCGACAGACTCCGACGATTCCGGTTCGCGAGAGCCAGTTATGGATCGCGTTTACGAATCAAGCCGTCGGCAAGCGCGGGCTGAATCCGCGCGATAACTAGCAACCACGACTACCAAGGAACAAATACATGCCCCAAACAGCATACACCACGCTACCAGCGCTAGGCGTCCCAGGGACCCTGGCGAGTAATCGCCCGGCAGACATCAAAAGCAAGATCGCGGCTGCGGCTATCACGCCAGGTCTCTACGTCGTCTACAATAGCTCTGGCCAGTGCGTTCACCCATCGGGAACGCCGACTGTCGGCACCCGTGGCGGAATCGCGCTGCGCAACATGTACATGCAGGCAGATGGCGTTTACGCCGCAGGTGACGCCGTCGACGTCATGGAGACTGGCGACGTTTGGGTATCGACTGAAACTGCAGCCGCACAAAACGCGCAAGCGTTTGCTCGGCAGGCATCCGGCGCTGGCGGGACAGTCCTGGGTGCTATTGGCAACGTCGCCGATACCGCAACGGCTACCGCGATTCCAGGCGGGTATTTCCGTGGACCGGCGCTGGCAGCGGCTGGGATCACAAAGCTCGAACTCACCAAGGGCGCAAACTAACGCTGATCTCTTTGATCAGAACTGAAGGTTAACATCATGAAAGACAAGAGATCCTTAGTACCTACTGCGCAGAACATCGCGACTGGTCGATTCCTCGCGCAGATTGTCATGTCCCAAGCACCCGCGCTTGGATATGTCGTGTCGACCGACTCGAATGATTTGACGGCACTGTTCGCCCGCGAGCTCGAACATATCGACGAGCAGCTCTACGAGACGGATTTCGCCGTGTTGAATGCCCCAGACATGGTGCCGTTTAGCAAGCTCGGAGGGCCATCTGTGCTCACCGAAACCTATCGCGAGGTGACCGAAGTGGGTCAGGCGCAGTGGGAAGGTGTTCAGGGCAGCGACTATCCGCTGGTTAACGCAGTAGGAAAGGAGAATGTCCGCAACGTCGCGCGCATGAATCTTGGCTACAAGATGACTGTGCATGAGCTTGCGCAAATCGCTCTTCGGCCATCTATTAATCTAGAGGCGACACTAAAGAAGGCGTGCATGAACGGAATCGCACGGTTCCACGAAGGCGTCGCTCTGCTTGGAGATACCAGCAAGGGATGGAAGGGCCTCTTTAATACGACGTCTGTTCCGGTCACCACTGTAACGGGTGGCTGGGTGGCGGCCGCTCCGGATGTAGTGCTCAAAGATATCACCAAGATGTATTCGGCCGTGGTTAGTACCACGAAGAAAAACATCATGCCTGATACGCTGGCTATGCCGCTGGCGCTGTTTGAGGCTCTCAATAAACCGATCGTAAGCGGGGCGGGAAGCGAAACTGTCATGGGGTTCCTGAAGAAAAATCTCCCGCAGATTACCGCGTACGAATGGACGCCGTACCTCGACCTGGCCAACGCTGGCGGGAATGGGCCGCGTGCGATGGTATACAAGCGCAGCGAAGAGATCGTGCGATACGGCGCTAATGCGATGTACCAGGAGCTTCCGCCGCAGCTCGACGGGTTCGACATCAAGGTTCCGGCGTTTGGCGTGTCGTCTGGCACGCAGTTCATCAAGCCGCTTGGCGCAACGTACGCAGACGGTCTGTAACCCAATGAGACTCACTAACCAAGGCGAGTACATGGTGGATGCGTTTGGCGTGCTCCTCGCTCCGGGCGCAAGCCTGGAAGGGGAGCCGTGCAAAACCCTGCTGGACGCTCACCCAGAGATCCGGAACTCCATCGGTCGCAATGGCCTAGAGCTAGACCCGGAGGGGCGCGCGCAAGCGGGTATCTCCCCTAGCGCTACTGTTGCGTCCGAAGTCACGCAGGGAAACAGTGCGCCTGCTGAGGAGACAGCCGAGGCGGACAAGCCCCAGGCGCAGCCGTCGAGGCCTCAGAATGGCAACGGTAACCAGCGGAGGTGATGCCGCGTGGCCGCAGTCCTATCGTTCGTTCAGTTCATTTCCGACGGTCGCTTCCGGGCGTTTCGTAGCCTCGACCAGTCCGACGTTGAGCCGGCGCTTTCCGCAGCTCACCGAATTTGGAACGAAGAGAATTGCGGCCCTTTGTACCTGGATATCGTTGGTTACCAAACCGCAGTATTCCTCGCCACCGGTTACGGCGGGGCACCTGCAAGCAAGACGCGAGCGACCGGCGACACACCTTACAGTGCTGTCCTAGACAGGTTAACTAAGGGCGTTGTCGGCAGCGGAATGGTGTTGGGGGTTGATGCCAGTTGAGGACAAGGGCCAGCTTCCTAAGCTGGCTTTTGACGCGGAGATAACAGCTGGAATCCACGCCGAGGAAGGCGCCGTGGCTCACGGCGACGGGGTAACGAATGCCGACATCGGCATGTTTCACGAGTTCGGTTATGGCCCACCGAAGCGCTCGTGGCTCCGGGCATATTTCGACGAAAACGAGTCCCGCTTGGGGGCTGCATTTGAAGACGCGATCGCGGACGCAATCGTTTCAGGGCGCGACGTAGAGCACGCTCTGCGCCGGATTGCAGCGATGATCGAGGGTGAGATCAAGGAGCGAATTTACGCCAGCATACCGCCAGAGCCGAGCAAGCCCGTCAAGGAGGCGCGCGGCGAGTCGGCAGTCCCGCTCATTGATACAGGCCAACTGATCAGCGCAATCCGCGCCGAGGTGCAGCTTCGGTTTCGAATCGAATAAACATGAGTTGCTACACCACGATCTTAGACGCGGCCCGCGAAGCTGCGGCCACGGCGTGGCCTGGGCTTAAGTCCAGGATGGTAACCTGGGACGAAGAGTCCCAGGACTTTGGTCCGGCGCATATCACGCTTGTCGTAGTGTCAGAGGTCGACGAGGACCCGGCTCCAATCAAGGTGATGACACCGAACGCGAGCGGGTCTCTGGATGTCCGTTTCGTACAGCGGGCACTGTTGAATGTCGACGTGCGAGTCGAGTGCCCAGACGGGAACTACGATATACGCAACAACGGGATTCAGCCGGACAAGCACTTCCTACGGCTTGTTCGACAGTTCCGTTTGGCGTGGGGTCTAGCGGCAGTTCGCGCCATCCTAGCCGATCCTATTTACCCAGTTAAGTTAACGGGGAAAATGGGGCCCATTGTCAACAACTCTCGCGACGTCGCCGGAATCACGTTGCCGATGTGTTCATTTGAGCTCCAGTTCCGGGCCATGCTCGGAGACATTTCAGACCCAACAACAGTTGGCGTAATCAATAGCGTAGCCGCGACCGGAACGACTGACGCCGCTGGCGACTCAGTCGCGAGTTCTTTCCAGGTGACACGGCCATAAACTCAACGCCGCTTTCGAAGCGGAAAAGGAAGACATGAACATAAAGCAAGCACTCGCCTGTCTAAAACAGGCTCCGCGTGTGATTACCAGCATGCGCTCAGACCTCGGACCGCGCTTCGCGGTTGATGTTATGGACGAAACCGACACCACAGCCAAGCTGCGTGTCGACGCCAGGCTGGCACTTCCCGGTCGCTCGCCTGCTGCGGTTACGCTGCGGTCTGACGCAACGGGCGTCTACCTCACCTGCGACGCCACCGCGAAGCCTATCGCCGCCATGCTGGCTATGCATCTGCACGGCTCTGCTCCTGATGGAGCTGGCCCAGTAACAACGGCCAAGACGGCGGCGCTCGACGCAACTTCATTTGACATTGGCTTCAGCAGGCCAATGTCAAAGGCGGCTCAAAGCGTTGACACGAAGATCAAGGGGAACCCGTAACACATGGCACAGATTTCTGATGTCGTCACAAGCAACACGATCGTTCAGGACAAGTCTGCGACTCGTTCATCGTTTGTGGTGGTTGGGATCTTCGCCGCTCACACGCTGGGGCCAGCAGTTCGCACGTATGATGCTTCTCCGTCTGGTCTGTCGGCTATGATTGCGGACGGGTTCACCTCCGGGCATGACGCGTACATAAAGCTTTCCGCGATCAGCAAGCAAGACATAAAGCCACCGAAGGTCAAGGTATACAGACGGCTGACGGTTAACGCTCAAACTATCACGCTTACGGTGACGAACGTTGCGGTCGATTACGTCTACCGCTGGATCGTGAACTTCGGTGGAATAGCCACCTCGCAGAGTTACAAGGTGCTTTCCGGTGCGACGACCACTACTGTGGCAACGGCTATCGCGGCTCTTATCGACCCACTAGCAGGGGTCGCCGCAACTTCGTCGGGTGCGGTAATCACGGTTACCCCGTCCACCGCTGGAACGCGCTTCATGGTTGACACATACGGCGCCGAGTTCACGGTGAAGGACACGTCGGCAGATGCCGGCATTGCGACGGACTTGGCAGCTGGTCAATTGCTCGACCCGAATTTCTATGGCCTTGCAACGGACGGCTATTCTGAGGCAGAGATTAACGCTGCTGCCGCATGGGCAGAGGCCAACGGAAAGGTGTACCTAGCACTTTCAAATGATAGCGATGTGCTTAGTTCGTCGACGACTGACATCGCCTCGGACCTAAAGCTTGCAGGATACAACCGATGCGGGGTCATGGTGTCGCGCTCGCAGTCGTCGCAGATGGCAGTGGCTTCCATGGCTCGACTGGCAACTGAGCCAGGTAGCAGCGACGCAAACAACAAGGTTCTCAGCGGGATTGGGGACAGCTTCTCCGCTACCGAGCAGACTAACGCCGAAGCAAAGCGCGCGAACATGTTCCTGGCATTCCCAGGAGTAAACGCGACGTACAACATGTCTACCGGCAGCGGTCGCCTGTGGGACACCACGCGAGACATCGATTGGTTCGACGCGAACCTAGCCGCAGACGTATTCAATGTCCTGCTAAACAACGAAAAGGTGCCGTACAACATTACAGGCAAGGGCCTTGTCCAGGCATCGGTTGAGCGGCGAGGGAGCATTGCCGAGAGCAAAGGCGTGTTCAACTCTGGCACTTTTAAGGTCGCGATGCCCGCAGATGGGGCAGATGACCCGGCGGACAAGATTGCTCAGTTGCTGAGGTTCACCTGGTCCGCTCAAAAGCAAATCGGGATCAAGAAGGTGGCCGTCGGCGGAACCGTATATCTATGACGCGCACGGCGCTTTTTGGAGGAAAACTAAATGACTACTGAACGCCTTGCGTTATACGATATCGATTCCGTTTCAGCCACGGTAATGAACATCCCCATCACAGATGGGCGTGGACAGGAGGTGTTCCTTGAGATTACCCCTCCGGAACAGTTTGAGTACATAGAGGGGAACGGGCTTGTTGTCGCGTGTGCTACACGCAAGCGTCTTTACCCGGTCAAGCTGACTCTGGTTTCGAGCTCAAGGCACACGGCTCAATTGTCGGCGCTGCATGCCATGGATTATTTGTCGGTTGGTGGGGCGGGTGTCGGGGCATTCCTCGTTAAGGACGCTGGATCGACGAGCCTGACCGGTGACTCGTGCAGAATTGTCCAAGCCCCGGCTCGCACGTTTGGCCGACTGATCAAGGAGGAAACTTGGCTACTCATGGTCACAAGTTCACCATCCAAGATGCTATTCGGCGGGCATGAGATCGTCTAATGGCCGACGAATTCACAATCGGCGATTTGAAGTTCCGCTTAGAGCCGATGACGATTGAAGAGGCAGAGCTTATCTACCCCAATGCTGTCCGCATCGGTGTTCCCGTAGCCGAGGCAATGGTTGACTTCGAGAGCATGGTCAGCCGGCTCTCGAAGTCAACACCGTCGGAAGACAGCGAAGCGGCAGATGGCGAAGCGAAGGCATCTGTTCATATCGAGCCCGAACTACTGACTAAGATCGTCGGTCACCTCAGCAAGGTTGCGAACGTGGCAACCGAGATTCCCGTTCTACGCATTGCGTTTATGCGCAAGTGCAAGGTTCGGTTGCCCGGTGGCGGCAACAAGTACGTTCCGCTTGAGACGTTTTTCAACGAGACTTTTCAGCGGAAGCACGGCCTCATGTTGAGGTGGTTGGCCCATTGCGTGATGACGGAGTTCCACAGTTTTTTAGACGAGATCGCCCTCAACCTCGGGTAGCCGAGCGGGGCGCGGTAAAGCTGCACTTGCCCCGGTGGATACACTGGGGCATCCACCGGGTGGCGACGTCCGAGATGTATCACGACAGCTACGCGGACATCCGGGATAAGTGGTCCCTGCAAGAGCTCGACGCGGCACACATCGTGCTTGATGCGATCGAGGATGCGCGTGAGCAACAACGCGAGCGAGAACGCGCGGCAAGTTTACACAAAGCGTAATGTCTCTCCGAGAACTCATCATCAAGCTGGCTGTGAGGTCAGACGCGAGACAGGCGACTCAGTTGTCGTCTGTGCTCGATGGGTTGCGCGCGAGGGTCTCCCGTCTGGACACTGGCCTCGGCGGGATGGGCTCGGCCGCGGTCGGAGCGGGACGGAGCGGGACTGTTGCGTTTGGACAACTAGGCACGTCTACTGACCGTCTCAGGGCCAACCTGACCGGCGTTGCCGGCGTTGCCGAGCGAGCGGGCGCGGCGATACGCCAATCGATCAGCAACGCGGCACAGGCGTCTGAAGGCGCGATGTCGTCGATGTTGCGGCGCGTGTCTGCGGCTGGCGCCAGTGTGTCGTCTGGACCGCGCCCAGCGGCCCGCAAACGCGAGACGGCTGGAGATAGCGCACCCAGTGGGGGCGGGACGCTCGGCAACCTCGTTGCGGGAGCAGCCGGTGGCGCAATCGTGGCGGGCGCGCTTGCGCTCAAAGGGTATGCTTCGGCGGCTCTGGAGGCCGCTGGTCGCATCAATGACCTGCGTGCGGCGACCGGAGCAAATGCCAAGGTCATCCAGACGTGGGACGCTATCGTCACCCAGGCGGGTGGTTCACCGGAGACACTGGCGAAGGGTCTCAAAGGTCTAAATAAGGCCTTGTCTGACGCGTCCAAGGGTAACAAGGATGCCGTCGGCGCCTTCCGCGAGCTCGGCGTTGCAACCAAAAACGCGGATGGCTCGGCTCGCCCATTGGGGACCGTGTTGCGTGAGGCCGGTGGCGCGCTAGGTGACATCACCGATGCGAGCAAAAAGGCCGCGTTAGCCCAGACGCTATTCGGCAAAGCCGGCTTCGATTTGCTGCCTGCATTCGAGGGAGGGACGGCTGCTGTTAACGAGCAAGTGGCAAGCTTTTCCAAGCTTGCTGCGCTCAACGACGAGCAGGTCACCAAACTGGACGCGACCGGCGATTCGCTCGACACGCTCAAACTGAAGCTGGCTGGGATAGGGGCGAAAGCGCTTGTTGCCTTTGGGCCGTTGATCGATGTTCTGTCAACGACCGCAATCCCTCTGCTAGAGTCGCTTGCCGCAGCAGTGATGCCGTTGATCGACGTTGTGGCAACGGGACTGAAACCGGTGCTCGAAAGCCTGAAACCAGTATTCGAGCAGGTATTTGGAGTGCTGGGTCCAATCGTTGGGGAGCTTGCTCCTATTTTCGCTCAGTTGATTTCTCAGGTCTCGCCGCTGCTCCCGCTGCTAGTTGGCGCGCTGTTGCCGGTAGTAGTTGCCCTAGCACCAGTAGTGGTGCAGTTGGCAAATGCGTTCCTCCCGCTTGTAGAGCAGCTGCTCCCGCCATTGGTCGAGCTCATTCAAGCTCTGTCGCCAGTGGTGGTGTTCCTCGCGCAGGCCCTCTCTGGAGCACTTGGCCCAGCAATTGGAGTTGTTTCGGCATGGGTTTCCACGCTGATAGCGGGGTTCGACGGAGCGGTCAAAACCATCAGGCTAGTGGGCTCTGCCCTGCAGGTTCTTTGGGCAACGTTCTTCGGCGGTCCGGCGGCTATCGAGGCGGCCGGAGCAGAGATCACCAGCTCTCTTGAGGCATGGTGGACATCTGTTGTTAACATCGGAGAAAAGATTCGAGCTTACTTTTCCGAGCTTTGGACGGGCATCGGAGATACTGTTTCAGGCATTTTTTCAGGCGCCGGAGGCAAATTTGGAGGGGCTGGGGCAACAGTCAACGTAGCCAACAACTCAACCCCATTCAGCGCGACAGCTGCGACACTGGGTGGCTCAGGCAGCTCCCAAACAACGACCAACAACATGACTCTGCGCGACGAGCGCACCGTATCAGTAAGCGTCAGCACGCCAGCGCCGTCCGCAATCGCGGCCGCCGTGGGCCCAGCGGTGAGCAACGCTCTCGACGTCGACCGCCGACGGATACAAGAAAACATGTCTCCGGGATCGCGGTAACATGGAAGGCTTAGAGTATTCTCCGAGTCGCTCAAAAGATGCGCCGGTGCTGTCCTGGGTAGCCGACGGCGGAGTCGTCTACATTGAGATCGACTGTGTCCCGAAGTTCACGGACACGCACTCAGGGCAGGTGACTGATTTCGCGCTCGAAGACGGATCAAGCATCGCGGACAGCTTCATCCAGAAGCCGCACACGATCACGCTAGACATTGCGCAGACGACCGTAGGAAGCGACCTGGACCTCCCAGAGGCGGTGTCCAACTTTATCGGCGGGAGCCCGCGCACGCTCGAAACCGTCGAGCTTAACCTTGAGCCGAACAAGTTTCGGCCTTCGGGTTTGTTGCTCGCAACGGTCGCAATTACAGGGGCAATCAACTCGGGGCTCAGCCTGATTGGGCTGGGGGCAAGCCAGCCAGCCCCGTTGCGTGTTACAGTTGTTCGCGATCTGTCCGGTACGGACCGCATCAACAAGCTCTATGATGAGCTTGAGCGGGCGTTTAATAAGCGTGCGAAGTTTACGCTAATTTGGTTGGGGCGCACGTGGGAAAACTACATCGCCGAGACCATTGGATATACTCGGTCGGGGTCACGCGAGCTAGGCGAGTTCTCGGTGTCGCTGAAAAAGATCAGCATCGTTACTACGGAGCAGGCTACAGCTGTCCAGGTTCCAGCCGAGCTCACCATGAAGGCGCCCGTTAGCGCCGGAAACGTGCCAGGAAAAAAGGTCGCCCTTAGCAAGGGCACGGTCAAATCGAATCCGAGTCTAGACAACCCGGCCCTCGCAAGCGAGGGATTGTGATTACTCTCGTTGAGGTGACGGAGTTGATTCCGCCGCCGGCCGGAGTACCGTACTACAAGTACAGAACACTGTTAACCGGATCGGACTATGAAGTCGCTTGGTCCTACAATAGCAGGACGGAAAGTTGGTCAATTTCAATCGGTGTAATTGGTGACCAGACGTCACCCGCTGGTGAGGCTACGCCAGTTCTGAGTGGCGCCAAGTTGCACATTGGATTCGACCTGCTTCGGCGCTGCAGGCACCCGTTGCGTCCGCCCGGTGAGCTGTGGGTCTACTCGTCCGACGGTAGCCACAAGCGCCCAGGCATGAGCGATCTAGGCTCCCGTGTGCATGTGATTTACGCCGAGCCAGGTGACCTAGCGTGAGCATCGGCGTAACACAGTGGGGGCGCGAGTGCCGCGTCCAGGTCGGCACCGTTGTGGTACGAGCAACATCCGATCAAGACAGCTTACGCGTCGCATTCGTTGTGGAGCGGGAACTCGGTGAAGTTCCCCCGCGAGCCGAAATTCAGATTTACGGTCTGAGCGAAGCGACTCGGAACAAGCTCGAGGAAACCCCTAACCTGACCTGCTCAATAGACGCGGGCTACACTGGGCACATCTCGTCACTGTTCACCGGCGTCATGCGCCGAACAGAGTCCATCAAACAGGGCACCGACTGGGTATTCCGCGCTTCGGTGGGAGACCCGGTGCAAATCACCGAAGAGTCGAAAAAGAAGGCGAAGGCGACCTTCCAAAAAGAGACCCCAAATATCACTATCCTTTCGCAGCTGATCAAGCTGGCGGGGCTCAAAGCGGGAAACTCTGGGAAGCTTTCTGGATCGAGTAGTGAACTCAAGTTCTCGTCGGGCGCCGACAGGATCGAAAAGGCACTGAGCATCTATGGCTCCCCACTCGAAGAGCTTGGGTATTTTTGCCGATCCATTGGCATCATTTGGTCAATCGAGGACGGCGCTTTCAAAGGCGCGATCGCTGGCACACCATACGGTCCAGGGCCGCTACTTAACAGCCACACTGGGCTTATTGAGCAGCCGCGAATCAACGACCAGGGGCACGTCCTCGGCTACGCGTTGCTGCTACCAGAACTTAGGCCGGGCATTGGGTTTACCGTTGAATCCCGACGCGTTAGCGGTCAGTTTATCGCTGTGCAAACCAAGCACTCGGGAGACACGCACGCGACCAACGACTGGCAAGTCGAGTTCCGTGGCGTGCCTCCAGGAGGGTTTGGGTCGCTGGTATCAAAGCGTTACCAAGCGGGTAACAATCTATGAGCTCCGTTGACCAACCATCCTGGGAAAAGCTTTTCGGCGTGTCCCGCGAGAATACGATCGCGGGAATCCACACAGGCGGACCAGGAATCGTAGTATCCTACGACCGCAATGCTCGGACTGCCGTTGTGCAGCCGGCAACGTATGCTGGCGATGAGCCGCTAGACCCGATCGAGGACGTCCCGGTTTTGTTTCCAAGGGGCGGTGGATTTCGCCTGGTGTGGGATCTCAAAAAGGGGGATGAGGTCGAGATCAAAAACGCAGACGTCGACCCTTCCAGGTTTCGGGTTACCGGCGAGACTAGCTTGTCCGACAACGTTCGGCGCGGCGGGATGTACGCCAATGCAATCCCGTCAAGTTCATCTGACCCACGACTCGCCGAAATCACGTCTGAAGCCGGAGCCATCTCGCTTGGGACTGACGATGGCACAACCGACATCGTTGTAAAGGATGGATCGATCGACGTGCTAAGCTCCACAGTAAACGTCGTGGCCGATACGATCAAACTTGGTGCCACAACGACAGCCGACTACGTAGCGCTAGCTAGCAAGGTTGACCAGTTGTTCACGACACTCAAGGCGGCAATTGCCGCCGGGTTAACAGCTGTCGGGGCTGGTCCGGCAGCGAATGGAGCTACCGGTGCAACTGCATTCAATAGCGCTTTCTCTCCTACTAGTGTAGCATCCTCAAAAGTCGGGATTGATTCCTGATGCCATGTTTTCCAGTCAAGGGCGACCTTCAGCTTACTGCTGATGGAAAGCGCTTTGTTGTTGCCGCTGGCCCCGCTGCGCTGGCTCAGCGCATCAACATTGGGCTACAAACACCACTGGGTACATGGCGATGGGACAAGAGCCAAGGTGTCCCATTTCTTACCAACCAAATCGAGAAGCTCACCCCAACAATCTTACGCGCCATGCTGAGGCGTTACCTGCTGAGCTTCTCAGAGGTGACTTCCATATTGACACTGGACGTTCAGACTGAAAACGGAAACGCAACCGTGACCTACTCGCTCATGACCAACGTCGGGATAGTTAGCCAGGAATCGGTCCAGTTTTTGGTGGTTAACCGATGACCGTCTACGGCGCGACGTCGACCGGGTACAGACGCAAGCCGTTTGCCGAGATTCTCTCTTCGGTTAAGGCACGCGCGCGCGCCCTAGTTGGAGCCCAGCTCGAGCTCGATGACAAAGACCCATTCGGCGCGATTGTGCACGCAGCGTGCGAGCAGATTGATGAGGTCTGGCAAGCTGAAGAGGCGGCATATTACGGATACGATCCGGACAACGCCGAAGACTTTCTCATGTTCGCGTTGTGTGGGCTGACGGGAATCTCCCAGTTGCCTCCAACCAAAGGGGTATGCACAAGTTGCACGCTTGGGCTTGAGGCTAACAAGAGCTTTGCAGCTGGACAGTTGGTCGCGTCAGTGACGGATTCCCCTGCAAATCGGTGGGTTAACCGCGACGCGATTACATCAACTACGGCAGGCGTTTATACTGGTGTCGTGTTCATTTCGGAGGGCACTGGGTCACTGTTCGCGGCACCGGCTGGGTCACTCGCGGTCATTGCGCAGCGCGTTTCTGGGTGGCTATCAATCACCAACGCATCCGACGCCGTTGCGGGTAACGATGCCGAGAGCGTCGACGACTGCCGAGTACGTCGCAACGAGTCGCTCGCGATACAGGGCAGCGCGTCTGTCACTGGCATCCAGTCCGATGTGGCGGCGGTACCTGGCGTAATCCAGGTAAAGGTTTACGAAAACGCTACGGAGCACGCGACTACGACTCTGCCCGCTCACAGTTGCCGAGTGATCGTTTGGGACGGGGTGGTGCCACAGGCAAACGGCAACGCGATTGCGCAGGCGATTCAAGATTCGAAGTCAGCCGGTATTTCAAGCATCGGCATTCTGTCTGGGGTTGCGATTGACGGGAGCGGAGTAACTTCAGTTGTGGCGTTCGACCGTTCTGCGATCGTTCAGCTTTATTGCGAGGTCACAGTTCAGGCGCCGATCGGGGTATCTGTCTCGGCCGTCAAGGCCGCGATCCAGGCTAAGGTCCCGGGAAAAATTGGTGAGCTGCTGATCCTGCTTTCGGCGAGGGCATCGGCGCTGGCTGTAGACGGTGTGATTGACGTTCCAGTATTCACGCTCGACACCGTATACCCTCCGCTCAATTCGCTTGTTAACATCCAGGCTGGTGCTGAGCAGATCTTATATCTGGACTCTGCAAACATCACGGTAACGGTGCTTTAAGTGAGCTTGGACGCTCTACTGATTCAGGACCTGCCAGAGGCCCCAGCCATGCCCCAGTCGGGGCAAGACGGGTTCTTTGCCCGAGCAAGAGTGACTGGGGCATCCTACAATCTGCAGTATTCGGCCCCAGGCGTGAACCTGCTGGGGCCGAAGCGCGGTGCGGATATCGTTGTAGATGCCAACAAAACTGTGACCATTGCGACCGGTAACAACCTAGCAATCCCTGCCGGGAACGTGCTAGGTGCGTACGCGCTAACCCTGTCGACTGCTGGGGCAACAACTGGCGAGTTGTTTCAGGTCAGCCGCATCGATGCGTCACCCTATCAGGTTACGGTTAACGGGCAGGCTCTAACGGCAGACCGTTCGCAGGTAATCCAATTCAGATTCAACGGCTCATCATGGGTCATTCGCGCGCGATGGAGGGCTGAGGATGTCCGGTCTTGATGGGCAAGTAATCGAGCTGTACACGGCGGGAATTAACGCCCCGTCGGATGGGCAAGATGGGTTTTTGGCCGTGGCTGAAGTTACGGCGACTGTTAAAAACCTGCGGTATATCGACCCTAAGTTGGCCATGTTGGGGCCGCTAGTTGGCCCAGCCTTGACCGATGCGAGCGTCACAATCCAGGTTAGCCAGAGCAACGCGCGCGCGTTGCCATCTGCGACACTGACGGCAAACCGAACGCTCACACTCGCAACGACTGGCGCCAACACTGGCGAGCTGATTCGGGTATCGCGCTTAGACGTTGGGGCCTTTACGTTTGCTGTCGTCAACGGCGGGCCAGGCGGGGGCACACTGTACACATTCCCGGTGTCTATTGCCCGTGAGGCAACCTTCGTTTTCAACGGCACGAACTGGGCGCTTGATCTGCACTGGGCAATCTAAATGGCGCTCACCCAAATCACTGACCATACGCGCCGGGCGATCTTGAATTTGCCCCCTCCACTTTGGGGGAAGCCGCGAATTGCCTCATGCTTGAGAGCAATCACCGACGAAATCCAAGAACTCGAAGACGCGATCTGGAACACCATGCGAATGCGCTTGGTGGACAACGCAACCGGAGTGCAGTTGCGCACGATCGGGCGCGTAGTCGGGGAGCCGGACCTAGGATACTCGGACGACATCTACCGGGTCATGGTCAAGTCACGAATCCGGATTAACATCGGACGCGGAACGATCGACGATATCCTAGCAATCATGGGTTATGCGTTCGGGTTGGTCGACTGGTTTTCGGATCCTCGCCAGCCAGCGCACCTTGAGCTTGGATTGGACAATCCATTTGCTCCGCACATCGGGATCCCATTGACCAGGCGGCTCGTGAGTGCGGCTCACTCTGCTGGTGTGAGCGTCACATTTTACACCAACGTGTACACTTCGTCACAGGAGTCTGGACTGAGGTTCGGAGATGAGCAGGGATTGGTTCCCGGCGCGTATGTCGGGGCGTTCGCGGATGCAAGCGCCGCCGTTTCCGTTAACTCGTTGCACCTATTCAGCGTAGAAACTACCGGCGCCCAAATTGGCTCCGGGGTATACAACGGGGGCTCCTTCTCGTTTGGTAGTAGCGGTTCGGGGTTGGGCTGGGGATACTCCCCATGGATAACACTCTAAAGGTTTACGCATGGGATTCGCAAACGACACCAACTACTCCGGGCTGACTGGGATCCTGGCTCCGCTTAACGGCACGCCAACCAAGATTCAGCCGACTGACACGCTGCAAGGATTCAAGCCTAACCAGCCCATTTCAGCGCAGAACATCAATTGGATTTGCAACAAGGCGATCTCAGTTGTTGGGGATCCGATATTTGGCCTTGGTGGCGACGGCGATCTTGTCATTGGATCTAGTGACGTAACGCTAGCCAAGGACGCTGAATTTGGTCAGATCAGCTGGTCAACGGGCGCGACGGGGAAACTTCGAACGAACGGATTCCGACTGCGCGCGCTAGTGATTGCTCTGGCCAACGCGCCAAGTGGCGCGATCAGCGGCGACGGCAGTGACTCAGTCGTCGAGACTGTGTTCAACCAGCCAGGCAGTTACAACTTTGTTGTGCCCGCTGGCGTTACATCGCTCAACGCCGTTGTTTTTGGCGCACACGGTGGCCGCAACACGTCTGGCACCAGCAATGGACGTGGCGGACGCGGACAGGTAACCGGAACGATCCCGGTAACTCCTGGCGAGACACTCACGCTTACGGTCGGGGCCGCAGGTCAGGATTTCTCCGGGAATACCACCAACGGCGCCGGCGGCGGCGGGTACTCGGCAATTCAACGAGCGACGCTCGTGCTGATCGCGGCGGGCGGTGGCGGTGGCAGCGGTGGCAGCAATTGCCCCGGTGGCAACGGCGGCGGGACAACGGGCGGCAACGGCGGCGGCTCCAATGCAACCGGTGGGCGCGGCGGTACCCCGTCGGCCGGTGGCGCGCTTGGAGCGACAGGGTTCTCGTTCGGGTTAACGGCTGGCGGGACTGCTGGGTCACCGTACACCGGAGGCAATGGCGTCTACTCAACCTCGGTTGTCGGCTACGACCACAATGGGGGGTTTCCCGGCGGCGGGCACTCCGGCCGTAACGCGCTATCGCCAGCGACGGGTGGCGGTGGAGGCGGCGGCTTGTTCGGCGGCGGTGGCGGTAGCGCCAACCTAGTTTCGGGGACCGTTTACGGTGCCGGCGGCGGCGGCGGGTCTAGCCACGCCGACCCCAGCGTAACCAGCGTCACGCACAACCAAGGGACAACAACCACGGCGGCCGCGCTTCACGGCGCGATCTCGTTTACGAGCCTCGCGGCAACAGCCGCCCCCAACGGTATCTCAGGAACGCAGGGGTGGGGTCAGGGGGGGCTTGCTCCAGGCGCCGCGGTGAGCAACTACGCAGTCACGACGGGCGGGGTAGGGGGCGACGCAGGGGGCGCGGTGAGCGGCACTGGGTCTGGCGCGCGGGTGCCCGCCGGAAAACGCGACGTGAGCCCGCTGGGGCCCACTACATCACTCACCGTGTGCGGACTCGCGGGAGCGTCAGGTCCAGACGCGGTTGGGATGCCAACGTCGCCGAGCGGCGGGTGCTATGTTTCGATTCGAGCTGCTCTGATAATCCGTGACGCAACCGCAGCTGCAGGGTGCATTTCCTCACGAGGCGGAGCCGGGCTCAAACCGAGCGGGACGTTTGCCACCGGCTTCGGCAACGGCCCCGGCGGGGGCGGTGGCGGGGTTGTCGATCTGGTTTACGGAGACCTCACGGGCCCGACAATTGTCGACGCGATTGACGCTTCGGGAGGCGCGGGGGGCGCGGGTGGCAATGCCGCCTCAGGCGAGGGAGCAGGCGGCGGTACGGGCGGCGAGGGCGGCAAAATCTTCATTCGGAACCTGTTCGTCGGTGACACGCAGCGCGTGCTTTCCGGCAAGGTTTTGCCCGGGACACAAATCGCGAACGGCGGCGGGACAACGGGCGGAGCGGGAAGCGCTGGCGGAGTTTGCAAGGCGGACCTTTAACCTATGACAACTACCAGACCAACGACGTTTCCCGACTACGCGACGGATGCCAACTACTCGACGGGACCACACCTTGGGACCCCGACTAAGATCGCTCTCACAACTGGAGAGGTCCAAACTGGGAACGTCGCTGGGACGTCCCCAGACCCGCGCAAGTTCAACGCGTGGCAAAACCAGGTTGGAGTCTGGACGCATTACCTAGACGAGCGGGCGAATGATTTCGACATCGATAAGCTCCCCATTCCTGAGCGCTACCTGTTACCCGGCGAAACACCAGCTAGCATGGACGCAGCAAAAGGGTGGGAGGTCGCCATCAAGGCGATGCTCGCGGCAAATTCGGTTTGCTCACTAACCCCAGGCAAGGTTTACGAGATTTCGGGAGGAGACCTGCCATTCAATGCCGGCAACGTGCTGTTTATGCGTGGCGCGACCATCAAGAAAAAGGCAGGGTGCGCCCCAAGCACGAATTCTGCCTATATTCAGTCGGTTAACAATGTATCAATCATCGGGCCCGGAACGTTTGATGGGTCACTCACGAGCGACGGCGCCGCCGTAACGTTTGGAAATCTGCTCTACGTTCAGGACGTTGATGGGCTGTTCGTTGACAATATTGTTGTCAAGGATGTAGGCGCGGCGACTATTACGGGATCAGCATGTGGTTTTCGTTCGCGCGGTTACCTGCGCAACGCCACGATCAACGGAGTTTCATACAATCAGTCCGCTGCGTCAGTCGGAAACGGAGCAACGGGATTTTTTGCGGACGGGGTGCTCACTAATGTAACTATGAGCGGCGGGGCGTCTGAAGCCGCAGGGTTCAAGGTGTGTGTCGGGTTCGATGTTACCTCAATGGAGCAGGTAACTTGCACCGATGTAGCGATGAAGAACGGTGCCGTGCATGGTATCATGATTGGCTACTCCGCAACTAATGCTCACATGGGGATCAAGGTGGTGCGTCCCCGCATCTCAAACTTCGGCTGGAACGGAATCTACAATCAAAGCGCCGGAAGTTACGGCACTGAGATCATAGACCCGGACATTGAGTTTTGCGGTGGCGCTGGAACGTCTGGGATCGGCCAGTCTGGGATATTCACAAATGCGAAAGATACGTTAGTCCGCGGCGGAGAGATCCGCGATTCGGGTTACATCAAGGGCGGTGGTTCGCGCGGACAAGCCTTCCCGTTTGTATCGTTTGGATCGAATGGTCAAGTTGTCGACGGGACCAAGATCACTCGCTCAAACTGGGGCACCGGATATGTTTCCGATCCTGTGTTGTTCACCATGCGCGATGTAGTAGTTTCAGCATCTGCCTGGGATACGAACTTCGGGTTTTACTACCAATCGGGCTCCTACCACGGGGTAATTAACCTAGAAGGTGTACGGTCGAATGTATTTGTGTCGGTCGGTGCTTACTCAAGTGCCGCGGCTCCAGTTGTGAATGCTCACGGGTGCCATTTCATTGGACCCGATCTCGTGTCCGGAACCACGGCAACAACGTGCGCGCTGGACTGCTCGTACATCTACGGCGGCGACATCTCAGGCAATGAGTTCTCGGGTTGGAATGGTACGGCTGGAGGCGCCATGCGTATGCAGGGTGATAGCCCAGGACTCAGAGACGGAACGCTCCGAATCCACGACAACTATGGTTCGAGGAACGATTCTGCGCTCCGCGTGGTTGGCATTTCTGGCGGTGCGCTCAACGTCTACACAGAACCTCAGGATGCCGTTGTGTCAACCAATGGGACAGTGGTCACCGGAGCCGGCGCGGCGCGGCACAGAACAATCGAACAGTGGTGGCCAACTAAGATCGTTCGGTCGAACACAGCTGCCGCAAGCGGTGAAGAGACGTGGAAGTTCGGCGATGTAATCAGACCAGCGACCGCATGCATCACAGCCAATGAGCTTTTTCGCATGGCTGTTAACGCATCGCCGGCTGATCCTGGTACTTGGAAGACCGTAATCGGAACATGACCACCAAGCTACCGGCAGTAAATAAGGCTCTCTAATGGCATCAACAATCGACTCAGCCAATCGGGCCACTGGACAGATTGGGGTTAACCTAGTCGTTGTAATAAGCGCTCAGACGTCCGGGAAGCTTGTTGTAGAGCTCAACTCGGAGAGCACGGCAAACGTCTACACGGCATCGCTACATGGCGTTGCTCTGCGCCAGTCCGCATATGTGTCCGCAGCCGCGGGCCCGTCGACTACTGCTGTTTTTGAGCTGCTGTCTACCGACCCAATGTGGCCTGGGCCTGGCACGTATACGCTCACCACGACGGCTACGCTCGGAACGCCGGCGGATTCGACGGTTGTCGCGTACCAAATTTACGGCACAGTTCAGACGTACGTCGACTCGACGTCGGCACATGTCGCGGTATCTGATAATGCCACCGGTCCAGCGATATCGGCAACGATAACGGTTGCAGTCCCTGGGCTTGCGCTCGGAGTCACGCATCATGGGTCGTCGGTCGCGTCTGACTGGGGAGCTACGCCGGGCAACGGCGGCACAGCAAACGGCACGTTTGCTCGGGCATACGACGCCGATTCGTCGAACACGATCGGTGTTGCCGCTACCCGTAGCGTTACTACGTCAGGAACGGTAATTCTGACGGAGACTGCGATCGCTACCTACAATCGAGCGACGCAAATTCTAGTGTTTTTCCCTGATCTGGTTAACACAGGGTCGGCGCCGACACTAACGCAGACAGTCCCGACTGACGGGGCGACGGGCGTTGAATATTACAAGCCGCTTGTGCTGCGCTTCAACACGTCGGTTCAGGCGCAGAGTTCACCTGGGTACATCACGATCAGGAAGGTTTCGGATAGTTCCGTCGTCTACCGATACGCGGCTAACGCGTCGCAGGTAAGCTATAGCGGGGCTGTTGTACGCATTGCGCATCCAGGATTGCCAGGATCCACAAGCCTCTACGTCGAGATCGACGCCACGGCTATCGAGGAGGTCGGCGGCGCGGACTATGCCGGAATTTCCGGGGCAACGACATGGGATTTTGCGACTAGTAGCGCAATCTCCCCGACCGCGATCTATGTAGTTGGGGACGCGTCGTCGACCGGAAACGGTTGGGTTGACACGAACTATAAGGGCTGGATTCGGCAGTTCACGGACGATATTAACGGCGTGCGACCAGGTAGCGTATGTGATGTATTTGGTGGCCCTGGGTATACATATGGAAACCTTGCGCCAGATGGCTACGTGTGGCCCGATGCTGGACGAGCGGCCCTAGCAAATTTCCAGATTGATGGGACGCAGAACTCAACAGAAGTTCTCAAACGGAAGCCGGACCTGTTCATTTCCGCGTGCCAGTCGGATGTCGGGGCAGCGGTAAACGCCGCCGGAAGCAACATCCTGACGGTAGCAGACGTCCAAGCATTTGTGGACAACGAGGTAATCCCAACTCTACGAGCGATCCGGGCTGAGGTCATCGCATCAGGAGCAGCCTGGTGTGTAATTACGGACACGCCAAACGACATGGCGGCGAGCCCTACTGCTGCCGAGATTCTGATCGCGGAAGGGAAAAAATACTTCAGCACGCGAATCATTGCGACGTTCGCGGCTAACGAGGTGATCGATACGTACGCAGTCCTGACAGATGGCAGCAGCTCGGGCACGCTTGGCTACGGAAAGCTAAGCGCAACGTATGCTAGCGGAAATGCCTCGCATCCGAACCATGCTGGGCACCAGGCCTTAGCGGACGCAGCTAGGTTAACTCATGTGATACATGCCCGCGTCGGCCCAAAGTTGGCGCCGTGGACCGGGATGCCACCTACTCTGAAGCGCCTGATGTATTCACCGGTGCTTGGGTACGAGGACAATGGAGCCGGGCTAATCACCGCGCTGTATAACCACGGGATTAACGACTACCAGACCGCCGGCGGCGGGCAGGGATACAGGCACGACGCTCGCCCACCTGCCGGCGCCAACAGTCCGCGGCTGACCAAGATCAATGGGCGCCCGGCAATGCAGATTGTCGGTACTAACAGCGAAGCGCTGCAATACGCAGACGGAACCGTCGGCAGCACGACACCGGTGACATCTCTCGTGTCGGACCCGTTGTCGCACACAGAATGGATCGCATACCGGGTGCCAGCAGCCGCCACAGCAAATAACCAGTTGTTATCCTATGGCAACAATGGCTTGGCAGACCATTTTGACCTGATCAGAACGAACGGCTCCGGAGGCATCACCAATGCTCGGCGCAATGCCCCGACGGGCTCCGGCGACGTCATAGGCCCTACCGCCTACGTGTCCGATTCGGTTAACTGGCTCTGGCGAGAGTACAGTGGCGGAACAACCGATGTTGGTTCACTTAAGGGCGACCAGGGAACGCTTGCCACAGGCACGCAGGATGATCTGCCGGTATTCAACAGATTAACGATCGGCGCAAACGGTAGAACAACCATCACATACAACACGTTGACGCTGGAAGTAGTCGCCGTTGCAATTGTTGCTGGAACAAGAACCCAAATTGGCAGCAAGGCTGTTGCCAGCATGGATGCGTGGTTCACGTGGCTCACGACGTCCGGGGTCGGCGGCGGGAGCGGGTCGACTGCCCGTGCCGGAGCAGAGACAATCACACCGCTGGCACTCGCCACAGCAACTCCAACTAGGGCATCTAGCGGCGCGCCCACGGCTGCGCTCGCCCCGGCTAGCGCCGGCGCAAAAAGCGAGGAGCGAAATGGCCCCCTCACGTTTTTCGTCTCGCCAGTCGGCGCGGGCTCGGGTAGTCGCTCACTGGAGCGCTCAGGCGCTGCCGCTGGGGGGATTGCTCCCCTACTGCCCGGCAGTCGCTCGCAGGAGCACTCTGGTGCGCTCGCCGTCACTGTGGGGGCATACGCGCCTGGGGTCGGGGCCGGGAGTCGCTCACTGGAGCGCTCAGGCGCTGTAGCGGCCACTCTCAGTGCAGCTGGGCGAGGCAGCGCGAGCACGTCAGCCGGCGGCGCAATTGCTCCTGGCGTCGGGACACAACTAGCGGGATCACAGGCTGACTCCGAGAGCGGGATCGTAGTAATCGTCAAATCAACGACGGTTGGTAACTTGGTTCCTGTTCGTGGGTATACGATCAAAGCTGGTGAGGAGTTTTGGCTCCAGAGTTTGCCTTCGATCTCGACCCACGGCGAACGACCGTTCTGGACTGATTTCAGCTCCGGGCTAGCCGCTGCACTGGATGTTTGCTCGACTGTCACAGTCGATGTAGTCGATGAGTTAACAGACACGGTAATCTCTGGAGTAGTAACCCCAAAGGGGTTTGCGTTTACCCCAGCTGGGGTCGTGACATTCTGGCTCCAAGCCGGTCCAAATCCAGGGCGAGCAATTGTCAGGGTCGGGGTGACCGGCCAAAATACCAATTTCGCGGACGACATCCGCTTTGCAGTTTACGTAGACCTGTAAACAAGGGACGCACAACACATCATGTCAGCAAGATTTTTCCCCAAGGCTCACTCTGCCCACAACTTTTCGCTTTGGCCGTCGCAGGCGATCAAGGCGCGACTTATCAGAATCGACGGTACCATCACCGACACAGCGGTGAAAACCATCACCGGCGTAACCAACGCAAACCCAGCGGTGTTCACCGTGGCGTCCACCTCAGGGTGGACCACTGGCGACATCGTTGTGACGCGCGATGTGCTAGGTAACCTCGCGGCAAACCAGACTGGCATCCTACAAGTGCTTAGCGGCACGACGTTCAGCTTGAAAACGCTCGACGGTGTTCGCGACGTTCAAGGGTCAGCCGCTTACACGTCAGGCGGATGTGTTGTTAACTTGAGCCTAGTTGGGCTCCGCAGCGATTACGACGCGTGCGAGGTAGGTGGCGTCAGCGCTAACCTCGCGTCCGCTACAAATACGCTTGGCGTGCTCAACGCGTCAAACCCAACTGGGATGACGCTAAACACGACAGCGAACGCAATGGTGCTATACCTAGACGTTGGCTCAGCTGGTACCGATATACCTCTTCATTTCCAGGATGGGAAACAGGTCGTTGAGATCGCGGCAGATGCTGCTTCAGCGGCCACGACGCTTTGGGTTAGTCCGCTAGCGGGCGCGATGGACATCGGCGAGGTGATGACGTTCTCAAACGGAATCACGGCTACATTAACAGCAGCTCCGGCAGCTGGCGCCCGCTCGCTCTCGGTGAGTGCAATCTCCGGAGCAATCGCAGCGGGGCACCAAGCTGACGTGCGCACTAGCAACAGTGGGTTCCCGCTAAGCTCAGGCGGCGGGCCTGTTAGCCCGACGTTTGACACCGGCCCAAACAAGATTGGTCGGCTCTAGCATTTATCCCTGCGGCGGCGCATGCCGAGTGCTACGCTCTAGCGCCCGGGGCTCCTACCGGAGCGCGGTTCAGTGGCGCTCGCTCGCCGTTCGCAGGGAACTTTTCAGGTGAACACATGAAACACATCAAGCTACTCATTCCGTTTTTGCTGTCGGTATCGTGCGTGGGCGGCCCGGTCAAGTTTCCGGAACTGATCGAACACTGCGCTCCTACGCCGGATGACTTGCGCGGTACGGTCAAGGATTTGCTCGGCGGGCGTGACCCTAGCGCGTCGCTGAAAGAGCTTGGATTATCGACCGGAATCAACACCGTGCTCTGTGCCGTTCGCGATATCCAGCGCCAGCTCACGCGCGTTGGGGCATCCGCCGATGCCGACTACTCGCCAGCGGTGCTCGGCGCAGCTAACGCGTTTCTGGAGGAGTCCGGGACGCAGTTTGGTGGTGACCAGTGAGCGACCCGGGCGATAACGATTGGGACTCAACGTGATCCGAAAACTCGGCTATATCCACCGGGAGCCATCGCTGTTCGTCAAGGCGGGCAGCGCGGTTCGCTCGCGACGGGTACCTGACTCGTTCGAGCCGACTAGGCACCCTGAGTTTGCCAAGCGCTGGACCTTCCCGCTCGACCAGGGGGAAACCAGCGCTTGCACTGGGTTTTGGGCGGCAAAGGCCTACGAGTTAACGATACTCGTGCGACACGGAGTAGAGCTTCAGATTTCTCCGCTTGCTGCGTACTACTGGGGCCGCGCGCGGCTTGCGGAGCGGAACTCCAGTGGTCAACCAATAGTTGACGACTCAGGCGCGTACACGGGGGATGTGCTTTGGGCCGCCAACTCAATTGGTGTTTGCCCGGAGCGCAGCTGGCCACAGAGGCGCCACTTTGCGGAGCACGTTAACGACGCACCGGGCCTAGACTGCGTATCCGCTGCGAAGCGCACTAGGCAGCTCTACCCAGCCACTGCACGCCAGATTGTGGCGTCTGGCGAGAGGCTTGTGCAGCGCGTTTTGCACTCGCTGGACTTGGGGCAATATGTCGGTGTCGCTGTGCCGGTAAGCCATGATTTCATGGATGACCAATCGTCTGTTGTGCGTGGCCTGGGTAACGACTACGGGCTGCACCAGGTGGGTGTAATCGACTGGCGCAAAACGGAGGCGGGCGAGTTCGAGCTTCTCGTCGCTAACTCGTGGGGTGCCGGATGGGGCGGGAAACGCGGCGACGGAGTTGCCCCCCTCGGGTGCCGATGGGCCAGCTCGGCATTTGTAGCTCAGGCCGTTCACGCGTGCTATTTGGAGGCTCGCAATGCCTGACGGGTCATGGATTCTGTGGGCAGCGCTGGCGCTAGGCTGCTCCCCACTCGCCGACATTCCGCCGCTCGTTGGCAATCCGCCTTCGCGCGCCACGACGCAACTGTGCAGCGCCTACTGCACTCGGTTGACCGAGTGCGCCGCGGATAGCGCTGGACCCACATGCGTGGCAGACTGCCAGGAAATCCTAGCTAGCCCAGCGCAGCAACGCGCAACTGGGTTTACACGTGACGCCGTTTCGAACTACATGAAGGCACCATGCGACAATCGATAAAATCAGCGCTAATTCTGCTGTGCATCACCTTCGTGGTAGCTTTCACGTGGCCAGTGAAACAGCTGTGGTGCATTAACGACTACGGTGGGGTGCACATTTTCACTAGATGGGTCGTAGCCAGAGTTGCCTGGCGTTTTCTGGAGCCGCCCCATGTCACCGAATCCTACGCTTGCACAGTTGTTGCTGGCGAAGGGTTTTGGATCAAGGTCATGTCTGATGCCGCAATTGATCGTAGACCACAATGCGGAACAGCGGCAATCTGCATTGAACGCGGTACACAAAACTCGTATATCAATGTGCGCGTGCGAGCCTCGTTTTGGGAGACTGGAACCATCACGGATTCAGTCCACATGACGGCGATGATTAACACGTGGGGCAAAATCTGGGGCCTTAAGAACGATACGACTTCGACCTTTAGCGTGATGCGCAACCCGCCCAATATCAGCTCACCGTCTCCCGCTGACCTAGCGGCAGCATCTCGCTGCACGACTGGCGGATGGAACGGTTCCACTTTCGTAGGATGCCCAGTTCCATGACAGACGACGCCGACCAACACAAAAACGTAGAGCTCTGCCCGCAGTGTAAGCTTCCAGGTTTATCCCTGGATGCCCCCGACCCGACCGTGCCGCACTGTGCGTGCTGGAAGATTGCTAACCACATGTTCGTGACTCCGACAGGAGAGGAGCCGACCGAATGAGCAACGGCGAACCCAACACCATTATCCCGCCACCGTTAACCAAGCTCGACCGGCAAACCGCAGTCGAGATGACGATCGCAAGCGCGCTGCGAATCAGTACGACAGCCGCGGAGATAGCGGGCCTCGCGGAGCAGATGGCCGCCGAAGTGCGCAGTCTCGGCGAGTCATGCGAGCTAGTCGCGGACTGCCTCACCTCGCCGGGGCTGCAGTGATTGCGGCGTCACTGCGGGATAGTCTGAGCGCGACGGCTCGGGCTCTCGATGCAACGGCGGCGCGCATGCGATTCGTCTCGGCCCAGATGGCTGAGTTAGCGGCTGACCTTCGCGAGCGCCAGGGGCCGCCGTCATCGCGCCGTGACTGCCCGTTGGAGGTACATCCGTGATTGATCCAATGGATCCAATACCCATGATCCGCGCTGTTAACTACTGGGTGGTAGCACGAACCGATATACGACTCATCGTCATCCACACGATGGAGTCGCCCGAGAAACCAGGGACTGCTCGCGGAGTCGCGGAGTGGTTTGGTGGATTGCGCGGTAAGGCGCCCGAGGCATCGGCTCACTACTGCGTTGATCAGTCGGAGATAATCCAGTGCGTGCGCTTAGTTGACGTTGCGTGGCACGCTCCGGGCGCCAACCGAACCGGAATCGGAATCGAGCTTGCGGGGTGTGCGGCGCAATCCGACGCGGAATGGGCGGATGAAGCGAGCCTGCGGACTCTAGCGCTCGCCAAAGAGCTTTGCGCCCACCTAGCTGCGGTGTACCAAATTCCCGTGCGTAGGTTAACTCCCGCACAGATTCGCGCCGGCGAGCGTGGGTTTTGCGGACACGGTGACGTTACCGCGGCTTACCCGGAGCGCGGGCACGGACACACGGACCCGGGCCCGAATTTCCCGTGGGACGGCTTCCTCGCCAGCGTTTACCGGAGGGGTCTACAGTGAGCGGCGGACTCGGCGTCGCAATGCGCCTGGCCGAGGCTGCGGCGCGCAAACTCGCAGAGTTCCGGGAGCGGCAGGTAGAGCGCTCGGCGGCGCGTGCGCGAGCCGCCGGCGAAGCCGCTGCAGCGTCATCTAGAGCAGCCGAGGAGCAAGCGCGTGTCAATCGGGGGTGACGACCTGCGGGTGGTTACCCGCTCCCTGCTCAGCCTGACCGAGCTCGCACAGCGTCAGGACTCGGCGCTATCGTCGCTCACGCAGACGGTGGCCCAACTAGCGGCCACGAGTGCACAGATTG
>Ga0213919_1000169_pt1 | contig 35365 bp, 32 predicted proteins | sample McNCre317MG_FD_161056 | JGI IMG/M metagenome (GOLD analysis project Ga0213919, IMG submission 161056) | Freshwater microbial communities from McNutts Creek, Athens, Georgia, United States - 3-17 MG | ecosystem: Environmental > Aquatic > Freshwater > Creek | place: USA: Georgia | collected...
CATCGAGCTGTTCAGCAATGTAGGTTTCAGAAGGCAAGGTGAGCACCAAGTCTTTGAACGCGGCGTCCAATGCTGGGTTGCGCAGCACGGTGCGCAGGGCTTGCACCAAGGCAGCATCCAACACGTGTGTGGGGGCGTCGCTGGCCGCCACGGCGGTGAGTGCGGCGTTCAGGCACAGGCGTTGCGCTGCTTCCCATTGGTTGAACGGGTCGGTGTCGTGCGCCAACAGCGTGAGCAGTTGTGTAGGCGTGAAGTCTTTTTCCAGCACCACAGGGGCGCTGAAGCCGCGCAAGATGGAGGGCACAGGCTCTTCACCGGCTTGCAGTGACAAGTCTTTGAACTCGAAGCTTTGTGTGGCTTCGGTGAGCACCAAGAGTTGTGTGGGCAGTACCTCGTGGCCATCGGCACCCAGCAAACCAAATTGCACCGGAATGACAAACGGTTCTTTGTGGTCTTGGTCGGGGCTGGGTGGGCAACTTTGGCTTAAAGCGAGTGTGTAGGTCCGCGTGTCAGTGTTGTAGCTGCCAGCGGCTTGTACGCGGGGTGTGCCTGCTTGTGCGTACCAACGCTTGAATTGCGTCAGGTGTGTGGCCAGTGCTGAGCCTGGGTTGGCATCAGCAATGGCTTGCGCAAAATCGTCGCACGTCACAGCTTGGCCATCGTGGCGCTCGAAGTAGAGCGACATGCCTTTGGCGAAGCCTTCACGCGATGTCAGGGTCTGCATCATGCGCACGACCTCAGAGCCTTTTTCGTAAATCGTGACGGTGTAGAAGTTGTTGATTTCTACATAGCTGTCAGGACGCACTGGGTGGGCCATGGGGCCTGCGTCTTCTGGGAACTGTGCCGTGCGCAGCAAGCGCACGTCTTCGATGCGCTTGACGGCTTTGGCCGACGCTGCAGCTTGCGCGTTGTCTTTGAGGGCTGCAGCAGCCAAGTCTTGGCTGAACTCTTGGTCGCGGAAAACGGTGAGGCCTTCTTTGAGCGAGAGTTGGAACCAGTCGCGGCATGTCACGCGGTTGCCGGTCCAGTTGTGGAAGTATTCATGACCGACCACGCTCTCGATGTTGGCGTAGTCCATGTCGGTGGCGGTGGCGGAGTTGGCCAACACAAACTTGGTGTTGAAGATGTTGAGGCCCTTGTTTTCCATCGCGCCCATGTTGAAGTCGCTGGTGGCGACGATCATGAAGCGCTCTAAGTCGAGGCTCAGGTTAAAGCGCTGCTCGTCCCACTTGATGCTGGCCATGAGCGAGTTCATGGCATGTTCGGTTTTGTCCAAATCACCCGAACGCACAAACACTTGCAGCAAGTGTTCTTTGCCCGATGGCGCTTTGACGCGTTGCTCGCGGCACACAAACTGGCCCGCCACCAAGGCAAACAAGTAGCAAGGTTTTTTGTGCGGGTCAACCCAACGGGCGAAGTGACGACCGTCTTCCAGCGTACCTTCGTCCACCAAATTGCCGTTGCTCAGCAGCACGGGGAAAGCCTTTTTGTCAGCACGCAGCGTCACGCTGTAGTGCGACATCACATCGGGGCGGTCTAAGAAATAGGTGATGCGGCGAAAGCCCTCGGCCTCACACTGCGTGAAGAACGAGTCGTTACTGACGTACAAGCCCATGAGCTTGGTGTTCTTCGCAGGGTTGCAGGTGGTGAAGATTTCCAGATCAAAAGCCTCGTGGCCTTCAGGCAAGTTCTCCAGCACCAACTGGCTGCCGTCCATCTTGAACGAGGTGCCTTGGCCGTTGACCAACACACGCGCCAAGTTCAGCTCGTCGCCGTCCAAACGCAAAGGCTGAGCCGCCACGTCGGGGTTGCGGCGCACGCGCATTTGGTTGAGCACGCGGGTCTTGGCGGGGTCCAAGTCAAACGTCAGATCGACGGTGTCAATCCAAAACGCGGGCGCTCTGTAGTCGGCGCGTTGGATTAGTTGGGCTGTGCCTTCACGGTACATGGTGTTCCTTAGATGCCTTGCTTGAGTGACGCTTCGATGAAAGCATCGAGGTCGCCATCCAAGACTTTTTGTGTGGCCGAAATTTCGACGTTGGTACGCAAGTCTTTGATGCGGCTGTTGTCCAGCACGTAGCTGCGAATTTGGTGACCCCAGCCCACATCGGTCTTGGTGTCTTCGAGCTTTTGCTGTTCTTCTTGGCGCTTGCGCATTTCAAAGTCGTACAAGCGCGAGCGCAAGCGTTTCCACGCGACGTCACGGTTGCTGTGCTGGCTTCGGCCGTCTTGACACTGCACCACGATGCCGGTGGGCATGTGGGTCAAACGCACGGCCGAGTCGGTTTTGTTGATGTGCTGACCACCCGCGCCCGAGGCACGGTAGGTGTCGGTGCGCACGTCCGAGGGGTTGATGTCGATCTCGATCGAGTCATCAATCTCGGGGTACACGAACACCGAGGCGAACGAGGTGTGGCGACCGCCCGAGCTGTCAAACGGCGACTTGCGCACCAAGCGGTGCACGCCAGTTTCGGTGCGCAACAAACCAAAGGCGTATTCGCCTTCGATCTTGATGGTCGCGCCTTTGATGCCCGCCACGTCACCCGCAGATTCGTCTTCCACCGTGGTTTTGAAGCCTTTGCGTTCGGCGTACTTGAGGTACTGGCGCAGCAACATGCTGGCCCAGTCGCAGGCTTCGGTGCCACCGGCACCGGCTTGGATGTCGAGGAAGCAATTGAGCGGGTCCGCTTCATTGCTGAACATGCGGCGGAATTCGAGCTCTTCGATGGTTTTGACCAAGCCTTGGGTGTCGGCTTCGATGGTGAGCAAACCGTCTTCGTCGTTGTCGGCTTTGCTCATTTCAAACAACTCGGCGTTGTCTGCCAGCTCTTGTGTGAGGCGGGTGAGTGTGACCACCACGCCGTCGAGGGCTTTTTTCTCACGACCCAGCTCTTGCGCTTTTTTGGGGTCGTTCCAAATGGTGGGGTCTTCTAGCGACGCGTTGACGGTGCGTAGGCGTTCAGATTTGGCATCGTAGTCAAAGATACCTCCGGAGATCCACCGTGCGGACGCTCAGGTCGGCAAGTGTGGATCCAATGAGGTTGATGCGTTCTGCTTCCATGATGCGGTCTTCTTTATGTGTCTGGGGGAAACCGCAGATTTTCTCACGTTCAGACCGGTTCTTAGAAGCTGCGAGCGTAGGCAAATAAAACGCCTGCCGTTCCCAAAAGAAAAATTTGGGCGGAGTCTTGCGGGGTGAAGCTGTAGCCTAGGGATGGAATGATGGCTGGCGCGACGCCCAGTTTGTTGAGTGCGATTTTGTGTTGGTACTCGTCTCGGTAGCCGTAAATCAGACCCACCGAGACTTTGCTAAAGAGTTGCGGGACGCCGAAAATGCCATCCCATTGCTGCCCCACGTAGGCATAAGCAGATTCTTGGCCGAAGGAGTTGGTGAACAAGGCCAAGCCACAAAAGCGTCCGCCTGCGACATGGCTGTCTAGGGACACGAGCTTGACTGGGCGGTGTTCGTGACTGGCGCGCCAGTGGTGGGTGTAGGGTGAAAGTGTTAGATCCCATTTTTGGGTAGGTTGCGCGCCACCTTCGACAGCCAAGCTGTTGGGGCAGGGCTGCCAGTCATAGAGGTTGTCGTCTGCGGCTTGTGCAGTTTCAAGTCCCAAAACCCCCGTCAGGGCAAGGGTGGCCATGAGGGCGCGAATATTTGGAATACGAATCATTGTTTCAAACTTGGAGAATAAGCGCGAAATTTTAGTGGTTCATATGACATTTTGAGGACTTAAGAATTCTTTTAAGTCGCAATTTCTGAGGCTTTAGACTTGTCAGGTTTTGACAAGCCTTGATGGCTGGAGTAATTCGGATGACTTTTCCTCTCGTTCAGCTGGGCACCAGCGATTTGCACGTCACACCCATTTGCTTGGGCACCATGACCTTTGGTGAGCAAGTCAACGAAGCCGATTCACACGCCATCCTCGACCATTCGCTGGCGCGTGGCGTTAACTTCATCGATACCGCCGAGATGTATTCGGTGCCGCCTAAGGCTGAGACCTGTGGCCACACCGAAACCATCATTGGCAACTGGTTTGCCAAGAACCCCGGCGCGCGCCAAAAACTGGTGGTGGCGACCAAAGTGGCAGGCCCCTCGCGCGGCATGCCTTGGATTCGTGACCACATGGGTTTGACCGTGAAAGATTTTGTCACCTCGTGCGAAGGCAGCTTGCGCCGTTTGCAAACCGATGTGATTGATCTCTACCAAATTCATTGGCCCGAGCGCCATGTGCCTGCGTTTGGCGGTGTGTATTACGACCCCCAAAAGGAAACGTCTGAGACGTCGATTCATGCCCAGCTCGAAGCGCTGGCGCAGTTGGTGAAGGCGGGCAAAGTTCGCCACGTGGGCTTGTCCAACGAAACGCCGTATGGTGTGCACGAGTTTGTGCGCTTGGCCGAGCAGCACGGCTTGCCGCGCGTGGCCACCACGCAAAACCCGTATTGCCTGATCAACCGCACCTATGAAAACGGTTTGGATGAAACCTGCCACCGCTTGAATGTGTCGTTGCTGGCCTATTCGCCTTTGGGCTTTGGCTTGCTGACTGGCAAGTACGACGCCAGCGGCATCACCGGCCCAGACGCGCCCAAAGGCGCACGCATCTCTGGCTATGAAAGCGTGCGCAAGCAACGCTGGGGTCGTCCTGAGTCGTTGGTGGCAGCACGTCGCTACAACGCGTTGGCTTTGGAAAACGGCATGACACCGACGCAAATGGCGCTGGCGTTTTGCTACACCAAGTGGCAAGTGGCCAGCACCATCATTGGTGTGACGTCACTCGCGCAACTCGATGCCGATTTGGACGCATGGGGCACCACTTTGTCGCCCGAAGTGTTGGCGGCGATTGATGCGATTCGTTGGGATCTGCGCGACCCTGCGCAATAAAAGGAAAGATAGATGTTTGCTGATTCTTCTGTGGTGGTGTTGCTCACCTTGGGCGCGTATTTGGTGGGCTCCTTGTCCTTTGCGGTCATCGTGAGCCGCCTGATGGGCTTGGATGATCCACGCACCTATGGCAGTCAAAACCCAGGCGCCACCAATGTGCTGCGTTCGGGCAACAAACAAGCGGCCGTGGCCACTTTGTTGTTTGATGCGCTCAAAGGCTACTTCCCCGTGTTGCTGGTCAAACTGTTTGGCTCAGCTTTTGGCTTGGACGACCGTGCCGTGGCCTTGGTGGCCATCTCGGCGTTCATCGGCCACTTGTGGCCCGTGTTCTTTGCCTTCAAAGGTGGCAAGGGCGTGGCCACAGCTGCTGGTATTTTGTTTGGCGTGGAGCCATTACTCGGCGCTGCCGTCATGGGCACTTGGTTGCTGGTGGCGTTTGTCTTTCGCTACTCGTCACTGGCGGCCTTGTCAGCCTCGTTGCTGGCCCCAGCTTACTATTTGATGGGCAACCAAATCGTGTGGCAAACCAGCGATGCGGAGCTGTTGGCTGTGATGGTCATGAGCGCCTTGCTGCTGATGCGCCACAAAGACAACATCGCTCGCTTGGTGTCTGGCCAAGAGACGAAGATTGGTGCGAAGAAAGAAGCGAGTTAATCGCGGAAGTTGTTGAACGACAAAGGCAAGTCGGTCATGTCTTTGCGAATCAAGGCCATGGCGGCTTGCAGGTCGTCGCGCTTGGTGCCGCTGACGCGCACCGCATCGCCCTGAATGGCGGCTTGGACTTTGATCTTGCTGTCTTTGAGCAAGCGCTGAATCTTCTTGGACACTTCGGTTTCAATGCCGTTGCGGATTTTGATGACTTGTTTGACCTTGTCACCGCCTACTTTTTGCACGTCGCCTTTGTCGAGGAAGCGCACATCGACTTCGCGCTTGGTCAGCTTGTTGCGCAGCACGTCTTCGACTTGCACCAGCTGAAAGTCGGCATCGCCAAACATGGTGATGTCTTTGTCTTTCAACTCAACGGCAGCAGACGTGCCTTTGAAGTCGAAACGGGTGGCGATTTCTTTGGAAGTGTTTTCAACGGCGTTTTTCACTTCGACCAAGTTGGGTTCGAGTACGGTGTCAAAAGAGGGCATGGCAGTCAGCTTTCAAATTCAGAATGAGACAATTGCCCTATGTTAGTGGAACCCAACACCCCCCTTCAAGCGCACAACAGCTTTGGCATTTCGGCCAAAGCCCTGCAACTGGTGCGCGTGCGCACCGAGGCCGATGTACAGGCTGTGCTGGCCGATGCGGCCTTGCGCGATGCGCCCAAGTTTGTGCTGGGCGGCGGCAGCAACATTGTGCTGACGGGCGATGTGAAGCCCTTGGTGCTGAAGGTGGAAATCAAAGGCATGCGCCTGGTCGAAGAGACCGACAAGGCTTGGGTGGTCGAAGCCGCCGCTGGCGAAAAGTGGCATGACTTGGTGGCTTGGACGCTGGACAACGGCTGGCCCGGTCTAGAAAACATGGCGCTCATTCCGGGCAGCGTGGGCGCATCGCCCGTGCAAAACATTGGCGCGTATGGCGTGGAGCTGCAAGACCGCTTTCATTCGTTGGACGCCATTGACCTGACCACGGGCCAAACTTTCAGCCTTGATGCTGCGCAATGCGCGTTTGGCTACCGTGACTCGGTGTTCAAGCACGAGAGCAGTGGACAGAATGGCCTGGGCTTGGCAGGCAAAGCGCTCATCACCCGCGTGCGGTTTTTGCTGCGTAAAGACTGGAAGCCCGTGCTGGGCTACCTCGACCTTGAACGCAAAATGGCCGAGACCGGCATCAGTCAACCCACCGCGATGCAAATTTTTGAATGGGTTTGCGCCATTCGACGCGCCAAGTTGCCTGACCCAGCGGTCATTGGTAACGCAGGCAGCTTCTTCAAAAACCCCACCGTCACGCAGGACCAGTGCGACGACATCATCGCGCGTGAGCCCAAAGTGGTTCACTACCTGCTAGACGATGGCCGTATCAAACTCGCGGCAGGCTGGCTGATTGACGCCTGCGGTTGGAAAGGCAAAACCGTGGGCAATGCCGGCGTGTACGAAAAACAAGCCTTGGTGTTGGTCAACGTGGGCGGCACAGAACACCCCTGCACAGGCGGCGAGGTGATGACGCTTGCCAAGGCGATTCAAACCAGCGTGTACGAGCGGTTTGGGATTCGACTGGAGCCTGAGCCTGTGGTGGTTTAGAAATAAAAAAGCGACCCGAAGGTCGCTTTTTTATTGGGGAACAGAAGTGATTACTTCTTCCCACCTTCCAACTTGATCATGTCCGCACCTTCACCCAACGACAGCAAGCCGGTGTGTGCGTAGATGCCCAGCTTGGCACGTGTGTCCACGATATCCAAGTTGCGCATGGTCAATTGGCCAATGCGATCCAGCGGGCTGAATGGCGCGTCTTCCACCTTTTCCATGCTCAAACGCTCGGGGGCGTAGGTCAGGTTGGGGCTTTCGGTGTTCAAGATGCTGTAGTCGTTGCCGCGGCGCAGTTCCAGCGTCACGGTGCCGGTCACGGCGCGGGCCACCCAGCGCTGGGCGGTTTCGCGCAACATGATGGACTGTGGGTCGAACCAACGGCCTTGGTACAACAAGCGGCCCAAACGCAGGCCGTTGATGCGGTACTGCTCGATGGTGTCTTCGTTGTGAATGCCGGTGACCAAACGCTCGTAAGCGATGTGCAACAGCGCCATGCCAGGGGCTTCGTAAATGCCACGGCTCTTGGCTTCGATGATGCGGTTCTCGATCTGGTCGCTCATGCCCAAACCGTGGCGGCCACCGATTTCGTTGGCTTTGAGGAACAGCTCGACAGGGCCAGCGTATTCCACACCGTTCAAGGCGACGGGTTGGCCTTCTTCAAAACGGATGCTGATTTCTTCGGCTTTCACCACGCAGTCTTCGCGCCAGAAGGGCACACCCATGATGGGGTTGACGATCTTCATGCCGCTGGAGAGGCTCTCGAGGTCTTTGGCTTCGTGGGTGGCGCCTAGCATGTTGCTGTCGGTGCTGTAGGCCTTCTCGGCGCTCATCTTGTAGCCAAAACCGTTGGCTGTCATGAAGGCAGACATTTCAGCGCGGCCACCCAGCTCGTCGATGAACAGTTGGTCCAGCCAAGGCTTGTAGATTTTCAAGCTGGGGTTGGTCAACAAACCGTAGCGGTAGAAGCGCTCGATGTCGTTGCCTTTGAAGGTTGAGCCATCGCCCCAGATGTTGACGTCGTCTTCCTTCATCGCGGCCACGAGCATGGTGCCAGTGACGGCACGGCCCAAAGGCGTGGTGTTGAAGTAGGTGATGCCACCGGTGCTGATGTGAAACGCACCGCACTGGATGGCGGCAATGCCTTCGTGGGCGAGTTGTTTGCGGCAGTCGATGAGGCGGGCTTTTTCAGCGCCGTACTCCATCGCTTTGCGTGGGATTTCGTTGTAGTCCGACTCGTCGGGCTGGCCGAGGTTGGCGGTGTAAGCGTAGGGCACAGCGCCCTTTTGCTTCATCCACAAGAGGGCCGCAGACGTGTCGAGGCCGCCGGAGAAGGCGATGCCGACTTTTTGGCCTTTGGGGAGGTGTTGGAGGATGGTGCTCATGGTGTGGCCCGTCGATTAACCGAAGTGGCAGATGTAGTGGTAGGGCTCGGTCACGCGAATGTCGAACTTCGAGTTGCCAGGCACGTTGAACTTTTCGCCTGCGCTGGACTTGACCCAGTCTTGGCTGCCGTCGAGTTTGTATTCGCAAAAACCAGCCACACACTCCATCACTTCGGGGGCAGCGGTGTTGAAGGTCAAGGTGGCAGGCAAGATGACGCCGACCGACAGCTTGGTGCCATTGGCTGTGGTGATGGCGTGGCTGATGCACTTGCCGTCAAAAAACACATTGGCTTGGGTGGTGATGCTGACGCTGTCGATTTTTTCTGTGGTCATGGTGTGCGCTCGGTATGAATTGCAAAACCGTAGATTTTAGGGGACCCAAAACAACAAAAGCCGCTGAAAGCGGCTTTTGTATGTCAATCACGCCGAAACAGACGTGATGGTGGTCTTAGTAGCGTGGGGCAGAGCCAGCAGGTGGCACGCCGTAGCCTGTGTTAGCGGCAGGGGCCATTGGGGTGATTTGCAAACGCACAGTAGGGCCTGGGTCTTGTGGCATTTGCACGGTGTATTGCTTGCCCGCAAACTCGTAAACCACGTTGTAGGCCATGGTGCGGTTTTCGTAGAACATTTGTTGGCTGCAGTTTTGAACGTTTTTCATTTCAGGTGTGCCTGGGCCTTCGATGTTGTCGCCCAAGATGGCGCCACCGACGAGACCTGCCATGGTGGCCAAGGCATTGCCGGAGCCCTTACCCATTTGGTTACCGATGACACCACCTGCAATGGCGCCCATCGCTGCACCTGCGCCAGACTTTTGGCCGCCTGTCACCACTTGTTGGTTGTTACACACTTGGCGTGGCACAGCCACTTGTTGAATGATGGGGGTGCTAGAGATGACTTTGCCCACTTCTTGGGCTTGCACAGCAGAAGTGGCCAGCGCAGCCATCAGGCCAGCGAGCAAGGTGATTTGGATGCTTGTCTTTTTCATGGGGTATCCCTTTTTAACTTGACGGAAGTGTAATTACTTGCACTGTGAATGTCTGTAAAGCAGCGGTAAAACCTGCGCTGTCATCACTTAGCCTACAACGCGCGCCCATGCTTCGGGGTTGACGCCAACCACCACAGTTTGACCTTGAACCACCACGGGGCGCTTGATCACACTGGCATGTGCCAGCATCACAGCGCGTGCCGAGGCGTTGTCCACCACGCTGGCTTGCAATGCCGGATCGAGCTTGCGCCAAGTCGTGCCTTTGCGGTTGACCAGTACGTCCCAGCTCACGTGTTGGAGCCACAGGTCGACGGCTGCGGGCGGTACGCCTTGTTTTTTGAAATCGTGAAACACGTAGTCCATGCCATGGTCAGTCAGCCACACGCGGGCTTTTTTGACGCTGTCGCAGTTGGGAATGCCGTAAACGGTGATGGTTGCTTTACTCATAGGGTGAATCATGCCGCAAACCGAATGGTCTGCAACGGTGGGCGACAATTCAAAGATGAATTCACTAGCCAGTTGGCTCGCGCATTGCGAGCGTTTACACCCCAAAAACATCGACATGGGCTTGGAGCGCGTGCGCACCGTGGCTGAGCGCATGGCACTCAAGTTCGATTGCCCCGTCATCACGGTGGCCGGCACCAACGGCAAGGGCTCGACCTGCGCCATGTTGGAAGCTTGCTTGCTCGAAGCGGGCTATCGCCCCAGCGTGTACACCTCGCCGCATTTGGTGCATTTCCAAGAACGTTGCCGCGTGCATGGTGAGACCGTGCAGCCCGACGACTTGCTGCCACATTTTGAAAAAGTAGAAGCCGCTCGCACCCAAGGCGGTGAGGTGTCGCTCACTTACTTCGAGTTCACCACCTTGGCAATTTTGAGTTTGATGGCCTCGTCGCCCATTGACGTGGCCATTCTTGAAGTCGGCTTGGGCGGTCGTTTGGACGCGGTCAATGTGATTGACCCCACGTGTTCAATCATCACCAGCGTGGACTTGGACCACATGGACTTTTTGGGTCACGACCGTGAAACCATTGGCCGCGAGAAGGCGGGCATCATGCGCACGGGCCGCCCCGTCATCGTGAGCGACCCCGTGCCGCCGCAAAGCGTGATCGACCACGCCACCGAAATCGGTGCAGACCTATGGCTGTTTGGCCGTGACTTCAACTTCACCGGCGACAAGCAGCAGTGGGGTTGGGCAGGGCGGGGTCGTCGCTACAGCGGTTTGGCGTATCCCGCGCTGCGTGGTGCCAACCAGTTGGTCAATGCCAGCGGTGTGTTGGCCGCACTCGAGGCCTTGCGCAGCGAGATGCCCGTGACGGCCCAAGCCATTCGCAACGGTTTGGCGATGGTGGAGTTGCCTGGACGTTTTCAAATCGTGCCGGGCCAGCCAGCCTTGGTGTTTGACGTGGCACACAACGCCCACGCCGTGGCGGCGCTCACTGAAAACCTTGATGCCATGGGCTTTTATCCCACCACCCACGTCGTATTTGGTGCGATGGCAGACAAAGACGTGGCGCCCATGCTGGCGCGTGTGGGCCCCTTGGTGGATCGCTGGTATTTTTGCGATTTGCCTACAGATCGCGCCGCCAAAGCCACTCAGTTACAAGAAGTTTGGCAAGCGGGCAACGCACGCAAAGACGTGCAAGCCAGCACCCACGCCAACCCACAAGCCGCGCTGGACGCGGCTGTGGCTGCGGCAGACCCCGCTGATAGAATTGTGGTCTTCGGATCGTTCTTCACGGTCGGGGGGATTTTGGCGAATGGCATCCCCCGTTTAGACGCCCCACATTTGAGCTCCTGAGACCCCATTCACATGGCTTTTTTCAAGTTTCGATTGCCCGGTCAACCGACCAGCGAGTCCCAAGGCAACACCAGCAACTCCCCCGCTGAGAGCGTGGACGCTATGCGTCGCCGTGCCCGTCACCGCCTGATTGGCGCTTCGGTCTTGGTGGTCTTGGGTGTGGTCGGCTTCCCTTTGTTGTTTGACACCCAGCCACGCCCTGTGTCGGTGGACATTGCGGTCGATATTCCAGACCGTGCGACAGCCAAGCCTTTGGTGGACACATCGACGCCAAAGCCTTTGTCAGCTGGGGCAGGTTTAGATGCCAAAGAGGAAGTGGTGTCTGACACCAAGCCCAAAGCTGAGGTGAAGCCAGAAGTGGCTGTAGCTGCTGCCGCGGCGGTGGCCGCTGTGGTGCCCAAAGCTGAAACCAAGCCTGAGCCTGCCAAGGTCGACACAAAGCCAGCGGCCAAGCCGGAAGTTAAATCAGACGCCAAGCCCAGCGACAGCAAAGACACAGGGTCTCGTTTTGTGGTGCAAGCGGGTACGTTTTCAGATGAAGGCAAGTTGCGCGAAGTTCGCAGCAAGCTGGAGAAAGCTGGCATCACCACTTACACCCAAGTCATCGAGGGTAAAGAAGGTCGCCGTGTGCGCGTGCGCGTGGGGCCGTTCACCAGTCGCGACGAAGCCGACAAAGTGGCTCGCAAGATCAAGCAGTTGCAATTGCAACCGCAAGTCTTGACACTCTGAGCCCCAGATGCAGATGTTTTCGGCCGTAGATTGGATTCTGCTGGCCGTCTTGGGCCTGTCGTTTTTGCTCGGACTGTGGCGCGGCATTGTTCAAGAGGTGTTGTCACTTGCCGGGTGGGTCGCAGCGTTTTATGTGTCGCAGATGTACGCCCCGATGGCCGCCGCTTGGCTGCCCATGGAGGGCAGCAGCCAGATGTTGCGCTATGCCGCTGGCTTTGTGGTTGTGTTCATTGCGGTATTGGTGGCCACGGTGTTGGTCAGCTGGATTGTGAAAAAGCTGGTGTCAGCGGTGGGCCTTGGGCCTTTAGACCGGTTGCTGGGCAGCTTGTTTGGATTGATGCGCGGCGTGGTCATTTTGTTGGCCGTGACTGTGTTGGTGGGCATGACGCCCATGCGTGACACCGAAGCTTGGAAGCAAGCGCAGGGCACGCAATGGTTGCAACAGTTTTTGCATGTGTTGAAGCCGGTGTTACCGGCTGATTTTGGAAAGTACCTCCCCTAATGTGTGGCATCGTCGGCGTTGCAAGCAACGCACCTGTGAACCAGTTGATTTATGACGCCTTGTTGCTCTTGCAGCACCGAGGCCAAGATGCCGCGGGCATCGTCACCCAGCTGGACCGTAAATTTTTCATGCACAAAGCCAAGGGCATGGTGCGTGACGTGTTCCGCACCCGCAACATGCGCGCCTTGCCTGGCAACAACGGCTTGGGCCAAGTGCGTTACCCCACCGCAGGCAATGCGTTCAGCGAAGAAGAGGCCCAGCCTTTTTACGTGAACGCGCCGTTTGGTTTGGTGTTGGTTCACAACGGCAACTTGACCAACGCGCATGCCTTGAAGGCGGAGTTGTTCTCTGAAGACCACCGCCACATCAACACCGAGAGCGACTCTGAGGTGTTGCTCAACGTGTTGGCCCACGAGATTGACAAAGCCACGCGTGGTTTGCCGCTCAAGCCTGACGATGTGTTTGAGTCGGTGCGTCGTGTGCACCGCCGCATCCAAGGTTCTTACGCCGTTATTTCCATGATTGCAGGCCACGGCTTGTTGGCGTTCCGCGACCCGTTTGGCATTCGCCCTTTGTGCATTGGCCGTGGCGCGGATGGCACCTACATGGTGGCCAGCGAGTCGGTGGCCTTGGATGGCACGGGCCATGTGTTTGAACGCGACATCGCGCCGGGCGAAGCTGTGTTCATTGACTTGGCTGGCAAAGCGCATTTCATGCAATGTGCCGATGCGCCGCAGCTCAAGCCCTGTATTTTTGAATACGTGTACTTGGCCCGTCCTGACTCGACGATGGATGGCATCTCTGTCTACCAAGCGCGTTTGAACTTGGGTGAGACCTTGGCCAAGCGCGTGGTGTCCATGGTGCCGCCAACCGATATTGACGTGATCATTCCGATTCCTGAATCCAGTCGCCCCAGCGCCACACAGCTGGCGCATTTGTTGGGCATTCCATACCGCGAAGGTTTTGTCAAAAACCGTTACGTGGGACGCACCTTCATCATGCCGGGCCAAGGCGTGCGCAAAAAGTCCGTGCGCCAAAAGCTCAACGTGATTGCCAGCGAATTCAAAGGCCGCAACGTGTTGTTGGTCGACGACTCCATCGTGCGCGGCACAACCAGTAAAGAGATTGTGCAAATGGCGCGTGACGCCGGTGCACGCAAGGTCTACATGGCCAGCGCGGCGCCGCCTGTGCGTTTTCCCAACGTGTACGGCATTGACATGCCCACGCCTGAAGAGTTGGTCGCGCACAACCGCACCATCGACGAAGTGCGCCAACTCATCGGCTGCGATGCCTTGATTTACCAAGACGTCGATGCCATGAAGCAAGCCGTGCGTGATGCCACTGCTGGCGATGCGCCCAAGCTCGATGGCTTTGACGCCTCATGCTTTGACGGCGTGTACGTGACCGGCGATGTGTCTGCGGGCGACATCGTGCGCTTGAATGAAAAACGTGTGGGCACCGAAGAGGGCGATGAAGACAACTCGCGCCTCGCCTTGCCCAATCCCTCGGAGTGACCTCGGTATGAGTCAACACCCTTTGCCTACTGATTTGCATTTAGAAACTTTGGCGGTGCGTCTGGCCGCAGACCGCAGCCAGTACGGTGAAAACTCAGAAGCCCTGTACCTGACCAGCGGTTATGTGCAGCCTTCGGCCGAAGCTTCGGCTCGCCGCTTTGCAGGCGAAGAAGACGGTTACACCTATGGCCGCTCAGGCAACCCCACGGTGAGCAGTTTTGAAATGCGCTTGGCTGCCTTGGAAGGCAGCGAGGCTTGCTTGGCCACGTCGTCAGGCATGTCTGCCGTGATGCTGATGTTGTTCAGCTTGCTAAAAGCGGGCGACCATGTGGTGTATTCGCAGTCGATGTTTGGCTCGACTTTGAAGCTCATTGGCTCCGAGTTCGCACGCTTTGGCGTGGAATCCACGGTGGTGTCGCAAACCGATTTGGCCGCTTGGAAAGCCGCCATTCGCCCCAACACCAAAATCTTGTTTGCCGAGACGCCGACCAACCCGTTGACCGAGGTGTGCGACATCGCCGCCTTGGCCGACATGGCGCACAACGCCGGTGCTTTGCTGGCGGTCGACAACTGTTTTGCCACACCCATCTTGCAGCGCCCCATGGCCATGGGTGCAGACATCGTCATGCACTCGGGCACCAAGTATTTGGATGGCCAAGGTCGCGTGATGGCGGGCGCTTTGTGTGCCAGCGAAAAGCTGATCAAAGAGAAGTTGCTGCCTGTCATGAAAAACAGCGGCATGGTGCTCTCGCCCTTCAACGCATGGGTGGTGCTCAAAGGCTTGGAAACGCTGGACATTCGCATGCGCGCCCAAAGCGCAGGCGCGCATGAATTGGCCCAGTGGTTGGAGCAGCATCCTGCGGTGTCGCGCGTGTACTACCCAGGCTTGGCATCGCACCCGCAACATGCCTTGTCGATGAAACAAATGTCGGGCATGGGCGGTGCAGTATTGTCGTTTGATGTGAAAGCGGCTGACCCGCAGCAAGCGCGCACTCGCGCTTTTCATGTGCTCGACAGCCTGCGCACGCTCTCGCTGTGTACCAACTTGGGCGACACCAAAACATTGCTCACACACCCAGCCAGCACCTCGCACGGCAAGCTGTCTGAAGACCAGCGTCAAGCTGCTGGCATTGGCCAAGGCATGATTCGCTTGGCGGCAGGCCTTGAGCATTTGGACGACATGAAGGCCGACCTCTTACGCGGCCTCGATACCCTTTGATTTTTATTTCTGCATGACCAAAATTCGCACCCGTTTCGCGCCATCACCGACTGGCTTTATTCACCTCGGCAACATCCGTTCGGCTTTGTACCCTTGGGCGTTTGCACGCGCCACCGGTGGCGACTTTATTTTGCGCATTGAAGACACCGACCTTGAGCGCTCGAACCAAGCCTCGGTGGACGTCATCATCGAAGGCATGAAGTGGTTGGGCCTCGACCACGACGAAGGCCCGTTCTACCAAATGCAACGCATGGACCGCTACAAGGCCGTGTTGGAAGAGCTCAAAGCCGGTGGTCATGTGTACCCCTGCTACATGAGCATGGAAGAGCTGGACGCCCTGCGCGAACAGCAAATGGCCAACAAAGAAAAGCCACGTTACAACGGCACATGGCGCCCCGAGCCAGGCAAAACTTTGCCTGCAATTCCTGAAGGCGTGAAGCCTGTGCTGCGCTTTAAAAACCCACAAGGCGGCTCGGTCGTGTGGGAAGACAAAGTCAAAGGCCGCATCGAAATCAGCAACGACGAGTTGGACGACTTGGTCATTGCCCGCCCCGACGGCACACCCACCTACAACTTCTGCGTGGTGGTGGACGACATCGACATGGCCATCACCCACGTCATCCGTGGCGACGACCATGTGAACAACACACCGCGCCAAATCAACATCTTCAAAGCGCTGGGCAAGGAGATTCCGGTTTACGCCCACTTGCCCACCGTGCTCAACGAGCAAGGCGAGAAGATGAGCAAGCGCAACGGCGCCAAAGCCGTCACGCAATACCGCGACGAAGGCTACTTGCCTGATGCGATGGTGAACTACCTCGCGCGCTTGGGCTGGAGCCACGGCGATGACGAAATTTTCAGCCGCGCTCAGTTTTTAGAGTGGTTCAACCTCGACCACTTGGGCCGCAGCGCCGCACAGTTTGACGAAGCCAAACTCAAGTGGGTCAACGCCCAACACTTGAAAGCCATGGCTGACGATGCGTTGGCACCCTTGATCAGTGCCGAGTTGGCCAAGCGCGGCATCACCGCCGATGACCGCTTGCCCGCAATTTGCGGTTTGTTCAAAGATCGCTGCGACACCTTGTTGGTCTTGGCCGATTGGGCTGCTGCGTTCTACAACGACGTCACCCCGCAAGCCGATGATGTGGCCAAGCACATCACACCTGCTGTGTTGCCAGCCTTGGATGCCTTGGCTGCCAAGCTCAATGCCGTGGTTGAGTGGAGCATCACCAACGTTAGCGCAGCGTTCAAAGAGGTGTTGGCTGAGCAAGGTTTGAAGATGCCCCAACTGGCCATGCCCGTTCGCGTGCTGGTGATGGGGACGCCTCAAACACCATCGGTCGATGCTGTTCTTTTCCTCTGCGGCAAAGAAAAAGTTTTGGCTCGTTTGACGAAACGCTGAAAAGCTTGCTATACTATTGCTCTCGACACCCAACGGGGGTATAGCTCAGCTGGGAGAGCGCTTGCATGGCATGCAAGAGGTCAGCGGTTCGATCCCGCTTACCTCCACCAAAAATGTCGAGAAGGTTCGAAAGAACCAGTCCAGGTTATGACCCTATCGTCTAGAGGCCTAGGACATCACCCTTTCACGGTGAGTACCGGGGTTCGAATCCCCGTAGGGTCGCCAAGTTTTGTAGCACTTGGCTTTGATTGCTAAAAGCAATCAGGCAAAAGTTACAGCTACCAGGAGTGGTAGTTCAGTTGGTTAGAATACCGGCCTGTCACGCCGGGGGTCGCGGGTTCGAGTCCCGTCCACTCCGCCATAGATTGACCCTAAGTGATTGATTCACTTAGGGTTTTTTCTTTTGTGTTCTATAAAAGATACACTGAAAGATACACTTTTTATCTGCTTTTTTGCTTAAAAAATAGGCAAAATAGTCAAGATTAGCATGTCCAAAGACTTTGGGCAAGCGCTTGGGAACGTCAAAGAGTAATAGTTTGCTCAGGTTATCCACCAACTAAAAACAACTCACGAACTTGTTTTTTACCCTCTGCATGTTGAATTGCATCTAAATCTGACCCGGGATTTGCATCGAATATTGACCCACCCGATTTGAGTTTTTTAGGACTCTTGTTTTGATTTTCTCTGTTTTCCCTCCTTATTGCTTTGGGTTGAACTATTTCTGAATCGGTAGCTCTCATTTCCCGTCTCAACTATGTGGCAGTGATGCGTCAACCGGTCCAGCAACGCCGTCGTCATCTTCGGATCACCAAATACCGCTGACCACTCCGAGAAGCTTAAGTTAGTCGTAATGATCACGCTTGTGCGCTCGTACAAACGACTCAGCAAATGAAATAGCAATGCACCACCAGCCTGGCTGAACGGCAGATACCCCAGCTCATCCAAGATCACCAAATCAACCATCCCCAAGCGGTTCGCTATTTGCCCATGCCTACCTGCATTCTTTTCCATCTCCAGCGCATTCACCAACTCCGCCGTCGAGAAGAACCTCACCCTCCGATGCATATGCATGATCGCTTGAACACCTATTGCCGTCGCTAAATGCGTCTTACCTGTGCCTGGCCCACCTATGAGCACCACGTTCTCCGCGTTCTCTGCAAACAGCCCTTTGTGAAGCGTTCGGATTTGTGCTTCGTTAACCGCACTTTGGCTGAAGTCAAACCCAGACAGGTCCCTATACGTTGGGAACTTGGCCACCTTCACCTGATACGTGACCGAGCGCACCTCCCGCTCTGCCACTTCCGCTTTTAGCAAACTCTCCAATATCCCTTCTGCGCCTTGATACGCAGGCGAGCCCTGTGATGCCAGCTCCTCAATAGCCTGAGCCATCCCGTGAAGTTTGAGTGACTTCAGTGTTTGAATCATTGCATTAGGCTGCATGACGAATCTCCCTTAAGTTGTCGTATCGAATCACGTTCGCTTGTGGCTCAACGTTTAGCGCTAAATGGCGTGGCGTGTGCGCCGGTGCAGGTGGCGCAACTTCTGTCAAACGCCCCAACAAGTTCAAGATGTGCAACTTGCTCGGCATCCCCGATTCCAGTGCCAACTCCACAGCCGCCAGCACAGCTTGCTCATCGTGGTGCATCACCAACGCCAAGATCTCCACCATCTCACGATCCCCACCTACGCGTTTGCCCAGCAACGCTTGCAAGCGTTTGAACCCTTCGGGCAGCTCTAGGAACGGCGCACCGTTGCGAAGTGCTCCAGGTTTCCTTTGCAGTACCGCCAAGTAATGTCTCCAGTCATAAATGGTTCTACCTCCATGGTGACGCCGATCGAAGTGACGCTCATGCTGTGCAATCTCTTGTCCTTCTGTCGCCATCACTAAGCGATCGGCATAGACGCGCAAACTGATCGGCCTATTTGCAAACGTCGCAGGCACGCTGTAGCGGTTGCGATCGAAGTGAACCAAGCACGTTGGCGAGACTCGCTTGGTGTGCTCCACGAATCCATCAAACGCCGATGGTGCGGCCATCAATGTCGGGCGCTCTTGCTCCCATAACTCTCGGATCGTGAACTCCCTTTGTTGTGGATGACTCAACTCAGACCAGAGCTCAATGCAACGCTTCTCCAGCCAGGCGTTGAGGCCATCCAAGTTTTCAAATAGGGGAGCGACTTGCCACAGACGATGCCTAGAGTCTTGAACGTTCTTCTCGATTTGCCCTTTTTCCCATCCCGATGCAGGGTTGCAGAACTCAGCCTCGAAGACGAAGTGATTGACCATGACTTGGAAGCGCATGTTCACGTCACGATCTTTGCCTCTTTTGATCTTGTCTACCGCTGTGCGCATGTTGTCGAAGATGCCCCTCTGGGGTACACCGCCGAGCACTCTGAAGGCATGGTTATGCGCATCGAATAGCATTTCATGGGTTTGCAGTGGATAGGCCCGCAATACAAATGCTCGGCTGTACGCCAACTTGAACTGGGCCACCTGCAACTTTGTACGCTCCCCAGCAATGACCGCCCAGTCCTCACTCCAGTCGAATTGGAAGGCCTCGCCAGGCGCAAACGTGAGTGGCACGAATGCACCTCGCCCTGTCGTTTTGGTGGCTTCATACTGGTCTTGACGCCACTTTCGAGCAAAGCAAGCAACTCGGTCATACGAGCCCTGATAGCCAAGAACCACCAAATCATTGAAGAGTTGACGAATATTGCGCCGCTGTTTACGGCCCTTTTTAGCTTCGCTCTTGAGCCAGCCTGCCAACTTGAGGGTAAAGGCATCTAGCTTCTTGGCAACGGTACGGGTCGGATATTTAGGCTCGACTACGCCACTGCTTAGGTATTTGCGCACGGTGTTGCGCGATAAACCCGTTCGTCGGGATATTTCCCGAATACTCATTCCATCTCTCAGGTGCCACCGCCTGATCACACTTAATAACGCCACGTCGATCACTCCTGTGTCTCCTGCTCAATGCTGAGCAGGACAGTTTGCTACGTGGGTCAAATTTGGATGCAAATTCCTAGGTTTAGTGGCTCACTTTTGGATGCAATTCAACAATCTGATCTTGCCTTGAAGCCATTTTTTCAATCGCATCCAGCATTCGTTGAGACATTTCATCAGCTGTTTTTTGACCTGAATCTTGCAACGCACTAACCAAGTTTTGTATGCCATCAACAGCTTGTTTGATACTTGATGCTGCTTCTTGATTAAGTCTGTTGATTTCCGAAATTTGACTTCCGAACAAGTCATTTAGTTTTTGACTAAAACTTGTCATGACTTCTTGAAGCATCTTCGAAGCTGCACTGCTCTGCTCACCACTCGCAGTTGCAACCAAGTCTGCAACTTTATCTAATGGACCTTTTCGGCGTCCACATCCCTATCTCAACAAGCAATCAATCTGTGCTTGATGATCCAGCTGTGCTCGCTACATTTCTTGGGGATGAACGAGGTGTAGGTCAGTGGAAGAGCAAGCCTGCTTGGTATAGAAGAGCAATACAAGGATTAGTAATTAGCTACTTCACTTTTGATCCGTATGCCCCTGATGTAAGCGATGGAAAAAGGCAAGGCTGGACAGCGTTGCGTGAATATTTGTACAAAAACATAGAGGCAGCAGCAGAAGAAAATAATCCGGAATGGTTGCCCTGCACGGAGCGCAAGTTGCGTTCGTCACTGCACGAGCCTGAGGCATTTTGCCCTCCATGACCTTCGTTTGGGTTGCCGTGTTCATGGCGGTCGCGATGCTCATTCATGCGCTCTTTACCGCGTTGCTGATGCTTATCGATTTCTTGATTGATTTGCTCAAACGGGTTTGCCGCGTGGGCGGCGCAAGCGAAGGAGAGGACGGAGACGAGACCCAAAATCATCAGGGGCTGTTTGGCCTTGAACTGCATGTTGTGCTTTCTTTCTAAAGTGACTAGAAAGAAACGGCTAATGCATTATTTGGGTTGACTTATTTGTAAGTATTTAATATTACTTAATAATTCAGGACCAAATGCTACGAGGCATAGCAGGTGCGCGGTGTGCCGATAGCGCATTGATGAGCAGGCAACAGAAGGCAAGACATCTCAACACAATTAAGCCTGTCATCCACTGGAGTGGATTTTCGCTCAGGTAAACGTAGGCATTGAAGTAATCCATCACCAAAGCGGTCATGGCGATGCCCACATAAAGCAAAGAAACTTTTTCGAAATACCAGTTTTTCAAATAACTGAACAGGTAAAACGTACTGATCACAATGATGAAGCAAGCCCGAAACACCAGATAGCGCTCAAAAGCTTGCGGGTCCAGCGTACCCAGCTCAAAGTTTCCAATGGCTAAATGTGAAAAAAATAAGAGCTTGATCACTTGCGAAATCACCACAGCCAACAAAAACAGGTTGCGGTATTTGAACCACACGTCGGTGTCGCTGTTCGCAGGCATAGCTTGCCCCATGAGAGCATCAAGCTCCTCATCGGTGATCAGAGGCTGGCCCGCGTGGGAATTGCGCATTGGCATATCTTTCGACTTGATTTAGATTTCAAGTACTAAAAATTTTAAGCCTCACACATTCTCAGTGTGTAATCTTTCGGTGAAGTTCAGTAAAGACTATGGTTATTTTTTGATAAGAAAACGCAGGTCAATGGGCCTGTGTGGCTTCGTGTACCCAATCTAGGCCCTGCGCGAGGGCGTAATTGGCGGCGTCATCATGTGTGGCGAAGTCGTCGATGAAGCTCATCACTCGGGCGGTGCTGGCGCTGCCGCGACCACTTGCCACAGAGACGTGCGCTGCAAAGCGACCACTGGGTAGAACGCGCGGGCAAGCAGCAATGCGATATTTGCCGAGGGTGATGGCGTTGTTTTGAATATGAATAGCGGGAATCATGGAAATCTTAGAAAAATAAAACGACAAAACATAGCCCTGAAAGGGCTTGTTGAAATACGCGAAGAAGTGGGAATTTACTTAAACGCCCCTCTGCTGAGGGGCTGCACGGCAATGTAGAGGTGCGTGCTAGAAGTCGACTAAAGCGATACGTAAATGTAACAGGTTTAGCACTTTCGTGCTGAACAACTGTATTTAGTCGACTTTGCCAATGCGTTGCACCAGCCCTGCCATGTCTTTGGCATCGGTTTGTACATAGCGTTCAAACTCGGGCATGTCTTGAAACATGAACGAGGTGCCCGCTGCAACCATGGCTTGGTTGGCACGGGCATCCGTTGCCGCAAATTTGGCGGCTTGGCGCAACTTGTCAACCACTGCGGCGGGTGTGTTGGCCGGCACAAACAAGCCCGACCATTGTGCGTAAGTGATGGGCACGCCCAGCTCTTTCAAGCTTGGGACGTCTGGCAGTGCCGCCAAGCGACCGTCACCCCAATGTGCCAAGGCGCGTAGCTTTCCCGCTTTGATTTGCTGCGCCACGCTGGCTGGTCCCGTGGAGAGCGCCTCAATTTGTCCTGAAAGCAAGGCCATGACCGCAGGCCCTGCGCCTGTGTAGGGCACATGCAACATGTGAGTTGAGGTGGCAACCTTGAGCTGCTCCATGGGCACGTGCATGGTGCCGTAGTTGCCGGATGAGCCAAATGACACTTTGGCTGGATTGCTTTTCACATACGCCATGAATTCGGCGTAGCTTTTCCAGGGACTATCCGCATTCACCACGAGTACCGTGGGGTCCGCGCTGAAGCGGGCAATGGGTTTGAGTTGGTCTAGCTGAAACATGGGCGCGCGTTTGAGCACTTTGTCGGCCTCTGGCAGCACCACCAGGGACGACAACGCCATGAGCATCGTGTAGCCATCGGGCTTGGACTTGGCAACTTGCGCCATGCCAATGCCCCCGCCTGCACCGCCTTTGTTCTCCACCACCACCGGTTGCTTGAGGTAGCGACCCATCGCCTCTGCCACGGGACGCCCTACCGCATCGGCCACACCGCCCGGCGGAAACGGCACCAGCATGGTGATGGGGCGTGTGGGGTAATCCTCTTGTGCAAATGCGGTGAGTGCGGAGGTCGCAGCCACCAAGGCCAATGTTTTAAGGAGGGCGATGCGTCGTGTCATAAATACCCTTTGGGGAACCTTAAACGAACTTGTTTTCGATGTGGCCAATGCCATCAATTTCCACCCGCACCACATCGCCTTTTTGCAAATAGCGGGGTGGTTTCAGACCCATCCCGACGCCTGCCGGTGTGCCAGTGGCGATGATGTCGCCTGGGTACAACGTGATGCCACGTGAGATGGTTTCAATGAGTGTGGGAATGTCAAAAATCATGTTTTCGGTGGGGCCGTCTTGGCGCTGTTCGCCGTTGACAACGCCGCGCACGCGGGTGTGTGTGCCGTCCATTTCATCTGCGGTCACCAGCCATGGGCCCATAGGACAGAAGGTGTCGAACGATTTGCCCATATCCCATTGCTGGTGGCGCATTTGCACATCGCGGGCGGTCACATCGTTCACGATGGTGTAGCCATAAATGTGTTTCATCGCATCTGCGGCTTGAATGTTTTTGCCGCCGTGGCCAATGATCACGGCCAACTCTGACTCGTAATCGATTTGATCGGAGATGGCTGCACCGGGCAATTGCACATCATCAAACGGGCCGACCACACATTCGGGCACTTTGGTAAAGACGATGGGCCACGCTTGCGTGTTGGTGTTGCTGTCTTTGAAGACAGAGGTTGACAGCTCTTTGGCGTGTTCGTGGTAGTTGCGGCCCACGCACCAAATGTTGCGGCGAGGCACGGGAATGGGGGCTTCTAAATGCACATCTGCCACGGCGACGGTATGGCTAGTCAAGGCAGGTAGCTTGCCGCCCGCCATGACGGTTTCGATCAGTCGCAGTGCGCCGTGATGGGCCACTTCAGGTGTCACATCAAATGCGGTGATGTGTAGGCCATCGGCAGACACTTGGCCGACGTGACGTTGGTTGTGATGGCGGTAAGTGGCAATGCGCACAGAGAGCTCCCAGATGAATGTTGAATCTGGGGCGCATGCTAAGGCGTGAGGCAGTGCTTGAGAAGCGCCTCCTGTCATCTGTATGACTAGGGTTTAGCCTGTGTGTCGACGTCCCACCAAACCTGAGGCCAGCGCGGTGCCCAGCACGATCACCAAGGCGCAGCCCATCATCCAATGGGTGATCACTTCGTCTAAAAACACCATGCCAAACAGGTTGGCGAATACCGGAATCAAATACGTGACGGTCATGGCGCGTGCGGGGCCGGTGCGCGTCATCAAGCGGAAATACAACACGTAGGCCAAGGCCGTACACAGCAGGCCTGCAATGCCCAACGCCCCCCACGCATAAAGCGACGGTGTTTCGTTGGGCCACGTCAGCAGGGCTGGAATGGTCAGACCAAGGCTCGCCCCCCAGAGACTGCCTGTGGTGGTGACGAGCGAAGGCACATTCTGCAAATAGCGTTTGGTGAAGCTACCGGCGATGCCATAGCAAAACGTGGCGATCAGGCAAGCCACCACAGCCAAGCCCGAGCCACCTGCTTTGAAGGAGATACCGCCAGGCACATCGCTGGCCAGCAACACCACGCCTGTGAAGCCCAGCGCCAAACCTGCAGCGCGTGTGGCATTGAGCTTGTCGCCCAACCACACCCACGCGATGAGCGCGCCAAACAGCGGCGTGGTGGCATTCAAGATAGAGGTCAGGCCAGTGTTGATGTGCATCAACGCATAGGCGTAGCACGCGAAGGGGATGCCCGCATTGAGCAAACCCGAGGACAAAGTGGGGCGCCAGTGCTGTTGCAGCACGGCGACTTCTCTGCGCCATATCAGCACCGGCGTGAGCATGAGTGCTGCCAACGTGATGCGCACCCAAGCGGTAGGAAAGGGTCCAAACGCATATGCACCTTCACGCATGAACAAGAACGACGAGCCCCACAGCAGTGCGAGCAGCACAAACTCAGGCACCCATTCGCGCCAAGGCAGATGCCGTTCCGTCATGCGTGCGTGGCCTCAAGTGCGAGCAAATGCTTTTTACGGTCTAAGCCGCCTGCAAAGCCCGTGAGCGAACCGTTCGCGCCTAATACCCGGTGGCACGGCACGATGATGCTGTGTGGGTTTTGGCCAATGGCCGCGCCCACGGCACGCACGGCCTTGGGGTTGTCAATGTCGCGGGCGATGTCGCCATAAGTGCTGGTGTGGCCGTAGGGAATGCGTTGCAAGGCCTGCCACACGGCTCGCTGAAACGGGGTGCCCCAAGCCGGTTGCAGCTGAATTTCAAACGTTTGGCGTTGGCCTTCAAAGTACTCACGCAGTTGTGTTGCCGCTGCCATCAAGGTGGGATGTGCGTTGTCGGTGACCCACTGGCTGCTGTCGGGTAGGTGCTCTTGCCGGTGCACAAACCACACGCCTGCCAAGCCTTGTTCGGTTGCCGCTAGCAGCACATCGCCTAGCGGCGAGGTGGTGTGGCTTTGGCAAATGAGGGCTGTTGGCTTGAAGGACACAGTGAAATGGGCTTTGAAGCGATGTTTTTCCCATCATAGTGGGCCTACAAAAGCGGTGACTTGGCTCTCTACAATCTCATCACTATGCAAGTTAACGCCTCCATCTTCAAAGCCTACGACATCCGCGGTGTCGTTCCCTCCACCCTCAATGTCGAAGTGGCCGAAGCCTTGGGCCGAGCCTTTGGCACACATGCCGCAGCCTCAGGCGAAACCACCGTCGCCGTGGGCCGTGATGGCCGCTTGAGCGGCCCTTCGTTGGTGGATGCGCTCATTCGTGGCTTGGTGGCTACGGGCGTGCAGGTGATTGATGTGGGCGCGGTGACGACACCCATGCTGTACTTCGCGGCCAGTACCTTGTGCAAGAGCGGTATTCAGGTCACGGGCAGCCACAACCCCAAGGATTACAACGGGTTCAAGATGGTTCTCGGTGGCCGTGCCATTTATGGCGACGAAATTCAAGGCTTGCGCCACATCATGGAGGCTGAGAGCTGGACGCTCAAAGCCAGCGGCAGCGTCAAGCAGCTTGATGTGACGGCTGACTATGTGGCCCGCATCGTGGGGGATGTGCGTTTGAGCCGCCCCATGAAAGTGGTGGTCGACTGCGGCAACGGCATTGCCGGCGCCACCGCCCCCGGCATCTTCCGCGCCTTGGGTTGCGAAGTGGTTGAGCTGTTCAGCGAGGTGGACGGCAACTTCCCCAACCACCACCCAGACCCCAGCAAGCCCGAGAACTTGAAAGACCTGATTCAAGCTCTGAAAACCTCTGGCGCTGAATTAGGTTTGGCGTTTGACGGCGATGGCGACCGTTTGGGCATCGTCACTCAAGGCGGCAACAACATTTACCCCGACCGCCAAATGGCCTTGTTCGCCCGCGACGTGCTGTCGCGCGTGCCTGGTGGCGCGATTGTGTTTGACGTGAAGTGTTCGCAGCGTTTGGCGCCCGCCATTCGCGAAGCGGGCGGTCAAGCGCTGATGTTCAAAACGGGTCACTCGCTCATCAAAGCCAAGATGAAAGAAGTCGATTCGCCCTTGGGTGGCGAGATGAGCGGCCACATCTTTTTCAAAGAGCGTTGGTTCGGCTTTGATGACGGCACTTACGCGGGTTGCCGCTTGCTCGAAATTGTGAGCCGCAGCCCCGATGCCAATGCGGTGCTCGACGCTTTGCCCACCAGCTTCTCCACGCCTGAGTTGAATGTGGGCTGTGCCGAGGGCGAGCCTCACCGTTTGAGTGCCGAGCTGCAGCAGTTGGTGTCGTCGGGCGAATTGCCTTCGCCCGAGTTCAAACCTGAAGCCTGCGTGATTGACGGTTTGCGCATTGACTGGGCCGATGGCTTTGGTTTGATTCGCGCCTCCAACACCACGCCCGTGTTGGTGCTGCGCTTTGAAGGCCAAACCCAAGCCGCGCTGGACCGCATTGAGCACGACATGCTGGCGCTGTTGCGTCGCGTCAAGCCCGATGCGAAGTTTCAAGAGGCTGCGCATTGAACGTGCCAGTGTTGCGCGACAGACAAGCACCCTTGAAGGTGCTCATCGTCAAGCTTTCATCACTGGGCGACGTGGTGCATGCGATGCCAGCCGTGATGGACATTCAAGCCGCGTTTCCCAACGCCCAAATTGATTGGGTGGTGGAGCGTGGTTTTGCACCTTTGGCTGCGCGTTGCGCGGCGGTGCACCGTGTGATTCCGTGCGACCTACGCCGCTGGCGCAAAGGGTTTTTCAAAGCCGACACCCGTGGGCAAACGCGCGCCGAGTGGGGAGCCTTCAAAGCCGATTTGCAGCAAGAGGCGTATGACGTCATCCTTGATTTGCAAGGTCTGACCAAGTCGGCTTGGGTGGCGTGGTTAGCGCGCAAAGCCAAGGGTGGCAAGCGCTATGCCTTGGCCAATCGCACCGATGGTTCGGGCTACGAGCGTCCCACACGTTGGGTGGCTGATGTGGCCGTGCCCATCACGCCGCACATCCACGCGGTTGCGCGTGGCCGTGTGTTGTGTGCCAAAGCTTTGGGCTATGACGTGCCCGCACATTTGAACTATGGCTTGGGCCTTGCGGCTGCGCAGCGCAAGCCCGTGGTGGCTTTGGTGCATGGCACCTCGCGTGCCGACAAAGAATGGCCGTTGTCTCATTGGTTTGAAATTGGCACGCGCCTGAAACAACAAGGCTTCGATGTGGCCTTGCCCCACGGCAACGAAGCAGAGCGCCTACGTAGCGTGGCTATGGCCGAGATGCTGCCCGGTGCCGTGGTGTGGCCCCGCTTGTCGCTGGACCAACTCACCACCGAGATGGCGCAATGCACCGGTGTGATTGGCGTGGACAGTGGCTTGAGCCACATCGCTGTGGCACTCGATTTGCCCCATGTTCAGATTTACAACTTCGACACTGCATGGCGCACCGGCCCTGAAGGTTTGACGCGTCAACGCAGCGTGGTCGATTGCCCCACACCCAGCGTCGATGCCGTGTGGGATGCGTGGCAAGCCTGCTTGAACGCCGAGGGCTCAGCACCGTGATGCTGCAAATTTACAGCGTGGCCATGTGGGCTTTGCAGCCTTTGTTGCGCCGTAAGTTGCAACGCCGTGGCCGCGAAGAGGCGGGCTATTTGCAAGCCATCGACGAACGTTTTGGTCACTACACGCAAACACCCACTCAATCATCTATCGAGGGTGGCTACGTGTGGGTACATGCCGTGTCTTTGGGCGAAACGCGTGCTGCGGCGGTGCTGCTGCAAGCCTTGCGCGCCGCGCAGCCCGGCATCCGCATTTTGCTCACCCACGGCACCGCCACAGGGCGTGCGCAAGGCGTGAGCCTGCTACAAGAAGGCGATGTGCAAGTGTGGCAACCGTGGGACACGCCTGCTGCCGTGCAACGTTTTTTGACGCAGTTCAAACCGCGTGTGGGCATCATCTTAGAAACTGAGTTGTGGCCTAACTGGGTCGCGCAGTGCAACAAGGCCCATGTGCCGCTGGTGCTGGTGAATGCACGCATGAGCGAAAAAAGCATGCACCAAGCGCAGCGCTTGGCTTGGCTGTCGCGCCCGGCGTACCAAGGCTTGTCAGCAGTACTGGCGCAAACGCAGGCCGATGCCGAACGTCTGCAAACCTTGGGGGCCAAGGTGGATGCGGTGCTGGGTAACTTGAAATTCGATGCCAAACCTGATGCCGCGCAGCTTGCGTTGGCGAAGACGTGGAAGCAAAAACTCAATCGTCCCGTGGTGTTGTTCACCAGTTCACGCGAAGGCGAAGAAGCGATGTGGCTGGACACCTTGCAAGCGTTGAAAGACGCGCCGCGAGACCACCAAGACCACATCCATGCCGTGCATTGGTTGGTGGTGCCACGCCACCCGCAACGCTTTGATGAAGTGGCTGCATTGATTGCCGAGCGAGGCTGGAAAGTGTCTCGCCGCAGTCAATGGGCAGAGGGGCCAGACACCGATCAACCAGACGACGCTGACACCATTTGGCTTGGTGACTCGCTGGGCGAAATGGCTTTGTATTACGGCTTGTCTGACACAGCGTTGCTGGGCGGCAGCTTCGCGCCTTTGGGCGGGCAAAACTTGATTGAGTCCACCGCGTGTGGCTGCCCCGTCATCATGGGCCCGCACACGTTTAACTTTGCAGAAGCGGCACAACTCGCTGAAGAGGCTGGAGCCGCTTTACGAGTAGAGGACATGGCACAAGCCGTGACCACCGCTTTGCAAATGGTGAGGTTTGGCCCAGTTGAAAATGCACACGTGCAAGCGTGCCAAGTGTTTTCACAAGCCCACCGCGGCGCGGCGCAGCGCACCGCGCAGGCGCTGCTGCCTTTTTTGAAAACGAATTAAGGTGCGAGCAAATCGTTGATTGGCTGCAAGTCTGCAGGCGTCAACGTGCCAGCGGCTTGGCGTAATTTCAGATTGGTCACCAACACGTCGTAACGCGCTTTGGCCAAATCACGCTTGGTTTGGTAGAGCTGACTTTGCGAGTTCAGCACGTCGATGTTGATGTTCACGCCCACCGAGTAACCCAGCTTGTTGGCGTCCAACGCACTTTGGCTAGAAAGTTCGGCAGCTTCGTAGGCTTTGACTTGGCTCAGGCCTGCGAGCAGACCGAAGTAGGCTGTGCGTGTGGCTTGCTCGGTACTGCGACGTGCATTCTCTAAGTCCGACTGAGCCTTGTCTTTCAAAGCACTGGCTTCTTTGACTTTGTACATGGTGCTAAAGCCCGCGAACAAGGGTACGTTTAAAACGAGACCAACGGTAGGGTTCCACGTAGTGACCGGAAGGCTGAATCCTGTCGCGAGTGGTGTGCCGTTTAGGTTTTCTGTTCGTCCATAGGTCATTTGCGCGTCCAGCGTTGGCTTGTGACCCGCCGTGGCTTTGTCTATTTCAAAGTCTGCCACTTCGAGTGCCAATTGCGCTTGACGCACGGCAGGGCTATTCGCCTGAGATTGGCTGACCCATGTATTCACATCTTCTTTGGGCGGCGCAACCAAGGCCGTATTTTTGGTTAAGCGTTTGGGCTTCGCTTCACTCAAACCAACCACCATGTTGAGTGCCAAGCGTTTGATGCGTAGATCATTCTCAGCCGCAATTTCTTGTGCGTTGGCCAAATCGAAACGGGCTTGTGCATCGCGTACGCCCGTGATGGTGGCTGTGCCAACTTCAAAGTTGCGTTGTGCCGAGGCCAGCTGTTCGCTGACGGCTTTCTTTTGGGTTTGCACCAGTTCGAGGTTGTCTTCGCTGGTCAAAACATCGAAATAGGCTTGAGACACGCGGATGAGCAAGTCATGCTCAGCGGCTTCGTATTGCGCTGCGGCTTGTTGCAACAAGCGTCCGCCTTGTCGGTAAGCAGCCCATGCGGCAGGGCGGTAAATGGGTTGAACCAACGTGGCGGCTGTGGTTTTGGTTTCCAGCTCAGTGACGGGTTGTCTGACAAGGTCTAAACCTTTCACTTGTCGTTGATAGTCAGTTTTGATTTGGCTCACCGACACCGAAATGTTAGGCAAGATACCGCCCAACGCCTGATTGGCCCTTGCCAAGTTCGCCTCAAACTGCGCCTTGGCTGAAATAAAGCCGGCGTCATAGCCTCGCGCCGCGTCGTACATCTCCACCAAGCTTTGGGCTTGTGCGCCAGATGCAAAAGCCAATGCCACCGCAGCAGTCAAGGGCAGGGTACGAAACAGTGAGCGAGAGAGCGACATGCAGTTCTTTCAAAAATCAATACGTGGGCACAGACGCGTCCACTTGCGACGACCAAGCGTGAATGCCACCCGTGATGTTGGCCACATGGCTAAAGCCTTGTTGTGCCAAAAACGCCGCCACTTGCATGCTGCGCGCACCATGGTGGCACAAGCAGGCAATGGGTTGGTCGCGGTTCAGGTCTTGCAAACGGGCGGGGATGGTGTGCATCACCATCGCGACCAACTCAAACCCTTGTGGTTGGACGCTGGCCGTTTGCACTTCCCAAGGTTCGCGCACATCCAGCACCACGGTGGTGCCGTTGGGGGCTTGCGATGCAATCCAGTCTTGCAACTGGGCGGGTTGGACTTGGTCAATCATGCAGCGCTTTTAGAACTTGAAACGGGTGGGTTCAGTAAAGCCTTGTAAACGTGGCGCAGTGTGGTCCCACAAAGCTTTGCTGCTCCATGCAGCATCAGCGGTGCGTTTGTACAAGGTGGCAACCATCATCGGTTCTTGGCCCACGATGGCCAACAGGTGGCCACCGACTTTGAGTTGTTGCAACAAGGCTTGCGGCACTTCTGCCACTGAGCCACCGAGCACGATGGCGTCAAACGGGGCATCGCCAGAAGCGCCGGTGCTGCCGTCAGCCACGCGCACATCCACATTGGTGATGCCGGCGCGTTGCAGGTTGTTGCGGGCGTTGCTGGCCAATTCGGGGTTGATTTCCAAGCTCACCACGCGTTGGGCGCGGCCAGCCAAGAGGGCTGCCAAGTAGCCGCTGCCGGTGCCGATTTCCAAAACTTTCTCAGTGCCTGTGAGTTGCAGGTCGTGCATCAAGCGTGCATCGACGCGTGGAGGCACCATGGTTTCGCCATGGCCCAAAGGGATTTCGGTGTCGGCGTAGGCCATCGCTTGGTAGGCCTGTGGCACAAACAATTCGCGTGGCACGTTAGACAACACGGTCAGCACTTGGGGATCGAGCACCTGCCAAGGGCGGATTTGTTGTTCGACCATGTTGAAGCGGGCTTGTTGGGTATTCATCTCAAAACTCCGGAATTGTTCAGTTGCGTTCAGTTATAGCTAGGCAAAATTTTAACGGGCAGGGCTGTCAGAGCCTGACGACCATTTGCGTTTCATCCATTGGGCTAAATCGTCCAAATAGCAGTACACCACGGGGACGACTACCAAAGTAAGCAGAGACGAGGTAATCACCCCGCCAATCACGGCTTGGCCCATCGGGGCGCGTTGTTCTGAGCCCTCAGACATGGCAAACGCCAAGGGCACCATGCCAAAAATCATGGCCAAGGTGGTCATCAAAATGGGGCGCAAACGCACTTCGGCGGCCAGTAATAGGGCGTCATGGCGGCTCAGGCCGGGTTTGATCGTGCCATCGGCGAGTTCTTGGGGTTCGCGGGCGCGGATGGCGAAATCGACCAACAAGATCGCATTTTTGGTGACCAAACCCATCAGCATGATGACGCCAATGACGGAGAACATCGACAAGCTAGAGCCAAACAGCAGCAAGGCCAGCACCACACCAATCAGGGTGAGGGGCAGGGCCGTCATCAGGGCCATGGGTTGTAAGAAGCTTTTGAATTGGCTGGCCAGAATCATGTAGATGAACACCACGGCCAACAAGAGTGCCGAGATGGCGTAGCCAAACGACTCGGCCATGTTTTTGGTCGAGCCGCCAAATTGGTAGCGGTAGCCGGGTGGCATTTGAATGCCATCCATCACCTTGCGAATGTCGGCAGACACTTCGCCTGAAGAGCGGTTGTACACGTTGGCGTTGATAGCCACTTCGCGCATCAGATCACGACGGTTGATTTGGTTGGGGCCTGTGCCTTCTTCTACTTTGGCCACTTGGTTCAAGCGGGCCACACGCGGGCTGCCGTCGGCGTTGGTGCCAATGGTGAACGGCAAGTGTTCTAGGTCTTGCATGGCGTTGCGTGCGTTGGGGGCCAAGCGCACGTTCACGTCGTAGGTTTGGTCATCGGCGGCGCGCCAGTTGGTCACCGTGGTGCCCGCCACCAAGATGCGCAGCTGGTTGCCGATGGCACCAAGCGACAAACCGAGATCATTGGCGGCTTCGCGCTGCACATTGACTTCGATGGTGGGTTTGTTGGGTTTGACGCTGGAGTCCAAATCGACCAAGCCTGGAATGGTGCGCAGCTTGTCCATGGTTTGCGTGGTCAGTCGCTCCAGCTCGCGCAAGTCGCTGCCTTGCAACGAAAACTCCACTTGTTTGTTACCACCCACCGCATCGAGCAAGCCTGCGTGCGTGACCGTGATGCCCGGCACTTGGCGCAGGCGTTCACGCAGGGTGGCCGACATTTGATCGACGCTGCGTTTGCGGTCTTTGCGATCGACCAAGCGGATGTAAATGCTGGCGTAAATTTTCCCGTTCGCGGCACCCGTGTTGATGGTGGACAGCGTGTAGCGCACCTCGGGGAACTCACGGATGATGGCTTCGACTTGTTGGGCTTTGGCTTCGGTCACTTCCAACGACGAGCCTACCGGTGTGTAGAAGTTGACCGTGGTTTCAGAGAAGTCTGCCTTGGGTACAAACTCGGTGCCCAGCAGCGGCACCATGAAGATGCTCAACACAAAGGTGCCGATGGCCAAGCTCACCGTGGCGCGTTTGTGTGCCAAGGCCCATTTCAAAATGCGTTGGTACAAAGCCACCAGTTTGTCGGTAGTGGTTTCAAACCAAGTGGTGATGGGGCCGATGGTGCGGTCGTAAAACGTATTCGAGTGACCGTGTTCACCGTGTGCATGAATGGTGGGGTCGTGCCAGATGGACGACAACATGGGGTCCAGCGTGAAGCTGACGAACATCGAAATCATCACGGCTGCGACGATGGTCAGCCCAAACTCGTGGAAGAACTTGCCGATGATGCCGCCCATGAAACCAATCGGCAAAAACACCGCCACGATGGACAGCGTGGTGGCCAACACGGCCAAGCCAATCTCTTGCGTACCGTCCATCGCTGCTTGGTATGGCGCTTTTCCCATTTGCACATGGCGCACGATGTTTTCGCGCACCACGATGGCGTCGTCAATCAACAAACCCACACACAGCGACAAAGCCATGAGCGTGATCATGTTGATGGTGAAGCCAAACATGTACATGAACAAAAACGTGCCGATGATGGCAATGGGCAGCGTGAGGCCTGTGATGACAGTGGAGCGCCACGAGTTCAAAAACAAGAACACGATGAGCACCGTCAGCAACGCGCCTTCAATGAGGGTTTGACGCACGTTGGCCACGCCCACGCGAATGGGGCGCGAGCCGTCTTGCACTTGCTCTAGGCGCACGCCTGCAGGCAATTGCGCCTTCATCTCGGCCACGGTTTTATTGAGGCCGTCAATCACGTCGATGGTGTTTTCGTCTTGCGCTTTTTGCACCGTCATCAGCAAGGTGCGTTGGCCGTTGTACAGCGCCAAGCTTTCGACCTCTTGGGCGCCGTCATTCACGGTGGCCACTTGGTTGAGTCGAATCGGCGTGGTGTTTTTGCGCGCCACGATGATTTGGCCAAAGTCTTCAGGGCGCAACATGCGGCCTTGGATTTGAATCACGCGGTCTTGCTGCAGTGAGCGCAAGCTGCCCACGGGCAAGTCTTGGGTTTCGGTTTTGACGGCGTTGACCACCTGGTCGGCGCTGATACCCAGCGACTCCATGGCTTGCGGGTTGAGGTACAAATTGATTTCGCGTTTGGTGCCGCCCACCAGCGACACCGAGCCCACGCCGCGCACGTTCTCAAGGCGTTTCTTCAGCACTTGATCGGCCCAGTTGGTCATCTCTACGGCTGAGAGCGATTTGCCACCTTGTGGTGTTTCGGGCACCACAGCCAGCGACCAAATGGCGCGGCTTGACGGGTCAAAGCGCAAGACCTTGGGCTCTTTGACGTCATCGCGCAGGGTGGGGCGAAGCGCCGCCACTTTTTCGCGCACGTCGTCAGCGCCTTTGCGACCATCGATGTGGAGTTGAAACTCAATCACCACCACCGACATGCCTTCGTAGCTGCGCGAGGTAAGGGCGTTGATGCCAGCGATCGAGTTGACGCCTTCTTCAATCTTCTTGCTGACTTCGCTCTCCACAATCTCAGGCGAGGCACCCGGGTATTCGGTGGTGATGACCACCACCGGAAAGTCGATGTTGGGGAACTGGTCAATCTTCAAACGCTGGTACGAGAACAAACCCAGCACCACCAAGGCGAGCATCACCATGGTCGCGAAGACCGGGTTTTTTAAACTGACTTTGGTGAACCACATGCTGCGTCTGACGCCTTAAGGTGCTGCACTCGCAGCAGAGGCTGCAGCATTGGCGGCTTTGGCGGTGTACTTCACGACCATGCCCTCACGCAAGGCGCCCACTTGGCCTTTGAGCAGAGTGCTGCCTTCAGTCAGACCTGTCACGCCCACCATGGTTTCAGATTCAGGCTGTGCCAAGTCCATGCCGCGCACGCCAAGGGTGACGGTTTTGTGAACCACTTGCAGTTGGTCGCCTACTTGCTCGACCACTTGCACATAAGGTTGTGCGCGGTCGGTGCGCACAGCTGACAAAGGCACAGCCAAGACTTGGCTCTTGCCCATGCCCAAAATACCTTTGGCAAACAAGCCGTGGCGCAAGCCTTCTGCTTTGTCGAGCGCCAAATAAATCAGCACGCTGCGGCTGCCGGTTTGGGCACTGGGGCTGATCCGTTTGACCTTGGCACCCACGGTTTCTTTGCGGTCTTCTACTTGCAGCGAAGCGACTTGCCCCACACGCACGTCCATGGATTCGCTGGGGCTCAAGGGCACTTCCACTTCGAGTTGGCTCAAGTCCACCAACTCCATGATCTTGGCGTCAATGGCGACGCGTTCGCCCACTTGGGCGGCACGGCCTGAGACGATGCCTGCAAAAGGCGCGCGCAAGGTGGCGTCATCCAAGGCTTTGCGGGCCACATCGGCACCGGCAATTGCGGCTTTGTGGCTGGCGATGGCACCTTGGTATGACGCGACTGAGTTGTCCATCGCGGCTTTAGAGATGAAGCCTTGGTCGACCAAGGCTTTGTTGCTGTCCCAGCTGCGTTGTGCGATTTCCATTTGTGACTTGGCCGCGCTGGCTGTCTCGGTGGCTTGCGGGCCGCGTCGTTGG
>Ga0213919_1000172_pt1 | contig 34666 bp, 42 predicted proteins | sample McNCre317MG_FD_161056 | JGI IMG/M metagenome (GOLD analysis project Ga0213919, IMG submission 161056) | Freshwater microbial communities from McNutts Creek, Athens, Georgia, United States - 3-17 MG | ecosystem: Environmental > Aquatic > Freshwater > Creek | place: USA: Georgia | collected...
TCGTGGGGTTCGTGATCTTAGTTGGTGGAAGCGCCGGGTCACGATGAATCCGGTCGTGAAGATCGTGCGTTGTTCTGACCCTCTCATGTGGTACGCTTCGAGAGTAGGCGAGGAAGTGACCGTCGAGCGAGTTGACCGTGAAGGGCTGTGGGCACGAGAGGGAGGCGAGTATAACGCCATCAACATCATCCGTTTTTCGGATGTCTAAGACGGTCCACAAGAAAATACCCCGGCCTCTATCTTACTGGTTGCGTCACAAGCGCCAGAAGTGCGAGTGTCTGGGGTATTGGTTTCCCCATCGTAAGGGTGGGGGAGCTTGTGAACATTCCTCCAAAGCCGATTATTACCACGCCCTGAGACAGGGGCTTTCCCAGGCTGAAGCTATGCAGTTGCTGTCTGCGTCCGACTTGGAAAAGCTCTTCCCGCTGCCCGATTCAACCCCGTCCGATGATTCGGACATCCCATTCTGAGGACCAAATGAAGAACGACATCGACGTTACCTTCGACACCAAGACGCGACGGCTGGTGTTCAAAGCCCCCTTTCACATGAGCGACGTTATTCGGGGGTTCCCGTCGCGTCGCTTCGATCCCAAGGGTAAAGTCTGGAAGGTGCCGCTTGTTAAGGCGAACATCAGCCATCTTCGTGAAGTCTTTCATCTGTACCCGTTCAACGTGTCGACCGAAGCCCAGGCAGCTTGTGCCGATCACGAAGCGCTGATGGCTGGCCCCAAGTACGTGCCTTTCCCCCGCCATATCTACGACTTCAAGAAGTCCCAGCTTAAATATGATCCGATGCAGCATCAAGACAAAATGCTCGATTTGTCGTATGGGCTGAAGGCGTCGGCGTGGTTCGCTAAGATGGGGACGGGCAAGACGTTTGCGGCGGTGCACCTTGCGATGGCTCGTTGGGCTGCAGGACAAATTGACGCTGTAATGATCATTTGCCCGTCCGCTCTTCGCCGTACGTGGTTGAAGGAATTGGCCAAGTATGCCACGTATGACTACGATTTCCGGATTCATGAAACAAAGGCCCCGTGGTTGAAGGAATTCTATGTGACACGAGCCCAATTTGGTAAAGACGCCCTTCCCATTCTTGCGGTGTCCGTCGAGGGTCTTGGCGTGTCCGAAGCACTTTACGATTCAGCCTGCGGGTTCCTTGTTTCACGCCGTGTCATGGTTGTATGTGATGAATCTTCACGAATCAAAAATCCTGAGGCAAAGCGTACGAAGAGGACGATTGACATTGGTGCCGCAGCCGAATATCGAATGATTCTCAATGGCACACCCATCGCTCTCGGTATTCAAGACTTGTGGAGTCAGTATGAATTCCTCGACCCGAACATCATCGGGTGCGGGGATTACTGGGCTTTCAAGACTCGGTATATCGTCATGGGCGGGTATGAGAACAAGCAAATCGTCGGCGTGCAGAATGTCGATGAACTGATGAAGGCAATCATTCCGTACACCTGCGAAGTTGGTAAAGATGTCTTGAACTTACCGCCCAAAGTCGCGAAGCCGATCTATTGCGAAGCGAGCCCGGCACAAAAAATGCTATTCAAGCTGATTATTAAAGGGCCGACCGGCCATCCCGCCGAGCCGATCATTAAAGTGGAGAACGTGCTCGAACGGAATCTCCGGCTTCAACAGGTGGTCGGTGGCTACTTGCCTCGTGGTGTGCCCTCGAAGAAAATGATCGATGGGATCGAATGCGAAGTGATCGAGACGGTGATTGAACCGCTGGCGGACAATCCCAAGCTGAACTTGCTACTTGACATGATCGAGGACAATTATGCCGGAACAAAGTTCATTATTTGGACCACCTTTGTCCACGAAATCGAGCACATCCGAGACACCCTCGCTAAAAAGTTCGGCCCTGAAACCGTCGAATGCTATTACGGAAAAACCGAAATGGACGACCGGAGCCGTATTGAAGATCGGTACTGTAACGATAGCAGTATGCGATTCTTCATTGGAAACCCTGTGGCCGCTGGTTTGGGACTCACTCTCATCAGCGGAGAGAATGACGCTATGGTCTATTACAGCGGGACCAACGCATACATCGACCGAGCCCAATCCGAAGATCGTGCTCACCGAATTGGCCAAAAGAACTCGGTGACCGTCATTGATTTGATCATGGAGCGGACAATCGATGAAGCAATCCAAGCCTCGATTGGCGAGAAGATGAATGTTGAGGAATATTTGATGACCAGAATTGCGCAGGGGTTGAGCATTTATGACCAAATGATGGGATGAAAGTAGGACTAGCCCTACTGGACAGTAGGACTCCGCCGTGGTACACTCGGTACCTGATAGATACATAGGACATCAAATGAACAACCCGATTGTTTGGATTGTTAAAGAGCAAATGATCCGTGGCGAGACGCAGCCAATCCCCATGGATTACAGCCCGGCCATGGCCTTTGGCGACATCGAGTTCATTACACATCACGACATGCCTTTGTACGGCAAATCCTCTGTCCAAGAACATTGGAACCATGATGTGCAAAGCTTCGTGAAGAAATACGATCCGGACCGTGATTACATTATCACGACCGGCCAACCGATGGCAATTCTTGCTGTTGGGTTTGCACTGGGACAAGAGGGCAAGTGCCCTCGGTTTCTGGTTTGGAGGCGCGAAGAGAATCGTTATCGCGTCGTGAATTTTGACTCTACACTCGCTTGCGAGTCGATCATTTAAAGGAATAGTAGCAAATGAGCAACCTCACTCTTTCCCGTTACGAAGGTCTGTTGGCCAATCTCGACGCTGGCGCCTATGAACTTCGTGATGCCGAGTTCTTCGATCTGGCTGAAACCCTCGAAGATGCTATCCTGTTTCTGCAAGTCATCCGGTCACTTGACATCTTGATTGACGACTCGGCCCCCGCCGAGAAGATGACGGGCGACATGGAAACCCTGCGTCAGCTTTGCGTCAAGATGAAGGAATTGCAGAACCAAGCACTGGTCCTTAAGGCCCAAGCTGCTGATGTCCGCATCCCGCTCGACGAATTGCGTCTGAAGAAAATCCCCGAACTGATGGAGAGCCTGGAGGTCAAGACCACGACCTTCACAGGCTTGGGGCGGGTTCAGCTTGCATCCGATCTCTACGCGTCAACACGCAAAGGCCAGAAAGAGGCTGCGATGCAATGGCTCCGTGATTGTGGTTATGAGGACATGATCAAAGAGACGTACAACGCGTCCAGCCTCAAGGCCCTGTTCCGCCGCCAGATCGTTGAAGGTGTTGACATCCCCGAGGAAATCTTCTCGGTTACGCCTTTCGTCCGTGCCTCTATCGTGAAAGCCTGATTATGGCCAAGATCGAGGTCCATGAAACCGAGGTCGCTGGTCAAACGGGCGTGATTCTGGTCGTGGCGCCCGAAATGCTGGATTTCTTCCGGCAAGTGATTGAGAAGGGCATGGCCTTTGAGTTCGGCCAACCCGCTCAGTTATACGACCTCACCGACCGGCTTCGTCTGGTTAAATCTTAAAGGAAGAGAAATGCGCAACATCCAGTCACTCCGCCCCGACACTGACGAAACCATTGAGCAAGAGATTGTTCGCAAGAAGCTGACGGCCCCCCGTGTGAAGCCCGATGATCTTGAGAACAACATCCTTACCGCCCAATTTCATGTGTTCCCGGGCACGATGTTGACGGTCTGTTGCCTGACATTGAAGAACGGTTTCACTGTTACGGGTGAATCGGCTTGCGCCAGCCCCGAGAATTTCAATGCCGAGATTGGCGAGCGCATTGCCCGTGAAAACGCCAAACAGAAAATTTGGCCGTTGCTCGGTTTCCGTCTGAAAGACCGACTGGTTGCTGCCGAGAAGATCGGCTTCGACCCGGCTGCTCAGCCCCTCTGATTTTCAACCCCCAGGAGATTATCATGCTGTTCCTTCTCGTCGTGGTCGGTCTGGTTGTCTTCTGGGATTGCTGAGTTCCCAACCTTTCACCCATCCTGTATCGGGCGCAGCGGGTGAATTTCAATCCAGCCCTTTGAAAGCGTAACATGGCTACCAAGAAAGCAGCAACCGAAGTCGCAGTTCAACAGTCCGGCGCTCTGGCGTTCGCGAATGAAGTACCCGACTACATCAAGCAAGGCGGCAATCGTGGCTCGGAAGAAGTCAAGTCCACGGACATGGTTCTGCCGCGCCTGGAAATCGTCCAGGCTCTGAGCCCGATCAAAGAAGAGAACGAGGATGCCAAGGAGGGCTACCTGTTCAATTCCGTGACCCAAGAGGTCATCGGTGATTTGGCCTACTTCGTGCCCGTCTATTTCCGCCTGGAATACCTGATCTGGAAGGATCAAGACCAGGGCGGTGGTTTCTTCGGCTCCTTCAATTCGAAGGAAGAGGCCGACGCCCGCCGCATGGAAGTGATCGAGGAGGGCGAGAATCCCGACTACATCGAAATCGTGGACACCCCTGTCCAATACGGCCTGCGTATCACCCCGGAAGGCGTGTGCGAGCAGATCGTGATTTCGATGGCCAAGACCAAGGCCAAGGTGTCCCGCAAGTGGAACGCGATGATCCAGATTGCTGGTGGTGATCGTTTCAGCCGTGTCTACAAGCTGACCACCTTCAAGGACGAGAACAAGAAGGGCCAGAAGTTCTTCAACTACGTCGTCCAGCCTGCCGGGTTCACCCCCGAGAAGGTCTACCGCGAAGCCGAGCGTCTGTACGAAGTTCTGAAGACGCAAGATTTCCGCGTTGCTCACGAGACGGTCACCGAAGTTGGTGAAGGTCGTGGCGAGACGGCGGGCGGGGATCGCGGCGAGATTTAACCGGTTGTCTCCTCCGGGTTTCGGCCCGGATTTCCGCCCCCGGTGCGCTTCCCGCAGTTGCCTATCGGGGGCTTTTTCTTATAGGATATAGCCCTATGGATTTTCCCCGTATCGATAAAGGAATCCCCCTTGGCCTTGACTACGAAACTTCCGGCCTCGATTACTGGTCCCCGGATTTCCGCGTCCACAACGTTGCTGTTGCCGTCCCGGGCCAATGCTGGGCATTCGATTTCCGCACTCACCCTGAGGCTGCCAAATGGCTCGCAAATTTGTTACCGGGGCGAGAGGTTGCAGCACATTTTGCGCAGTTTGAATATCAATGCACCCGTGTGCTGAAGATCGATCCGCGCTCGATTGACTGGTACTGCACAATGACTGCAGCCTGCCTCATTAACGAGCACGAACTGACTTATAAACTCGACGCTGTTTGCGCGATGTTCGGTGTGGACTCTGCCAAGTCGGAGAATCTGCGTCGGATCATGGACGCGCTGGGCGTCGATACCCCAGCCGCCGCACTCGCCGCCATCGGGCGGGCTCCCACCGATCTGGTCGCTACCTATGTAGCGGGCGATGCTCGCGATGCGCTGGAAGTATACTATGCTCAAAAGGCTGAAATAGCCCGTCAGGACCTGGAGAAGGTGGTTCGACTTGAGCGTGATTTGATCCCTGTTCTTGCCGATATGTCTTGGCACGGCATCCGGGTTGATCTTGAGGCCGCCCATGCCGCTATCCCTCAGCTTGACGAGCAAGAAATCAAGCTCCAAGCTGAAGTCAACGAAATCTCCGGAAGGAAGCTCAATGTCAATTCTCCAGTTCAGCTACGAGAGTTTTTTAAGCCTGAGCCCATCAACAAGTACCAATGGCAACTCATTGACGGAACCCTCGTCGGCCCCACCAAAGGTGGTAAAGGTCCGTCGCTTGACGCCAAGGCTATGCTTGAAATCAAGCACCCCCTCGCTGCGAAAGTATTGGCTCTTCGCAAGACCATCAAACTACGGGATACCTTCATCCGAGGTCATGTTATTGGAAGTGCTGATGGGGAAGGTTACGTCCACACGACGTTCAATCAAACGCGCAACGACGCCGACGCAGGCACAGTTACGGGCCGTCTCTCGTCTACCGATCCGGCACTCCAGCAAATCACGAAGCGTGACAAGCAAAACGCCTCGATTCTGAGGGCGATGTTTCTTCCGGACGCAGGGGATCAATGGCTATGCGCGGACTATTCACAAGTGGACTTCAGGTGTGGTGCGCACTTACAGAACGACCCGAACGTGATTGCGGCATATTGGAACGATCCATCACTGGATTATCACCAAATTGTGTCCGACATGACCGGAATCCCACGCAATGCACCGTATGCGGGTGCGCCATATACGAAACAGATCAACCTCGGCCTGTCGTTTGGTGCAGGTACGGGAAAATTGGCCTTCATGATGAACATGCCGTACACGGTGAGGGAATCGCGGGGCAAGATGCAGTATGTGGCAGGTCAGGAAGCGATTGACATCTTCAACCTCTATCACCGCAAACTACCTGCGGTGAAGGAATTCATGAAGAAGGCCGAAAATGTCGCAAAAGAGTCTCACTACGTTAAAACGGCTATTGGAAGACGACTACGCTTCCCACGAGGAGTTGGCGCACACAAGGCGGCAGGACTCCTCTATCAGGCTTACGCGGCTGATCTTCATAAGTTTGGCCTTGTTCTGGTCGATCGTGCTATACGGGATAATCAGCTACCTGCGCGGTTGATGATGTCTTGTCACGACGAAATCGGGGTGTCCATGAAGGAAAACCCCGAAGTTAAGCAAATCATCCAATCAGCGTACACGAATTTCAACTCCGAGACGTCACCAATCCGCATGCGGGTTCCCATCACCGCAAGTGGAGATTTCGGGGTCAACTGGTGGGAAGCTAGTAAATAGGAGATAGCAATGAGGCAGTCCAGTGGCGGGGAGCCCGTCGAAATCGCAGTCGTCGTGAAAAGAACGACCGAGAAAGCCATTCTCGTGAATCATGGCGTGCCTGAAGAGGTCTGGGTGCCGAAATCCCAAATCAGTGATTGGAGCGACGGCCCGGACGATGAACCGGGTTGCGGTACCACTTCTATCTTCATCCCCGAATGGCTGGCTATTGAGAAAGGCATGGTATGACTTTCCCGAAAGATGATGAGTCCGTAGCGAACTTGTTCGGCGAGAAATCGAATGATCTGGCCCAATCTTGCCAGTTGGTCATGGACCAACTGCTGAAGGCTATCGAAGTCCTGTGGGGCCACCGCTGTCATGCCGTGATTGTGGCCATTCCGATGACAAATGATATGCGCCCAGTCGGGATGCTTGCCATGGATTCCTTCGGTGGCAATCCTTTCGGGATTCTGGAAGTTGCTCAATATCTCGCCAATTCGACGCAGGAGAACATCCCCCGCGAGACTGAGAGTTTCCATTGAGCGTCATCGTCTACGGCCCCCAAGGCTGCGGTAAGACACTCCAGGCCGAGCGACTCCGCAAACATCTTAAGATGGAAGAGGTCTGCGATGGTGAAATGGACCCCTACCCCTTGACGATCAAACAGCAGGAAGAGTTCAAGGCCGGTAAGGTCTTGTTCTTGACCAATATCGCCCCCAAACAGAAGGATTACGACACTCGTTACGACGATTATGACACCCGGCGAGTTCTCTCCTTCGACCAAGCAATGAAACTTATGGAGAATAGATAATGGCACACAAAATCGATCTGGTCATGGACTTCCAATATGGATCCACCGGCAAGGGGCTGATCGCGGGCTATCTCGCCAAACGGGGTGATTATGACACCGCCATCTGTGCTTTTGCAACGAATGCAGGGCACACGTACATCGATGGGCCGATTCACCTGATGACGCAACAATTGCCGACCTCGATCATGAGCAAGACGGTCCGGAATATTCTTCTTGGTCCCGGTTCTGCAATCCATATCCCCACGTTCCTGGAAGAGGTCGCCCGTTATTCTCACCATCTGGTCGGGAAGCGAATTCTCATCCACCCCCAGGCCGCAATTGTGGAGGATTATCATGCCAATTATGAGAAAGCCGATGGCCGTACCAAGATGGGATCAACCGCCAAAGGTGTTGGTGAAGCGTACATCGAGCGCATTCGTCGTGACCCTGTCTTGGCAAACACAGCTGGTATGCGTGGTCGAGAGAACCATGAATTCGGCCAGTACGTCTGCTCCGAGCATGAATACCGGAACTGTATCGAACATGCCGAGAATGTGATCATTGAGGGCGCACAAGGCTTCAGTCTCTCGATGTACCATGGCCAGTACCCGTACACGACTTCACGGGATGTCACGCCTTGGCAGATCGCAGCGGATTGTGGGCTCCCGTTCAAGTGGGCTCCGTACATCGGAATCATTGGCACTCTGAGAACCTACCCGATCCGGGTGAACAATCGTGATGGCTCCTCTGGCCCGCACTACCCCGATCAGAAGGAAATCGCCTGGGAAGATATTGGCCTGCGGCCTGAACTGACCACCGTGACGAAGCTGCCCCGGCGCATTTTCACCTTCAGTGAGCAGCAACTCGCAGAAGCCGTGTTCCATTGTGGTGCTTATTGGGCCTCGGCTCGGCTCTTCTTGAATTTCGCGAACTACATGACCGGCCCCGCGCTTTGGGCTCTGATCGAAATGATTGAGCGTCCGAAGGAGTTGGCCTGGAATCGTCCGAGGATCGAATGGATCGGGTTCGGTCCCGAAGACAAGGACGTTGTGACCCGTCACGAACTGATCAATAAGGCTTAAATATGCTTGAGACAATTGACACCGTGGCCCTCGGAATCAAGGGCTGGGCCGACCGGGTTTTCCCGGATCGCACGGATGCTTCGATGTACCTGAAGCTTTATGGCGAAATCGCTGAAATGATCGACGCCGATGATGCTCACGTTGAAGGTGAAGTCGCCGACGTTCTGATCCTGATCCTGGACTTTGCGAAGCGGAAGGGGATCGATGTCGAAGCTGCGATCGCCCGGAAGATGAAGATCAATCAAGACCGCTCATGGGTCCGTAATAAGCTGGGTGCTTTCAGCCATCGCAAGGAGAACAACCATGAATGAATTCTACGCCTACGGCAAGGATAATGTCGGACTTGAAGCCGTGATGCGTCTCCACGCCGTGAAGCGCTGGCATATGATCGATACCACCCGTCAGCAGACGTTGGCCGAGCATTCAGCAAATGTCGCTCTTCTGGCCTATTATATCGCAGTGACCTCACCGGAAATGTTCTTCGGTTCTGCCCGAGGCGTGTCCGCTTACGCACTAGTCCACGATCTGGCGGAGGTCTTCACTGGAGATATCCCCAGCCACAGTAAGCGGCATTTGACTGGCGTGGACGAACTTGAAGAGCGGGTGTTGCCCCGAATGTTCCGAATTGAACATACCCGCAACGCCCAACTGATGGTCAAGCTCTGTGATCTGGCCGATGGCATTCGATTTGTCCGGTTACATGGGGTAGACGTCACGGCACGGCACGCGAAAGAGGGCCTCGAAAAACAGCTGGCTGATCGGAAGCAAGACGCTATCGGCATGGAATGGCCGGAGCATGTGCTTGACCATGTGTGGCAGGCCGTCAATTTCTACGCCTACGAACTTTCATGAACCAGCTTGAGCTTGAATTCCGGGGCGGGTTGATCAAGGATATGTCCGGGGTTTGGATTCCCACTATCCACGTGGAAAACCATCTGAATCCCGGCGTGCCCGATCTGTCGTACGTTATGAATGGTGGTGACTTCGAGACAGGGTGGCTCGAACTGAAAGCCATCAAAGATACCCCGCCGCCCTACACCTTCAAGCTTGAGCCTTCACAACATAGATGGATAGAAGCTCACCATCTTCGGGTGCCAGTTCACCTGCTACTTTCTACCGGGCGAGTCGTGTGGCTCGTGCCGGGCAAACATCATGGCATGTTCGCCAAGCCTGTCGGGCTTGGCGAACTTAGAATCAACTCTATTTGCGGGTTTCAGCGGGAGGCGCTTCGCCGCGTTCTGTACGACAACCTGAAAGTAGTGACTGACCGGAGACGTTCTTAATGGACTTCAAAGAATACAAAGATGTGAGGCCAGCGTTGTTGATCAAAGCGTGCCTCGACCTGATTCACGAACCGGGTGAAGTTTTCGAGGTTCGTATCCCGAAGACCAAGGCGGGGACGATCAGCGGCTATTTCAATGACACCACCAAGGCTGCCGCTCTGATCGCTCGGGAGAATGGCAAGTATCAGGCGATCTACGCGACGGTCAATCCTGTCAACCCGATGCTTTTGGCCCGGAACGAGAACAAGCTCGAATTCGGGTCGCAGACAACTTCAAACGACGCCGATATTATTCGTCGTCGCTGGTTTCTATTAGATTTCGACCCGGTTCGACCGGCCGGGATTTCGTCCACTGATGGGGAATTGGCATTGTCGCTGGACACTGCTGATCAAGTCATTGAATGGTTATCGAGTATCGGTTGGCCAGAACCGTTGGTGGCCGAGTCAGGTAATGGCATTCATGTGATGTATCGGGTCGACGAACCCGCCGATGACGCTTCCCGCATCGACTTCGAGTACGCCTCGAAAATGTTGTCTTCGATCTTCTCGAATGACAAGGTGGCTGTCGATACGACAAGCTTCAATGCATCCCGTGTCTGGAAAATTTATGGCACTATCAGCGCGAAGGGTTCCTCTACGGCAGACCGTCCGCACCGGGTAGCCCAGCTGATCCGTTCGCCGCGAGAACTCGGGATCGTCAGCCGGGAACAGATCGAGAATGTCGCCCGCCCGTTGCGGGATGCTAAGACCGATGAATACCGGGACATGTCTGGTGAATTCATCGGGGATATGACGAAGTGGCTGACTGATCGGGGTCTTACCGTCACTTCCGGGCCGCGCCCGATGTTCGGTAATGAAGGCCAGAAATGGACGATCACACGCTGCCCATTCAATCCGGAACACGTGAATCCGATGGTGGGACTGGTTAACAATCGGCCCGTCTTCCGTTGCCTGCATAATTCATGTTCTGCTTTCCGCTGGAAAGAATTTCGCGAGAAGATCGATCCGAATTATAAAGACCCGGACACCGTTTATTCCCGGCTTAAAGCGTGGTGTGAAGGCAACGACCCCGAGCTTGACGGTGATTTGGCCCAATCCGCCTGCGCACTCAAGAAGAAAGTCGAACCGCTGTTGAAGAGGCTACGCGAAGAATGCCCCCGGCCTCGCGTCAATCTGCTGGAAGACTTCCTGAAACAGGAACGTAAGCGCTTTATCCGCGATACCATCGGGGACAACAACGAGAAGGGCAACATCGTTGGGCTCATCAACCGGACGCGGATGTATCAGCAGGAGGGCTCTGTGCCAATGTTCTGGATCGCCGACTATGACCACCGAATCCGGGTGGGGGATGTCGGAGACATCGAATGTCCAAAGGTCACCGCAGAAGACGAGATCTCGTTGCTGATCAAGTTCCATAGTAACGGTGATTCATGGGTGAAGCAGTCTCACTGCACACAAGTCATCATCCATCTGGCCTCGGAATATCGGGTCAATCCGTTGAAAGCCTTCTTGAAGCAGAAACGCTGGGATGGTACGAAACGCCTTGACAATTGGTTGCCCGAGTACATGGGAACCAAAGACAATGAGTATACCCGTGCTATTGGTCGAAAGTGGCTTATTTCCGCAGTTGCCCGAGCCATGGATCCTGGCTGCCAAGCCGACCACATGTTGATCTTTGAAGGCGCGCAAGGCATCGGCAAGTCTCAAGCATTGCGTATTCTTGGTGGCCAATTCTATGTTGAGTATTCCGGTTCTGTCCACGGAGGCGGAACCGGCCATAAAGACATGGTGGCCGCGATCACGGGCAAGATGATTGTTGAAATGTCGGAATTGGCCACGTTGCGCCGTGCCGACATGGAATCCCTGAAAGCCACACTAACCACGACTGTAGATGAAGCCCGACTGTCGTATGAGCGTGATTCGAAGGCGTACCCCCGTACTTGTGTATTCGGCGGTACGACCAATGAAGTGGGCCAAGCATATATCGCCGACTTGACTGGTGCCCGCCGTTTCTGGCCGACGCACTGTGCCGAGGTTCATCCAGTCAAGCTGGAATTGCTCCGTCAAGATGTTGACCAGCTTTGGGCTGAAGCGATCGAATGCTACGAGAATGGTGAAGATTGGTGGTCAGTCCCCGATGAACTCGTGTCGGCTGAACAGACAGACCGTCAAATCACCCTCGAAGACTCCGAGCCCTGGTTCGGGAAGGTCCGAGCTGCACTCACAGACCCGGATAGCTATTCTGGCCTGTTTTATGTAATCGAGGAATTCAAATCCGGGGACCCGACCGGGCAGGTCGCGATCCGGGCGGGGGAAATGCACTTGTTGCTGGGAGTGCTGCTCGGAATCGATACAGCGCGTCAATCCGCCATTGATATCATGCGACTCCAGAAAGTGCTTCGCGGGATCGGCTTCAAGAAGAGCCGCCCCGCGAAGAAGTGGATGGGGAATACCTACGCCTACGATCTACGTCGTGAAGCGCTCCCCCATTTGTGGTCGTCTATTGAAGCTGCAACCAAGGCGATTAAATTCCCGAAGCAGGAATCAGTTGACCGGGCCTGATTTGGCGATGATTTCGGTCTTGCGGGCGCTGTCACGGGTGGTTCCAAACCAGAACGCCATGACAGCGCCCCAAGCCGTTGTGAGGGAACCGAGCATCAGAAGCAAGGCTTGGGAATCGTCGATACGCAGCCATCCCCTCATGATGCCCACAAGGATACCGAAGTATCCCGCCGTGACGAGGGATGAGAGTACTGCCGGGACCGGCGACGGCTTCGCCACCTGCATCGCACGAGCGTCTTTCCGATCCCCAGCAGCGATTGACTCTAGATCAGTGACTTGCTTGAACCCCAGAGCTTGCATCTGGATTGAGAATTCCTGATCCGCCTTTTTCAGAGCCAGCATCTGCTCAGGGGTGGCCCCTGAAATGGCAGTCTTCACGGCATCCACAGTCTTGTCGCTCAAGCCCAGAGCATTGGCAGCGGCTTCGACAGCCATACCACCGAGGGGACCCCCCAACGCCGTGCCGATCCACGGAGCGATTGTCTTGATGATCGCGGTGAAGTCCATCACAGTTCTCCAATCCTGTTGAGTTGCCAGCCGAATTCGAAGCTTTCCTGCGAAACATTCGCTTCAGCGATTTCCATGTATCGTACGGATTGCTGCGCATTTAACATCCTCAGAAGTACGGTTTTGCCGTCACTCCCCCGGACCTGAAGGAATGTCTTAAGCGCCGCGATGGTCATTTTCCCGATTCCCCCATCAACAGCCAGATTTGGGAAGAGCTTCTGATCCTGATTGAGCACATTCAGGGCACGCTGCAGGAATTTCCCCGCGACCGAAGGCCCCATGTTCACGCCAGTATCGAGCAACTCCTCTGCGATGTTCGGGTCGACTATCGAGACTTGATCGAAATGAGGCTGAAGCCAGAAACGTTCTCGGTAGATACCCATCGCCGCCTCTTTCGGCATGAGTTGCATAGACCCGGCATACCCGAAGGCACGGGCGGTGGCTGCTGTAATTCCCCAGATCGTCTGCCCGCCCTTATCATCGGGGTTGTTGGAGTAGCCACCTTCGCGGCCGACCAGGGAATTAAGTGTGTCTTGAAGATTCATGTTAATCTTTCCCCAGGCCGCCGAACCCACTGTCGGGGCGAACTCGCATCACCTTATCGACTTTGTGGTCTAGCTTGTCTTCAATGCGGTCTAGCTTGGCGAATATCGCATTCGAAAGTTTGTCGAACGACTCCCGGCTGACATACTGGCCAGCGACCAGGACTTTCAGATCGGACACTTGGGCTGCTAATTTGTCATCAGCTTGTTTCAGGTCTTTGAGGGCGTCCCACATCGCCTTCATCCACCAGCCGCCAAGTGCACCAGAAATGCCGATAGCGATATTAAATAGTTCTTGATTCATCTATTGCGTCCCCTCAGTTAATATTACCACCAACACGATACCAGCGGGTACCAGTAGACATCAGCAACAGCGTGCTTGTTGCGACCGCAACGAAATTGGCACCGAGGTCAAGATTTCCAGCGCCGTCGATGACGGTAGGGTTGCTCTGGAATTCAAGCGCGACGATTTTGCCGACCCATGTAGCGGGATCGTTGATCGTGCTAATGTTGGTGTTGCCACTGACAGAAATCCGTTCGACAACAGCGCCGGTCGGATTCGGCAGTGTTGTGACCGCGCCGGAGGCAACGGTGCGAAGCTGAGACACCACTGTTTGGACACCATTCGGAAGATACGCCTCCTGAGAAATCCGGATGTTGTTACCATTGACCTGCATATCACTGTTTGTGGTGGCGTTGCGCGCAATAACTGACCCCACGACAATGTTATTACCGCTCAAAAGAAATGGGATCACACCAGCAGCGTTAGTGAGATAATAAACGCCGCTATCGATCACCACGCTGTTATTATTCGCGCCAATCGCCACGACTACGCCACCGGCCCCGGTAACCGTCGCAAGACCGATTTTAATGTAAGCATCGACAATCTGTGCAGCGCCAAGTGCCTGGAAATTTACACACCGCTGCGCTGCATAGACCCAGGGGCAATCGATTGTCAAACCTACGACTGTGTTGACGTCAAATGCGTACCCAGTATGCAGGTCACAAATGCAGTTGTAGAACCCGGCCACCAGGAAGCCATCTGAATAGAATGCATTCGAACCAGACGCCAACAGACTGTTTGTTACCATCAGACCTTCCCCTTGGTCTGCCACATTTTTTATCGCCTGGATCGACGACACACCGCCGTTAACCACGAGGCGGCAATTCATCACAGAATTGTTGACACACTGACCGAAGTACCGGATACCGACGTTGGCGTTAACAGTGGTCACCCCGTCGACCACTGAACCATCCATATACTGGAAATCGATGGCCCGATTCCAGCCTTGCATATAGAGATTCTTGATGCGGGCGTAATTGTTTTTTGTCGCAAGTACACCGTTGGTTGTAATGCCATCAATTGTTCGAGGATCGGCCACCCCAGCATTGGTATAGCAGAACATCGACATATCTTCGATGATGGCGAAATCCCCAGTGATCTTAAAGATCGGAACACCCCATCCTTTCAACGCCGTATTCACACCATGGCCCCGAAGAACAACCCCTGAAGGTACATTCAAGGTAGTGCCAATGCGCGCGCCACCAGGGGGCAGACGACCTACTAATTTGCCCCCTGCGGCTGCTGACGATGCACAAGCATCAATGAAAGTCTGTAGTGGAATTGCGAGGTCAAGCGTATCATTCGAAGCTTGGTACGCCGCAATTTGCACCACAGTCATGAACTCGAAAGCATTGATCTCTTGCCATCCGAGCCACGATTTCAGAGTAGTCGCAACTGAACTTGTCAGTGCTCGAAGCCAGCCGATAAGTGTTGTGCCCTTACCAGCTGTGACTCCATTAGCCAAGTCAGCGCGCAACGCGGCATCAGTACTCGACGCATAAGTGTCAGCGCTGACCACATTGTCGACTGTCCAGATAAGAGAGTCGACAGAGTCACGTAAGATTACTTTATATGCACCCGACCAAAAAATCGTGGCTTCGCCGCGAGCGTCAAGAATGACGGGATTTGCATTGGGTACTGTACCCGCCGCGTCGGAATAAGTCGTCCGAGGGTTGTTCGTACCCGCATCGTACGTGTATAATTTGCCCCCGACAAGGGGAATCCCTGTAGACGTTGTGAAGCTCTGTTTGCCCTCAGGCAGAAGGGTTGCCATATTCGTTCCTTATCTATCGTAAAGGTCAGCGATTGTCAGACCAGCCCCACTGCCTGCAACTTGAGCAGCGCGACTTGGCGCGATCTTTAATAGATCGGAAAGAGTCTGAGGAGCAGCAGCCTGCATCAACCGGGCACCCGATGCAGGGCTATTGAGTACTTTGTTAGCGAGTCGACCGGAAGTAGCCCCCGCGAGCATGAGCCCCGCCACCGTCTGCGGGTCCGCGCCCGCCGCGAGGCCCCCGCCGCCCAGCACGGATAGTGCCAGCGCCCGCTGTGCCGTGCCCGAGTTCGGGATTTTGTCGAGCAAAAATTGCTTGCCAACTTGGGCGATGTCGCCCAGTTCGCCACGCCCGCCACGAGCCATTGTTTCTTTCCCGGCTTGCGTTGCGTTCAGACGCCCCATCAACAAAGCCGGGGAAATGTTGCCGTCTGCACCGTCTTTTGCAACCAGATCACGGACCGCCTTCAGATTCTTATATTGTGAGCGAGCGGTCGACCAAGCCGCTTGATCGGCGGGGACAATGCTGTGATCCATCGCCGATCGAATCGCGTCGCGCAACTGGCCGAGATAAACAGACTTTTCGTCACCACCCTTGAGCAGCTTCGAGAGTTGAGAGTCCAGAGATTGATAAGCGGCCCCCGGGACCGTACCCATTGTTGGGTCCATCTTGGACACCAGTTCATCGATTGCATTCGTCACAGCCCGATTCGTGTCTTGGGTGGCGAATTTCGTCGCGCTATTGCTCACGTTGCCGACATCCGACAATAACGCTGGAGTGACATTCAGGTTGTTGCGAGCCGACAGGTCCTCGAACTGCTTACCGAGCCGAGTGCGGGCGGCGTCATAAAGATCGCGAGTGACCTTTGGTGCATCCTCACCGAATGTTCGAGATACCGCCCGATTGAACGCGTCCTGCTGAGCTTGACGGGTTGCGGACGCACCAGTGAACGGCATATTTTCCACTGCGGACGCCAGCGTCTTCACAAACTTGCTGTCGGACAGCTGAGCCATGTTCACCGGAATACCGAGCGACACAGCTTTTTGATATAGGGCTGCGACTTCAGGCGATACCTTGCCAGCCAGTGTAGATACGCCATTTTTGATGGCTGCACCGGTAACTTGCAACGCCTTCGGCACCACTTGACCGCCGACCACCGAAGCAATGCCCGAAATCGCAGCCCGCTTCGCCCGCTCCTCGGGCGTGCCGTATTCCAGTGCGGCAGGCACAGCACCGGACAAGGCAAGCTTGGCAGTTGTGCCCAGAGCAGTTGTACCCGAACCTATACCACCGGTCGCCACAAGCGAAGGCAGCGACTCACCAACGGCAGTCGCAATAGGCCGTGCTTCCTGAAGGGGCTTATATAGCCGGTCCTTCTCATCAACGATACCTTTCAATACCTTCTTGGTGGACTCGTTATCGCCGGGGGCGACACCGAGCCAAGCTTGGGTCAGCCCATCGAGAATTCGATCGAATGTCTTACCAGCGCCGATCATCAGAGTTTGGCCAAGGCCGGGGGTGTCTTCAGGCTTCAGCTTGGTGGCTGGCTGAACACCCAGGGTCGCACCAGTCAGATGCTGCAGTAGTTCAGCATCTGAGTACCCAGACGCACGGGCCTGAGCAGCATTGAATTTGTTCTGCTGCGCCAAATGGTCGACAATCTCGGCGTCAGAATACCCCGCTTTACGGGCTCCATCAAGGTCAAATCCGGCCATGATGACTCCTTATTTTTGGAACGCACTAAGCGGAGGGCGGGTTTTCTGCGGAGCAGCAGCTGCAGGGGCTGCTCGACCTACCGGAGCCCCCGAATACGGGTCTGTGTTCAGGCTCTTGTATTTCTCTTGTAATTGTTCAAGAGTGTCAAGCGCCTTCAACCGAACCGAAGCCGGGACAGTGCGGTCCCCCACTTGCGCCGCCATCTGGCGGTACATCAAAGTATCTTTGTCGGATTGCGGGCCTTCCATACGGGGCACATTCGACGTCATCCACCCACCGATCGTTTCAAGTTGGCCCGCAGCTTCCGCGCCGGGGGTAGCAGCCCCAACGAACCCGGCCCCCTTATCAATCATCGCCCCCAGACCGCTGCCTGTGGCATGGGGAATCAGTTCTCGTGCGGCGTCGATAGACGCTTTGAGTTTGCCTTGCATCTGGCCCGCCTTCCAAAGCGGGGAGTCCTTCTGTTGAACTTGTACATCGGGACCGGCCATGATCGGTGCCGAAGCGAGGTTCTGCTTATTGACCGCTACAAGGCCAGTGGGGGTTTGTTCGATATGAACGTTTTGTGTCTGGAAATTCAGGTCTTGACCACGCTGAGTAGTGGCGTTGTTCATCCCCGTGGTCTGCAGTTGAGTCGCAGAAGACAGGCGGGCATCCGGCGTAGCCACCTTCTGCATCGCAGAACCCTGCTTGAACTGACCGGTCAGCGGATCAACAGTTCCCATCACGATTGCGCCGCCATTATCCACCTTCTCGAACTTCGGCAGTAGCATTTCCATGCGCTTCGAAGCGTCCATCACTTCGAGGCCTTTTTGCATCAGAAAATCCCGAAGATCAGCCGGGTTCGAAGGCAGCGCTTGCACCATGGCTTGGCCGGTCTTGCCATCAACCAATCCTTGCTGGTTCAAGGAAATAATCGTATTGATGACATCCTGGTGGGTGACATTCGGATTCTGGAGAAGCGAATTGATCGCGCCGCCTGTGACTTCAAGTTTTTGTTTGGCGACTTTATATTGTTCAGCTTGAGTTTGCGCCTTCTTGTAATCGATGTCGGTCTGGTCCTTGTCGGCATCGAGCATCGTCTTGCGATAGCCAGGGATCAGGTGGCCAACACCCGACGATGCCATATCATTCACGATACCGGCGTGATTCGGCGTACCATCTTGCTGAGTGTTTCGCTTGTAGATATCTGAAAGAGTCTGCTGCTCTTGTTGTCTACGGGCAGCGTCAGCCAGCTGAGCCTCTTGCATTTGACCTTGCAGAGCCAGATGCTTCAAAGTCATGGCCTTCGAAGCCATATCGACAGGATTATCGAACTGCGGAGGACGAATTTGGAGGGGGATAGAAGTGTCAAGCATTCGAATTCTCCTTTACCCCAGGTTACCGTACATTTCGGAAGCGGAATCGCCCCCCGCCCATGGCGTCGACGAGCCACCACCAAAAGAACCGCTGCCCGATGTCGCGGGTTTCATATTGTTGAGGTATTGCTGCTGCATATACCAATTGCCTAGAGACTGGACACCGTTGTTCACAGCGTTGGCCATGCCGACATAACCAGATGCGCGCGCATTGCCGACCTGCATCTGGTTGTTGCCAATGTACTGGGCGTTCTGGGTACCCATGTTCGCGACATCGCGAGTAGCAGTTTGGCCTAGCCCCGCAATAGAGGACAAGCGGTTGAATCGATTCGTTTGGTCGTTGTTGAACCGATTGTAAGCGTTACTGTATTCGTTCGACGCAAAGCCTTGGCCGTACCGGGTCAAAGCCTTGAGTGTGCCGCCGTTCAAAAGCCCACCACGAGCAGCAGCCCCCGCTTCAACTCCCCTCTGGCCTTCATCAAGCCGGAACTGATACCCCGGGTCTTTGGTGAAGTCGTCAAGAGTGAAGTTATGCGTGAACTCGCTCCCCGCTGCTGTGCCTCGACTCAAGTCCCCCAGAGCAGCAACCCCGGCGTCATGCCAAGGCATAGCGTCTTGACGATTCTGTTGAAACTGTGCGTTTGAAGTGGCAGACGCCTGATTCGCCGCGTTTTCTTGGGCGTCTGCTGCTTTGCCCGCCGCCATATTCGAGGCAACGCCACCAATAACCGCTCCGCCAATAACCGCTGCTGCGACCATGTTTATTCTCCAATCCACTTGGAATAATATATCTCAACTCGCTCGAAATCTAAGAATTCGAACAGAGCACTCGCATCGGCTTTGACTTTGCTACCGACGAACCAGCGCTGGACGCCGCGTCTTTTCAACTCTTTTTCAACCGCCCGGAACAGACGAACACCGGGAAGTCCTTGTGCCCGCTTATCTGGATGGATATAAAATATATCCATCGTGCAAGTCAAGCAGTCCTTGTAATGCAGGCCGGGGGCGACAAATCCAATGAAATATCCTACCGGGGCACCCAGTTCACGCATCGTCATAAACAACAACTCGCCTCGGGCTTCGCGAGCTTTATAGATGTCGTACTGAGGGTTCAACGGGACTTTGTCCTGATTCAACGCCAATTCCGCCCAATGAAGGGGGAACAGAGGACGGAATTCCTCTAGCCTCTCGGTGAAGGATTCGATTTGACAAGTCAGCATGGCTTGCTCGTCCGGATGTCAACGATCATATGAATCCGCTCCGTGTCACTGTTGTTAAGCACTTCATGCTCGACACGATTATCGAACCACCAGATGTCGCCAGTCCTCATGTGGACCCACTCTTCCCCTGCCCGAAAATTGGAACCAGGGGCCGACTGCAGCACGATATGAAAACGATCCCAGTATTCGGCATGAACGGGGGTATCGGCGTGAGGGAAGATTCGGCCTCCCGGATTCAACTTATTAATCATGACCCGGCCAAGGCGTTCGCCCTGGACCGCAGCCATCAGATTGAATACAAGAACCCGTGCTTCTGGCAGGTCCTTAAACACAGGCTGATCGTGATTCTCATGTTGATCAAAATTAGCAACATGATTTTTCAACGCTTCTTCGGTCGCGTGGACACTTCGGTCAGGGAATCGAAGAATGATCGATTCAGTATCTCCAAAGGGGCCTTGGGGATAATCCCGGAGATACGTGTCCTCTTTCCAGATACTGTGCGATTTTTCAAGTCGATGAATGGCCAGCACCAGCGGGAGAACAGACGCGTTTGTCGCAATTTGAAGGAAATTTTTCATGGTACTTCCGATTCTACCACACCTGTGCCATGGAACGCAATCCCTGGAACCCGTTCATTCAGCACTTCTACACAGCCCTGAATGAAATTCCGCCGAGACTGAAATACAGATTTCCACCGCTCACGTAAGTTACATCGCTGTTTGGCAATACATCCGCTCGACCAATCCCTGTGTCCGTGATCACCGGGAAAATTTCATTACCAGCGGGCCTGAATCCGACAGGCAAATTGAAAATAGGGAGCCCCACTCCAGCCCCGCTTTTAACAAGACCTCGAATCATAACAATACCATTAACATCCTTTTCGTATGTCGGTGCCGTGAAAGGGGCACCGACATACGAGCCATCCATTCAACAATGCTGACGGCGTGAGAAAAGGTGAAGGCGGTTGAATGGTCTGATATTCACCAGCGTGGGGCATGATTTTAGCTCACTTCCCGACCACTGGCGCGGATGGTAATGGCAGCAGCAGTACCAGCCAAAGTACTGATAAAGTCGCCAGGGTTCAACACATGGCCCACAACTTCGGGGAAAGTATACGTTTCACCGGGCTGGATAGTCTTGGCGCTGACGATAGTGTTCGTGACACCAGCAGCGCCTGCATTGGGGGCCAGATTCACTGTCAGGGTCGCTGGAAGAGCGGTGGTGTTTGTGCCAGTGAACTTGTCAATAATGGTCCGAGTTCCCGTAGGTGCAGTATACTGCGTGGTCTGAGCATTTTGGGCCTGGAGGGGGTTGAAAAGAGCTTTTGCTGTGACAGCCATGATATGTGTCCTTTAGATCATTGTACCTTGTTTGATAGAATCGACCTCTTTAGTCAACTCCGCGATAGAATCACGCTGGGCAGCCACTTCTGCCGCCAATCTTTCAACCGCTTCGATCAGGATTTGCACGGGCTGTTGCTGAAGAGCTTGTTCCACTGAGAACAACGCCGCATTTGTTTCACTCGTACCAGCATCTTCGAACAGACTGGCTTCGACCCCCGGGATTCCGGAACCGATAGCCCCGCCCACACGCTCATACACCTGCTGGAAAAATAGTAGCCAGGGGCGCGTAAAGGTCTCAAAGCCTCTGTCATCCGTTTGGGTCGCGGGCTGACGTTCAGCGGGAAATTTAATTGCGCTCATGAATTCCCCACAGTAACATCGATGTTGGCATCAATCAAAACCCGTTTTACCGGGTCAGTGATCGTGACCCGAAACACTCTGGACCTCGACTTTCCGAGCCTGCGGAAATTGACACGAGCCAATCTTTCACCCAACCTTCCAAGGCTAGCTCGAATTTCATTACTCCATGTATTACCGCCATCGTTGCTCCAATCGAGCATGACTTCGGGGGCCGATCCTGATCCACTGACATTACCAACCCCTACTTCCATATCGATCCAAAGTTTATGGAAGAACACCCACACATTACCGTTCGCGATGTAGGGGGTCTGACGAATTGCAGGAATTAGGTCACCATTATCTGTGTACGTGTCCAGGTCAAGAACATACACATTGCCGTTTTCCCAATCACCCACCAGATTTTCGCCCGCAAATGCCATTTGGCAGTTGGAACGATGCCGATTGAGTGACGCCGACACCGGGTTACGCCAAGCACGTTCATGCCATTCATCCGTAGACACGTCATAAACCCAGGTCGCATTCGCGGTTGGAAAATTCAATACATAGAAACTATGACCTTCTTGCTGGTAGGCATATCCTATAGCATCGCTAATGGTGGTATACTGGTTGATCGCATATTCTACAGCGTGAGTGCTCACACGCTGTGGTTGATACCCCTGTGCTCGTTGCACCATTCCTTGCCCACGTTCGTCTGCCGTGAGCCAAAACACTGTATTGTCTAGCTTGGCAGGGCTGAATTTCGCAGCACAGCCCTGTTCGATAAACGCGCCTTGAATTCGCTCGAAAGGAAAATCCGGGTTTCCACTGTTGAAGAAAACTTCTGTGCTAGTTTCCCCGAACAACCAAATCTCTCTGTGGTCAACCAACAGGGACAAAAGAAGATCGGGAGCCCCTTCGGCCGTTGCGAAATCTAAGCTATCGATGTCAGTGCCGTAAATCTGGGTGATTTGAAACTGACCTGTGCCGGTTTTATTAAATGCAAAATACCCATCAATAAACGCAACCGTATCAGCGCCTGTGAAATCTGAATCTGTGATTTGAGCCAATACACTAGTTGCCGGGGTGAAATAGTACCCGTTCGGCCCGGTGACAATCATGATAACTGTGCCATTACTGGCCATGCTCACCGGGGTGGTAAAGTCATCGACCAGCCCCACCAGTGTGGATACACCAGCGGCAGTAACTGTATACAGTTTGCTGCCGGAAACAACCAAAGCAAGATTCGCATTGAATCGAATCATTCCCCGAATATTTCCCCCGACGAAATTCTTCCAAAGTCGTAGTCCAGGTGTACCGTATAACGCTGCTACATTTTTGCTTGTCCCAGACTTACTAAGTTCTGGATATAGATTCACCGTGCGCTGCGCGTCAAAGAACTTCGACCGAGTGCGATAACTGCCGCCAATGAATCCTGGGAATTTCATGATTAATACCCTCGCTGCCAAATAGCCGGGCCATCATCAGTCAACACACTATCAAACGTCATGACCGGGGGAGTCATATTCGCGTTCTTGATGTTGCCCTTGCTGTCCCGCGCAATGGTGGCTACATCGACTGCAGGAACCATGCCATATTCAGCAGCTAGATGAACCGCTAGGGAGTAACGCAATGCTTTCGCATATCCCGGAGGATAGACCAGTGAAGTGGCGAGATTCGGAATTTGTGTCAGGATACGACCACACGACAGAGTTATCGGAATCACATTCGAAGGCACAGGCCAGAGTGTCAAAAACCCAAGCGGATTCTCGTTCACATACAGCATTTGCTCGATGATGGGCTGTTGCTGTGATTTCAGAGCGATTCGGTTGTAGGCCAACTGATCGACTACTTCGATCTGGAAGTCGACCCCGCCGAAAGTGCAGTAACCGCCGAACACATTCACAGGCCGGTCGGTATTGAAATTGCCCCCCGGCCCCACTGTATACAGCTTCTGGCCAGGGACGGTATTGAAAGTCTGGTTGGAGGAACCCCAAACTGCAAGCCCCTCCAGCGACCACCCCTCAAGTACATCGTTCAAAGTGTTCAGGGCGTCGTTTGCTTCGTCAGCAGTCGGAGTCTCACCAGTCGCAATCGCGCCGATGAGCCGCATGGCCCCCTTAATTAGGTCCAGCGCAGTGGTCGGGCTTGGCATAGTGAGACTCCTTATACTTCAGATTACTTCTTGGAACCGGCCTTGGAGACAGCCGAGGCCAGCTCCTCGGAAGTATCCGAGAGAGCACCCGCTACCTGAGCCGCTGCATCAGTGGTCGAGCCCGACGCGGGGGCGACGGCTGCGGCAGCCGAGGCACTCGGAGCGGCCCCGATGCCAGCGATGCGGGCCTCGACCTGAGCCATGAAAGCAGCCTTTTGGGCTTCGAACAGGTCACGTTCAGCTTGCAAAGTAGCCAGAGCAGCCGAAACATCTTCGATGGTCTTGGCTTCGGTCTTCGGAACTTCGGAACCCGGCAGGGGCTTCGGGGACCAATCACGAGCCTTCAATTCATCTTCCTCTTCTTGGGAGTGAACCAGGATTTGGCCGATGTTCGGGTTCGGCTGGAACCAGCGGGGGAACTGGCTCTTCGGTTGAAACACTTGTGCGAATGCAGCCGCAACGTCAACAGGCATGTTTTGATTCGACATGAAAATCTCCAGAATTGTTTGCGAAAGAGCCCCCGAAGGGGCTCACCTGATTAGGCGACTTGGTACTCGCCCGAACGCATCAGGCACATCCAATCGATCGCCACAGCAGCAGTTGCGGCAGCGTTAAGAGTGAAGGTGACCTGCCCCGCAGCCGGGGTGATCCGAGTGATGTACAACGCCGTACCATCAGCCGCAGCATTCGACAAGTAGGCATTGAACTTCGACTCAGCGGTGAAAGCCGGATTGGACACCACAACTGAAGTACCAGCTGCGGCGATACCAACACGACCTTGCATTTCCGTGGTAGAGACAGCGCCCGGAGTGACGGGACCAGCTGAAGTGGTGGCTAAGCCTTGCGCGATCAGCGCGGACTCGACAGCCGTTTGGAGCTGAACGATAGCACCGGCAGCGTAACCGGCGTAGGAGCGAGAAAGCAGAATCATGATAAAAATTCCTTGAATTTGAGAAAGAGCCCCTTCGGGGGCTCCGTCAATTACACTGCGTAGAGGCAGGCCAGTTCGGGGTAGGTGGCAGCCCAGCCGAACAGAACGTCCAGACGCATGATATAATTGTCATTCACACCATCGTAGAACTCCGTGACCTTGATGTTCATGCCCTTATAGGACTGAACAGCCACATCGATCACACCCTTGCCGCTCGGAGGAGCGTACATCGGGACCATCGCCAGCGTGAACGCATCCTTGTGGTAGGCCACGTTGGCAGAATAGGAACCCGAGGCCGTGCCGAAGATCGTGAACGCAGCGCCGTTGGTCGGCGAAGCGGTCACGTTCTGGAACGCGCCCGAAGTGACAATCGCCGGGGAAATCGGCAGAACCGTGGCAGCGGCAGCAACGTCAGCCGTCACCGTGAACTGCATCAGGGTACCGGTCGATTGGCGCGATTGGGGGTTGACCGCGAACACGCCAGGAAGCGTGATCTTGGTGCCCTTGGTGATCGTGCCGCCCAGCGCAACAACAGTGATGTTTGAACCGGTCTGGCCCGCACCGTTGACGTTGGTACCCGTGACCGCTTGCGTACCGTTCGTGTGAACAGCGACGTTCTGGTCCATCGCATAAGCGAGGCCCAGGGCATCCACCAGCAGACCAGAACTGTACTGATCCGACAGGGTCTTGCTGTTATTGAACAGACCGGCGAAGCCTTGCACCATCGCGCCGTTCAGAGCTGGATTGGTGATCAGCGAACGCATCTTGTCGCGGGGCGCTGCCATTTCATCCAGACGCTGATTCAGCGTCGTGGCAGCAGCCAGGGCCAGCGCTTGGGTGGTCGGCGGAGTACCGGGGGTGCCCAAGCAGTTGAACGTGGCCACACGGGCGAGGTCCAGACCTTGACGATCGATTTCGTTCGCCACCGTGGCCATCGCAGCTTGGAGCTTTTGGCTCATTTGCTGCAGCGACAGGGTGCGCTCGATACCGGTGAAGTTCAGGTCCGTACCGCCCTGTTGCAGGGTCAGCGGAACGGTGGATTCGGCAGTCGCTTGGGGCACAGCAACACGGCCAGCGCGGTAGGTGTAACGCGGCGGCTTCTTGATGTTGATGGTCTGACCCGGCGAATAGCCACGGGATTGGTTTTGGGTGAACTCAGCCTCCCAATCGCGGTTCACACCGCTGGAGAAGCTGAGGATGTTTTCCAGGACCGCCAGGGCTTCTTTAGCGATGATGGAGCAGGTAACAAGACTGTTGGACATGATTTCCTCGAATGGAGTGGATTAGCGCCGATTGGCCCAGCCCGCCCCCTGAGCCTTTCGAGCCGCAACATACTCGTCCATCGACATCTGCGAGAGGTCTTTGGAAGTGGCACGACCTTGGGTCACGGGGCGGGGAGGCGTCGGAGCCTTGCTGACGTTGGGTTGAGCAGCCGGGGCTGCGGTTTGAGTGGTAGACGAGCTTGCCGCGATATCGAAAGCCGCTTCCAGCTTGCCGATTTCTTTGGCCGCTTGCTTTTCGGACATCCGATTCAGCTTGTCGGCAAGTTCAGGGTCCTTGGCCAGCTTGTAAGCCAGCGCGGGGCCGTGATCGCTGTCGAGCAGTAATTCGCCAACGTGCGGGGCAATCGGGATGTCACTTTCACCCACGACCTCATCGTAATCCTTCAGAACCGCCTTGGTGGCGTCTTGGCGTGCTTGCCAGTTCTTGGTCCGGTCCGCTTCTTGTTGGGCAGCAGTTTGCTGAGTGGACTTTTCCTCGATCTTGGTATTCACGGAAGCGAGGGCTTTTTCAACCGCTCGATCGGATTTCCAATCGGTCAGGGCTTCAACATACTCGTCGTACGTCTTGAACTGGTCAGCTGTCGGTTTTGCGGGGGCAGCCGCAGGGGCCGGAGTTTCGACAGTGGACTTGTTCGCGCTTGCCTGAGCAACGCCGCGCCAATAGGCAGCTTCGCGCTCAGCTTCATGGCGCTTCCGGACAAGCTCATTGATTCGGGGCTGGATGGGTTTCTTGCCCTGTTGCCCTTCATTTTCGACTTGACCTTCTTCGCCATTCTCTTCACGTTGGCCTTGTTCGTTCTCCGTATTGACATGCTCTTGCGAGCCGCCGTTGTTGGCAGAGTTTTGAACTTCGGTGCCCGTGGTTTGGGTTTCAACTGCTTCTTGGTTAGCGTCAGACATGACGATTCTCCGGCCCTATGTTTATTCGCCCGTAGGTAGGCTCTGCCCAATCTGCGTATTCTCCTCGCCTGGGTCCGGCGAAGTACGGTTTTCTTCAATCATATCCTCAGAAGCGGCCCCATTGAGCGGTTCCGGAGGAGTGAGCTTCAAAAGCATGAATTCAATCCAGCCCTTGATTTCTTCGACATCCTTCTTGGCATCTGCGCCGATTTCAGCAACCTTCTGATCGAACATACCCTTGATCTGGGCGATTTGTTCGTTCGACTCAGCCTTGATCTGTTCCTTGTCGATACCGGTCTTCAGACGTTGATTCTCTTGCTGCAGGCCCTGAATCATTTGATTCATCTGGTCCAGCTGCTGCTTGATTTCAGGCGGAAGTGGTGGGGGACCTGCCTTAGGGTCCTTCGGGTCATACCGAATTTCGGGCGGGATAGTGCGTTCAATCCGCTGGGCGATTTCTTGCGCACCGGGCCAATCCATGGCCTTCACGACCTTGTCGCCTGCGATGTCCATCAGCTTGGGCCACGATTGGCCGAACTGAACCATCGCATCCGAGGCTTGCTGGCGCATCGTGGTGTATGAAGGCCCCGTATCAACAACCACACCATACTGACCGACCGTGATGTCGTTCAGTACCGATTTAATCGCCGCCGAATATTTGCCCTCGGACTTCGCTTGCTCTTCTTGTTGCAACTGTTGGGCCTCTTCAGGCGACAGCCGCTTGTTGATGGTCACCGGAACCACTTCACCATCATCCCGCATGATCTTCACGACCCGCTCAGTGTCGTAATAATGCGGGAACATATTGATCAAGCAACGCCCAACGTGCCGAAGGGTTCGAGTCAATCCGTCCTGATAGTGGAAATTGGCGATATTGCCCTGCCTTTGTTGGGCGAGTTCCTGCTTACCTGAGGTAGCATTCCCAGCTGCACCTAGCGACGAATCGAACAGACCAGTAGTGGCCTTGATATTGTCATTTGCGTGCATAGCCATCGTGAGCATCCCACTCGGAATGTCGGCCATTGCTTGACGCTGCGGAGGAGGAGCCAATTGCCCATCGACAGTCGTTGGCTTGTACTGGAGATACGCGAAGCTGCGGACGTTTGCCTGCATCCACTCGTTCTCGTGATCTTCGAATTGGCCTTCAGCACCAATGAAGGGGGTCTTCGGGCGCATCGCTACTTCTTCGGTAGCCGAAGTCATCCAGAAGTCGTACATCAACTGCGGATCGCGGGCATTGCGAATCAGACCGCTGCGAATGACCTTACCATCGATGTCCAACTCCGAACCGTAGACCGGGAACACCGGAATCCAATTGCACATGATTTCTGTGCGCTCCAGGATTTCGTGAGCGGTCAGCTTGTACCACATCACCTTCTTCTTGAAGCTGCGGCGCTTGTTGACTTCGGTGATTCCAGAAGCCTTCAGATGCTCAGCCGAAGGCATTTCGTCACGCCAGAACACACCGCCATCCGACAACATGACCAGTTCGGCAGGTTCCCGTTCAATCCGGTAGAACTCAGCCACTCGGATATAGTCTTGGGCCAGCCAGTTGACCGTGAAACCGGTCGCGCCGTTGATGGCGAGGCTGTCCGAAGTCGCCGAAGCTTCCGGATATTCCTGCTTGAACAGCTTGCGATCCATCTTCACATGGATCAAGCAACGCTGCTGATCCGAACCATCCGGTTCCGTGCTTCCGGGGTCGAAAGCCACAGTGAACGGGTTCCGAATGCGCTTGTACTTCAATTCCTGGTAGAAGGACTTTTCATCGCAGTATTCCGGCATCACCCGGAAGTACCCGAAGCCGATAGCGGCCGCCGCGTTCACAGCCGTGTCAGTGGCGACCTCAGCATTCGAGTCATACTCGATGTGCTTGATCATGCCTTGAATCACTTCGGCGGTCTGAATGTCCGCACCCGACCCAACAGGGCTCACCTTGATGCTGGCCCGGTTTTGACGTTGTTCATTCGTGACTTGGTTCAGGAACGTGGGCAGCTTGTTGACCGTCAGACAAGGCCGACCGTCCAACTCGCGCTGACGCTTCTGCTTCTCGGGCCAGTGATTACCTGCAAGATATTGCAAGTCGACCAGACCTTCTTTGAAGTTGTCACCGTCAGCTAGAGCACACAATTCCAGATAATCGCGAGCGTCCGCGATGATTTCCGCATCAGTCTGCGACGAGTCCGGAGTGTCGTCGGTAACGTCCAAGCCGTTGTCAGTCATGGCGCACACTCTCAATCACTGCTTGGGTCATCGGAGCCAGCCGCAAACCCACTCTTGGGGTCGCTCCAGGGGCTCTTGCAAGCAGCTTGGGCTCATGTTGAATCACTTGGAACCCAAAAGTGGCGCAATACCATGCTTCGAGTTCTTCCTGGGGCAAGTAAGCCTCTTCCGACTGGAAGTAGGGCTTCGCGAAGAGCACCAAGGTGATTCCCGTGATATCTGCCTCGCGGCAGATAGAGTACATGAGCGACGTTGCGAACCCGCGATTGCGGTGCTTAGGATCGGTCCAGAGCTTGAACACTTCGCGAGTGCCCGCCCGCATGTGTTCCGGGAGTGCCTCGCAAATCCGAACGAGGCAGGAAGCGCCTCCAACTCGGCGGAAGCCCGGCTCCATGGGTTTAGACTTCATGATAATTCCCTTTCTGGTTGTTTTCCAGGCCCGAAATCACACGAGTGTTCGCGCCAACATGAAGCCCGCAGACATTTTCGCCTTTGAGGGGCACGATGTGATCAACCACAACATCGACCCCATTATCTCGACACACTTTCGCGATCGCGTAATTACAAGCAAGGATTTGTCGGTCCCACCACCCGAAGTCTTTGGCGGCCTTCTCAGATATCAGCTGATTTCGAATCCGGGCACGAATAACTGCTTTCGCGGCCTGCTCCGGACGGGTGTTGAACTCCTTCATGTACTCTCTATGAACGAGTCCTTGCCGATACGCCCGACGATAGTCCTGATGACAACCGACACACCCACGATTGTTTTTCCGGCGCAGCCCGTTCAATTCGGGGTGACTACCACAAACAGTCCCGAGATACTGGGTACCTTTGATGATCAGCCCAACCATGCCGCGCCCTCAAATTGCGGCCTTTCGACCGGTTCGACATTCTTTTTGCCCGACACGACACCTGGGAACAATTCCGTAAGAGCCCAGAACAGCGCGTCTGCGCGGTTCGGAGAATTCGGACCCAGGTACCCAACGGTCGAGAATGCCGTCAATTCATCTTCGAGGGGTTGGAACACCCCCACATGACGAATCTTGCCTTGCTCATACAGCGCCGAGAATGGTTCGGCACGAACCACCTTACCCCGAGTGGCCGTCACCATTTTAAACGGCGTACGCGGGCGCGAGGTCATAATCACGTGCTTCACCATCGCCCCGCCATAGTTCACTTCACCGACCATGATGTCAGCTTCGTGACGTTCGAACGCATTCGTTGCAATCTTCCCCCAAACGGCGGGGCCCGCCTTGCAAGTGGGGTCTTCCAGCACGTATGCGATGCCATCCACTCCAAGCCCCGCGACCATGATACCAATTGCGTCATTGTCCGCGTTGTCGCGATCACCGCTACCTGATGGGTCGACTGCGACAACGACACGTTGCATATCAGGTAGCTTACCATCCAGAACACGCCACTTATCAATAGTCTCGTCAGTAAAGAGAGCATTTGGGGTGGCGTCCGCAAAATCACCGTCACGAAAGCGCTTACGCATACGGGCCGACAAGGCTCCAAGGGTATCCAAGTACCCAGCCGTCAGATTTTCCCGGTTATCTTCCGGGTTCATCTTGAAGTATGCGTAATCGCTCGGGTTCGGCAACGGTTGCCGCGTTTCGGGGTCTTGCTTCTGGATGAACTCCCGATAAGTCCAGTGGTTCTTGTTGGTGGGGTTGCAGTCGTAGAAAGCACGGGGCTTGAGGATACTCGTCACGACTTCTTTGTCCCCATCCATCACCTTGGTTTCGGCAAGCTCGGCCAGACGGGTGATTGCCGTATCTCGCGCCTGCTTCGGAATCTGGCTGGCCTCATTAAAGAGCATAGTAGAATACTCTTGGCCCAGAATTTTTTCAGTGCGCTCTTTATCGTCCAGACCTCCAAACCAAAGCTCTGATCCGTTGGGGAACGTCACGTACCAATCCGTCTTGGAAAGGTTGTACATCACTTCGGGAAAGCACAACTTCATGACCTTCGGAAATGTACCAAGAATCACCGAGGCTTTCAAGTGGTTGAAACGGAACCGCAGAATACAGTGATGTGAATTGGGTGCCTTGAGCGCACGCAAGACAATATTTCGAACGTGAAGGAACGTCTTTCCCGAACGGGACCCACCGTAAAGCATATTATGCGTAGCCCCACCCGCAAGGATGGTTTGCGCCTCCAACTGCTTCTCAGTGAATTTAAAGACTTTATCGGCCACTTTCCTTGGCGTCCTTATGTTTAAAATATTCTACTTGTGCGAGGCGCTTTAACGCTTGACCCTTTGTCAGATTTGGTTTCGAGAGCGGTTTGCCCAACTCCGACAGTACTTTATATCCTTGGGGGGTCTTGCGAATCATGACTGATCAACCTGGTTCAAAAATTTGGAACGCGATCACCGATGTATCAAGCACCTGGGCTGCACCTGCCCCGTCTCGGGCGGTGATCGTGAAGTTCGTACCCACCGTACGAGTGATCGAATAACTCGCCGCGACAGTGCCACCGTCTGTCTGGCGCTGTACAAAAATTCGGCTGTTCGCCGTGATTGATGTATTCGCGACAGTCACCACGCCTGCAACCAAAGTCGCAGTTCCTTGCTTGCCGTTCGCACCTTCCGAGACTTTGAGCCCCGCGCCTGGGCGAATGACCGCAAGACCGGTGGCGTCAATTTCAACGCGGACATTGTTTTTGGTAGTAAACCCACCTGTCGCCAATTGAATTTTGTTTGCCGTACCGGTCGAATCGGTCGCCAGAACCATGTTACCGGTTTTGCCTGATCCGGTTGGTGAGGAAACAAAGAAATATCCTTCGTTCGCTACTGTCACCGCATAAGCAGCTTGGGTAAACCCGCTTGATGTCATTCCGATATCCGCCCACCCGGCAGCATCCGTACCGTTGTCGGGATATGCGATGAAATCAGCGGACGCATTTGCGCCACTTGATTTGTTCCAGTTGTACGCTTGGGTGTAGTTATTATTGGATGACACCGTTGCGACAACTGGGTTGGTCGCATTCGGAAGCAGAGATAGAGTATTCCCCAGCACGAGAGGGCCAGAATTCCCCGTTACAGGGTCAGTTGGAGCCTGTAACGCATCTTGCCACCCGTCAATCAAATCTCCGGGGTTGTTTGCTGTCGCAAAACCTGCTTGAATGAGCGAACGCATTTGGTCGAGCGTACAGTTATATTGCGCCCCCACGTTCAGAGGACGCCCGTATTCGTCAAATCGACCAGCTTTTGTGATAGTACAAATAGGCATGATATTCCTTTAAATACTCGCATCTTGATGAGTCGTGATCGAAATCATGACCATCGGGTTACCAGCACCAGCCCCGGAACCATTCTTCGCCCCGGCCCCCTCTTTGCCGATATATAGACCCGCGACACGTCCACGAGCTTCATCGGCATTCAAAGCGACCTTCAATTGGCCCTGATCTTTTGCAAGATCCCGGATATCCGCCAATTCGACTAGATGGGAACCCAAAGATACCAGAGCGCTCTGGTGAACCGATTCCGTGATATCGCGAATACGGAGAGCAATCTCCGGACGGGCCATCAAAGCCCGTGCCTTAGCCACCGGGGTGGTGTCACTAATCCCAAACGCTTCCTCGTACGCCTTCCGCAAATTGCCGCCATACTCGATCATAGCAAGGGCGAACATATCCTCCTTGGCCGTCAGCGGAGGAAGCGGCTCTGCAAGCTCCACGATCCGTCCACCTGAAGCAGATACTTCATATACTTCGGTGACTGGAGCGAGTTCCGTAGACATAGGCGTGAGTGTAGCACACACGAGGAAGCGTGTCAAGTATATGGAAGAGTGATTGCACGAGCGTCAGGGGAGGGGCGAAGCCCGGTAGGGCACAAAGTGTGGGCCATAAGTTACAAAACTTGGAGAGTGCCACCCTATACGGGTCCTCTTGCCGAGCACCGGCTTATCGCGGCGAGGCTCAAGGCTCCGGGTACGGAATTGCCGGTACCTCTTCTGGCGGGCCCCCTGGCACGAGTCTTGCCTTAGTGAGCGCTAACTGGGGCTCTACTTCACACTTCGGCCCCTTCCGTTGGATGGCCAACAGGCCCAGAACCCTGGCCCAAACACACCACTCGACGGTGCTTCAAACGCCAGTCGGAGAGCCAACGCCAATGATGGCGACAGCCCCGGGACCCCACTACTCTCCTCTCACTGCACACATGGGGGCTCCATATCGTCTCCGTGGATATCGGAGCTGTGATGTATAGGGTGGTATCTGACCCACTATGTGACAGCTCGGAACCCACATCTGTCATATCTATAGGAGTGGGTAGGATGGGGTAGGAGCGACCCGGGACAGGACTACCTCTCCGACACCTGGAGGGGGTAGGAGCGCAGCCTGGAGTATCCTCCTATACCTCTACAGGCAGAACCCTACCTCTATATACGGGGCGACTCGCTTGCCGCATTCGGCACCCCCATCCCGGTATATCTCCTCTATGTCACAGCCCATCGCCCCTGGCCCGTGAGCACCGGGAGAGGAGAGTAGTGCCTACTCCAGGTCCGGTGTCTCTGGTCCGTCATATAGTGGGTCCTCTCTCGTCGGTGTCTCCTCCAAGGGGCACCAAACATCGTTCCCGCGACGCTCGCGATACTCTTGAATCAGCTGAACTCGTGCTGTGTTCCAATATCGTCCGTACATGCTCGACGCGATTTTGACATCACCCCCCGCCTTCAGGTAAAGGTCGACAGCACGACGACGGATCGCAAGTTTAAGCTCTTCGTTCATCTTCATATGTTCACGACGATCGGCCAGCGCTTTTTTGCGTGCTTCCTTCGCTTCAGGCCGCTTGGCACTCTTTTTACGATATTCGCGTTCGCAGGCGATACATCCGTGTGTCTTTTTGCGTCTTTTGCCCCCTTCGTGAGGGTGCTTCGCGCAGATTTTACCAAGGAAGTAGTTCGGCCCCACTGACGCAGTGACGGTCAGGCTTTCTTGTTTCACGTGGAACTCCTTTTCAGGTTGATGAGAGCAGATAGTGTACCATGAGTGGGCACTACTGTCAACCCCTCTTCCCCTATCTCGCCTGTTGTTACACCTTGTTACACCTTGTTACACCTTGTTGCAATTTCGTGGCCTCCAATTACTTGACGCCCTGTTCTCGCCGTGTTATACTATAGTCATAGCCGATAGGAGATCAAGATGACGACCGACCAAGCCCTGACACTCCTGCAAGAAGCAGCCACCTTCGGCACTTCCTACCAGAAGCGCAAGCTCAGCACCATTCTTACCCTCTGGCGCGCGACTCAAGCCGACCTGCAGGAAGGCACGATCCTCGCGAACCTCAGCCCTGAAGACTTCCGTAAGACTCTCGAACTCGCGGTCAAGACGGTCGGTTATGGCGTCTGATCCCACCCGAATTAGGGGGATTGACAAGCCCTTCCCCCTGTGTTCCAATAGAATTGTTCCCCACCAATAGCCCGATAGGAGATTTCAAAATGGCAACCACTAAGCGCGCAGCAGTCAAGCCCCTGAACATGACGCCCGCAAGCATCCGCAAGGCGTCCGACGCCGAGAAGGCACGGAAGGCAGCGAGCAAGAAGGCCCTTCACGCCGACATCGAGGCGAAGAAGCAGACGGCCAAGCCTGCCAAGCCTGCCAAGCCTGCCAAGCCTGCCAAGCCTGCCAAA
>Ga0213919_1000174_pt1 | contig 34437 bp, 36 predicted proteins | sample McNCre317MG_FD_161056 | JGI IMG/M metagenome (GOLD analysis project Ga0213919, IMG submission 161056) | Freshwater microbial communities from McNutts Creek, Athens, Georgia, United States - 3-17 MG | ecosystem: Environmental > Aquatic > Freshwater > Creek | place: USA: Georgia | collected...
GGCAAGACCTGCGTCGCTGCGCTGGCCATGCTGAGGGCCGCGGAGAACGGCCGTCAGGCGGTGCTGATGGCGCCCACCGAGATCCTCGCCGAGCAGCACTACCGCAAGCTCGCCGGCTGGCTCGCGTCGCTGGGGCTGGAGGTGGCGTGGCTGTCCGGCAGCCGCAGGAAGAAGGAGAGGGAGGCGACGCTGGCCCGTCTTGCCGCCGGCGAGATGCTGCTCGCCGTGGGCACCCACGCGCTGATCGAGGATCCGGTGGTGCTGCCGCGCCTGGCGCTGGCGGTGGTGGACGAACAGCACCGTTTCGGCGTGCGCCAGCGCCTGGCGCTGCGCGAAAAGGGTCAGGCCGGCGAATCGCCGCACATGCTGATGATGTCGGCGACACCGATCCCGCGCACGCTGGCGATGAGCTACTACGCCGACCTCGACGTGTCGGTGCTCGACGAACTGCCCCCGGGGCGCACGCCGGTCGTCACCAAGCTGGTCATGGATGTCCGCCGCGACGAGGTGATCCGCCGCGTCCGTGACGCCTGCCTGGCCGGCCGCCAGGCCTACTGGGTGTGCCCGCTGATCGAGGAGTCCGAGGCGCTGCAACTGAAGACCGCCGAGGAGAGCTTCGCGATGCTGTCGGCGGCGCTGCCGGATCTTGCGGTCGGGCTGGTGCACGGCCGCCTCAAGAACGACGAAAAGTCGGCGACGATGGCCGCCTTCGCCGCCGGCGAGGTCCAGCTGCTGGTGGCGACGACGGTGATCGAGGTCGGCGTGGACGTGCCCAACGCCAGCCTGATGGTCATCGAGCATGCCGAGCGCTTCGGCCTCGCCCAGCTGCACCAGCTGCGCGGGCGGGTCGGCCGCGGCGTGCATCAGTCGGTGTGCATCTTGCTCTACGCCCAGCCGCTGTCGCAGACCGGCCGCGAGCGGCTGAAGGCGATCTTCGAGCACACCGACGGCTTCGTGATCGCCCGCGAGGATCTGCGCATCCGTGGCCCCGGCGAATTCATCGGCGCGCGCCAGAGCGGCGTGCCGCTGCTGCGCTATGCCGATCTCGAGGAGGACGCGGCGCTGGTGGATATCGCCCGCGGGCTGGCGGAGGAAATCCTGCGCGACGCGCCCCGCGTCGCCGAGGCGATCACCGCCCGCTGGTTCGGCGGGCGGGCGGCGCTGCTGAAGGCGTGAAGCACGCCTGCGCGCCGGATGGCTTTGATGACGCTCAGTCCGACCTGCGCCGGGACGCCGAACGCGGCCGCCGCGCACCCCCGGCGCCGCAAACGCCCTACAATTGCGCGCCGAGCTTCCGACACGCCCGTCCTTCGATGACCCTCGCCCATTTCCCCGGACGCGATCCCTTCCGCATGGCGGCCTGGCAGGCGCCGCGGGCGATGCGCGGCTGGCTGACCGACGACCGTTCGCTGACCGCACGCATCCGTGCCCGCTGCGGGCAGTTCTCGCTGCGGGTGGTCCGCCAGCGCAAGGGGGCCGTGCTGCCCGACGAACTGGCCGCACTCGGCGTGCATCGCCACGGTGAAGTGTGGCAACGGGAAGTGTTGCTGATCGCCGACGGCGAGCCGGTGGTCTTTGCCCGTTCGCTGGTTGCCGACAGCGGCGTGCCGGCGGCCTGGCACCTGCTGCGCAGCCTCGGCCGGCGGCCGCTGGCGGCGGTGCTCTTCGACGACCCGCGGGTCGTCCGCTCGGCGCTGGAGGCGGCCCGACTCGACGCCCGCGATCCGCGCTGGCACCATGCGCGCCAAGCCACCGGCGGCGATCACGGGCTGCCGCCGCTGTGGGCGCGCCGCTCGGTGTTCCGCCGGGACGGTTCGCCGCTGCTGATCACCGAAATATTCCTGCCCGCAATCCGGAACCTCGCCCCATGACTTCCCTGACCCCTTCCGCCCCCCCGACCCTGACCCTGCGCCAGCGCCTCGCCGAGTATGAGAAGCTGATGCGGCTCGACAAGCCGATCGGCATCCTGCTGCTGTTGTGGCCTACGCTGTGGGCGCTGTGGGTGGCCGGTGAGGGCCGGCCGGCGCCGCTGGTGGTGGCGATCTTCGTGGTCGGCACGGTGCTGATGCGCTCCGCCGGCTGCGTCATCAACGACTATGCCGATAAGGATTTCGATGGCCACGTCGAGCGCACCCGCCACCGCCCGCTGGCGGCGAAGCGGGTCAGCCCGGGCGAGGCGCTGTGGCTGGCGGCCGGGCTGGCGCTGCTGTCCTTCGTGCTGATCCTGCCGCTCAACGGCCTGACGCTGGCGATGAGCGTGCCGGCCGTCTTCCTGGCCGCGAGCTATCCCTACACCAAGCGTTTCTTCGCGATTCCGCAGGCTTACCTTGGCATCGCCTTCGGCTTCGGCATTCCGATGGCCTTCGCTGCGCTGCAGAACGACATTCCCTTCGTCGCCTGGGTGATGCTGGCGGCCAACATCTTCTGGGCGGTGGCCTACGACACCGAGTACGCGATGGTGGATCGCCCCGACGACCTGAAGATCGGCATCAAGACGTCGGCGATCACCTTCGGGCGCTTCGACGTGGTTGCGGTGATGATCTGCTACGCGGCGGCGCTGGTGCTGCTGGCATGGGTCGGGCTCGCCACCGGCCGTGGCGCGGTGTTCCTCGCCGGGCTGGCCTGCGCGGCCGGCATCATGGTCTACCACTACACGCTGATCCGCGAGCGTGACCGCGCCCGCTGCTTCAAAGCCTTTCTGCACAACAACTGGGTGGGGGCGACGATCTTCGCCGGCTGGGTGCTGGATTACTGGCTGTGAGGTGAGCGGCGCGGCGCTGCTGCGGTGGGCCGGCGCGATCAGCGCGGGGACGTCTGCAGCAGCGGTGTCAGCAGATCCATCGTGCGTCCGGTGGCGCCCCGGTGGGCTTCCGCGAACCGACTGCCGGCCCTGCCCATCGCCTCGCGGAGATCGGGGCTGGCGAGCAGCCTGAGCGCTTCTGCCACGCCGGCATCGAGGTCCGCCGCGCGGAGCGCGGCACCGGCATCAATGGCCTGGGTGCAGATCAGCGCGAAGTTGAAAGTGTGCGGGCCAATGATCACCGGGCAGCCGACCGCGCTCGCTTCGATGGGGTTCTGGCCGCCGAGATTTTCCCAGGAGCCGCCGATCAGCGCCACGTCCGCCGCGGCGTAATAGGCGTACATCTCGCCCATCGAATCGCCCAGCCAGACGCGGGTGTCGGCCATCACCGGCTCGTCCTTCGAGCGCCGCTGCATGGCGAGGCCGGCACGCCTGACCAGCCGCGCCACTTCCTCGAAGCGCTGGGGATGGCGTGGCACCATCACCAGCAGCACCTCGGGCGGGCACTGGCGGACGAAGGCTTCGAGCAACGGGCCTTCCTCCCCTTCCCGGGTGCTGGCGGCGAGCAGCACCTGGCGGGGGCCGAAGCGGTTGCGGAAGCTCGCGCCGAGGGCCAGCATCGAGGCCGGCGGGGTGATGTCGAACTTGATGTTGCCGGTCACCATCACGTAGCGCGCGCCCAGCGCCGACATGCGCTGGCCGTCGGCCTCGGTCTGCGCGCCGATCGCCGACAGGCGGGCAAAGGCCTTGCGCGCCAGCCCGCCGGCGCGTCCGTAGCCGCGCGCCGAGCGGGCCGACAGACGGGCATTGACCAGGGCCAGCGGCGTGCCGGTGCGGCGGCAGCCTTCAACGAGGTTGGGCCATAGTTCGGTTTCCATCAGGATGCCGATGCGCGGCCGGAAGTGGCGCAGGAAGCGCGCCACCGCCCAAGGCAAGTCGTAGGGCAGATAGACGCTCTGCACCCGCGGGGCAAGGGTGCCGAACAGTTCGGCGGCCGTTGCCCGGCCGGTCGGCGTCATGTGGGTCAGCAGCAGGCTGTGGTCCGGGTGGGCGTCGAGCAGTGCGTGCAGCAGCGGTGCGCAGGCGCGGGTTTCGCCGACGGACACCGCGTGCAGCCAGATCAGCGGCCCGTCCATCCGGGTCTGGTAGCGGCCGATGCGTTCGCCCAGATGCTGCAGGTACTCCGGCTGCCGGCGGGCGCGCCAGAGCAGGCGCAGGCCGACCAGCGGCGAGGCGGCGTACCAGACGGCGGTGTAAAGGCTGCGGAGGATCACGGTGCGCGGGCATCGTCGGTTCGCGGCGGGGAGCACAGTATAGCGGGCGTTGCAGATGCCACGGACGGCCTGTAACGCGGATTTACGCTGTCATGGGCCCATGCGAGAATGCCGGGCCTGTGGCTGCGCCCATGCGTGCCGGCCCGCCCACCCCTCGCCCCAACCCAGCGTCTCAACGACCATGAAAATTCTCGTCACCGGCGCGGCCGGTTTCATCGGCATGCATACCAGCCAGCTGCTGCTGGCGCGCGGCGATCAGGTCGTCGGCCTCGACAACCTCAACGATTACTACGACGTGCAGCTGAAGCTCGACCGTCTGGCCCGCCTGACGCCCCACCAGAACTTCCGTTTCGTGAAGCTGGACGTGGCCGACCGGGCCGGCATGGAAAAGCTCTTCGCCGACGAAAAATTCGACCGCGTGATCCATCTGGCGGCCCAGGCAGGCGTGCGCTACTCGCTGGTCAATCCCCATGCCTACGTCGAGAGCAACCTGACCGGTTTCATGAACATCCTCGAGGGCTGCCGGCACAACAAGGTCCAGCACCTCGTCTATGCCAGCAGTTCCAGCGTCTATGGCGGCAACACGAAGATGCCGTTCTCCGAGCACGACAGCGTTGATCACCCGGTCAGCATCTACGCCGCGACCAAGAAGGCCAACGAGCTGATGGCCCATACCTACAGCCATCTCTACGGCCTGCCGACCACCGGCCTGCGCTTCTTCACGGTGTATGGCCCGTGGGGCCGGCCGGACATGGCGCTGTTCCTGTTCACCAAGGCGATTCTCGAAGGCCGGCCGATCGATGTCTTCAACCACGGCAGGATGAAGCGCGACTTCACCTACATCGACGACATCGTGCAGGGCGTCATCCGTACCCTCGACCATGTCGCCGAGCCCGATGCCGCCTACAATGCTGACCAGCCGGATCCGGGCACCAGCAACGTGCCCTACCGCGTCTTCAACATCGGCAACAACGATCCAGTCGAGCTGATGGCCTTCGTCGAGGCCATCGAGGATGCCATCGGCGTGAAGGCCGAGAAAAACTTCCTGCCGCTGCAGGATGGCGACGTGCCAGCCACCTACGCCAACACCGACGCCCTCAATGCCTGGACCGGCTTCAAGCCGGAGACGCCAGTGAGGGCCGGTGTCGGTCGCTTCGTCGAGTGGTACCGGAGCTACTACAAGCTTTGACATCGCTCGTGCAGGGCGGACGCGAGTATCGCGTCCGGTCGGGGGAGGGTGCGGCGGCCAGCCTGGCTGTCAGCCTGGTGCTGTTCCGGCCCGATCCGCTGCTGCTGCGCTCGACGCTGGATGCGCTGGTGACCGCCTGTCGTGTGGCCGGCGTCGTGCCCGAGCTTTTCCTCATCGACAATGGTGGCAGCGACGCCGCCCTTGCCGGGCTGGCGCTGCCCGAGGGCTGGCCGGTGCGCCTGATTCGCGGCCACGGCAACGTCGGCTTCGGCCGCGGTCACAACCTGAGCCTCGCCGGCTCCGCGACCGACGGCTTCCACCTGATCCTCAATCCCGACCTGGACCTGGCGCCCGAGGCGATCCGCGAGGCCTGCGCCTTCCTGCGCGCCCATCCCGACTGCGGCCTGCTGGCGCCGGCGGTGCAGTGGGACGACGGTCGCACGCAATACCTGTGCAAGCGCGTGCCCACGGTGTTCGACCTGTTCCTGCGCGGCTTTGCCCCGGGCTGGCTGCGCCGGCGTTTTGCCGCGCGGATGGCCCGTTACGAGATGCACGACCTGATCGGCGACCGGGTGGTGTGGGATCCGCCGCTGGTCAGCGGTGCCTGCATGTTCTTCCGGGCCGATGTGCTGCGCCGCCTGGGCGGCTTCGATCCCCGTTTCTTCCTGTACTTCGAGGACTACGACCTCAGCCTGCGGGCTGCCCGGATGACCCGGCTGGCATATGCACCGACGGTGAAAGTCGTGCATCATGGCGGCCACGCGGCACGCAAGGGCTGGCATCACATCGGCCTGTTCGTGCGGGGTGCCGCGCTGTTCTTCCGACTGCACGGCTGGAGGTGGTTCTGATGACAGCTTCGACAAGCCGCCGCGCCTGCCTGCGTGGCCTGACATCCTTGCTCGCCCTGCTTGCTGCGGGTGGGCCGCTGGCCGCTGTCGCGGCGGGCGGCCCCGAGGCGCCGCCCCTGCTGCTCGCCGAGGTATTGCGCGGCGACGTGGACGTAAGCCATTACTGGGTCAGCGAAAAGCTCGACGGTGCCCGCGCATTGTGGGACGGGCAGCGCCTGCGTTTCCGCAGCGGACGTCCGGTGAATGCGCCGGACTGGTTCATCGCCGGCCTGCCTGCCGAGGCGCTGGATGGCGAGTTGTGGATCGCCCGCGGGCAGTTCGAGGCGCTCTCGGGCATCGTCCGCCGCCAGCCGCCGCGGGACGAGGACTGGCGGCGTGTCCGCTACATGGTCTTCGAGCAGCCGGACGGCGCCGGCAGCTTCAGCGAGCGCATCGACCGCCTGCGCGCGATCGTCGCCCGGGCCGGCGTGCCCTGGCTGCAGTGCGTCGAGCAGTTTCGCGTCGCGGACCGGGCCGCTCTGCACGCCCGGCTGGATGAGGTGCTGCGGGGGGGCGGAGAAGGGCTGATGCTGCACCGGGCCGATGCGCCCTATCTCACCGGGCGCAGCGACGTGCTGCTCAAGCTCAAGCCCCATCTCGACGCCGAGGCCACCGTGCTCGCCCATCTTCCTGGCCGTGGCCGCCTGGAGGGGATGATGGGTTCCCTGCTGGTCGAGACCGGGCAGGGCGTGCGCTTCCGGCTCGGTACCGGCTTCAGCGACGCGCAACGCCGCGCGCCGCCTCCGGTCGGCAGTCAGGTGACTTTCCGCTACCGCGAGCTGACCCGCGATGGCGTGCCGCGCTTCGCGAGTTACCTGCGCCAGCGGGACGTTTTCTGATGGTGACTCTCGTCACCGGGGGGCGCGGTTTCATCGGCCGGCGCCTGGTGGCCAGCCTGCGCACGGACGGCGTGCCCTTGCGGGTGATGACGCGCGGCGAAGCCGTTGCGGCGGATGAACTGAGGGCGGATCTGGTCGACCCGGCCAGCCTTGCCGCCGCCTGTGCGGGCGTCGACACGGTGTTCCACTGCGCCGGTCACGCCCATGCCTTCGGGGCGCTCGGTGTCGACGCGGCCCTGCACCATCGCGTGAATTTCGAGGGCACGCAGGCGCTGGCCGAAGCCGCCGGCCGGGCCGGTGTCTCCCGCTTCGTGTTCCTCTCCAGTGTCAAGGCGATGGGCGATCCGGGAGAGGCATGTGTCGATGAAGACTGGCCGCAGCTCCCCGATTCGGCTTACGGTCAGGCCAAGCGGGCCGCCGAGGGGGCGCTGCTGGCGGCCGGGGCCCGCTACCGCATGCACGTGGTCGTCCTGCGCCCGGCGATGGTCTACGGTGCCGGTGGTCGCGGCAACCTCGAGCGCATGGCGGCGCTGGTGCGCCGCGGCCTGTTCCCGCCGCTGCCTGAGACCGGCAACCGGCGCTCGCTGGTCCACGTGTCGGATCTGGTCGCCGCGATGCGCCTTGCGGCCACCGACGCCCGCGCGGCGGGACGCCGCTACATCGTCGCAGACCCCCAGTGCCATTCGGGCCGCGCCCTCTACGATGCGCTGCGGAGCGCGTGCGGACGGCCGACGGTGCGCTGGTCGGTGCCTCGCGGCGTATTGACGGCGCTGGCGCGGGTCGGCGACGGCGTCGGGGCGCTTACCGGACGGCGTCTGCCCTTCGACGGCGAGGTGCTGGCCCGGCTGCTCGGCTCGGCCTGCTATTCCCCGGCGCGCATCGAGCGGGAACTGGGCTGGCGCGCGCAGGTCGGTCTGGCCGAAGGTCTGCGCGAGATGTGCGATGGGGCCTGAGCAGGCCGGGCTGATGGCCCCGCTGCTGGCCTTTGTCGTGGCCTGGAGCCTCACCCGGCAATTCTGCCGGGCGGATTCGCGGCTGCATTTTCTGGATCATCCGAACGAGCGCTCGCTGCACGCGAGACCGGTTCCGCGTACCGGCGGTGTCGGGGTGATGACCGGCGTCGCCGCGGCCGGCGCGTTGATCGGGTTGGCCGGCGGGGTCGGCGGGGCGTTGCCCGGCGCCCTGGGCGGGGCGTTGGGCTTGGCGGCGCTGGGCCTGGTGGACGACCGGCGCGGCCTGCCGGCGCGGGTCCGGCTGTTCGCGCAGGTGCTGGCGGCGGGCGTTTTCCTGCTGTCGGTCCGGCCGGCCGGTGGCCTGCTGGAGGGCGTGCTGCTGCTGCTCGGCCTGGTCTGGATGGCGAACCTCTACAACTTCATGGATGGCTCGGACGGGCTCGCGGGCGGCATGGCCGTGTCCGGCTTTGCGACCCTGGCCTGGGCGGCGCTGGCTGGCGGACAATTCCCGCTGGCGCAACTGTGTGCGGCGGTCGCGGCAGCTGCTGCGGGCTTTCTGTGCTTCAATTTTCATCCGGCGCGGATCTTCATGGGCGATGCGGGCTCGGTGCCGCTGGGCTTCCTCGCCGCGGCGCTGGGCATCACCGGCCGCGAGGTGGGGGCCTGGCCGCTGTGGTTTCCGCTGCTGGTGTTCTCCCCTTTCGTGATGGACGCGACGGCGACGCTGCTGCGCCGGGCGCTGCGCGGCGAGAAGGTCTGGGAGGCCCATCGCAGCCATTACTACCAGCGCCTGGTGCGCATGGGTGCCGGCCATCGGCGCACCGCGCTGGCGGCCTACGGGCTGATGGTCGCCGCGGGGTGTTCCGCCATGCTTGCGCTGCCGATGGGGTTTTCGCTGCAATGCGGCGTCATTACAATGTGGCTGATGATTTATGTTTTTGTCGGCTGGCGGATCGACTGCGCGTGGCGTCGTCATGAAGCGGCCAAGTGACGGCGCCTTGATCACAAAAGCGTATCACCCCTTCCTGGTCTATCTGTCGGATGTGTTCGGCGTTGCGCTGGCCTGGTGGCTGGCCTACCTCGTCCGCTTCAATTCCGAGATTCCCCCGGAGTTCCTGCCGGCCTTCTATACCGGACTCGCGGTGACGATCGTGCTGCAGGGGCTGCTGCTGCGCGCCTTTGCGCTGTATCGCAGCCTGTGGGTCTTCGCCAGCCTGCCCGATCTGGTGTGCATCGCCCGGGCGGTCGGCCTCGCCGCGCTGCTCACCCCGCTGGTCGTCGTGGTCGCGGTGCGCCACGCACCGGGGGTGCCGCGTCTGATCTTCCTGCTCCAGCCGCTGCTGCTGGCGATGTACATGGGGGGCTCGCGGGCGCTTTACCGCACCTGGAAGGAATCGCGGCTTTACGGAGGACTGCGTGCCCTCGGCCAGCCGGTGCTGGTGCTGGGAACCGGCGATGCGGCGGTGGGCCTGGTGCGTGAACTGAGCCGCTCGGCCGAGTGGCGGGTGGTCGGTCTGCTCGACGACGACCTGGCGAGTCAGGGGCGGGAAATCTATGGCTGCAAGGTGATCGGTCGCATCGCCGACCTGGAGGCCGTTGCCGAGGATTACAAGGTCGGCCATGCCATCATCGCGATGCCCGGCGCGCGCCACGAAGTGCGTCGCAAGGTGGCCAGCGCCTGCGTGCGGGCCGGCCTGAAGGCACTGATCCTGCCGGGTATCGGCGACATGATGAAGGGCCGGGTGAGCATCAGCGCGGTCCGCCAGGTGGATGTGGAGGATCTGCTCGGTCGCGACCCGGTGCGCATCAACACGGCCGAAGTGCGGGAATACCTGCGTGGCAAGTCGGTGATGGTGACCGGCGCCGGCGGGTCGATCGGTGCCGAGCTGTGCCGCCAGATCGCCCGCTTCGAACCGTCCCTGCTGGTCTGTTTCGACATCAGCGAATTTGCGCTGTACCGGCTTGGCGAGGAGTTTGCGGTCCATTTCCCGAATGTGCAGATCGTCACGCTGGCGGGCGACGTGAAGGACGCGATTCGCGTCGACGAGGTCGTCGGCCGCTTCCGACCCCATGTGATCTTCCATGCCGCGGCCTACAAGCATGTGCCGCTGATGGAGGAGGACAATGCCTGGCAGGCGGTGCGCAACAACGTCTTCGGCACCTGGCAGGTCGCGCGCAGCGCGGTGAGTGCCGACGTCGCGCGTTTCGTGCTGGTGTCCACCGACAAGGCGGTCAATCCGACCAATGTGATGGGCGCCACCAAGCGGCTCGCCGAACAGGTCTGCCAGGCCTTGTCCCACGAGGGGCGGACCCAGTTCGAGATCGTCCGCTTCGGCAATGTGCTGGGCAGCGCCGGCAGCGTGATCCCGAAGTTCCAGGAGCAGATCGCCGCCGGTGGGCCGGTGACGGTCACCCATCCCGAAATCACCCGTTACTTCATGTCCATTCCGGAGGCGGCGCAACTGGTGCTGCAGGCCGGTTCGATGGGCCAGGGCGGCGAGATCTTCGTGCTCGAGATGGGTGAACCGGTGCAGATCGCCGAACTGGCGCGGGACATCATCCGCCTGTCGGGGCATACCGAGGAGCAGATCCGCATCGTCTTCACCGGCCTGCGTCCCGGCGAAAAACTCTACGAGGAGGTGCTGGCCGATGCTGAGCGGACCCGTGCCACCCACCACCCCAAGCTCCGCATCGCGCGTCCGCAGCCGGTCGAGGAAGGGCGCCTGGATGCGCTGCTGCAGTGGCTGCGTCAGCGCCGGGCGGTGGGCGCGCCGGAGGTGAGGCGCGAGTTGCGGCGCTGGGTGCCCGAGTATGCGCCCACCCCGTCCACGCCGCAGCTGCGGGTGGTGGACCAGACCGGACAGCGAGCCTGACATGGCCACTTACGCGATCGGCGACATCCAGGGTTGTTTCTGCTCGCTGACGGCCCTGCTCAAGCGGGTCGCCTTCGATCCCGCCCGCGATCGTCTGTGGTTGGTCGGTGACCTGGTCAACCGGGGTCCGGATTCCCTGCACACGCTGCGTTTCGTGCGCGATCTCGGTCCGGCGGCGATCACCGTGCTCGGCAACCACGATCTCTACCTGCTGATGGTCGCCCATGGGGCGATACGCAACCGGGGCAAGGACGACACCATCCAGGCGGTTCTTGATGCGCCGGACCGGGATGAACTGCTTGGCTGGCTGCGTACCCGTCCGCTGATGCACGCCGAAAACGGATTCGCGATGGTCCACGCCGGCCTGTTGCCGGCATGGACGGTGCCGCAGGCGCGCGCGCTGGCCCGCGAGGTGGAAGGGGCGCTGGCCGGACCTTACCACGTCGACCTGCTGCACAACATGTGGGGCAGCGAGCCGACGGCCTGGCGCGACGACCTGCGCGACTACGAGCGCATGCGGGTGATTGTCAACGCGATGACGCGGATGCGCTTCTGCACCCCCGACGGCGCGATGGACTTCAAGGTGAAGGGCGAGGTCACCAAGGCGCCCAAGGGCTATCTGCCCTGGTTCGAGGTGCCGGCACGGCGGAGCGCCGAGACGACCGTGGTTTTCGGCCATTGGTCGGCCCTCGGCCTGCGCATCGAGCCGAGGCTGCTGGCGCTGGATTCCGGCTGCCTGTGGGGCAGGGAACTGACCGCAGTGCGGCTGGAGGACCGGCTGGTGTTCCAGGTCGCCTGCCCGGGGCTGAGCCACGGGAAGCCGAAGCCGTCCTGAGGGCCCCGCCGGGTTTGTCGGGGCGGGCGACCCGCCGGCTCAGGCGAGGCGCTCGACGATGGCGTCCCGGGCCGCGTGGGCGAGGGTCTTGCGATCGGGTTTTCCGCTGGTTTCGAAGGGGGGGGCGACGCGCACCCGGGCAATGATCTCCCGTTCGGCGGCGATGGCGCGGATGCACTGGCCGAGGCTCACATCGCCGTCGTAGGCCGGTGCGCGGGTGAAGGCGCCGTCGGGCAGGCGGTAGGCGATAGTCAGCGGCTGGATCGGCGCACCGGCCTCGATCGCTGGCTGCAGCAACGCGGCGTGGAAGCCCTGCACATGGCTGCCGTCGGTCGTGGTGCCTTCCGGAAACAGCGCCACATGCCGGCCGTGCCCGAGCAGCGCGGCGATTTCGCCATTCACGAGGCGGGCATGGCCGCGGCTGCCGCGGCGCAGGAAGACCGTTTCGTTACGCGCCGCGAGCCAGCCGATCAGTGGCCAGCTGCGCACCTCCGCCTTCGAGATGAAGGCGGCCGGGTAGGCCTCATTGATCACGAAGATGTCGAGCCACGACACGTGGTTGGCGACCAGCAGGCTGCCGGGGCAGACGTAGGGTTCGCTGGTGTCCAGGCGGATGCCGAGGATGGCCAGCAGCCTGGCCGACCAGCGCTGCTTGAGACAGAGCTGCCGCGATGCCGGGATGAAGGGAAATACCGCGGCGGTCGTCAGCACGCCGCCCAGCAGGTGTGCGGCCAGGCGGACGTAGCGGGTCAGGCGGACCAGCCGGGGCGCGGGGTGTGCGGGCTTCAGTCCTTGCGCCCCATGAAGTGCTTGGCGTAGCGGGCATCGAGCCGGGAAACCGGCAGCAGCACCGGCAGGTCCGCCGTGTTGAAGTCGGGATCCCAGGCCGGTTCGCCGCAGACCCACGCGCCGGCCCGCAGGTAGCCCTTGATCAGCGGAGGGGTGTCGACGTCGAGATCCTGGCGCAGGGCCTGGAGGGGCAGCGGGGTTCGGGGAAACACGCGGTATTCGAGCGGGCAGAGGTGTTCGTCCTTCAGCCGATTATACAGGCTGGCCGCGAGGTGGCCGCCATCGGCCATGCTCACCGACGCACAGCCGATCAGGTAGTCGTAGTTGTTCTCGAGCATGTAGCGGGCGAGGCCGGACCACAGCAGCGTGATCACCGCACCGGAGCGGTAGTCCGCGTCGATGCAGGAGCGGCCGATCTCGACCATGCGGCCTTTCAGGTGGCGCAGGCGGGTCAGGTCGAATTCGCTCTCGGAATAATAACTGCCGACTTCCCGCGCAGCGGAGGGCGACAGGATGCGGTAGGTGCCGACGATGCGTCCGGCGTCTTCGTCACGGACGATCAGGTGTTCGCAGAAGGGGTCGTAGAGGTCGCGGTCGACCCCGGGGGTCCGGGTGTTCAGACGGGCGCCCATTTCATCGGCAAAGACGCGGTAGCGCAACTTCTGGGCTTCCAGCACTTCGGTCGGGCTGCCGGCAATACCGACGTAAAGATTGCGACCGGGGCGCTGGGCGACATGTTGTTCTTTATGCAGCATGACGGAATCCTTTTAGGGTTTCCGTGCATTGTGGGAATGCTGCGTTGCGATAACGTGAACAAGCCGTTACCGGCGTGTTAAGGGGGGCACTTGTCCCCCATCTGGCCGGATTGCTTTCAGCGTGTCACGCGGGTGGTGCGTCCGTCCTGGAGCAGACGTACGCGCTCGCCGGGCAGGAAGTTCTCGCCGCCGTCCTCCTGCACGACCGCGAGCATTTCGCCGTTGTCCATCTTCAGCGTGACTTCGATGCCCTGCTTGCGGGTCACGCCTTCCTCGGCTGCCGCACCGGCAATCCCGCCGACCACCGCACCGAGCACCGCGCCAATTGCCGCGCCCTTGCCCTGGCCGATGGAACTGCCGGCAATCCCGCCGACCGCCGCGCCGCCGACGGTGCCGACCGGCGACTTGGTGCCTTCGAGCTTTATCGGGCGGACGCTCTCGACGATGCCCATCCGCACGTTCATCACCCGCCGCGCCTCGGTGCGCTGATAGTCGCCGCTGCCGAGACCGGAGGCGCAGCCGGCGACCGTCACCGCAGCCAGGAGGGCCATGCCCAGATTGAGGATTCGCATGTGATTTCCTTTCACCAAAGGGTTGAGCCGAAGGCGCTGCGATACGCGTCGGCGATCTCGTCGCGGCCGGGCGTGTGGTTCTGGCCGCCACGGCTGGCAATCTTGAGCGCCCCCATCAGGGAGGCAAGGCGCCCGCTCCGTTCCCATTCCATGCCATGTTCGATGCCGTAGAGCAGTCCGGCCCGGTAGGCGTCGCCGCAGCCGGTGGGGTCTTCGATGGCCGTCGGCGTCGCAGCGGGGATGTCGATCCTGCGTCCATCGGTGTGGATTTCCGAGCCTTCGCCCCCGCGGGTGACGATCAGGGCCTTGACTTCGCCGGCCAGGGATTCGATCGAGCGGCCGGTGCGCTCGCACAGCAGGCGCGCTTCGTAGTCGTTGACCGTACAGTAATCGGCCAGTTGCAGGCAGCCGAGGAGTTCCTCGCCGTTGAACATCGGCAGGCCCTGGCCCGGGTCGAAGACGAAGGGAATGCCGGCTTCGGCAAACTGGCGCGAGTGCTCCAGCATGCCGTCACGGCCGTCCGGCGAGACGATGCCGAGGCGTGCGCCGGGGGCCTGGTCGACGCGGTTGACGTGGGAGTGGATCATCGCGCCGGGATGGAAGGCGGTGATCTGGTTGTCGTCGAGGTCGGTGGTGATGAAGGCTTGCGCGGTGAAGGTGCCGGGCACCTCGGTCACGTGGGTGCGTGGCAGGCCGAGGGCGTCGAGGCGCTGCAGGTAGGGCGCGGCATCGTCGCCGACGGTGGCCATGATCAGCGGATCGCCGCCGAGCAGCTTCAGGTTGTAGGCAATGTTGCCGGCGCAGCCGCCGAATTCACGCCGCATCTCCGGCACGAAAAAGGAGACGTTCAGGATGTGCAACTGCTCGGGCAGGATGTGGTTACGGAAGCGGTCATGGAAGACCATGATCGAATCGTAGGCAATGGAGCCGCAGATGAGGGTGGACATGGCTTGGGGCGGACGATGAAGGGTGAAGGGTGAATCGGTGTTGCCGGAAGGGCTGCGCCGCTGACCGGCGGGTTCAAGGGTAGAACGCGTACACCCGGTAGCCGGCCGCCGCCACGCCGGGGGCCTCGAAACCGACCCGGGCGGCCACTTCGCGCTTGGCAGGAAAAGCCTCCCGCGGTGTGCCGGCGGGGAGCCATTCGGGGGGCGTCAACACCCTGCGCACGAGGGCCCGGTCGCGGGCGTCCGTGAGGGTGACTTCCAGGTGAGGATAGGCCTGCGGGAAGTCGGCCCGGTTGCGCAGCGTGGCGTGCAGCATGAAGAAGGCTTCGCGGCTGGCGTCCGGCTGGATGTCGGAGCTCTCGATGGCGATCTCGGCGGCATCCCGTGGCAGCGGCAGGTCGCAGCCCAGCCCGGCGCACAGGCTTTCCATAAAGGGACGCAGGGGTGGTGAAGACTGGGCGATGTCACTGCGGAAGATCAGGATGCCCTGGGCGAGCAGGGCGAGGCCGAGGAAGGTGGCGGCAGCGGCCCAGACCGCCTGGCGCAGCGCAAGGGAGGCCGCCTCCTGTCGGCTCGCAATCCCGTCCCGGTCCTCGTCCGGCTCAGCCAATCCGGCTTCCGCGGCCTCGGCCGGGCGCGGCGCGGGGGGGGCGTGGAATGGCGAGGGCGACAGACCTGTGCCGGCGCTCCCCGCTTCGGTATCGATGACCCGGGTGAGGGCGGCCGTAGGGTCACCCGGATCCTGCTTGCGGAGCAGCGCATCGAAATCGAGGTGTGTCTTGGGAATCGGCTCGGGCGCAGGGGGGGTGAGGTCGAGATCGGTCGCACTCGGCCAGCCAGGCTGGGGATCGAAGACGATCGCTGCGTCGTCCGGCGAGTCTGCCGGCTCGGGCCGAAGATCGGCGTCGGCGAAGGTATCGATTTCGACCTCGGGCCATTCCCCGGCGACGAAGTTGGTGGTGTCGGGGATCGCGTCCAGGCGATCCGCGGAGTCCTCCGGGTGCCCGGCCGACAAGCCCTCGGCTGCCTCCGAGGCAGGGGGTTCGTCGTGCCAGCCCGCCGCGTTGGAACTGGCGGCAAGGGGGGCTGGAGCCTTTTCTTCGAGGACGAAAAGGGTGCGGTCCGGTGCGTCGCCCGCGGCGGCGGGGGATTCCGATGGCGCGGATGGTTGATCGGTGGTGGTTGCGCTTTCCTCGCCAATACGCGAGTCCAGCGCATTGAAGGCATGTTTGCACTGCCCGCAGCGGACCCGCCCCCCGCGGGCCTGCAACTGCTCGGGATGCACCCGGAAGGTGGTCCCGCAGGCAGGGCAGCGCGCGAGGATCATGGCGTGGCTGGCCGTTCGCCCTCGAGGCGGACCCAGCCGTCCTGGCTGGCGCCCACCGACAGCGCGATGAAGGGCGCGTAGGCGGCGATGACCTCGTGCGCCTGCTCGGCCAGCACGCCGGACAGGGCGAGCTTTCCACCGGGGGCCACGCGGGCGGCGAGCAGCGGGGCGAGCATCTTCAGGGGGTTGGTCAGGATGTTGGCAACGACCCGCTGATAGGTGCCGTCCAGCGGCCGGGCGGACACCTGCAGGTGCAGGCTGACCCCGTTGTTGGCGGCGTTGGTGGCGGCGGTCTCGACCGCCTTCTCGTCGATGTCGACACCGGTCACGTCGCCGGCACCGAGTTTGGCGGCGGCGATCGCGAGGATGCCGGAACCGCAGCCATAGTCGAGCACGCTGATCGCCGGCGTGACCTCGGCGGCGAGCCATTCGAGGCACAGCCGGGTGGTCGGGTGGGAGCCCGTGCCGAAGGCCATGCCCGGGTCGAGGATCAGGTTGATCGCGGCGGGGTCGGGAATCTCGTGCCAGGACGGCACGATCCACAGGCCTTCGGTGATGCGGATCGGGTCGAACTGGCTCTGGGTGAGTTGCACCCAGTTCTGCTCCTCGACCTCCTCGATGGTGAAGGGTGGCACCGCCGCCAGCCCGGCTGCGGCGGATGCGGTGGCCAGCGCCTGAGCCAGGTCGGCATCCGTGTCGAACAGCGCGACGACCCGGCTGTGATCCCACAGACTGGCCGGATGCATGCCCGGTTCGCCGAACTGCGGACGCTCCGCCGCGGTGCCGGCATCGGCATCGTCGATGCTCACCGACAGCGCGCCATGCTCCATCAGCGTCTCGGACAATGCCTCCGCGCGCGCCGCATCAGCCTGCAGGATGACGGAGAGCCACATATCAGGCCTCCCGCCGGGCCGTCCCAAGGGAGGCCTGAGCCCCCTTGGGGGGCGACGAACGTAGTGAGTAGGGGTGCATCAATATCAGGCCTCCCGCCGGGCCGTCCCAAGGGAGGCCTGAGCCCCCTTGGGGGGCGACGAACGCAGTGAGTGGGGGTGCATCTCAGTTCTTGGAGACTTCGTTGCGCCCCGCCAGCTTGTGCTCGAGGTAGTGGATGCTGGTGCCGCCTTCGACGAAGCGGGCATCGAGCATCATTTCCTGGTGCAGCGGGATGTTGGTCTTGATGCCTTCGACGAGCATCTCCGACAGTGCGATGCGCATGCGGCGGATGGCCTGGTCCCGGGTGTCACCGTAGGCGATCAGCTTGCCAATCATCGAGTCGTAGTGCTGCGGCACCGTGTAGCCGCTGTACACGTGGGAGTCGACGCGGATGCCGGGGCCGCCGGGCACGTGCCAGTTGGTGATCTTGCCGGGGCAGGGCGTGAACTTGAACGGGTCTTCGGCGTTGATGCGGCATTCGACCGCGTGGCCGCGAAAGACGATGTCCTTCTGCTTGTAACGCAGCTTCTGGCCGGCCGCGACGCGGATCTGCTCCTGCACGATGTCCACGCCGGTGATGAGTTCGGTGACCGGGTGTTCGACCTGGACCCGGGTGTTCATCTCGATGAAGTAGAACTCGCCGTTTTCATACAGAAACTCGAAGGTGCCGGCGCCACGGTAGCCGATCGCCCGACAGGCTTCGGCGCAGCGTTCGCCGATGCGCAGGATGTGGCGGCGCTCGATCCCCGGGGCCGGAGCCTCCTCGATGACCTTCTGGTGGCGGCGCTGCATCGAGCAGTCCCGTTCGCCGAGATGGATCGCATTGCCGTGCTGGTCGGCAAGCACCTGGATTTCCACGTGGCGCGGATTTTCCAGGAATTTCTCCATGTAAACGACGGGGTTGCCGAAGGCGGCCTGGGCTTCGGCGCGGGTCGTGGTGACCGCGTTGAGCAGTGCCGCCTCGGTATGCACCACGCGCATGCCGCGCCCGCCGCCGCCGCCTGCCGCCTTGATGATCACCGGATAGCCGATGGCGCGCGCGATCTTGACGATCTCCTTGGGATCCTCCGGCAGCGCACCCTCGGAGCCGGGCACGCAGGGCACGCCGGTGGCTTTCATCGCATCCTTGGCTGAAACCTTGTCGCCCATCAGGCGGATGGTTTCGGCGCGCGGCCCGATGAAGACAAAGCCTGATTGCTCGACCCGTTCGGCAAAGTCGGCATTCTCCGACAGGAAGCCGTAGCCGGGGTGAATGGCCTCGGCGTCGGTGACTTCGGCGGCGGAAATCAGCGCCGGAATATTGAGGTAGCTGAGGCTCGAAGATGCGGGGCCGATGCACACCGACTCATCGGCGAGCTTCACGTACTTCGCTTCGGCGTCGGGCTGGGAGTGGACCGCGACGGTCTTGATGCCCAGTTCGCGGCAGGCCCGCAAGACCCGGAGGGCGATCTCGCCCCGGTTGGCAATGAGGATTTTCTCGAACATGGCTCTGGCTTAACCGATGATGAACAGCGGTTCGCCGAACTCCACGGGCTCGCCGTTCTCGACGAGGATGGCCTTGATGGTGCCGGCCGCGTCGGCCTCGATCTCGTTCATCAGTTTCATGGCCTCGATGATGCATAGTACGTCACCGACCGCGACGGTCTGGCCGACCTCGGCAAGCGGCTTCGCGCCCGGGGCGCTGGCACGGTAGAAGGTGCCGACCATCGGCGACTTGACCTCGTGGCCGTCCGGCTTGGCGGGCTCGGCCGGCGCCGCGGCGGGGCTGGGGGTCGCGAGCGCTGCGGCAGGAGCGGCCGCGGCGGCGGGAACCTGGGCGACGTAATTGACCGGAGCGGGGCTGGCGGAATGCTTGGCGATGCGGACTTTCTCCTCGCCTTCGGTGACTTCCAGTTCGGAAATGCCGGATTCCTGGACCAGGTCGATCAATTTCTTGAGCTTGCGAAGATCCATCGTTTGTTCCCCTTGATTGGTGGTGGCAGCCCGCCGGAGGGCAGGCTCGCCGATGTCTTGCTCAGCCGCCGTCGTGGCGACTGAGGGAGGGCGCGAATCCGTACAGGTCGGCCGGCGCGAGGTCCGGGCCCGGTGGAGCAATGAAGCGGGCCCGCGGCATCGGCCGCGTGGCCGGGATAGCTTCCGTATGGCGGGTTTTGCGCTTCATGAGCGCCAGTTTGCCGTAATTCGGCGCACGTTGTCCACCGGACGGGAGGCCGCGGAGGCTCAGGGGCGGGTCAGTTCGGCAAGTTTCCGGTCGAGTTCGTCTTCCGACAAGGTTCCGAGCTTGACGAGGGCGATCGTGCCATTTTTGCTGACGATCACCGTAAATGGTAGCGCCTGCGCCGAATTGCCGAGGGCTTCCGTGAGCTGGACCGCGGACGGCGAGGCGATCACCAGCGGGTAGCTGACCGCGTGCCGGGCCTGGAAGTCCCGGACGTTGCGTTCGGTGTCGATGCTGACGCCGATGAACTGGACGCCCCGATCGCGGTACTTGCTGCTCATCGCCGAGAACGCAGGAATTTCCTTGAGGCAGGGCGGGCACCAGGTGGCCCAGAAGTTGACCACCAGAACCTTGCCCTTCCACTCGGCGAGGGGGCGCCGGCTACTCGTGCTGTCGGGAAGTTCGAGTGCCAGCAGCTTGTCCAGGGCGGCCTGCTGATCGGGTGACGATGCCGTGATGGTGCCCTGACGGGCGGTGTAGAGGCCGGCCACTGCGGCGGCCAGCGCGACGACGGCGGCGAGTGCAGCCGTGAGGGGACGGTTCATCGGGGCGGGGTGGTGGTGCTTGGGTTGGCCTTGAGCAGCGCTTCGACGGCCGCGAGGCGGGCCCGTTCGACCGGTCGGGTGCCGTGGGGGCCGCGGCGGTTCAGGCGTTCGACGTCCGGCGAGTAGAGGCGCAGTTTGATCGGGATGTCGTCCCAGTCGAAGACCAGGATCGCCTCGGGGGCGTCGGGCTGGTTGCGGCGCGGTTCCCGGTGTTCGTAGGCGACGGCGTTGTTCAGGAAGAAGATCTCGACTTCCTTGGCGCTCTCCGGGAAGAGGTCGATCTCCACTTCCGAATAGCGTCCGGCCGTGCCTTCCAGGACAGCGCCGGTGAGGTAGGGGCGGAAATCCTGCAGTGACCGCATCACCTCGATGGCGGCGAGGCGCATCGCATGTTGTCGTTCGAGGTGTTCCTCGTCCTGGAAAAGGGCCAGGTGGGTGCGGACTTCGGCTTCGATCTCGGTGTTGTTGGGGAGTTCGTCGGCGTTGATCGCGCCGAGCTGACGGGCCGCCTTGCGTTTGGCGAAACCGTAATCGGTGATGCCATCTTCGGCGATCATGCGGGCCGCCAGGGCGGCGATCTCGCGGCGAAGGTTGCTGCGGTGCAGAACGGCAGGGCGCGTCATGGGCGGTCGGAGCTCCCCGTTCGATTAGAATAGCGCCCATTCTACACACGACTGTTGCGGCACTGTTTCTGCCGCATTTGGGAATCCATGCACATTCATATTCTTGGCATCTGCGGCACTTTCATGGGCGGCGTGGCGCTGCTGGCGCGGGCCGCCGGCCACAAGGTGACGGGCTGTGACGCCAACGTCTATCCGCCGATGAGTACCCAGCTGGAGGAGCAGGGCATCGGCCTCGTCGAAGGCTTCGGCGTCGACCAGCTCGGGCTGAAACCCGACGTCTTCGTGGTCGGCAACGCGATCTCCCGCGGCAATCCGCTCCTCGAGGCGATCCTCGATCAGGGTCTGCCCTACGTTTCGGGGCCCCAGTGGCTGGCCGAGCACGTGCTGCAGGGGCGCTGGGTGCTGGCGGTGGCCGGTACCCACGGCAAGACGACGACGACCTCGCTGCTGGCGTGGATTCTCGAGGATGCGGGCTTGACGCCGGGCTTCCTGGTCGGTGGCGTGCCGAAGAACTTCGGGGTGTCGGCGCGGCTTGGCGAGACGCCGTTCTTCGTCATCGAGGCGGATGAATACGATACGGCCTTCTGTGACAAGCGCTCCAAGTTTGTACACTATCGCCCGCGTACCGCGATCCTCAATAATCTCGAATTCGATCATGCGGACATCTTCGCCGATCTTCCGGCAATCGAGACGCAGTTCCATCATCTTGTGCGGATCGTGCCGAACTCGGGGCGGATTGTCGCCAATGCTGCCGAGGCGTCCCTGCAGCGGGTGATTGCCCGCGGTTGCTGGTCGGAGCTGGAATGGTTCAACGATGCCGCGGGCTGGTCGGTGGCCGAGGGGGCGACGGAGGATGAAGTGGTGGTCCGTCATCTCGGCCGCGAAATCGGCCGCCGGCGTCTTCCCCTGTCGGGCACCCACAACCGGGCCAATGCGCTGGCGGCGATCGCCGCGGCGCGCCACGTGGGGGTGACGCCGGAGGTGGCGCTGGATGCGCTGACGCGTTTCGAGGGCGTCAAGCGCCGGCTCGAATTGCGCGGCACCGTGCGCGGGGTAGCGGTGTATGACGACTTCGCCCATCACCCGACGGCGATCACGCTGACCGTCGAGGGCTTGCGCCGCCAGGTGGGCGAGGCGCGCATCCTCGCGGTGCTGGAGCCGCGCTCCAACACCATGAAGCTCGGGGTGATGAAGGACCAGCTGCCGGCCAGCCTGGCGCAGGCTGACAAGGTGTTTTGCTATGCCGCCAACCTGGGCTGGGATGCGCGTGCGGCGCTGGCGCCGATTGCCGCCAGGACGCGGGTTGAGGACGATCTCGATGCGCTGGTGAAGGCCATCATCGCCGAGGCAAAGGACGGCGACCGCATCCTGGTGATGAGCAACGGCGGTTTCGGCGGCATTCACGACAAGCTGCTGGCCGCGCTTGCCACCTGAGCCACCTCAGCCATCCACCTCAGCGGACCGTCTCGAAACGCCTCGCGAAGTCCGTCGCCGGGATGCGGTTACGGGCTTCCTGGCGGGTGAACACCCGCGCTGCCGCGGCCAGGCTCGCGCACAGCAGCAGTGCTGCGCCGGTGTTGTGGGCGACGGCCAGCGGCAGCGGCAGTTGCAGCAGCACGTTGGCGATGCCGAGGCCGATCTGCAGGGTCAGGGCGGCCAGCAGCGCGAGGCCATGGCCGCGATGCCCGGGCTGGCGGAGGAGGCGCAGGCCGAAGCTGCCGGCGATGATCAGCACCACGCCGGCGAACAGGCGGTGGGTCCAGTGGATTGCGGTCAGCGCGGCGGCGGGGAGCAGCGCGCCGCTGGCAGTGGCGCCGAGTTCGCGGTCCAGCGTGAAGGCGTGGTGGGTGTCCATCACCGGCCACCAGCTGCCCTGGCAGGTCGGGAAGTCGCCGCAAATCGCCGCCGCGTAGTTGCTGCTGACCCAGCCGCCGAGGGCGATCTGGATGAGTACCGCGGCGAGGCTGGCAGCGGCCAGCACGCGCAGGCCGGCTGCTGGCACGGTGCCCGGCGCAGCCCTGCGGCCTTCGCGCAGCCACAGCAGCGCGAGGATGGCCAGCGTGCTCATGCCGCCGAGCAGATGGCTGGTGACGATGACGGGCTTCAGCAGTTTGGTGACGGTGAGCATGCCGAGCAGGGCCTGGGCCAGCACGACGACGATCAGTGCGCATTCCAGCCAGGGCAGGCGTCGGCGGCGTTGCTGCCAGGCCATCGTCGCCAGCCCGAGGATGCACAGGCCGAGGGTGCCGGCGGCGTAGCGGTGGATCATCTCCTTCCAGGCCTTCGGGGCTTCGACCGGCTTGCCGGGGAAGGCCGACTCGGCGGCGTCGATTTCGTGGGCCTGCTCGGGCACGCCGATCAGCTTGCCGTAGCAGCCGGGCCAGTCGGGGCAGCCGAGGCCTGCGTCCGACAGGCGGACCCAGGCGCCGAGGGAAACGACGACCAGGGCGAGAAGCAGCGCTGCGCCGAGCAGCCGGCGGTAACTCGTGCTCACAGCAGGCGGTCCAGGAACAGCGCGGCGAACAGGCCGGTGAGGTAGATCAGCGAGTAGCGGAAGGCGTGGCGGGCGCGGGCGTCGGAATAGTCGCGCCACAGGTTCCAGGCCTCACGCAGGTAGCCCAGGTTGAGCAGGCTGACCAGCGCGACGTAGAGGCCGCCGGACAGACCCAATGTGGCCGGCAGGTAGGACACGGCGGCGAGCAGCACCGTGTACAGCAGGATGTGCAGGCAGGTGAGCGGCACCCCGTGGCTCACCGGCAGCATCGGCAGGCCGGCGCGGGCGTATTCCTCACGGCGGTAGCAGGCCAGCGCCCAGAAATGCGGGGGCGTCCACAGGAAGATGATGAGGAACAGGGCCAGTGCCGGCAGGCCGATGGAGTCGGTCATCGCGGCCCAGCCGAGCACCGGCGGCATCGCCCCGGAGGCGCCGCCGATGACGATGTTCATCGGCGTGGCGGGCTTGAGGATCACCGTGTAGACGATGGCGTAGCCCAGGAAGGTGGCGAGGGTCAGCCACATGGTGAGCGGATTGACCGCCATGTGCAGCAGCCACAGTCCGGCACCGCCGGTGAGGCAGGCCAGGCCGAGCGTCTCTGCCGGGCTGATGAGACCCTGGGGCAGCGGTCGCGCGCGGGTGCGCGCCATGCGCGCGTCGATGCTGCGTTCGACGAGGCAGTTGATTGCCGCGGCGGCACCGGCGACAAGAGCGATGCCGAGCGTCGCGCCGATCATCAGGCCGGCCGGCGGCCAGCCCGGCACGGCGAGGAACATGCCGATCAGTGCGGTGAACACGATCAGGCTGTTCACCCGCGGCTTGCATTGGGTGGCGAAGGCGGCCAAGCGCAGGCGCAGCGGCGTGGGCAGGGCGGTGGAGCGAAGGGTGGTCGGCATCGGGGGTCTCCGGTGGCGTGCGTCGTCGGTGTCAGCCTGCCCACGCATAGCGGAGCAGGCGTTCCATGTCTTTGAGGAGGCCGCGCGGGTCGGCATCGGGGGGGTAGCGCAGGATGATCCGGCCCTGCGGGTCGATGACATAGACCCGGTGGCCGGCCTGGTTCAGGTCGAAGGCTGCGCGGCCCGCGTCGTCGGCGGCGACGGCGGTGTGAAGGTCAGGCTGGATGGCGAGCAGAGGCGCCGTGTCGGGGGCCGGCTGGTCGGTCAGCCAGGTGCGCTGGACGCGGGACATCTGCTTGTAGAGCGCCACGTGGACCTGCCGGGTGGCGATGATCCACTGCCTGCAGGCCGTGTCGCAGGGGCCGCTGCCGGCTACGACGAGGCTCCAGTGGTCGTTGAAGGCGGTGGCGGCGAGGGGGCGTCCGGCGGTGTCGGCAAGGGCGGGCAAGGGGCGTGCCGGGTCGAGGAGTTCGCCGTGGGCGCCGCCGTCGGGCCGCCAGCCCCAGGCATACAGGCCGCCGCCGACCGCGAAGGGCAGCACGAGCAGCGCGAGGACCAGCAGCAATGGGCGATAGCGCTTCATGCGGGGCGCCTCCACGCCAGAGCCAGCCAGATCAGCAGCGCCGAGGCGGCAAAGCCGTACCGCTGGAGCGCGTAGGACAGGTGGCGCTCGAAGCGCTCGTCGGGGCGCGGCCAGTCACGCACGAAGCCGGCCGGCGCGTCGGCGGCCAGTTGCACGACGACCGGCTGGACGGGGTAGGAGGCCGAGGCGGCGAAACGGGCGAGGTCGAGGTTCTGCCAGACCGCCTGCCAGCCGCCTGAGGCGGCGTCGCTGCCGAGCGTGAAAAAGCGCGAGCCGGGCACGATAGCGATGCCGCGCAGTTCGAGCAGCCCGACCGGTGTGGCGACCTGCGGAAGATCGGCGTGGCGGGCGAGGGCCGGAATCCAGCCGCGGTTCACCAGCACACGCATGTCGCCGCCTTCGAGGCGCAGCGGGGTGATGACGTGATAGCCGGCCTGCTCACGGTGAACGCGGTTGTCGACGAAAAACTGGCGATCCGTTTCGAAACGGCCGCGCAGGACGACCGTGCGGGAACGCAGGGATTCGGCTTCTACCGGCGTGCTGCCGAGGGAGACCGCAGCGTCGCGGCCACGGGCGTCGAGGAGTGCCTGGGCGGCCTGCTTGCGCTCGGCCTTGGCGTGCTGCCAGTTGCCGAGCTGGATGCAGCCGGCCGCCACGCCCAGCGCCACGGCGCCGCCCCACAGCGACGGACGGAAGCGTCGGCCGCTTGTGGCTGCCCGGGCCTGGGCGCAAAATCGTGCAACGACATTTCGGGGAGCAGTGGTGCTATTCAAATCTGCGGTGGTGCTCATGCTGTTGCTGGTGATAGTCAGCCTCTTCTCGGGCCTGTTCTTCCTGTATCGCGACAAGGGCGACGGCGACCGCGTGGTGCGCGCGCTGACCTTGCGTATTTCCCTTTCGCTGCTGCTCTTCGTGGGCCTGTTGCTGGTGTATCGCTTCGGGCCTTACAGCCAGTAGACGACGACGAACAGCAGCAGCCACACCACATCGACGAAGTGCCAGTACCAGGCCACCGCCTCGAAGGCGAAGTGGCGTCGGGCGTCGAAATGGCCGGCCAGGCAGCGGCCGGCAACGACGGCCAGCATGATCGCCCCAAGGGTGACGTGAAAGCCGTGGAAACCGGTCAGCATGAAGAAGGTGGCGCCATAGACGCCGGCGCCCATCGTCAGGCCCAGCTCGGTGTAGGCGTGGTGGTATTCGTAAGCCTGGAAGCCGAGGAAGATCACGCCGAGCAGCACGGTGAGGATCAGGCCGAGATTGAGCTGGCTGCGCTTGGCCTTCATCAGCCCCCAGTGCGCCCAGGTGAGGGTCACGCCGGAGCTGAGCAGCAGCGCGGTGTTGATCGCCGGGATGCCCCAGGCGCCCATCGGCGTGAAGCTGGCGCCCTTCGGTCCGGCAGTCGGCCAGCCGCCGGAATAGCCTTCGTAGAGGGTGAATAGCGGGTCCATGCCCGCCAGCGCGGGCACCGAGATGGTGCGGCAGTAGAATAGCGCGCCGAAGAAGGCGGCGAAGAACATCACCTCCGAACCGATGAACCACACCATGCCCTGGCGGAAGGACTTGTCCTCCCAGTCGGTGTAGGCGCCGCGCTGGTTCTCGGCGATGACCGCGCCGAACCACTTGAACAGCACGAGGACGATCACCGCCGCGCCGGCCGTCATGACCCACGGGCCGGGCGCGAACTTGTTCATCAGCAGGATGAAGCCGAGCGCCAGCAGGAACATGCCGCCGGACAGGATGATCGGGTAGAGGCTCGGTTGCGGGACGTAGTAGTGGCCGCTATGGGGGGTGGAGGCGTGCGATGCGTTCAAGGGGGGCTCCCTAGGAAGGATTCGGGGCGGGGAAGAAGGCATAGGCGAGGGTCAGCTCGCTGAGCTCTTCGCCGATGTCGCCGTCGACGATGAAGGTCAGCGCCATTTCGCGACTTTCACCGGGGGCGAGGGTTTGCTGTTTGAAGCAGAAGCAGTCGAGCTTGCGGAAATGCCGCGCCGCGACGGTCGGCGACACGCTGGGCACGGCCTGGCCGACGATGGTCTGGTCGGACAGGTTGCGCACCAGGAAGCGGGTCGTGCGCAGCTCGCCGGGGTGCAGCTCGATGGCCGGCTCGAGGGGGCGGATCTCCCACGGCAGGCCGGGCATCAAGGTCGAGGTGAACTGGACGGCGAGTTTGCGATTGAAATTGATCGCCGTGGGGGGTAGATCCTTCGCCGCGACCGCATCCTTCAGCGTCTTGCCATTGAAGCCGATGGCCCGGCACAGGGTGTCGTAGAGCGGCACCAGCGCAAAGCCGAGGGCGAAGAAGGCGGCGGCCAGCAGCACCAGCCGGCCGACGAGTCGGCCGTGGCGGCGGGGCTGGGGGAGCGTGGCTTCACTCATGGCTCAGCGCTGGATGAAGAAGCCGACCAGATAGAGCCCCAGCGCGACGGCGCCGAGGGTCCAGGCGAAGCGGGCAGAGGCCTTGCGGCGCTGGGCGAGATCCGATTCGGTGAGATGCATGGTGGCTTCCTTTTCCTTTTTTACTTGATGACCGGCTGGGTTTCCCAGGAGTGGTAGGGCGGCGGCGAGCTCAGTTTCCACTCCAGGCCGTCCGTGCCCTCCCAGACCTTGTCGCTGGCCTTTTCGCCGCCCTTGACGCATTTCCAGACGTTATAGGCGAAGAGCAACTGCGACAGGCCGAGGACAAAGGCGCCGACGGTGGAAATCGCGTTGAACTCGGCGAACTGCAGCGCGTAGTCGGGGATGCGCCGCGGCATGCCGGCGAGGCCGAGGAAGAACTGCGGCATGAAGGTGAGATTGAAGCTGATCACCGTCAGCCAGAAGTGCAGCTTGCCGAGTTTCTCGCTGTACATGTGGCCGGTCCATTTGGGCAGCCAGTAGTAGACGCCGGTCATCACGCCCATGATGCCGCCCGCGAACAGCGCGTAGTGGAAGTGGGCGACGACGAAATAGCTGTGGTGATACTGGGCGTCGGCAGCCACGTCGGCGAGCACCAGGCCGGTCAGGCCGGCGATGCCGAACAGCACGATGAAGCCGATCGCGAACAGCATCGGGGTCTCGAAACTCATCGCGCCACGCCACATCGTGGCGATCCAGCAGAAGAACAGCACCGCCAGCGGCAGCGAGATAGACATCGTGCTGTACATGAAGTACAGCAGCGCCGGCACCGGCAGGCCGGCGGTGAGGAAGTGGTGGGCCCACACGATCAGGCCGAGCACGCCGATGGCGATGAAGGACCAGACCTGGGCGTGGTGGCCGTAGATCGGCTTGCGGGTGAAGGTGGACAGCACGTGGGGCATCAGGCCCCACACCGGCAGCAGCAGGATGTACACCTCGGGGTGGCCGAAGAACCAGAACAGGTGCTGGAACAGGATCGGGTCGCCCCCGCCGGCGGCGTTGAAGAAATGCGTGCCGAAGTGGCGGTCGGTGAGCAGCATGGTCACGCCGCCGGCAAGGACGGGCAGGGTGATGATCAGCAGCACCGCGGTGACCAGCCAACCCCAGCAGAACAGCGGCATCTTCATCAGGGTCATGCCGGGGGCGCGCATGTTGAGGAGGGTGGCGATGATGTTGATCGAGCCCATGATCGAGCTGATGCCCAGGATGTGGATCGAGAAGATCGCGAAATCCACGCCGATGCCGCCCTGGATGGAGAGTGGCGCATAGAGCGTCCAGCCGGTGGCGACGGCGCCGTCACCGATGCCGAAGAGGGCCAGCACGAAGGGCATCGTCAGCAGCAGCGCGGCCGGCGGCAGCAGCCAGAAACCCCAGTTGTTGAGGCGCGGCAGGGCCATGTCGGGGGCGCCGATCATCAGCGGGATCATCCAGTTGGCGAAGCCGGTGGCAGCCGGCATCAGCGCCGCGAAGATCATCACCAGCGCGTGCACGCCGATCAGCTGGTTGAAGAACTCCGGTTTCATCAGCTGCAGGCCGGGCTGGAACAATTCGGCCCGCACGCCCAGGATCATTGCGCCGCCGACGAAGAACATCAGCAGCGAGAAGGTCATGTACATCGTGCCGATGTCCTTGTGGTTCGTGGTGGTGAGCCAGCGCAGGATTCCGGTCGGGTGGTGGGCGTGGTCGCCGTGGTGGTCGAGGGTGTGGGTGGCGGTGTTCATCCTGTGCTCCTCAGCGAAGGGCCTTGATCTGGGCGGGCTGGATCATGTCGCCCTTGGTGTTGCCGAAGCTGTTGCGTTCGTAGGTGACGATGGCGGCGATGTCCACATCGGACAGGGTGGCCTTGAAGGCCTGCATCGCGGTGCCGGTCTTGCCGTTCATCACCCGATCCACGTGGCCGTCGGGAATCAGCTTGCCCTCGGGCGACAGCAGCGCTCCGGTGACGATCTTGCTGCCGGCCAGTGCCGGGAAGGCCGGCGGCAGGCCCTGCCCGTTGGGCTGATGGCAGGCCGCGCAGTTCTTGTCGTAGCCATCCTTGCCCTTGGCCATCAGCTCGGCCATCGTCCAGGTCTTGTCGCCGCCGGCAGCAGCGGCAGCCATTTCCGTCTTCTTCTTGTCGACCCAGGCGGCGTACTCGGCCTCGGGCACGGCGCGCACGACCACCGGCATGAAGCCGTGGTCCTTGCCGCACAGTTCGGCGCACTGGCCGCGGTAGACCCCGGGCTCCTCGATGCGTACCCAGGTTTCGCGCAGGAAGCCGGGGATCGCGTCGCGCTTGACGCCGAACTGGGGCACCCACCAGGTGTGGATCACGTCGGTCGAGGTGAGCAGGATGCGCACCTTCTTGCCGACCGGCAGCACGACTTCGTTATCCACTTCGAGCAGGTAGTGCTCACCCTTGGCTTCGGTCCCCTCGATCTGTTCGCGGGGGGTGGTCAGGGTGCTGACGAACTGGATGCCGGAGTCGGGGTATTCGTACTTCCATTTCCACTGCAGGCCGGTGACCTTCAGCACCATGTCGGCCTTGGTGCGGGTGTCTTCCATGTCGATGACCGCGTGGAAGGCCGGGATGCCCATCAGCACGAAGTCGATGAACAGCAGGATCGCGAAGGGTACAAGCGCCCAGAACCACTGGAAGGCACCGGTCGGACCGCTGAACTTGGCCGGCTGCGCGCCGGTGCTCTTGCGGTGCTTGACCATCGAATAAATCATGATCGCGAACACGACCACGAAGAGCACGGTGATGATCACCATGAACTGGTTGTGCATGGACAGCGTGTCGCGTCCAATCGGCGTGACCGGCTTGGGGAAGTTCCAGGTGTAGTCGGCGAGGGCGGCGCTGCTGGCGAGCCCAAGGGCAAGGCCGGAAGCGAGACGAAGACTGGCGGGGAGTGGATCGCGGAAAAGCCGGGCAAGGTGGTGGAGGCGTGGGTGAAGTGTCGTCAAGGCGCTTCCTCTTCTTTTCGGGGATGATTTCAGGGTTGCAGGTGATGCTTGAGGTCAAGGGCCAGCTGCTGGCGCTGGCTGAGGGTCATCAGGCGCCCGATCCGGGCGCTGCGGCCGTGGGAGCGGATGCACAGAAGTGGTTCGCCGGAGCTGTCGTCTTCCAGGCTGACCTTCGCCCAGCCAGCATGGAAACTCTGGTGCTCGGTCTGTCCGGGGAGATGGCTGTCAACGATCAGCGCCTGACCGTCAAGGCGTATCGATTCATAGGCGCGATCGCCACGTTCGATGGCGCGCAGCGCGATAAAGAGCACCGCCAGCTCCAGCCCGGCAAAGGGCAGCACCAGCCAGGCGCCGGCGAGCACGAAGCCCCCGCAGACCAGTGCAGTGGCGGAAAGTATCAGGCCGATCAGGCCGCGGCGGGCTGTCGGGGTGAGGGAACGGTTGGGGCGCGCGATCCATTCCCGCGCGCCCGCCGTTTCTGTCGTTGTTATAGCCATGGCGTCTCCTCCAGGCCCTGTCTGCGGCTTTTTGACGCAGATCAAATTGCGGGCGCAGTGTAGCATTGCGCATACTTATTGCATTGCACTTTGAAAGTTCGCAACTCTCTGAAAGTTAATGAGGTTTCAAATGATTACGTTGTTGCGGCGCAGCATATCGGCGTGTGTCGTGCTGGGGGTGCTGGCGGCCTGCTCGCCGGACGGCGGTGGGGGTGGGACCGGCTTTGCCAGTACGGACATCACGGGGGCCCGGTATGGCCAGACGCTCCGCCTGACGGACCATCGCGGCCAGGTCCGCAGCCTTGCCGATTACCGTGGCAAGGTGGTGACGATCTTCTTCGGCTATACCCAGTGTCCGGACGTCTGTCCGACCAACCTCGTGAATATGACCGAGGTGATGCGGCTGCTGGGGGCGCAGGCCGAGCGCGTGCAGGTGCTGTTCGTCACGGTGGACCCCGAACGGGATACGCAGGAACTCCTCGCCCAGTACGTGCCGGCCTTTGATCCCCGCTTCGTCGGCCTTTACGGTGACCTGCCGACCACGCTGGCGGTGGCGAAGGACTTCAAGGTCTTCTTCCAGAAGCAGGGCGACGCGCAGGGAAAGGCTTACACCGTCGATCACTCGACCGGCACCTACGTCTTCGATCCCCAGGGCCGGCTGCGCCTGTATGTGAAGCACGGGGAGAAGCCGGAAACGATCGCGGCAGACCTGCAGAAACTGCTCGCCGGCCGATGAGGGGCCGGCCCCCGGGGCCGGGAGCGTCAACGACGAAGGGCAACCCGCGGGTTGCCCTTCTTGTATCCGTCGCGCGGCGGCTCAGGCGAGCGCGACGAGCTGGGTGCGCATCTTCTGCATCGCCTTGGCCTCGATCTGACGGATGCGTTCGGCGGAAACGCCGTACTCGGCGGCCAGTTCGTGCAGCGTGGCGGCGTCGCCATCGGCGAGCCAGCGGCGCTGCACGATGTTGCGGCTGCGTTCGTCGAGGGTGGCCAGGGCTTCATGCAGGCCTTCGTCCTGCAGGCGGGCGTACTGGCGCTGGGCGATGACCTCGGACGGTTCGGCGTGGGGGTCGGCCAGATAGGCGATCGGGGCGAAGCGCTCCTCCTCGTCCTCCGGACCGCCTTCGAGGGCCACGTCCTGACCTGCCAGGCGGGTTTCCATCTCGCGCACTTCCTCGGGTTTGACGCCGAGTTGCTGCGCGACTGCGATCACCTCGTCGCCCTGCAGCGTGTTGCTGCTGCGCTTCATGCCGCGCAGGTTGAAGAACAGCTTGCGCTGGGCCTTGGTGGTGGCGATCTTCACCAGCCGCCAGTTTTTGACGATGTACTCGTGGATCTCGGCCTTGATCCAGTGGATCGCGAAGGACACCAGCCTCACGCCGCGGTCCGGGTCGAAGCGCTTCACCGCCTTCATCAGTCCGACGTTGCCTTCCTGGATCAGGTCGGCGTGGGGCAGGCCATAGCCCAGGTAACCGCGTGCAATCGCAACCACCAGGCGTAGATGGGACATGACCAGCTTGCGCGCCGCGTCCAGGTCTTCGTTCTCCCGGAAACTGTGGGCGAGATCGGACTCCTCCTTCTCGGACAGCAGCGGAATGCGATTCACGCTCTGAATGTACTGATCCAGGCTGCCAACCGCCGACGGAACGGGAAACCACAAAGTGTGGGACATCAACGACTACCTCCTCGGAGGGATATTAGCACTCCCTGCCTGAGAGTGCTAAGGGTGCGATTGGTTCCTTGGCGGTGATCGTGATGGCTCTGACCCTTGGGGTAGGGCTGGAGGCCATTGGCCCGCCTGGCTGCGTTCTTCAAACCACCTGTGCATCGCGGCGTCCTCCAGCGCGTATTCGCCCCGGGCTGATTTCCACACCAGCGCCGGCATGCGCTGGCGCAAGGCTTCCAGCGCCCGTTGAGCCTGGGCCGCGTTCACCGGATGGCCCGTGTTGTCGCGGTAAAAGCGCAGCGCTTCGGCGTCGTAAGGGCGAAAGCGCGGGCCTTGCTCCAGCATGCGCCACAACACGGCCTGCTCGGCGGGTTTGAGCCCCAGGTAGTCCGATTCCATCTGGGCTTCGTCCTGGGCTTGTTGCTGCTGCGCGGCGTCCAGCAAGGCCACCTCAAAGCGCCCGCTCAGGGCCGCCAGAGGGCTGAGCACCTGACCCAGGGCGGCCATGAAGAACTGCGGTCGATGGCCAAACACTTCAAAGGTCTGCTGCAGCAAGGTCTGATCCACCGGTCGGAGCTCGGGCCGCTGTGCCTCGATCAGGGCGGCGATGTGGGCGATGAAGTCAGCCCCCAGCGGGGGCATGCGCTGGATCTGCGAACCATAGAACGGAGCGCCCGCCGTGTTGACCAGGCGCAGCAACTTGTCCCGGTCGGAGCCCGACATCACCAGCATCAGGTTCACCAGCCCAGGCCGGTTGAGCTGGTCGCGGGCCGACTTCAGCGCCGTCATGGCGGCTTCGCCGGCCTCGCTGGTGAGGGCATGCTGCGCTTCGTCGATGATCAGCGCCACGGGCTTGCCGGCCGTTTCATGGAGGAGGCGCAAGGCGTCGGTCAGCGTCAGGCCATCGATCTTGCCGATCTTGCTGGTATCCACCTCCAGCGCCCGGGCGATAGCCTCGGCGATCAAGCCGCCCGGGTCGCGCCGGGTATCGGCCCACAAGTCGACGTACACCACCACCACGCCAGCCGCCTTCAAGGCGGGGCTCAAGTCGCCCTGCAGGAAGGTGGACTTGCCGGTGCGGCGTGGCGCAGCCAGAAACAGGCCGTTATGGGCATCGCCGAGCAGGGTCCTGCCTTGCAGGGCGGCCACCAGTTCCTGAGCAAGGGCTGCGCGAGGGAAGGCGATCATGGCGTTTATCTGAAATTATCACGATGGTGATAATTTATTTAAGAGTAGATAAAAGTCAATAAAGTGGACTCCGCCAGCGGCAGCCGGGCCTCACGTGCCTGACCTCGACGGGGTGACCTACCCGCCGATGCCCAGTCTTTCGCAGATGGCCAGCGTGGCGGTGGACTGGTTCATGCTGTAGAAGTGCAGGCCCGGCGCGCCGGCGGCGATGAGCTTGGCGCACAGTTCGCTGACCACGTCGAGGCCAAAAGCCTTGATCGACTCGCTGTCGTCGCCGAAGGATTCGAACTTGCGGCGCATCCAGCGGGGAATCTCGGCGCCGCAGGCGTCGGAGAAGCGGGCCAGCTTGGAGAAGGACACGATGGGCATGATGCCCGGAACGATGGGCACATGGACGCCCAGCGCCGCGCATTCATCGCGGAAGTGCAGGTAGGCGTCCAGGTTGTAGAAGTACTGGGTGATTGCCGAGTTGGCACCGGCGTCGACCTTGCGCCTGAAGGCGAGCAGGTCGTCCTTCGGGCTCCTGGCCTGGGGGTGGTATTCGGGATAGGCGGCGACTTCGATGTGGAAATGATCGCCGGTTTCGGTGCGGATGAATTCGACGAGTTCGTTGGCGTAGCGCAGCTCGCCGGGTTCGCCGACGCCCGAGGGCAGATCGCCGCGCAGCGCGACGATGCGGCGGATGCCGGCGGCCTGGTAGCGCTGCAGGATCTCGCGGATGTGCGGGCGGCTCGAGCCGATGCAGGACAGGTGGGGGGCCGCCGGGTGGCCTTCGCGCTGGATCTCGAAGACGGTCTCGAAGGTGCGTTCCTGGGTCGAGCCGCCCGCGCCGAAGGTCACCGAGAAGAAATCCGGCTTGAGCACGGCAAGACGCTGGCGCACCGCACGCAGTTTGTCGGCGCCCTCGGCGGTCTGCGGGGGGAAGAATTCGATGGAGATAGGGCTCGGATGAGTCATTGAGTGCAGATCCTGGAATTGATCTCGACGCCGACCATAGATCTCGTGAAAGCGTTCTTTGATGTCTGGTGCGTCTTGAGCTGGCAGAGTAAGGGTCGTTCAGGCGGGCTTAGCCCACAAACGGGTTGAGGACGGTGACACCGTCGTATTGCTGTCCGTGGGAGAGGTCTTCGCTGATGACCGTGTGGGCGCCAAGGCGTGCCGCGGCACACAGGATGGCCGCGTCCCAGTGGCTGAGCTTGTAACGGTTGCGCAGGCTGAGGGCGGCTAGGACCAGATCGCGATCGACTGCTTGAACCGTCCGGCTGGCGGCGATGCGTTCGACGAAAGCCTGGGGGGCGGTCGGCAGCAGGCCGTGTCGGGCTTGGCGGGCGTTGGCGTAGAACTCCATCAGAACCTGAGTGGACAATCCCCAGTCGGTGCGGGCAACCCAGCTGCGTGCAACGCTCCGTTTGGT
>Ga0213919_1000175_pt1 | contig 34147 bp, 31 predicted proteins | sample McNCre317MG_FD_161056 | JGI IMG/M metagenome (GOLD analysis project Ga0213919, IMG submission 161056) | Freshwater microbial communities from McNutts Creek, Athens, Georgia, United States - 3-17 MG | ecosystem: Environmental > Aquatic > Freshwater > Creek | place: USA: Georgia | collected...
CACTTTCTGGACAAACAAAATAGGGGACACGTGATTTCCTTGGACCGATGTCCCGCTATCCGCGTTGTTTCTTCATCTCGTCGTGCTCGGGTCCGATGTACGTGACCATGCCGGCACTATCAAAACCATATCCTGGAGCTAAGGTCGCTTGCGAACATCTACAGTGAATATGGAGCCCCGACACCTTCGGGTTTTGTTGTCCTCTTTTGTGGTAACCGCTGCCGACTTCTGATAGATACCAAAGTCGAGGTGGACCAGAAATCGTGCCGCTGAGTTGGTGCAACCTCAAGCACTCAGAACAAATGTGCCCGTCCCGGACGATAATGAAGAAAACGACCGGGTCATCAATCCCCATGTGGCGGTTGATTGCCTCGATTCCCTCAAGCGCTCCAACCGACCTGGCGTTCTGGGCTTGGCTGTCAACAATCCGGTCCACATCAGTGGTTATGCGAGAAAAGGTCTCCGAGAGCTGTCCCTTGAGTACTTCCTCTGGATCCTGTTCCTGGCGCAACGCACTGTCGACCGCAAAAGCGACCTGCGCTTTTGCTTTTTCTCGCGATGCCTCAATGTACCCGTCCGCAATGTGAGAAATCGCGTGCTCAGTGTCGGGCTGTGGCTCTGCGCCACCAGCCCGGACTGACTCCTGGTACAGCGAACCCAGGGTGGGATTGCTAGTCACCACGATCTGGGTCGGTGCCCCTTTTGACGGCACCCACGAATTCCCCAAATAAATCGACTTCAGCTTGTCGAAAAGCCGGTCGATCGCGTCATGAATTCGCTGCAAGCCTTTTTTATTCAGCATAAGGTTTCTTGGGGTGATCTCGCACTACACCCAAGATATCCTCGATCGCTTTCTGTTGTTCTTCGCGGAACCCCTGCATTACAGTCTTAACCAGTTCCGAATGCCGCGCCAACACACGTCGACCCTTGAGGGAAAGCTGTTTTTCCCCCTTACTCAAAGCATCCTGAGCCTCGCTAAGAGCTTGCTGCGCATCCTGTTGCTGTTCCTTGGGGACAGGATCAGCTTCCGGAGCTGCGACCCCTGCCGCTACCCCCGGCCCCTGGTCTGCACCAGCGCCGCCGCCACCAGAAGGCGGACCGCCTGGGGGCGGCTGTTGTTGCGCCGCCATATCTGCCTGTTGTTTTGACAGCAAGAAGTTCTGGTAGGTCATCCAGAACTGATCACGAACATAGTTGAGATCAGGATCCTTGGACGCACCTTCAATGCCAAAGAACTTCTCCTTGATCTGCCCAACCGTGAAATACTTGTCCAAAATGGCCTGGTAGGCTGGATTGAAAGGAAAGTCTCCGCCCAGCTCGCGGGGAATGAGCGGCTTCTCAACCCGTGAGAGGACGTCATTGTAGGACATCCAGATGGGGGCATCTTGCTGGAGGCGAATCGACTCCTTCTCCGCGGTCTGTGCGTCCAGCCCCAAGAACCTCAAACGGAAGTACTTGGCGACTTGTGAATCAAAAAGAGGCAGGATCTTGTCGTTAAGAAAATCCTCAAACTGCATAACAAGAGGACGTAGACCCACGTCTCTGTGTGCGGTGAGCTGATACTGATTGTTCGATTCAGACAACGCTTGGTTGTTGGTGCCTCTTGACAGATGGGCGTATCCTGGAAGCTCTTCCGGAGACATCTGGAAGGCCGAGAGGATGACGCGGGCGTTTGAGTCGCTCAGGTACTGGAACTCCATGTCCCTCGATCCGCTGTCGATGGGCACCCACTTGAGTTCGTCACCTTCTCCTGAGACACCAAAGACAGGCATGCGCCAAGAGTTGGACGCGTTGTTGATCGAAGCGTTGAATTGCTGACGAATGCCAGCAATCATCTGCGGATTCACGTTCGAACTCTTCAACACCAACATTCCGCGTGCTGCGCGGCCTGTCTGGAAGTACATCTTGTTGTGAGTCGTGATGTTTATGTGCGTCGTTACCGCAGTAATAACCGTATCTAACGGTGTAACCGGATATCCGTTCAACTCGATATCGTTTACAGGGTAAAAGTTGTGGACCACACACTCTTTAGCTGTAAAAGCCTGCCGAGGCGTGCCTTCAATAACCTGTAACCACTCGTAGCTTTGATTCTCAATTTTCTCAGCTGACTCTTCGTTTAAGTCCTTGTTACGGATCCCCTCCAGCAAGGAGAGGGCTTGTTTCCGCACATCGGCCGCATAATCATTGAGCGGTGCGGCCCTGTAAATGGTGCCGGCATCAATACACCGAAAACCACAGAAATTCTGCTGTCCCGTTTGGGCGTCAGTGCTCCACACGTTTTCGATAGCCACTCGACCTGGCCCGATGGCGTTCTTCGTTGCCTTTGCCAGGAAGGAGGAGAAGGTCTCTTGATCCGCCTCCCGCCATCCCTTGGGGCTGCCACATGTAACAAGGCGAGACTCAACCTCCAGCGCCGCGCTCTTCAGCGATTTCTGTTGTTCTGGATCCAGCTGATCGAACAGCCCCTTTTTCGGCTGAAGCTCAAACCCCATGCCAAAACGATCCTCACGCTTTCTGCCAAATGCAGAAAGATGCGCTGCTCGCGCATTTGTGATCGCAGCGACCAGATCGTCCTGAATCTGCAGGCGCTTAATGACCGTATCAGGCAGCAACCTGGCCTTCTGGCGCCAGAGCTGTCCGTACATGGACGCCTGGCTCGGGTCCTCCTCAAACGCCAAACGCTCAATACTCGCCTTGGGACCATTAAGAACATTCATGATGCTCTTGAATAGACCTTGACCGGGCATCTGTTCCGACTTGATAAGCTCTTCGTCCTCAGAGACGACGAAGCCTCCGGAATCGGCTGGCTTGTGCTGAACAATCGGCACAAGGGCGGGTTGCACTGGCGCCGAAACTGGCGGGCTTGAACTCATACGTTTTTTTCTTGACATTTTTACTCCGCCGAGATAACGGAGATGTTAGCGGTTCGGGTGCTACGATTCAACACCTTGAGGGACCAAGTCGGCCCTGTGCGCTCGTACGAACCAACAAAATTGGATGAACCTGCCATCCAAGGCGCTACGCGTTGGGTTGAAGATGTGTCACCGTTCGCTCGCACCACACAGTCTTGGTCACTCTCCAGGTACACAAAAGTCTTGGCTTCTGTATATACCAAGAAACCTGCGGCCCCCGGCTGAATCCCCGACTCAGAAGGAACAGGGGATCCAGAAACCACCTCAAGGTACCGGTGGGTCACAGCCGAGACAGAATAGGTCCGACGGGTGGCAGTAGAAAAGCCACCAGCGATCTCAATCGAGTCGCCCTTCTGTACGCCATCCGCCGAGAATGCCTGGATTTGATTGTTTGCGGAGCAAACAACGCCAGCCTCGCTCAGGCCCTCAAAATCCTCACTCGCATCACGGGTAATAACCAGCTGTGAAGATGTGGCCGCCAAGACCGACCAGAACCCTTGGTTGGCAACATGGAACGGGGAGGTAATGGACTCTTCTGTGCCAGGAATCCACAAGATGTCCCCAGGCAGAACACCAGCAAAAGAGCCCGAAGCAACGCTCAATGTAGCAGTGGAGTTGGCGTTCAAGGTCAGGTCTAGGGTCGCTCCGCTGAGAGTCAGTGCACGATCGGTTCTGAAGCCCGGGTTGGTACCACCGGTCCACCGGAATCGGTAGTTGGCAGATGTGCCAGCTACCAGATCGACAGAAAGCACCGTGGTCCCATCCAACAGAAGCGACCGGGTACCATCAAACAGAGTCTTTTCTTGTCCAGGTGCGACAGTGATTGTCTCAACCCGAGACTCAAAAATCGGGATGTCCGCGATATCACGGCGCCAATCGACATTTCGGCGCTGTGGAGAACTGTAATTGTCTGGAGCATCCGAAGAACCAAAAAACTGTTTGATGATACGAAAATATGGCATGAGATCTCCAGCCCCGTAGATTGCAGTCCTAACCGATTTCCCAGAAAACGCCGTCTCCGCCCCCCATGGTCACCTCGTCTTGGGTGCCGAGGCCAATAGCTTTGTCGATTTGCTGCTGCACCCAGTTGTCCTCCCGGTCGGGCGCCACAACCACACCTGCCGCCGATTCCGCTGTCGCCAAACCGGCGGATCCCGAGAAAGCGGACATCGCCATGTACCTCATCGCGTCACACTCATCGTCGTTTTCGTCATCAGGGATATCCGACGGTTCGCCCTGAGCATCCAGCTTCCAGTGGTATTCCCCCAGGCGCCGGCGCAACAGGTCGCACCCCAGGTCGTCCGCCAACAGGTAGAACCTTGGCTCCCCTACACCAGGACGAATCAGGCTCCGAACAACGGTGATGCCGCCAATCACGCTCCCCGGCCCTTTAACGACCGGCTTGATGCGATACCCCTTCTTCTTGAACTGGATGATGGCTTCTGGGTTTTCAGGATCAGCGTAGATTTGAGGCCGATAAGGCATGATCGCCTTGTTGCAGAGCTGGATCTGCTGCTGGACCTCAATTTGGGCCTGGGAGACCACCTCTAAGACAAAGCAGTAGTTGCCCCAGACCGCAGCCAAAACCACAGAGAAGTTGTGGGTGTAACCAAAGTCCATACCAGCAACAAAACGGACTCCATCAATCTCCTTGAGACGGGCAATCAGTTCGTGTTTTCTGAGTGGCGCATGCTCTTCTCCCGTGATCTTCTGCAAGATCTTGTGGCCCGCGAGCACATGAGTGTCGGCCGCAAAATTGGGGTAGATCAAACCAGCAGTCGACGGTTTCCAAGCCAACAACTGGGCCTTGGCGAACTCCAGATCCACCTTCTTGAACATATTCTGGGTGTGCGCCACCGGTTTCAGGAGGCTCTGGCGTGCCCGTTTTTCGGGCACGGCCGTCCTGGTGGCCAATCTCCCACGGCAGGCCGCAAAGATCCTACAGTTGCTCAGACACCCGCTGTAAGCGGTGTCTTTTTCGTATTTGGCCTGTCGTTCCGGCACAAACAGGGCGTGTTCTTGTGGTGTGACGGTATTCAGCTCGTCCTTTGAGATCATCACGTCGATCTTGGGGAGATCTGGGCGATGTCTGTCGTTGGGACAGCGTGCCGTCACGTCAATGATGTTCCAGTGCCGGATGTGCAGGCCGGAGACGTTTGCGTTATCAATCTCTTTTTGCACTAACCCGTAGTTGAACTTACGTGTTGAAGTATATAGAGTAATGGGGAGGTATCCGCCCCAGGGGGCGGGAATACCTTTGGCCTCGGCGTATGCTTTTTTGTCGGCAACAACGTCGACTTCGTCAATCACAAAGAATGGAACGTGCTCAGAATTGGCACCCGCCATTGTGCAGACGACGATAATGATATAGTTGTTGATGAGAGTGTACTTCCCCTTCATGTTTTCAGGGGTTTTCTCGAACTCAGCGGTCGTCAAGTTCTCACCGGTCACTTCGTTGTAGTACCGAGAGATTTCCCGCATCGACTCGTTGGCCTTGACCACATAATCCCGCAGGTAAGGCTTGGAGAAGAACCCCTTGACGTAGCTCTGGGATTTTTGCGACTGCGCCTTAATGGCCGCCATGTGGGCGACGTTCCGCTGCAAATGCAGCACAACCAGCACTTCCAGGACGGCTGCGCCAAGTGTCTTGAAACTGTCACGAGCAGCGTAGGCCAGGATTTGGTCGAAATCGGCCACATTTCTGCGGGCCTTGTCGTACACCTCCCAGATCAGATCCATGGGACTGCTGGTGGAATCCGGGTCCACGATCTCATCTGGCATGTCCAGGTGGAGGTACGTCCGGATCCACAGATGCAGGTGCTCTTTCGTTTCACACGGCACAAAAAGAAGCTTCCGGAGCTTTTCAGCTCCGGCATCCCCAGGCTTCGGTTTGACTGCCGTGCTCATTCATCGTCCTCTTGGTTCGGCATCATATCCACGACATTGGTGTCCATGTTTTCCAAAGCCAGCAATTCACGCATGGAGTCCGCCGGGCTCAGGCCCTTGGGGTGGACATCTGGGGTCTGGTTAATGACCAGCGTGTTGTTCTGCTGGTTATTCACCACGGTCGGCCGTGACAAGTCCGGGGTTGCGCCAGAAGTGCGCAACAACAAGTCGAGGACCATGCGGTACTGAGACAGGTTTGTTGGCTTCAGGTCCCCCAACACACTCTCGTTGCCAGTCTGGATGTACTGTTTGAGCTTGGTTCCATACAGCTTGTGGAAAGCCGTCATGAAGTCCGCCAGGAAGTCTGCCCCCTCCCCCATGACTTGTTGGGTTTTGAGTCGCACCCCCTGGAGCATGCCCTCCAGGTACAAGGACCGACGGTTGTGCCAGTCTGAGCGAACTCCAGCACGAACGATTTGCCCCAGTTTCAAAACTGGGTTCACTTTCTGAATCTGTTCGTAGCTGTTTCCTTGCAAAAAAAGGTTGAACAGCTCGGCCTGCAGCTTGGGACTCAATTCAGGCTCATTGGCCTTCTCCGCCATGCGGAGCGCCGACTCTTCCTTGGCTGTCAGAAGCGTCTGGACGATTTTTTCTTTCTTCAGCGGTTCGTACGCCATTTTCTTCTCTCTTAAAACGGAACTTCATCCGTTTGCCGTTCTCCTGTGACAGAGAAACGGAGATCTCCCACTCTGTCCCCAGCAAATTCTTGGTCTCTGTGTTCAAGATTAACGACATCCGATGCGCTTCCGCTCGGGAATACAAACGTTCCAGCCCAATATGGAAATGGAGTGCATGGCCTTCGATGTCCGCTTCCATGTAAACGTTCTCAGGGAGAGCGTCGAAGCAAATCAGAGGGTACACCTTCAGCTGTACTACCTGAGCCTCGTGAAGACACGCAAACCTTCGGGTTTGCTCCTTCAGCAACATCAGTTGGGTCCAAGGATCGATGGGACCGGTCGTTACATCAGCCATAAAGCCCTCGCTTGCTTGCCATATCTGCCAAAACCTCTTTTGGAGTTCCGTTTGGCGGCGAAAAAGACTCCAGGAATGCCCTGAGAGCAACCGGAATGCCGGCCGACTCACGGACGTCCGCATGCTTGGTCTCTGGTGGATTGACAAAACCACGGACCCGAGCCTTGCCCTTCAGGGATTCCCTTGCACCGTCCACAAAAGCCTCAGAACCTCTGATGTCGAACGACCAAGAGATGCCGTCCTCTTCTGTGATCTCAGGAATCTCCATCCCTTCCTTCAGCTCCATGTGTCGAATCTCTCGGCACACACCTGAGGTCGAGAATGGCTTCGCCGACACCATTTCGCCATCCTTGAAGTCCAACAACCAAACCGCACGCGCCACATTGGCATCCGCCAAAGACCGCCAACGAGGCGCCCCGGGATACCAGACTTTGCCCACCTTCTGGGGGGTATGGATGTGCCCAGAAATGAACTGGCAGTCCAAATCCTGGACATCCACACCATCGGGTGCATAGAAGCCGGCCTCAAACATTGAGCCGGCAAACGTCTGGTGTGCGAAAATGGTTTTTGCGCCACCCTGCACAAGCTTTTCGGCCTGAACCCTGAAATCTGCCGTATCCGAAAAGTAAGGCATCATCCCGATCTTGAGATCAGCCAACAACAGGGGTTTGTCCACGACAGTCGCAGTAGCCTCTTGAGCAATCAGGGCATGGACTGAGGCTCCGTCGTTTCCAGGCATATCGTGATTGCCGACAAGGCAATACACTTGTCCGACACTCGCCTTAAGGCGAGTGGTCCACAACGACCAAAAGGCCATGACCTCGACATGTAGGATGGCGTGGGTGTGGTACAAATCCCCCAAAAACAGGACGCTGTCGGCTTTATTGTCGACAGCGCACTTTTCTACATACTCAAGGAGAGCGTTGCACTCCTTTAAGGAGTCACTGGTAACGTGGGGGTCGCCCACAACCAAGAACCTGTGGGAACCGGCCTTCATCACTCTTCGTCCACGTCGTTCAAGGTGGCCACCGCAACAACCATCTCCTGCGGGACAAGAATGAACGAGGACTCCAATCCGCTCGCCTTCATGTTGTCGTCAGGTGTCAATACCTCTTTCGCCCACGCATGCTGAAGGCAGTCGGCCTTCAGGTAGACGACATCCCCTGCGTCAAAGATCAGGTCGTCACCGTTTGCGGACAGACTGCCGACCAAAACCGTTGTTTGGGCCAGCTCAGACCGCTGTTCAACGGTGGCAAAACCTTTGCTCTCCTTGATGGAAACCGACAAGGAGGCGAAGGGCTGGCAAACAAGCTTTTTGTTCAAAGAATAGACGTTCACGGTTTCTCCTAAGCTGAAATGTCCACACCACGGAGGCGCAACACCTTGCGCTCCAAAACAGAAAGGTAGTTCGTCGCCTGCCGCAGCACGGCCTGCGACTCCGCGCCTTCTATGCTGATGTCCGGGCGCCAAGCATCTGGCGCCACGAACCGCTCAGCAATGGTATAGCTGTCTCCTACGTCTGTGTGCATGGGAGTCTCGGAAGAAACCAAAGAAACAGCCGAAAGAAGATCTGCGATTTCCTCTGCGGTGGTCAACATATGCGGGGCCTCCACTCCTCGATTGACTTCTGCTGCGATTTTATGGAAGTCTACGTCCTCGATACGCCCCACCACCTTGTGCGCCCGATAAAGCTTGCGCTTATCGGTCGGGAAAAAGTGAAACATGGTCTTGGAGTACTCCTCGATAAAATTTCCCAACATTCGCCCAATGGCGACGGCTCGAAAAACCGTCGTATAAGGTAGTACGAACTTGTCGATGGCCGACAATAGGCCCTCAGCCGCTATTTGCACAAAATCCATGTACTCCAGGTGGCTTTCTTGGGTCTTACTCCAGAAAATCCGTACTCTTGAGATGGCCAGCGGCAAATTCAGCTCGACCAGCTCTTTTCTCAGCCTTCGGACTTTTTTGTTCAGCTCCAACAGCTCAGGGCAGATCTGCTTCTCTTCCTCGGTCAGACTGCCGACAATGAAGGAGATCAGCTGGTAGTTGATGCAGAACTCCCGAAAACTATCGGGATCTCCTACCTTGAGCGCAGATGCGATCTTCTCCGTGAAGAGGACCTGGCGCTCACGGAAGTAGGGCCGGGCGGCCAAAATGTTCCCGCGGACGACATGGATGTATTGGCAGAACCTACCAAACACCACATGTCCGAAAGTCTGCCCATCTGGATGGGGGGTTTCGAACAACAGGTCACGAAACCTTGTCTCAAGTTCAAAGAGAGTCTCCAGCTGTCTTTTCTGACGAGCTGTCGAGTCTTCCTTCGAAAGTTCTTCATATCGAGATACGGCCGCTTCCAGCGAGTTAGCAAATGTCCGGAAGTGTGCTTCGTCGTTAGTGGCTCTCATTTCACCAAAACCGTCCTTACAGGGCCATAGATTTCTTCGTACAGGCGAACGCGCTCTTGGGCGTGTCTGTGGCATGACTCGATATTCACAACATCGAAGTCTGTAAAATAGCAGTCGACCTTGCCTTCTGCAAGTCGAGTGCCACGTCCGACTGCTTGCTTGACCATGATCTCTGATTTTCCGCCCATCAAAAAAATGATGTGGCCGACAACCCGGATGTCCGTCCCAGTCGAAACGCAGGATGTACCGACCAAACACTCAAGCTTGCGGTCGTTAAAACGCCCTACAAGCTCTGTTGGGTCAGACCCAGGCCCACCATGGGCGAAATCGTGTTGGCACTTCAGGTGCCGCTTGAGGTAGTCGTATTGCTGAATTTCTTCGACCAGTACCAAGACCGGCCTTCGTTGGTTTTTGAGGGAATGGTGGATGATTTTTGCGGCTTGGATGTAAATTCGTTCGTTGTAGTATAAGTGCGCACGTGTCATTACATTTGAGTCCTTGGATTCCTTGTCGGAATCCGACTCAAGCTGAATCATGGTAAAAATTGGCTTAGACAGAAAACCTTGGTCGACACCTTCACGAACAGTCATTCGATAGACAATTGGTCCAGTAATTGCAGACAACACAAGAGCAAGGCCGTCACCACGGATTTGGGTGGCGGAAAAGAAAAAACGGACAGGAGCATTTTTGAGGAGGCCGAAACAGACTTGAGCCAGAGTTTTTGCAGGAGTTTGGTGAGATTCATCAGCGATAAAAACTTGGACACCAGCAAAGAAATCCCATGCCGGGGTGCCTTCTTCAATTTTTGTCAGGGATTGGCTAACAGCAACAGTGATGAGTTTTCCAAGATCTTTTTTGCCATCTCCATAAAAGCCAACGTGCTTTTTTCCAAAATGGAGGGACATTTCAGTGAAGAGCTGAGAGGCGATGCTGACACTGGGGGCCATCACCACGGATCGTTGCCCCAGCTCCTTGATCAAGGTCTGGAGGATGAAGGACTTGCCAAGGCCAGTCCCGATTTCCACACCACCATGCCTCACCGCCAGCAAAGCCTCTTTTGCTTCCACCTGGTAGTACCGCGGTTCTTTTTTAGGTGGTGAACTCCAGGGCAGGGGAGTTCTTTTCGAGAACTCCCTGACTACCCGGTCCTCAAAGGGACATCGAAACTTTTCCACAAGCTGTTGGGCTACCCCAGAGTAGGTCCAATAGCCTTCCTTGTCCTGGAAGAGGATCGAACCATCTTTTTCTTTCTGGAGGGAGAGCAGGTGCTGTTGGTACTGGGCTTCGCCCAGCTTCTTCCTGAGGAAAGAGGAGTTCCTTGCCTTCCTCAAGGCAAAGGCTGCTTTTTCATCCGTGAAGGCAAGTTCCTTCTTCAGGGAAGGGAGTTCCTCTGGACTGAGATCCCAGATCCTAGCTACTGTAGGTGAAACGATCTCAATGCGCATCAGGCGGATTGTAGCGATTCCTGATTTTGCAAGCAACTTGAAAAAAGTTTTAGCCAGGCTCCGGATCTGCTTGACAAGAGATGAACTCCCCCTATAATTGGATCGATCCGTTTGAATTGAATTTGAATTGAATTTTAAAATTCAATTTAAATTCTGAATTTATAATTAGGGATTTTTTCTGAAGAAAAAATCCCCTATAATTAAATTGAATTTTAAAATTCAATTTAAATTCTGAATTTATAATTAGGGATTTTTTCTGAAGAAAAAATCCCCTATAATTAAATTGAATTTTAAAATTCAATTTAAATTCTGAATTTATAATTAGGGATTTTTTCTGAAGAAAAAATCCCCTATAATTAAATTGAATTTTAAAATTCCGATCAAAATTCAATTTCAAATTCAATTCAAACGGATCGATCCAATTATAGGGGGAGTTCATCTCTTGTCAAGCAGATCCGGAGCCTGGCTAAAACTTTTTTCAAGTTGCTTGCAGCCCATGTCATGGCTATGGAGTTCTGTTGAAGCCTGGAGAAAAAAAATGCAAGCAGCGCCTGAAAACAAAAAGAGCCTAACTGTCGTGAGTGATGGGGACGGATACTTCGGCCTCTACGAAAACGGTGGTCTTATCGCACAAGGACCTACATCGAGACTTCTGGATGCTGTGGCGGAACACTACGGAATAGAACTTGTGGGTCTTTGTACGACAGCGGCCTACAACGACAAGGTGCTCTTCATCACGGGCGAATTCCCTGACCGGCTTGAAGAAGTCGAAATCGAAAAATAGTTTGGATTGAAAGGTTTTTTGCTGAATGCAATACGCAAAAGTGAAGTCAGTTGCGAAGTCGGTTCTTTCCAGAGGGAAGACGCTTCAAGACAAAATCCGCACAGCCATGAACACCACCTCGTCTGTGGTGGGATCCACGCTAGGTCCTGGTGGAATGCCGGTTTTGATCGAACGCCAAGAAGTTGGCATGGCCCCGCTGATCACCAAGGACGGTGTGACGGTTTTTCGTTCTTTGGGTTTTGATGACCCTGTGGTCCATTCAGTGATGGAGGCGGCACGAGATGCCGCCGTCCAGACTGCCTCAGAAGCCGGAGACGGAACTACGACAGCGACTGTCTTGTCTGCCGCCATCGTTGAAAAGATGGAGGAATTGCTCAAGGCAAGCCCAAAGGTAAGTCCCCAAAAGGTTGTTCGGAACATTGAGGGCATCTTCAAAAAAGAGATCGAACCAGCCATCCGGCAACTGGCTATCAAAAAGGACTGGAGCACCGAAGAAGGTCAGTCTTTCTTGAAGAAGGTGGCCAGTCTGTCGGCAAACGGCGATGCCGATCTGGCAGAAGCCGTTATGCAGTGTTTTCAGCTGGTGGGCGACGACGGTAACGTCACGATCACAGAAGGTAACGGTCCTTCCCATTACGAGGTGGAGAAGATCGAGGGGTTCCCAATCCCCGTCGGCTATGAAGAGTCTTGTCTGAAGTTTTACTCCAAGTTCGTCAACGATCCAGGCCAGCAGCGGGTGTTCCTGGAGAAGCCCGTAGTGGTGGTCTATAACGGCAAAATCACGGGAACACAGGCCATCGTCCCATTGATGCAGAAAATTGGTTCATTGTGGGAAAACGAGGGCACTACCGTTGAGGACGGCAAAAGTCTCCACCTGGAGGACTGGGGTGGCCGCCACAACGTCTTGCTGGTCGCCACCGGCTTCTCTGACAGTGTGATTGGGGACCTGGCGATCAATTTCGCCCACGAAAAAACCATCAACGTCTTCCCTTTGGTAGCCCCAGAGAGCCCGCTTCATAACGGGCAACAGAAGTTTTTGGAGGATCTGGCTTGTGTGTCTGGAGCACGGGTGTTGGATCCGTTGTCGTACCCGCTGGATCGGGCACGGACGTCTGACTTGGGCTATGGAGATGGCCTCACATACTTTGAGGCCACCCGGTTCCGCTCGACCCTCGTGGGGGTTGTGGATCCAGAGGAGATCGTGCTCAGGGCAGACGAGATTCAGGCGAACATTGACAGCGCAGAATCGATTCTGGAGAAGACGCTCCTTCAGGAGCGGCTTGGTAAGTTGACTGGCGGTATCGCCAAGCTCAAGGTCATTGGCAGCTCCAGCGGCGAACTGAAAGAGAAGCGGGACCGAGCAGAAGACGCAGTCTGCGCTGTCCGGGGCGCAATCAAAAACGGCTGTCTTCCTGGTGGGGCCTGGACTCTCCTGAAGCTGCGCGAGATCATCTACGAAGGGCTCCTCACGGAAAACAACGCCGACACGATTGCTCGCCACGTTTTGGCCAGCGCTTTTTTTGCCCCTTTTTCGAGAATCCTGGAGAATCTCGGCCACAACGAGGAGGAGATCGAAGGTGTCGAGTGGGAAATTGTGAACAACTTTGGTTCGGATCCCGAGCATGCCCTGGTTTTTGACGGTGTTTCGTGCACCTTCGTAAAGGCGGTGGAGGGCGGTATTTTGGATTCTACGCCAGCCGTGCTCGAAGCTGTCCGGAATGCCATCTCAATTGCATCGCTCTTGGGCACGCTTGGCGGGACTGTAGTTTTTGCTCGGGATGCCGAACTGGAGCGCCAAGAAGGGCGGGACATGGCAGATTTCGTCAAAACGGCTGAAGGAGGCTGACGTGCCGATTTACGGCTACAAATGCCCTGGTTGTGGGGCGGAGACTCGGCGACTGATGTCTGCAAAAGAAGCTCTGGCTGCTGTCTTGGTTTGTTCCTGTGGGGTTGAATTCCAACGTCACGTCAAAGCTCCCTCTTCACAGACCATGGAGGTCATCGATAATGGGGCACGGGTTCGGCGTCTTGAGCGCCTGTCGGACGCCCAGGACATTTATCGAGAATACGTGAAACAAGAAAAAAGTTGATTTGCGACCCGCCCCACGGCGGGTCTTTTTTTGTCAAGCAGTTGCCGACACAGGAGGACTTTGCCATAATGGTGTTATGCCGGTCCAGTTGCAAAAAATCGCAGTCTCCAATTTCGGCCCTTTCATGGGTGACCACGAATGCTCGTTCCCGCCCCATGGGCTGGTCCAGGTTCGCGGTCTGAATCGACAGACAGGCGGCAGTAGTGGGGCAGGGAAGAGCAGCTTCCTTACTGCTGTGGGGTATGCCCTGGGCCACAGCTCGGTACCGAGCGCGGCCATCCAGTGCTGGGAGACTGACAAGAAACCCCAGGTGCGCTTGGTTCTTGGGACCGATTCTGGCGCTGCCTCCATCTCCCGTGGAGTCAAGACCTTTTTTGAGGACAAGGACGGTCAGACCAAGGGCGCTGTCGCGATTGTCGAAGAACGGCTTCGTGCAGCCATTGGTACCGACCCGGAAGTCCTCAAGCTGCTGACGTATCGTGGTCAAAAACAGCCGTCCCAGTTCCTTGGGATGAATGATGCGGCAAAAAAGGAGTTTCTCGCCCAGATCCTTGGTTTGGACAAGATCGAATCCGCCTATGAGGATTCCCTCAAGAAAGAGAAAGTCCTGGAGGGGCGGCTTGCCCAGCAACAGCTGACCGTTAAGGCGATCCAGCTGCCGTTCGTTCCGGTCTACGAGGCAGTCGATACCACTCCGATCGTGACCACGATTGAAGAGCTGAAGCAAAAACAGTCTGAGGTCGAACGGCAAATCAAGTCGCTTTCGGCTCGAATCAAGAAGCTGAACGACGAGGTTCCGGCCGACTCAGAGGCAGTATTGGACTGCCAAAAACAGCTCGAAAAAGAGCGTGCAGCGACCTTCTCACAGGATCTTGCCCACCTGAACAAGCTTCGGACGTTCGAGAAGGAAATCGAGCGTCGCTTGAATGGCTTCCAGGCAGAAGACGACCGACGTCTCAGGATCTTCACCAAGAGGAAGCAAGAAAAAGAGCAAGTTCTTGCTGATGCTCACCGGCTGTGGGCCACTGTGGAGGATCGCAGGGCTGAGGTGGCTACGCTCGAACGTGCTTTGGCCGAGAAGAAGTGTCCGACCTGTAAGCAGTCGCTGGAGCTTCTCAATTCAGGAGATGAGGGTCTTTGGACCGAAATCCTCAACATCACTCTCAAGCTGAAAGCCACCAGAGATCGGCTCAATGAAGCCGAAGACGCAGAGGGTCGGATCCACTGGACTGACATGCAGATCTTGGAGATGGGGAAGTTCGAGCCCAACCCAAAGATTCAGCAGTTTCAAGGGTCTTTGGCTGAAGCCCGCCGGCAAATTGGTGTCGAGCAACAACGTCTCAATGTCGAAGCTGCTACCTTTGAGTCCGAGCGCCGCAGTCGCATTGCTGCCATTGAGAAGCAAATCGCTGAACTGCGTGTCGAAAACCGTAAGGGCCACACCGCGGCACTTCGTGAACTGAATGAACAGAGCGTTGCTCTCTATGAGCAACGCCGGCTGATCACCGAAGAGTTGGCCCACAACGAAAACCGGCTTTCGACCCATCGTTTGGCTGAGGTCAATCATCAGGCGGCAATCAAGGCGCTGGATACAGCAACAGCCCGCCTGGCAGAAGAAAAGCGACGGCTCGACGAAATCGACCTTGAATTGCGTGCAGAACGTGATTTTTCACGTTTTGTTGGCCGAGACGGCTTTCTGGGGGTGATCTTTGACGAGGTCTTGAAGGAGATCGAAGAACAGGCCAACAAGAACTTGGGACGGATCCCGAATACCGCACAGGTGTCGGTGATCTTCAAGTCTGAGGTTTCCTCCCAGAAGGGAAACGTCAAGAAGGCCATCGTCACCGAGTTCACCAAGAATGGCCACAAATGCAGTCACCACGGCCTATCTGGTGGCATGCAGACGGTTGTTGACTTAGCGGTCGACCTGTCGCTCTTGGAGGTGGCGGGGCGGCGTACGGGGATTCGGCCGGGTTGGCTAGTGCTGGATGAGGCAATGCAGGGGTTGGGGCTGGTGGAGAAGGAGGCTTGCCTGGAGCTTCTGCAGCGGTTTGGGCAGGAAAAGCTGGTTCTGGTTGTGGATCACGATACGGCATTCAAGGAGTTTTTCACAAAAACGATTGACATTTCCTATGATGGCGCCGTATCGTCCATCTCAGAAAGCGAGACAGGTGCATGACCGAAACACTGAGCCCCAAAAGCGGAATGCTTGTTCCAGCGATTTTTGTGATGGATGTCTGGCGTTCTGCCCTCATGCGAGGGCACGCGTCTCAGGTGTTCGCTGAGGGCTTGGCGGAAAAAATGCAGCCGTTTAGCTTTGATCGTGAGGGATGGCGTGAGCTTTTTGCTCGACATGACCGAGAAAGGTCATACGACATTCTTTTTGCTGAAATCGACCGTATCTTCTCTGTCCGCTGAGGAAAACACATGAAGCCACTCAAATCCGCTGCCTCCTATACCCTGTACAAGACTGTCGAGTCCCCACTGACCAACTCTGAGGTGCTGGACAACATTCACGGCCGGCGGCGCGTGCCGCTGACGCCGGCAAATGAGTCCTCTGTTGGTTGGGGTGTCTTTACCAAGGAGGAAGGCGAGACTCCATTCACAACCGAGAACACTGTCTTCGGCAACATCGTCGCTCTGTCCTTCTGTCAGGACAGCTACAGTGTCCCCAAGTCAGCAGTGAAGCGGGAACTGAAGCGAACCATCAGTCTGTTGCCTGCCGAGCCGAAAAAGTCGGAAATGGTGGAATTGGAAATGAAGGTGCGAGCGGATCTTCGCGCAAGATCGTTTCCGCGGACCCGTTACGTCCGGGTCCTGTGGGATCGTTCCACGAATCTCGTCCGGATCTTCACATGTGGGGCACAACGAGAGGCGATCACATCATTGTTTGAACGTACGTTTGGTGTGGCTTTGAATGAGCAAAACACGTTTGGTCGATACAAAGAAAGCTCATTGTGTACAAACGAATACAAGATCCCCAACCGGATGACTGCTACTTCAAGCTACGACAACACGCCTAATGTGGATGGCTATGAGTTCCTGACTTTCTTGTATGCTGATATGGTTCAGCAAGAACGAGTCACAGAACCCGGATTTGGTCTTGAGTTCTTCAAGGCAAAAATCGTGCCTGTTTTTCATGAGGGCGCCGTCACCTCTGTCTTGACTGGAGGCAAGGAAAAATATCTGAAGATCGGGCGAGAAGGCCCAGAGCTTGCGGATGCCTTCCGGCGCGGTGGGCTGATCTCACAGCTTGGTGTGGCTTGCAGTTCAGACGATACCGGCAACCTTTATCGGTTTCAGTTGAACGCAGATATTTCGATCAAGGGGCTCAAATGCCCTGACTTCAAGTCAACCGTTGAGGGGGACCAACCACAGGGCCGCGGTAAACGCGGCCGAAAGAAAAAGGGAGAACAAGAGAGGGCTCCCATTCAGATCCCGATGGAAGATGTTCTGGAATTCTTTGTGGCACATCTGGCGGTTGTGGAAGACTTGGTCACCCGGTATTTCATCGAATTCCTGCAACTCCGCACCCAAGGCCCCTGCGCTGTCTCGGAATATCTGGGTACTTTTTTCAGCGTTCCGTTGCCAAAAGCCGCCTGATCCCATACCAATCTAAGCAGAACCCCTCGGCCCCGAAAGGGGCCTTTTTCGTTTCAGGATCACATGACAATTCGCCTCGCCTTAGACCTGTCTTCCAGCTCCACGGGATACGCACTTGTCGAGAAATCAGACAAAGGGGTTGCTGTCTTGGGGTACGGCACACTCAAGCTGTCGCGCACCTCAATTGACGCTTATGGAAAATATCCGTTTTGTTACCATACGGCAGCGGACGAGATGGCCGAATCAGTCCTGGCACTGGCCCGCCAACACCAGGTCACTGAGATCGTGATCGAGGAGACGAACTTGGGAAAAAATCGGTACAGCCAGAAGATCCTGGAGTTCATCCACTGTCTGGTGCTCGAAAAGCTGAAGCTCGCCCATGAGTGTCAGGTCCTGTACCTGTCATCGTCCGCCTGGAGAAAAGAGCTGAAATTGACGCTTACTCCAGAACAAAAGAAGGCAAACGCTAAATTGTCGGCAGCAAAGAAGAAGAGTGCCGAATCTGGCGTAAAGCTGGACAAAACTGCTCTAGGTATAAAAGGCAAGGTTACCAACAAACATCTTGCTTTGTTCTACGTGCGGGATAGGTTTGGTCTGGAGTTTTTGGCGAAAGACGATGATATCGCCGATGCGATCTGTTTGGGGACAGCAAGTTTTGGGCCGGCAGTGGTGTTTTGCGATGGGTTTCAAAAGAAAGGGATTTGGTCGTGATTAAGTCGATTGATCAGGAAGTTTTTGTTCGTCCGTTACACAAAGGCATGGGGGAGGCGGTCGCTGCACGCACCGTGTTCCGTCCCAAGGAGACATGGAAGGATGTGGCCCGACGGGTGGCGCGTGGAAACCTGTCGTTGTGCCCTCTGGGGGATCCTGATCAAGACGAAGCGGAAATGTACCGAGGAATCGCCTCCGGTGGCATTCTGATGTCGGGTCGTCACCTCCAGCACGGCGACTCCACCCAAAAAGGGCGTAATTTGGAGGTTTTCTCCAATTGCAGCACGGCTGCCTTGAGCTGTGTGAAATTCTACCTGCTGCTGAACGGCAGTGGCGTCGGCCGAGTCTATGACGACTCGGTGATGGTGATTGATTGGACCTGTGCCCCCAAGCTCACCCTCCGTCTTTCAGTCAACCATCCGGATTTTCCGGATACTCCCGAAAAACAACAGAAGCTGATGCGGACGTGGGGTATTTCGCAAGAAGAAATGCTCGACTTTGTGGCTGAGCTTGGTGGCACCGACGTCCCGGAGAAAGGGGTTTCCCACGTTGTTCAGGACTCACGTGAGGGCTGGGCCGCCAGTGCAGAGCTGTACGAGTCCATGGCTTTTGCTAACACGGTACGAATGCGGACTCCTGAAGTCTTTTCCTTGCCTGAGGAAGAGGATCTGAACCTCTGCTTGGACTTTTCGCCAGTTCGCCCAGAGGGCGCCCCAATTGCTGGTATGCAGGATCGTCCTGCCAGTGGCCCACTTTCGGTTATCCAGGCTTTTTACTGCATCCGAAAGATTGTCAACAAGCAGTACGGTGACATTGAGCGCTGGGAACAGGCCATGCGGGTTGACCATGAGCTTTCTACTCAGGTCCAAGTGGGCGGCGCCCGCCGCGCCGCCCGTATGTCCACCAAATGGTGGAAGGACCCAGGTATCTTCAAATTCATCCGTATCAAGGCCGATTGCGGACTGTGGACCTCGAACAACTCTGTGGCAGTTGACCAAGAGTTCTGGGATGGTGTCAAGTCCGGCAAAGACGCGCATGCTGTCGCCGTCTTCAACGAAGTCACCAAATACATGTTCATCAATGGTGAACCCGGCTTCGTCAACGTCGACAAGCTGGAGGCGCACGGCGAACGTGTGGTCGCCCAAGACGGCTCAGATTTCTCGTCTGACCGCTATCAGATTTCGTACGCCAAAGAAGCGCTGTATGCAGTATATCTTGGATTACAAAACACCAAGTATCACCATACAACAAATCCTTGTATTACGGGCGACACCTTGATCGAAACCTCTGAAGGTTTCCTGCAAGCGAAGGACCTGGTGGGCAAGCAGTTTACTGCTCGTATTCGCAATAACGAAAACGCCGGCGACTGGGTGTCGACCCAGCAGGGTTTTTGGTCAAACGGCGTCAAAGAGGTGTTTGAAATCCGACTGGAATCCGGCAAGATTATCAAGGCAACAGGAAACCATCAATTCTACGTCCGGATTGACAGTGTAGGTCAGTCCGGGGCTGTGGAGACTGGAGGGTACTGGTTGGAGGTAAACGAGCTTGTCAGTGCCGAGATGGGGCACTCCCTCTTCGTTTCAGGAGAAGCCGATGAGCTTATGACAGTGGACGGCTGGGAGAAGATCGATCGTGTGGAGTACGTTGGGGAAGAGGAGGTGTTTGACTGCTCGATCCCAGGGCCGAATTGCTATTTCGCAAATGGCATTCTGTCACACAATTGCGGCGAAATCACGATCCACTTGCTCGGCGCTTACTGCGTGATTGCCGACATTGCTCCATCGTTGTTGCCTGAATACTCGTTACAAGAAATCAGCAACTTTAGAAAGAACCCCAAGAGCGCTCCAGAGGGGTTCTGGGAAGACTGGGATGCGCGATTCTTCCGGTCGTGCAGCACAGTGGCGCGCTCGCTCGTTCGCGTCAACAGCCTGCCTGCCCTCTACGGCAAAGAGGTCGCGAGGACAGAGCGTATCGGTGTCGGTTTGACCGGTGTTCACGAGTACGCTTGGCTCCGTTTTGGTCTTTGCTTTGATGATCTGGTCGACCCAGATATCAGTAAGAGCCTGCCGTTTTGGGAGACCTTGGCGAAAGGTCGAGATGCTGTACGCCAAGCTGCTGACGAATATTGTGTAAAGTTAAATCGCAATAAACCTCACACTTATTGTACAATGAAACCCGCCGGTTGTGCCACGCCTGAGACGGAAGTGAAGACGACAGAGGGAGCAAAGACGCTTCGTGACGTTTTTGCTGCGAACGGAGTGTCCATGGAGCAGATTTTCTCCACCCCAGCGGGCACGTGGATTGACCCTACTGTCAAAATCCAGGTCATGGATGAGAACAATGAAGCAAAAAACATCACGAAGCTGTACATCAACGGCGTCAAGGAGGTCTTTGAGATCTCTTTCGATGACACGACGTCTGTGAGACTTACCGGCAACCACAAGCTCAAGTTGGCGGACGGGCAATGGAGGCGTGTCGACGAATTGGGGGCAGATGCCGTTGTCGATGCGTTTTATGGGGTCGGTATTCGTAAGCCAATGAGGATTGCACGAATCCAAAAGATGGAACCAGAAGTCACCGTCGACATTGAGGTGGCCGATACTCACACGTACCAGTTAGGGAATGGCGTAGTTTCCCATAATACCACGTCAAAGTTGTTCGGATTAACAGAAGGCGCACACCTTCCTTCGCACAAGTTCTTGCTTCGTTGGGTTCAATTCGATCAAAGCTCGACCCAAGTGCAAGAGCTGAAAGCTAAGGGGTACCCGACACGGGATTTGAAGGGCTTCTCGGGCAAAACCATTGTGGGGTTCCCGACATTGCCGACGATCACGTCAATCGGGATGCCGTACGTGATCACCGCCCCAGAGGCTACGCCCGCCCAGCAGTACGAGTGGCTGCGTCGCCTAGAGAAGTACTGGATTGGAGAAGTTGGGGGTAACCAGGTGTCGTACACACTGAAGGTGTACACCAACCAGGTATCCCTGGAAGAGTTCCGGGACATCGTCCTGGAGAATCAACCAACTGTCCGGTGTTGCAGTGTGATGCCCTCCAGGCCGGATCACGAACTGGGGTACGAGTACCTGCCGGAAGAAGAAGTGTCGGCGGAGCGGTTCATCGAAATCGTTTCTGGTATCAAGGACGAAGAGATTGAGCAGGCGATCGACATGAACACCTTGCTGTGCGCCAGTGGAGCTTGCCCCATTTAGCACCGTTTGCGATTGAGGATTCTTGACGCTATAGTGCCTCCCACAGGAGGTTCTATGGCGTTTTTTGATCTTGAAGAAGAGGCGGCGGGGGACACGAGCGTGGATGACGCAATCAACCATCGCCTTGAGATGGCGATGTGTTTGCGGTCCTTGATTGGCAAGCGCTTGTTTGACCAGCAGACGGAAGCTACGGATGCGGTCTCCAAGAAAATCAACGACTTCTTGAAGGAGGAGTTGAAGTCCTTGCTCGGGATGGGGGTTGCCCCGGCAGCGGCAAAGCCGTCTCTGGTGGCTTCCAACAGAAAGCCCACTACCACTACATCGGCGACTGTCGCCCCGCAACCCGCCCCCGAGAGTGCTGGAGCGTGGGACGATGACGGGGTGATTGAAGTCGTCCAGACATACACCTCTATTGAAGGTAAGGTGTATGCACGCAAGGTGAAGTGCAACGGCGTGCTGTTCCGAGAGCAGCTGGATGCGGAGGGGGCGGTGGTTGCCCGCGACCTCGTGCCAGCTCCTGTCCGCTCCACCAAAGGGTTCCCACCCGTATCGGCGCAGCAGTTTGAGATGATGTCGCAAATGCAGGCTATTGCAAGTGTCGATTCTGGTGCTAATGTCCGTGCCGAGGGATCGGAAGTCGCATTGCCTATCGGTCGCCTTATCGGTAGTTTCACAGGTTGATACAGGAGACAAAAATGAAAGAAATCAAGAAGACTCCGCCCAAGGGCGCACTGGAACGCATCGCAGATCTGGAACGACAGGTGGTTCAGCTTGTCAGCGCTATCAACCAGTCCCTCCAGCAAGAGCAAGCTCAGCGTACCGAGCTTGCAAACCTGGTGTTTGCCATCAAGGAACAGGTCGGGAGTGACGTTGTCGACGCGGTTCTTGCGGAACGCCACCGCCGGACACAGCTTGAGCTTGCTGAAAACGCACGACGATGGATTGAGCAACGGGTTGCCGAAGGCACACTCGCAGCTGTTGGGGCGGTCGACCAAGACTGCATTGTTGTGGCAGCTGAGACCGACAATGAGGGCGCCCAGCTTGGCGCCGGGCGCCTGCAGTTGACCTACGACCGCATTCGGCCGGACATCCAAGAGAAGATCCTTGGTCAAGGACCGGGTTTTATCTGCGCCACCGGTGAGAATTCCCGACTTGAGGTCCTTGAGATCTACAAGATCGCCCCCAAACAAGCTGCGACCGCAGCTTAAAAGGGGGTTGCGGTGGATAACAAACATAAGCCGTACAAAAACAACGTACGGGCGTTTGAGAAAAAGGTGGGAGAGCTGTTGACTAAGAAACCAGATCAAGCCAACAAAGAATCGTCCGGCTGGGAGGGACAGGTCTTTGATTGGGCACAACAGAACCCGAACGAAACAATCAACGCCCAGGACTTTATCGAAGGGCTGGAACTGCAGGGCGTCCTGTTCCTCAAGGACCTGGAGCAGTTGGCGAAGGAGAACCCTGACCGTATCAATTTTTCACGAAGTCGTTCTGGGCGCCCTGCCCAGCTGACTTCACGGTTCCCTCCGCTGGGGGTGGTGGCTGCCCGTAGGGCACGCCACAAGCGCTTGACCGAAGATTTGGAGCAAACTACCCAGGAGTTCCAGCAAGCGCACCAGCACAGCCGGAACCGAGCACTGGCGATTGTGCAGGCCCGGGACACACTCCTGATTGACCAGGTCCGAAATGCCATCAAGGACGTGTTTGCTGGTGGCATTCAGGTCAAGCCGTACAAGCCGATGAAGAAAAAGCCGACAGCACGTGTTTTGAACACGATCTGGTCGGACCTTCACTTCGGCAGCCTGCTTGATCCTCGGGAAGTCCCTCTCCGGTATGGACCAGTGGAGGAGGCGCGTCGGATCGCGGCCGTCGCGGTACAAGTCGCAGAGTTCAAGCGCCAATACCGCGATGAAACAGAGGTGGCGGTCAACCTGGCAGGCGACATCTTCCAGGGACAACTTCATGATGCTCGGGACGGTGCGCCTCTTGCGGAGCAAGCAGCGGCTTCGATCCACCTGCTAGCGCAAGCTATCTCGTTCTTGTCCTCACAGTTCAAGAGAGTCACTGTTCGCTGTACGTCGGGTAACCATGGACGCAACACAGCCCGACATCCTCAGCGGGCGACCTTGCAAAAGTGGGATTCGATTGAGACGATCGTCTACGTTGCCCTCAAGGCCGCGCTTTCGCGCGTCCCGAATGTGACGGTTGAGATCGGGTACCGACCATACTATCTGTACAAAAACTTCGGGAAGACGACCTTTGTCACTCACGGAGACACGGTGTTGAAGCCTGGGTACCCGGGGTCGACAATCAACGTGGCGGACGTCCGCAAGCAAATCAATGAGTTCAATGCGGCCCGTTCTGAGGAAGAGCGAGCAACTCTTTTTGCTGTTGGTCACGTGCACGTGGGGTCAATCACCAGGTTGCCAAACGGCAGCATTTTTATGAGCAACGGGTGCTTGATCCCGCCGGATGGATATGCGCAGTCAATTGGTGTACACGATACAGCGTGCGGTCAATGGATCTGGGAATCTGTTGAGGACCACCTGGTGGGGGATACTCGCTTCGCTGTGGTGGATGAGTATACGGATAAAGACAGTCGATTGGACAAGATCGTCACCCCATTTACTGGATTCTAATGTGTCCACAGATGATGACCAACAGTTGTTGTACCTCATCAATGAGGAGTCAAAGCTGTTGGCGATAATGAAGACAAAGCAAAGCCAGGCGTACGCCCTCGATACCCTGGTATCCGAGCTTGCTCAGAAGCGGGACAAGGCAAGAGCGCTTCTGAGTGGTTTGTTTCTTAACCTGTCTTCCCTCCGTGATGCACCTATTGTGACGATAGGTGCTTTTCAGGAGTGTGCTAAGGGGATCAGGACGTACCGGGTAGCCTTGGAGCATTTCGAGAAAGAGCTTCAGGCAGAACAAAAAAGGCTGGTGACAACAGTGGAAGAATTCGAAAAAGCAAAAACCGCGTTGAACGAGACCCGAGAAAAGATAGAAGAGAAGAAAGAGACAGGTTATGGAAAAATCCTACAAATGCGCAGGCCCCACAAAAAGATCTGATCCGGTGCGGATGGAGAGCGACCCCGACTACGTGATCAGCAAGAAGCACGGCAACAGTCTGGCTGCCGTACTCCGTGACTTTCCTGATGGTGTCCCGGAACGGACAGCCGCCCGGATGTTGGATATGTCGGAATCAGAGGTTGAACAGATCTATCAAGGCGTGGTACTACGGTTACGCCACTTGATGAAGGTATCACTCCAGGAGTAGACGAACGTGCGCAACTTCCCGACCCCACACTGTCATCCGATGTCTTTCGACTCTGGCTCCACGCCAGAGTCTTTTGCAAAAAGGGAGGTGGAGTTAGGGACGGGCGCGCTCACCGTCACCGACCACGGATCAATGGCCGCATGCCGTAAGGTCTACGACCTCGCCAAAAAGAACAATTTAGCCCCCATCCTGGGGCTTGAGGCGTATTTTCGTGATGACAAGTGCCCGATTTTGACAAAAAAAGGGTACGATCCAGCTTCATACCTCAAGTACTGCCATCTGACGATTCATGCACGGGACGAGCAGGCATACTTCTTCCTTGGGGAAAAGCTTTCCAGGGCGCCCACCGAAACTCACGGCTCAGAAGCTAAGCCCATCTTCACTTGGACCGATCTTGAAGAAATTGGCGCCCAGAATGTGACAATGACGTCGGGGTGCCTGGCGGGGATGGTCCAGCGCCATATTCTTGATCACTCAAACCTGGATGTGGCCAAGGCGTATTACGAGAAACTCCGTTCAGTGGTTCGGCCCGGAAATTTCTATGTCGAGGCGTTCCCGCACAAGTGTGACAAGAACTGGGTCGCAGGGGTTTTCTTCGATTTTGAGGATGGGACGAAACAGAAGTACTGGGCGTCCAAAAAGCTCAAGTTCCGCTTTGCTGGGGAGATTGAAGCCAAAGAGGCCGCAAAGCGGTATGGAACCCCCAAATGGACTGATGGGGACGAGCTGCTGGCGGTCCGTAACTACCGGTCATGGACGGATTTGCCCCCCAAGAAGATCGTGGGGTGTGCACACATCGAAGATTTCATTTCGAACGAGTGCCAGCCTTGGTGTCCCGACGGAGACGTCCAAAAAGGTGCCAACAAGGTGGTAATGGCACTGGCTCGGAAGTATGGGGACAAAATCCTCATCAGCGATGACAGCCACTACGCCACCCCCGAAGAGAAGATCGTCCAAGACATCCGCCTGCAACAGAACGGCTCGTGGCGTTTTTACGGGACCTACAACCGCCAAGACAGCAAGCAGGCGTTCGAGTACTTCAGCCAAGAGCTGGGCATCTCTCTTGAGGGGTTCGAAGGCTTGGTCGAAAACAACCTGGAGTGGGCTGACGGCTTCAAGGACTTCAAGTTCAACTCCAAGGTGTCGCTTCCCACTTCTTTCTACCCCAAGGACACCCTGGCCCACACCTACGAGCTGATCAAGAAGCATGGCCGGATGGATTGGAATGCGCCGGTCTACGTCAACCGCCTGAATGCCGAAATCGAGCTACTCCACCGAAACCAGACCATCGATCTCCTGCCCTATTTTTTCATCGGAGAAGACGTCTGCTCGTTTTATGAGCGACAAGGCATGTTGACTGGCCCCGGCCGTGGGTCGGCCGCGGGCCTTCTTTTGGCATACCTTTTGGGGATTACGCACGTGGACCCACTCAAGTTTGGACTCAGCATGGAACGGTTCTTGACGCTGGATCGAATCAAGTCTGGCAAATTGCCCGATATCGACCAAGATTTGGGTACCCGCGAACCACTGGTTGACGGCTGGTTGGAAACCGTTTACGAGTTAGAACTGGAAGACGGCTCGACAGTCAACATGCGGGGCGACGACATGGTGGTGATTGACGGGAAACAGATGGAAGTCGCGGCGGCCCTGGCAGCTGGAATCGACTTGGTTGAGGTCGCAGAGGTGCGTTTTGAAAATCGTTAAAGTCAAAAAAACTGAAATCCAGCACCCCGCCTTCCTGCAGCAGCGGTTCGGGGAAAACTACGCACAAATCTCGGTCGACATTACCTTGAAGCTCAAGTCGTCGATTAAGGATGTGGCGCGCGTTACCCACGGCTTCGTCCCTCCCCTTATTGAGGAATTGACCAAGAAAATGCCTCAGACCCCACAAGGGGTTACTGACCGAGACTTTGTGTTTGGGTATGAGGACTCGGGCAACTGGGTTAAGGGTATCATCGAAACCGACAAGTTTCTGCAGGAGTACATCCAGCACTACCCAAAAGAATGGGGGATTGTGCAGAAATGCCTGGGGGTGGCTCGCCAAAAAGGGCGACATGCCTGTGGTTTCGTGGTGGCGGACAAGCCGATTTCTTCGTTCATCCCCACACAAATCATCAGTGATTACCGGTGTACGCAATACGATCCCGGCAGCGTGGAGGCTGCCGGTGGACTGAAGATGGACTTCCTGATCGTGACGGTTTTGACCGACATTGAAGACTGCATCAAGTCGATACACAGCAGGTCTGGCCGTGTTGTTCCCAAGGAAGCGATAATTGGTGGTCGACGTGTTCCTCGTAACCGATTGATTCCGTACAAGGACGGTTACGCAGACGTTTGGGACCTACCTGACGACCAGGGAGTCTTCAACGACGTTTCTTCGGGCCGAACAGAGACGGTATTCCAGTTCAACACCCCAGGAGCACGGAAGTGGCTGGAGCATTTCGACTACTACACGGATGACATCCAGTCCAAAAAGGCCATCGATTCCATCGGGGCGATGGCGGCCTTTACAGCACTTGACCGTCCAGGCCCACTCGACGCTTTTGTTGAGGGGGAGGGGATGCGCCACAACATGTTGGTGGAGTACGCACGACGAATGCGTGGGGAACCGCCAATCGGGACTGCCCCTATCTTTGAAGAGCTGTTGCCGGAAACAAAAGGGATCATGTGTTTGGCGAAGGGGACCCGAGTCAAGACATCGGCCGGCTGTGTCCCTATCGAGGACGTCTCGGTTGGCTCTATGGTGCAGACCGAAACCGGAGAGTTCCGGCCTGTTCTCGCCAACCTTAAAAAAGGACGGAAGCGGGTGCTGCATGTCCGGCTTTCAAACGGCGAGGAGCTGCGATTAACCGCGGACCATCGGGTCTTGACTCGCCGTGGGTGGGTAGAGGCTGGGGATCTGGTCACGACTGACCAGGTCAAGCAGTTTTGGGGTTGTGATCATCAGGTCGAACCCGATAACGCGCTCCTGCTTTCGCAAGACACGGCCAGCCCGGGCCTGAGCTTGGAAAGCGAAGCTGCAGCACGCGCATTGTTCGATCTTCTGCAAAGTTCGCGGGTTTGTTCCACTTTGCACGAGAAAATCCCTGGTGTCTGGAATGTCACGTCTTATCCGGAAGACCGAATGGCTCCAGACGTGGATGGAAGTATTTGGGGTAAGGTCGTTTCGGTTTGTCCAGGAGAAGTCGTTGAGACCTACGATCTTTCTGTACTTGACGTACATTCCTTTGTTGCGGGTGGAACCGTAGTTCACAACTGCTTCCAAGAGCAGTTGCAAAAGATGTACCAAAACCTCACTGGATGTACCGGTTCAGAAGCTGAAGAATTCCGTACCTTTGTGGCCAAGAAAAAGATGGATAAAGTCCAGAAGGCGTTCCAGCCCTGGATGGACCGCGTCGGCGCTAAACTGGGGGAAGAAAACGCTCAAAAGATCTGGGACTTCTTTGTCTCGTGGGGGCAGTACGGGTTCAATTTGTCCCACTCGGTGTGCTACAGCGTTATCGGTTACGCCTGCGCCTACCTCAAGCGGCACTACCCACTGGAGTGGTGGTGCGCCGTCCTGGGAAATGCCTCAAAAAACAAAATCAATGAGAGTTTTTGGCGGCATGTCGGGCATTTGGTTGACCTGCCGGAGGTGTCTCGGTCTGGAAAGCAGTACCGCATCTTGAACGAAAGGATCGTGGCTCCCATTACGGCATTGACTGGTGTAGCTGAAGGCGCGTTGGACCAGCTGATGAAGTATCACCCCTATCAAGATATCTTGGATTTTTGTCAAAAGAAGGAACAGCACTGCATCGACAATGCTGTTCCAGTCTTGGACGCCAACGGTGCCCCCGTCATGGTGGGCAAAGGGCGGGGAAAAAATAAGGTGATGGTACCGAAGATCAAGAGAGGGAAAAGCGCACTGAATCGGACGATCTGCTACAAGCTGATCGTTTCTGGTTGTTTGGACTCACTTTTCCCCGCCTATGTCGAACAAGATGGGCAGCTGCTCCCCATCGACATCACAGACAAATTGATGATGTTCCAAGAGGCTGAAGCCAAGGTGAAGGGCAAGAAGCAAAAACCGGTTGATGCGCGGTATATGGTCACCGACGCACTGATCCGCTTCCAGATGAAGAAGGGGTTGTTGCCGATTTACTCCGAGCCGTTGCTGACGGCTATCGTAAAACGGCAGACCCCCGGTATTGCGGTCCGGAAGAATGCCCAAGGCCGGATGGTTGCTCTGTATGAGTGGGGAGGGGACCTACTTCCCTTTGTGCGGCCCGACAAAATCAAGGTCTTGGAAGAGATCTCGGTCTTGCCGGAGGGAGAGGTTATCCGGGTAGCCACCCCCGCTTACGTAGTCGACTACCGGCCTTTCGAGTATGCAGGCAAAACCAAGGAGGCCGTCTCGATGACATTGGATATCGAGGGGGTGCGCATGGAGGTGGTCAAGTGGCCTGGTCGAGATGGTGCACTCCCCCTTCATTTCAAGGAAGATGTGAGTGGGGCAGTTGGCATTGCGGTGCTGAAGAAGTACAAAGAGGATAAGCCGTTTTCGCTAGAGGATTTCTTGGTGGTTTCACATTCGCTGAAGAAGAAAGAAAAGGATGACGATGACAACAAAGAAGAAGAATGACAAGGAACCGGTCAAAAACACTGAGTCTGCCAGTCCCCAGGCGGCCGTCTCGGTGGATCCGGTACTGGCGGGCCTGATATCTCAGATGCAGGCCCTGGAACCGGTTTTGCGGACCGATCCGATGGAGATTCCGGGTAGAGTGCGCCCCGGCTTCGTGATCCGTCAGGGGCAAGCACAAGAAGAAATGGCGGCGCTGCAGAAGGCCTACCTGGAGCGGGCGCTGAAGAACCTGGACGTCATTGTTCAGGACGTGGGGGCGGACGCCTTCACTTCGTCATCGACGGAGGTGGACGTGGCTGTAGACGCCCGTGCGGTCTACGAGGATGCGGCCGCTGCTGTGTTGCCAATCATTCAGAAACATGGCGTGTTTGAGCCCCGCCATTTCCACGAAATGGCGATCTCTCTTCGTCATGCCGCGCGACAGGTTGATCTCCAATTGAACTTGCGTTTCGTGGACGGTCGTGTAGCATCGACCCGTCAGGAGCTGATCTCTCTGGGTCGGGAGTTGGTTCGCGAATCGGTTGGAGACAAGCTCCTGACGCTTAATGCGGTCCGTCAGGTCGAGCAGGCGTTGCTCAAGGATAAGCGAGCTGATCAAAAAATTCGCGTACTGGTTGCGTGTTCTGACTCGTCAGAAGTGCAATCTTTACGGGAAGCGTTCGCTGCACGAGTGAACGCGTAGTACAAAAATAACCACAAACACACAACAACATAAAACCAAGAGTACAAAAATGTCAGTGGCAGGCGTTGGTAAAGCAAAAATTGGCAAACAGACGCGTACTTACGCGAAGACCTTCAAGTTGGTGTCCCCAAAACCCGGGGAGACCTCCACCGCAGTCTACCGGCTGATGCCGCCGATCAAGAACTGCGCCCCGACAGGGCAATGGAACAAGTTCTACTCAGTCCACTACGGATACAGCGTTGTCGATCCAAACGACCCGACACGCCTGGTGCAACGTCCTTTTGTGTGCGTTGAGAAGAAGAACTGGCGCACGAAGGAGATCGAAGTGCAGTGTCCGGCATGCGAGAAAGAACAGCAAGCGTTCATTGCCCTCAAGGAAGCAACTGAGCGGTACAAGCAAGAGGGGATGTCGGAAGAAGAAATCAAGACCGCGACCTCTGTCCTCTCTACAGAGAAGCAGAAATACAACAGCGATCGGAAGTACCACATCCACGTCATGACGCCGGAGGGGGAGTTCGGGACCCTGAAGCTCTCGGGTAAGAATTCGTTCAAACCCTTGGAGATGAAGATCAACGATCTTGTAGGGAACGATCTCGACCCTTTCTCCCCAGAAGAGGGGGTCTGGTTCGAGTTCAAGCGCACGGGCTCCAAGTTGAACGCGGTCGACACGATCGACATCGTCAAAGACAACATCAGCAAGACTCAGTCGACCATTCGCATGGCGCCGTTGTCGGACGAGCAACTGACCAAGGCTCTGGAAATCCTACCTGACCTCAACGAAATGTACACGATCATCTCACCACAACAGGTGCAGCAGATCGTGGACGCCGACGGAGATCCCGAGATCGTCCAAAAGGTGTTTGACCAAGGGACGCTGGGGAAGAAACAAGCGCCGCGAGCGGCTGCCCCAGAGGCAACCACCCGGGCGAAGGTCCAGGACATGGCAGAGGAGGTCGAGGAAGCACCTGCACCGGTAAAAACGCCACCAAAGAAGGCTGCTGAGGTCCCGGCAGCTGCTGCACCAAAAGCATCCGCGGATGCCGCACGACTGCAGAAGCAAAAACAAATGGAGGAATTGCAGCGCCAGATGGCTGCATTGCAGCAAGATGAAGCGGCAGCGGAAGAGCCGGAGGCTGTTGTAGCGCCGACTCCCCCACCGTCCGCCCCCAAGCCGATGGTGGGGCAAGTTACGGTGAAGAAGGCAGCGCCTCGTCCTGTTATTGCCGAGAAGGACGCCATGGAGTTGGATGACAGCGATCTTGCCCAGATGTTCCCCACCGGAGATGCGGCATGACAAATGGCGGGCAAGTCGAAATGGCAAGTCTTATCGATGCCTTGCAAGTGATGGAGAGTGAGCGACAAGAAGGGCTACGGAACAGTAGGGTAAAGGTTGACTAAGTCAAACGGTTGAGGATCTTGGTCTGTAGCAAGTCTTTGTTGACGGATTGTTGTTGTAGTGTTAAATAAAGTCTGCAGACCCGATAACCAAGGGCTGCAGACGCCTCGGGCAACCGAGGCGTTGATAGCGCCCACGACATTACGCCGTGGGCCATGATAGATCAATCCTCTTACTTCAGTAATGAAGTAGGTGTTAAAGTCGAGCTAAGGCTATTGTTAGCTTTGGTGAGACTGAAAGTGATCGGCTGAAGCTTCGCGGTCGTGCCGAAGAAAATTGAGGCAACCCAGACGTCTTCCGCAGACCGAGCGCACCGACCACCACATTGAACTGCTGGAGTGGTTGGTTGGTAAAAGCGGTCGAACTGAAGACCCGTAGTTGCAGAGACTCCCGACGATAGCTATGAAGGACCGTACACCAGGTACGGTCCTTTTATTTTTGGGAGCAACATGTCGTCAGACCAGATGACCACACACACTATTACTGTGCCACGCGGACTCAAGGAATTGCGTCCTGTCGAAATCGATCTCACGCAGATCTTGCGAGCAGAGGCCCGCATCCGGGAGATCGCGTCGGTAACAAAGGACAAGGCACAGGAGCTGATGGCGACATTCAACGTCGCCTACTGCGAATGCTCCCGCCATGTGGCAGTCCTCTCGGGTGAGGAGACGCTAGCAAAACGACATGCAGACAAGGTTCGCTCAGTTGCTGTGTTGGATCGTGTTCCCCGTATCCTTGCAGAGAAAGGGCTGTCGAACGCCAAGAATCCAGCCGGGTCAGAAGACTTGCGCCGGGCTGTGCTGGATGGGGATCTTGAGTACTGCCAGGCCATCGCCCGAGTGGACGAGATTTCCCGATATGTGGAATTCATGAAAGGCAAGCAAAAAGGTATCGAAATGGCCTACACTTCGGTCAAGAAACTGTTTTCAGACAATTCTTTCAATCATTTGGGGAACGGGACTGCGGGCGCGGACTCAGCGGCTCCAGTCCGTGTCGTGAGCGGCGAAATGGTTGGGCGTGCACGTTACTAGCTAGGAGAAGCACATGGCAGCAAAGAAGATTTCATGGTTCGAGAAACTCACCAAAATCGATGGAGCAGTGGATCGTGACTTTGACCCCTATGAAAACACACTCAATTGGTCGTCCCCCGGGCTGAACTCAACGTTTGGCAACTCGTGGGGTATTCCCCGAGGATATGGTGCAGTCTTGTTCGGCCCCCCCAAGGCCGGCAAGACCTTGTTGCTGAATGACCTGACCTCGTGCATCCACCGGTCGGACCCGGAAGGTGTGGTCATTAAGATCGACACGGAATTCCGAGAAGAAGGTCAGCTGACCAGAGACCACATGCGACGGCTCGGCATTGATCCGACCCGGTACATCTGCTACCAGGGCAACTCGCCGTCTTTTGTTTTTGATAAAATCGAGAAGGATATTGCGGAGTTGTGTGAGGAAGGCATGCCCCTGCGGGCGCTCTATATCGACAGCTTAAACGGTATCTGGGGCCGGCGTATGGAGAACGCTGAATCGGTCGACAAGCAGCAGATCGGTGATGAAGCGGCTACGCTTCAGGCCGGCCTGAAGCGGATTTTGGCCGTCCAGCGGAAGTATCGGTTCGCGGTCATTGCGACCTCTCAGGTTCGGGCAGAGCTGGACCCATTAGAGGTCAAGCGAGGCAACAAGTATCGCCAAGCCACGGCTTTTGCGACCAAGCACTGGGCAGAATTCTTCTTGTTTGTGGAGCGCTTCGCCAACAAAGAAGGACGAGTAGACGCCCTGGGGAACGCTTTCGTGGGTGAACGAGAGGATGCGGTCGGAAACGCTGAACTGACTGGTCACAAGATCCGGGTAACGATGAACGACAGCTCCCTGTCCCCCAAGGGACGCCAGGCCATCTTCACGGTGGATTACCGTAAAGGGATCATCAACACCCACGAAGAGGTGTTCGAGCTGGGGAAAAACCGGGGGGTCATCGATATGTCAGGGCACATCTACTCGTTTCGTGACAACAAGTGGAACGGTAAGAACGACACACTCATGGCATTGCAGTCAAGCCCCGATATTTGTGCCCAGATCGTGGAAGAGTGCCGCAAGCAAGACCGGAACAAAGAAGAGATCGAAGCTCCATAAGTTCTCTTCTTGCTAGTACCTGCGGTTTGTGTTCTCATGAGGAATGCAAACCAACTCCCCTGGCCCCTGGACCGTTCGTCTGGTGTTCTTTCCCAGACACACGGCGCCAGGGGCCGTCTCCAATCGAGAGATCCTTTACACCACCAACAGAGAGCTGTGCTTCGACATCCAGCTCGAACTGATTGGGGGAATTGCCAACGGCACGATCCAAGGGCTCCCGCCAGAAGAGGGACTGCTGTTTTTTGAGGTGGTGGGGCACCCTGCCGGTCGCCCCACCTTGTACCGACTGGGGATGGAGCCCGGACTGCCTTACGCTTCTTGCCAGCGCAAGGTGGAGGATACCGATGCAGGTTAAAGTCAACAAACTGGAAGAGCTGGTCCGGGGCTCTGGGGTTGATTTCCGGGAAAACCGCGTCAGCTGGATTTTTGCTTGCCCCCGCTGCAGAAAAAAAGACAAGGTCTACCTTCGCAAAAAAGATGGGCGCTTCGTCTGCTGGTATTGCGCCACCATCGACAGCTACCAAGGTCGCCCAGAGATCCTGCTGAAGGATTTGTTGGGCAGATCAATCAAGGATCTGAGGGAGGTGCTGTATGGGGCGGCATATGACATCTCCGATGGAGTCCAGGTCGCGATTGAGTTCTCGGACTTCTTTGAAGAAAAGGAAGAGATCCCAGAGGAGTTGCACAAGTTCCTCCCACTGGCCACCCCTGCCGGTTTCCGGGCAATTGATCACCCATCTGCATCCAGGGGCCTGCAGTACCTGACTGCTCGTGGAATACCGCTGCAGGCGGCAAAGTACTACCGCCTCCGGTATTCCCCAGAGGAGAGACGGGTGATCTTCCCGATCGAGGTCGGAGGTGTTTGTGTGGGGTGGCAAGCTCGAACCGTGGAGCAGACGGAGATCTTCGATGAGGTCCAACAAAAGACCTTCAAGAGGATCAAGGTTTTGACCCAATGTGGGCCACA